>Ga0224496_10000027_pt1 | contig 123792 bp, 116 predicted proteins | sample SF_Jul11_sed_USG_2_FD_168127 | JGI IMG/M metagenome (GOLD analysis project Ga0224496, IMG submission 168127) | Sediment microbial communities from San Francisco Bay, California, United States - SF_Jul11_sed_USGS_8_1 | ecosystem: Environmental > Aquatic > Marine > Sediment | place: USA...
GCTCTTGGCTTTTTCGATCAGCTCAAAAACCTTGTCGAGCTTGTGCCAGTTGTCCTTCCCCGCCGTTTTGAGGTGGGATATCTGAAGCCTCGCCCCCGATCTTCTGGCAATCTCGATCGCCTCTTCTATCGATTCAACAAGCGTTTGACCCTCCGAGCGGATATGCGTGGCGAAGATCTTCCCGCTATCCTTGAGTACGGAGGTTACCTCTGCAACCTCCTCAACGGTGGAGAAGCAGGCTGGAGGGTATACGAGACCGATGCTCATACCTGCCGCCCCCTGGTCGAGGCTTTCTTTCAGCCTCCTTTTCATCTCCGCGATATGCTCTTTGGTGACTTTTACGTTCTGCGTGCCGACAACAGAGGCTCTAAGCGTGTTATATCCGACCAAGCCGACGTAGTTCACCGACGAACCTTTTTCGGCGAGCCTTTGCCAGTATTCATCGAATGTTTTCCAGTTCAGGTCGAGGCCGAACTGCTCCTTGTACGATTCGCGTCTTATTTTCAGTATCTCGCCATCTATCGGAGCGGAGGAGTAGCCGCAGTTTCCCCCTATCTCCGTTGTTACCCCCTGCATTATCTTCCCCTGCGCTTCGGGATCGAACAGGAGGTAGTAGTCGGAATGTGAGTGGACGTCAACGAAACCGGGGAGAGTGTAAAGCCCCTCTCCGTCTATTTCAATCTTTGCTTCTTCGTCAATTTTTCCGGTTTTGGCAATGATACCTTCTTTAATGCCGAGGTCTGTCTTGGCAGAGCCGCCGTTATCTAGGCCGAAGAGGGTGGAGTTCCTGATTACATAATCAAGCATTGGGGTCGGTTATCTGGCGGAGAGCCTGTCGGCGCCGAAGTGCTGTTCATATATGCTTCTGTAAATTCCGTAGTTCCGCAGTACCTGTTTCACATACCCCCTTGTTTCGGGATACGGTATCTGTTCGATGAACTCCTCGATATCGTCGTAGGAGTACCTTTTGAACCATTCGGTAACCTTGCTTTTTCCCGCGTTGTAGGAGGCGATTGCCGGTATGATATCGCCGTCGGAATCCTTCAGGAGGAAGGCGAGGTAGAAAGCGCCCATCTTGATGTTTGTATCGGGGTCATGAAGCGTTTCTGCCTTGAAATTCTCGATGCTAAGCGCTCTGGAGATCCTTTTTCCGGTAGCGGGGATTATCTGCATGAGGCCGCGCGCGTTGGCAGGGGAGATCGATCTTGTATTGAAACTGCTCTCCTGCCTTATTATCGAGAGAATAAGAAAGGGATCGATCCCGTTTCTGTCCGCTTCATTGAGGATCGTTTCCCAATGCGAGAGGGGGAACATCAGCATGGTGACCAGTCCGCGCGCTTTAGCCGCTTTCTCGTTGTCGCCCCAGAGTTTCCAGAACTGTCTCAGTACGGAGGGGTAGTCGTCTATGCTGAAGTATACATAGCTGAGCCAGATGTTGTTTTCGGTGGTTTCTTCCAGGTTAACCGCGATCCGGTTGACAAGTTTTTGTCCATGCTTGGGAAATCCAAGTTTTCCCCAGTTCTGGGCGGCATTCAGATACCATTTCTGGCGGGCGTCGAGCTTCGGTTTATATTTCATTTTGGAAAAGGAGTCGTCAAGCTCCTTCTGAACCAGTTCTCTCAGCTTGAAACCGTCCGGGTGAGCAAGCGACGCCTGGGCGTAAACAGGTTTTGCATATCCGGATGAAGCGGAATGAGTGTAGTAGGAGAATGGGAATTTCTTTTTAAGTGTCGCGTAATAATTTTCGCCGCTCTTTCCCATCTTTTCCTGGTTTCGGCCAAGCCAATAGTAGACCTTCGACAGTTCGTCCGAATATGGATAGGAGTAGACATACCGCAAAAATGTTTTATCCGCGTCCTCATGCTGTCCAAGTTTGTAGTAGAGCCAGCCGAGGTGCCACAGGCAGTCTTCTGCGATTTCAGTCCGCGGGAAATTCTTCACGGCAAGATTGAAGTTTTTGATGGCGGAGTCGTACTTTTTCTCCTTCTCTTCGATCCTCGCGGATATGTAGTAGGCCAGAGCTGTATGGGGATGGTTTGGATACTCCCTTATCATCTCGGACAGAATGTGATGCGCCTGCATATCTTTCCCCTGGTTCCAGAGGAGTCGCGATAGATGATACATCGCCTGCGGGCTCTCTTTTGTTACCGGGCGGAGATTAATGATCTTATTGTACTGAGTTATGGACCTGTCGATCTTGCCAAGCCGCTTGAGGCAGATCGCCAGTTTTAACATAAGCTCCGAACGCTCTTCATATGTGGTTCCCCGGTCACGTATCAGCCTCAATAGATAGTCCTCGGCGTCCTTGAACATGCCGTTCCTCATAAGTACCTGGACCCTTCTGTACTTCAGCCTGTAACTTGCCGTTGGGAAACCGCCGGGATACTCTTTTTGCATTCTGGCGGTCTGCTTGAATGCCGTTTGTGAGATAGGCGAATGAGGAAACATGTAGTAGATCTTCTGGTACGTTCTGTACGCATCTTCAGAGTCGCCGGTTATTTCGAGATATTGGGCATATTCCCAAAGGGCGTCCTCGGTCTGGTCGGGTCCCTGGCTTAAATGATTCTTTATAAGAACCATCGCATCCTTCACGTTGCCGCGTTTTACCAAGCCTTTTGCCTTGTAAATGACCATCCTTGAGTAGAGGGGGGAGAAGGGGAACTCAGCCAGAAATCTGTCGGCGATATTTACCAGCTCTTCATAATCCTCCCTGTCTAGCAACATCTGTGCGATATTGAATAGCGCGTAATCACCCACCAGGTCGTTTTTACCCGCCTTTCGGAAATGCCTTTCCGCTTCGATATTGTTATTCAGTTTGGAGTAGGCATGCCCTCTCAGGTAGGCAACGTTCGCAGCGTCCTGGCTTCTGATAAACGTGTGGATATTGTCGAGTTCCGCAAGAGCAGAGGGATAATCTTCAATGTCGAAATATTTTATTACATTCCCAAAAGGGTTGGGCGTGGTGGCGTATGCAGGTTTACTGGTGAATAAAAAAGGTACAATGATGGCAATTATTAAAAGAGCGTTCCCCCTTACATCTTTATCCATCCATATATTATAACCATAAAATGAAATTACTAAAGCCCCCTGTAACAATTTGAAATAAAATCCGATATCTCTTCGGAATGATTGCCGGATGAGACGCTGTCTATCCAAACGGATCCCTTTACCTGGTTGAACCATGTTATCTGGCGCTTGGCGTAGCGCCTTGTCTCCTGCTGAATTTCGGATGTGAGCCGCTCAAGGGGGAGTTCCCCGTCAATATGTTTCACTATCTGCTTATATCCAACGCTCTGGAACGGTTTGCACCCCTTTGAAAAGCCTTTATTGAATATTCCGGCGGTCTCCTCAATCCATCCGCCAGCGATCATATCCTCAACCCTCCTGTTTATACGGTCATATACCTTTTCTCTAGGCCCACAGAGGACGAAATAATCGGCGTCGTACATGGGGGCTTCTCTGGTTTCGCCGTTATTTTCCTTTGGTAGGAGAGCGTTCTCGATTCCCCTGATGATGCGGTGCGTATCGTTTGGGTGTATTTTTGAGGCTCTTTTCGGGTCGAGACGTATCAGCCACTGGTAGAGCGCCTCTGTCCCTTCTTCTTTCATGTTTTGCAGGAGCGAATCCCGCAGTTCCGGGTTTTTGGCCGCACCCCCTTCGAGATTCTGCAGAACCGATCTTATGTATAGCCCGGTGCCGCCGGTCAGTATCGGTACGTTTCCGCGCGAAAATATTTCCTCAATGATCCTCTGGGCATCCTCCCTGAAGTTCCAGAGGGAGTATTCGGCGTCAGGCTCCAGGATGTCTATAAGATGGTGCGGAACTCGTTCGCGAAACTCCCTGACCGGCTTGCCGGAGCCGATGTCGAAATACCGGTATATCTGCACCGAGTCAGCGCTGACTATCTCCCCAGAGATCCTCTCGGCAACCCTCACGGCGGTTTCGCTTTTTCCGACGCCAGTCGGTCCTGCAATGACGATTATTTTTCGTCTGGGGGTTTCAGGCATTGCGGCCTGCCGGCGCTTTTATCTTCAGTTTGGCGTAGAGGGAAGACATCTCACTGGTGTAACTCTCTCCATCGGTATAAACGGTCAAAGGGGGGAGAAGCGCCTTTGAGCACTCTCCCCCCTTGACCGCCTGAAACATGACGAGGAAGGGGGTTTCTCCGTTTCTGCTCTGAACAAACCTGGTTCTTTTTAACCCGAATCCCGATTTTTTCAATTCTCCTTCTGCTTCCGCGCTTCTTCCGGCAAGATGGCAGAAATAGAAAACCCCACCATCCTTCAGAAGATGCGAGGCGGAGTCTATAAGCTCGGCCAGAGTCAGTTTGATCTCATGCCTTGCGATGGCGACCTCCTCCAAGTGGTTGATCCTCCCGGACCTGAGTTTCCGGTATGGTGGATTGCTCACCGCCATATCGAAGCTCTCCCCCCTGAGGATGGATCGCGCCTCCCGGATATCGGCATGGAGGAAGGTCGCGAAAGGTGCATTGCTCTTGCCGAAAATGAGGGGAGGGCGCTGGATGTCGATGCCGACGAACAGGGCGTCAGGAAACGATTTTGCAAGGAGGAGGGGGATTATCCCGTTTCCGGTGCCAAGGTCGACTATTCGCCCATGATCCCCCGGCTCCACGAATCCCGCGAGGAGGAACGGGTCGAGCGAGTACCTGTACCCTTTTGCAGGCTGTAATATTTCAATGTTTTCTGATTCGGACATCTGTTGATTATAGCGGTATTGGAAAATTCGTTGGGGGGTCAAAAAAATAAATATTTTTCCTAAAGTTTAAAGGTTTGCCGACGATAAGACGAGATGGAGGGGTGGATGAGGTCAGGCGACTACGGTGATCTTATTCCCCTTCCCGGCATACTTGTGCGCCAGGTTTTCGGCCCTCTGGGCGTCGAATTCCCATGCCGGCATTGCGATATTTTCGGTGACAGGCTTTCTCGATACAGGCTTGCCTACGCGCTTGGCGCTCTCAGGGGGAGCTACGCCCTTTTTTTCCGCCGGCGACCTGTGAGGCGGTGCCGCCAGAGGTTCTATACCAACCATTTCGCATTCCTCAATCCATGAAGAAATATCTCCCGCCATCCCGGCGGGAATGCCTAAAACATCCTGATTAAAGTATATACGAGGAGGACGGTTATTGACAATGGCACGGCAATTTCACCTGTGGAAAGGCCGAGTTTAGACAGATGGATTAGGAAAAGGATGTCCTGCCAGAGGGTCATCTTGCTCTTTCCGACGTTTCGCTGGCTGAAAACGTATCCTACCTCCCTCACCTTGTTAAATTTTCCGCGTGCGAGGGTTTCCAGGAAAATCTTGAAGCCGACGGGGGAGAGTTTGCCGAAATCCACTTTTGTCCTGTCGAACATGAAGCATCCTGTGGTGGCGTCCCTGACGTGCCAGAGGGTTACAGGGAGGAAGAATCTTGCAATCCATGTGGCAACAACCGAAACGATCACGCGGCTAAGTTCCCAGTCGGAGGTCCCCCCCCCTTCAGCCTTCCTGCTGGCGACAGCCATATCGAGGCCGTCGTCCTTGATCGCCTTGTACAGTTTATAGATCACCTCGGGCGGGTGCTGAAGGTCGCCGTCGATAACGGAGAGGAGAGGCCCCTTGGCGCTCTTCCATCCTGCAAGGACAGCCGTTGCGAGGCCGCGCTCTTCCTGCCTCACGATGAGCTGCAGGTCGACATATGGAGGGAGGATGTTGGAATCCTGCAGAGCTTCAACCATATCGGCGGTTCCGTCGGGCGAATTGTCATCTACGACAATGATCTCGATGTGCGCCCCGCTGTCGCGGAACCCTTCCGCTATCTGTTTGACGAGCGAGACGATGTTCTCCGACTCCTTGTAGGTCGGGATAACTATCGATACTTCCGGCGTGGGTTTTTCCATCGGTGAAGTTTACCAGAAAAGTTGCCGGGCGGTATAGCCGGTTGTGACGTTTTGGAAAAGAGGTAAAGAGCGCGGCGCTGGGAGTCGAGAGGAGAGGAGTCGAGAGGATGAGAGGGTATCAAGACGGCAAGAGCTGATGGCTCCCAATCGCCCCACCTCAAGGGGGAGCGAAGGGGAGCGGCAATCCGCGGCGGTTGAGCCTCCTCTATTTGTAGAAGCTCTTGAATATCTGGTTGCACCCCATCATCATCATTCCGCATTCGTTTGTGGTGCTGTTATCGTCCTGCGCCCAGATGACGATACCGTGCCTTACCCCTGTCGCGGATGATCCGAGGGCGGTAAACGGACCTCCATAAGTGTTCACTCCGCTTGCGCTTATATAGCTGGAAAGCGCTGGCGGGCTCTGCCAGGTTTTGGAGCCGATACCGTGGTCCTTATACTCGTTCATGTATACCTGCGTGCAGGAGTAGCCGTTAAGACAGTTGGTCGAACCGTCGGATTGTGTCCAGCCTATGACAGCATTCCCTCCCTGGTCGAGCGAAGCATTTGGGCTGTTGGCATGGGCTCCACTCACGCTTAGGGCATCACCCGTAAGGCTCGAAGGGAAGGACCATGACGTTCCGTTGAAATGCGCCTTGTATATTCGCGAACAAGCCTGCCAGTTGGAGCAGTTTGTCGTTCCATCCCCCTGGGTCCATGCGATCAGGGCGTTTCCGTTCTTTACTGCCACAACCGGGATGCTTGAAGTTGATTGATTGTCAGGGCTTATGTTGTCGAGCAGGCTTGCGTTGTTCGGATGTGTCCATGCCCCGGCGGACGTAATACCGAAGTCGCTTTTGAATATCTGGAGGCATGACTGGCTGTTGCAGTTTTTAGTGCCGTCTAGCTGTGACCATGCGATGACGGTTTTCCCTGTCTCATCCATCGCGACCCTGGGATCTTCCGCAAACTGTCCGTCCGGGCTAATGTTGTCGGTTAGGCTTGCAGGGCCTGTCCATCCCCATACGCCGCTGCTTCCCGGTACGGTCTCGCGGTACTCCCTCTTGAATATCTGGTTGCAGGCGTACGAAGGGGTGGGGGAACCGCAGTTCGGTGTGCCGTCCGACTGGTACCATGCAATAACGGCGTCGCCATTATCTCCCATAGCTACATCCGGGCTTATGCCAGCTGTAGTTGGATAGCTTATATATGCGGTAAGGTCGGCAGGGAAGGTCCATACGGTAGCCGATGTTATATTGTAATCGGCCATATAAATCCTAGATAGAGTCGTTTGGACTTGTTGCCATACGATAATTGTTTTACCGCTTGCGTTCATCGCCACATTCGCGGAATATACTCCGCCAGTTCCGGTTGCGTCCGGGTTTACGATGCTGGCAACGGTGTTGTCAGCAGGGTGCGCCCATGTTCCCCCTCGGCGCTCGCTCATGAATAGCTGGTTGCAGGGACCATAACCGCTATTACAGTTTTTTGTATTATCTTCCTGCACCCAGATGATAACCGCGTCGCCGTTGTCGCTTATGGCCACCTTCGGATTTTGCGCATCGGAAGATATCACTGTAACGCCGTCGCCAGCGAACAGGCTTCCGACCGGGCTTATTGAGTCAGCCGCATTCGCGGGGTATGTCCATGTCTTTGTAGTGGAGTTGTACTCCGCCTTGTATACATGCATGCACGGCCCGCTACATGTAAGGTTCGAAGTATTATCCTCCACCCAGACGACTATAGCGTTGCCGTTCTTGTCCATCGCGACGTCCATCTGCGAGGCGACCTCGCTTTCAAATCCTCTGATGCCGAAAAAGTCGTTCCTGTCTACAGGGTGCATCCAGCCGGGGGCGGTGGTGAAGCTCCAAGGGTAGGGGGAGAGCATCGCGTTGCCGACAGAATCCCAAATACCGGTCGTGAGGTTCGCGCTGACAGTTTCGCTACCCGGCATGTTTGCAGACGGGGTGAAGATGGCGGTATTCCCGGAAAGGGAGACAGTACCCGATATTGCACCTCCGTTCAGTGTGAAGGTGCTTGTCGTAAGCGTCGCGGCATCCATGTCGTCATCGAAGGTCGCAGTAACGGTTGAATCGACAGCCACGCTTGTGGCGGTATCGACCGGCGAGGTGCTTGATACTGATGGCGCAAGAGTATCAACTTCGAAACTTCTAATTGAGGATCTCACACCGGTCGCTCCGTTTGTGTCGACAGGCGTTACCCCCCAGTAGTACATCTGTCCCGCTCCGCCGGATAGCGCGGAGGTGAGGGTCTTTGACGTGGTTGCGATCCCGGTGATCGTCTGGTCCGGGGCCGAGAGGTCGGCATTCTTTGATACCTCAAGTTTGTATGTTGTAGCGTTTGAGTTCGAGCCCCACGCAAAGGAGGGGAGAGTGCTCTTGGTCGAGAAACCGTTTGAAGGGGATGAGAGCGTTACCGTGCCGAGGCTTATGTCGAACGAGCCGCTACTGCTCCATGTCGCGGCCTGCACGTTGTTCTCGTCTATCACCGCCACGCGGTAGTAGTATGTCGTCAGGTTTTGAAGCGTAGTCCCGGCTACGGTGTGCGCGGAAGTTGAGATCGGCGTCGTGGCATCCTCGACCGTCGTACCGAAACCGGGATCGGTCGATACCTGCACCCTGTATTTCGCGTTTACAAGTGAGCTGTCTGTCCAGTCGATCGTCGGTTTTGTGGCGACAATGGTTCCCGACGGCGAGAGGGGGGAGACTTTCCCAAGGTTAGTATTGAAAGAGCCTTTCGCGCTCCATGCCCCCTGCATTCCGTTCGCGTCAACAACGGCTACACGGTAGTGATAGGTCGTCAGGTCGGCAAGGGGGGTTAGTACGGTATGAATGGAGCTGGAGGGCGTAGCTACCTGAGTTGTTCCGCCGGTCGGGAACGCCGGGTTGGCAGAGACCTCCACGATATACGAGGCGTTTGTAAGAGTGCTGTCTGTCCAGTCGATAACCGGCTTGGTATCGCTTATCGTCCCTGACGGGCTCAGGAGGCTCACCGCGCCAAGGTTAATGCTAATAGATTTTGAACCGCTCCACGCTCCCGGTACGCCGTTTTCGTCCACCACCGCGACCTGGTAGTAGTACGAATTCAGGTTGGTCAATGCGGAAGTGAGCGGGTAGGAAGCAGAAGCGGCGTTACCCGATTCGAATACCGCTTTTGTAATTGAGTCGACAACCTGCACCTTGTATGAAGCTCCCGGAAGCGGGCTGGCGGTCCATTCAAGGGTAGGTTTGGTCTCGGAGATAACGCCGGACGGGCCGGTGGGGGTCACGGTACCGATATCTGTGGTGAATGACCCCGACACCCACGACCACTGGGTCGCGCTTGCATCAACGATGGCAACGCGCCAGTAGTAGGTTGTTGCGTTCGCCAGCGCGACAGTAGGCGTATGCGTCGACGCGGTCAGCCCGGGTTTGTCGATAACGTGTGTCCCGGTGAAATCCGCCTTTGTGGAGACCTGAAGTTTGTAAGTGGCGGACGGCAGGGCGGTGTCGCTCCAGTCGAACGCCGGTTTTGTATTGCTTATCGTGTCTGTGTTCGCGGGGTAGGCGAGCACGCTTTTCGGATTCGCCTGCACGTTTATGGTTGCGGAGACAGGCGAACTTTCGAGGCCGTTTGCATCGGCGAATTTTATGTATAGCGTATGAAGTCCGTCATTGGCAAATGTGTAGCTGGAGGTAGACTGCAAAGACTCCCATGCGGCATTCAGGAAAATGCTTGATTCGGAGATCATCATTAGAACTGCGTTAGTTGACGCGGCGATAGAAAGGTCGACTGTTGCCGAGGTTGATACCGTAGCGCCGGAGTTTATCAGTATCTTTCCCTCCGCGCCGGTAGAGATAATGAGCTTCATGCTGTCCGCGGTTGTTGTGGCCCCGGATTCAACCGCTATGTTTGAAAGCATCGCGTAGTTGTAGCCATCCTTTTCCGCGCGAAGGAATGTGTAGTCACCTTCCGGTACGTTGCTGATAGTGTAGTTGCCGGTCGCATCGGTTGTTGCCATGAATGATGTGCCGGGTATGTATACGAGTATGCCGGTATGGTCGGTCTGCCCATGAAGCTTAACACTGCCCGATATAGCGCCGACAGGGGTAATGACAGTATCCGGGAGCGTCTTTGATTCCCCTTCGGTCACGGAAAGATTAAGTTTTTTACCATACAGGTTTGAATTACTGATGCTGATAAGACCGACCTGGGCGGTTTTCTTTGTCGCATAAGATTTGATATCGCCATTTGCCAAGTTTGGTTTTCCGGCAAGTGTCTGGGAGAGGATGGATATCTGTTCGGCGGATGTCATGTTCACTGGAAGAGAGTAGTTTCCGTTCTCATCAGTGGTAACAGCATCCCCCTCCTGTCCAACCACATAAACTTTTGCAGATTTGAATTCTCCAACATCAACACCGGCAGGGGTGGTCAGTTTACCGGTAATGATGGTAAGACTTTCTCCATTATTATTACTTAAAGAAGTATTTGTTGAGGTGTCGGTTAACGTGCTTGTGGATGTGCTTGTGGATGTGCTTGTGGATGTGCTTGTGGATGTGCTTGTGGATGTGCTTGTGACCGTAATGGTGACCGTAGTCACTTCGCCCGGAGGTCCGGGGGGGCCTGGTTGGGGGTTTCCGCAGGAGATAATCGTTGAAGATAAGATCAGTGATAGTGCCAGCCCCTTGATGCGCATCATTTTATTAACATCTCCAAATAAAATTGTTACGCGATTATTGTTCCGCGATCGTAATCACGCGGTTATTGTTTCGCGATCATCGTTCCGCGATTGTTATTTCGCGGATATTGTTTCGCGATTGTTATTTCGCGACTTCTTATAGTTCATCCCATTAATAGACATTTTAATATAGAGGGGCAAAAATACGAAACGGTACAGTAACTGAATACGTAACGCGTAACGATGCAAGGCGTTCATTGCAGGCTGACAGGTCTTTATTTGCCATCTCTGTTGCTCCACGCGCGATTCAAGCTATAATCAAACGATAGACACAGTCCATAGAGTGAAAGAGTAAAACCTGAACCACATTTTTCCCGGGAGATATTATGGCGGCACAGTTCGAGAGCCTTAAAAAGCATGTTTTGTTAACGAATATGCCGTTTGAGATAGAAGAGGTGCGTGTGATGCGCGAGCTGAAAATAGCGAAAGCGAAATCTCTTGCGGAGATACCGGAGAAGAATATCGCCGCATACATAAAGAAGGCGATCGATACCGGCTATACGCTGATAGAACCAAAGGCGATCTACCGTACATATCCGCTTGTGAAAGAGGAGGGACAGCCCCCGGGTTTCGAGGAGAGTCCCCGCCTCTTTTTCGGGAAGAAGCTGGCGGAGACGCTCAACAACTGCGATTATGCCACCGTGCTGATGACGACTATCGGGCCGGGGATCCCCGACAGGGCGGATGAGCTGATAAAGAGCGAGCCGACGGACGGTTTCTACCTAGAGCATGTGGGGGGATGGATGGCCGACTACTTCGCCGAGCGGGTCGATGAGAGGATACAGGTGGAGATGAAAAAGAACGGATACATCGGGACGTTCCGATATGCCCCCGGGTATGGCGACTGGTCGCTGGACGCGCAACCGGAGATGATGAGGCTCACTCAGGGGGAGAGGATAGGGGTCCACCTCACCGAGACCAATATCATGATCCCGAGGAAGTCGGTCTCTGCGGTCATAGGCTGGCAACCGCGGGAGTAGCCCCTTCAACACCAGGTTATTTACGGGTTTACAGCAAAAATATTCCTCCGTATCGAAAATAATTGACATGTCGAAATCCTACTGAAACAATAAGGTATAGCGCAAAACATATTTTTAGGAGATTGCAAATGAGAGAACGAGTTGCTGAAGTTTTGGAAAAGGTTAGGCCGGCCCTTCAGGCCGATGGCGGAGACATTGAGCTTGTGGATGTTCAGGACGGGATCGTATCGGTGCGTCTTATGGGGGCTTGCGGCTCGTGCCCGAGCTCGACCATGACTCTGAGAATGGGGGTAGAGAGAGCCCTTCAGAACGAGATACCGGAAGTAAAAGCAGTACAGCAGGTAATGTGAACAGAAAGAAGATACTGTTCAACTGGCGAAGCCTGACCGTCTTCGGCGTGGTCTTTCTGGTCGGCTACTTCATAACGGTAGCCTCCATTAACGGCGGTCACAGGGATCTGCATGCCGACGCCGCGACCGGCAACGAGCCTTCGCTTATCGCTCCCGACGTAACGCTGAAGAAGCTGGGGGGCGGGAAGATAGATCTCAAGGCGTACCGCGGGCAGTGGGTGCTTATCAACTTCTGGGCAACGTGGTGTCCTCCATGTATAGAGGAGATGCCATCGCTTGAGCTTTTCTACCGCAAGTACCAGAAGGAGAACATGACCGTTCTCGCGGTATCTATCGACAAGGGATCGCCAGACAAGGTAGCGGACTTTGTGAAGAGTTACGGCCTTACGTTCCAGATATTCCACGACCCTGCGGCAGAAGCGGCGAGCAAGTTCAACGTATCGAGCCTCCCCGCCACGTTCGTATTGAATCCAGAGGGTGAGATAGTCTCACATGCCCTCGGCGGAAGGGACTGGATGGATCCGGTGATACAGGATTATTTTGCCGAGCTGATGTCGATAACAAAAGACAAAAAGAAAAAAGGGTAACAAAAGTCAGAAATGAAAACGGGGTTTATCCCGAAAGGCGTCTTGCAATAAGGAAGAGGCTCTTCGGGTATTCCGCGGATTCCAAACCAATCCTGAATAACCTTTCATTTCCGATATTTCTCCTCTCCGTTCTTCTTGGCTCCTGTGCCACAGTTGATACCTCCGACCTCTACAAAAGGGGGAAGGCGTATTACGATCATGGCAGATATGAGGAGGCATACCCACTGATCCGCGACGCGGCAAAGGGGGGGAGCATGGAAGCGGAGTTCCAGTTCGGAAGGATGCACGACTGGGGGATAGGGGCAGAACAGGATTACGGCGAAGCGGCATACTGGTATGGAAAGTCGGCGGGAAAAGGTTATCCGAAGGCGCAGTTGGCGCTGGGGAAACTCTATGAAAACGGAAAAGGGGTGGAGAAGGACCGTTCCAGGGCGGAGTCGCTCTATATAAAAGCGAACGCTTACGTCGAGCTGTTGAACCTTCGTGGCGAAGGGGCGATACCTTCCACCGGTCTTGAGAGCACCGCCATGCCAGCAGGAGAGGGGGTTGTGCTTCCCGAGTTGAGCTTTATTACGCTTGACGGGAGGAGCGAGGAACTTTCATCGCTGGCGGGAAAGTGGGTTATATTGAACTTCTGGGCAACGTGGTGTCCTCCATGCAAAAAAGAGATGCCCTCGCTTGAGAGTTTCCTTCAGGAGAAGGGGGATAAGGATGTCGTTGTCGTGCTTGTTTCCATCGACCGGTCGCCTGAAATGGTGCGGGATTTCGTCGGGAAGATCGGCATAAGGGAGACGATCTATCACGACCCGGAGATGAAGCTTGGAGAGAAATTTATGCTCGACGCTGTTCCGACAACGTTCGTAATAAATCCCGGCGGCAGGCTGGTAGCTTACGCCAAAGGGTACCGCGACTGGATGGACCCGGTAGTGAAGATCTATATGGAGAAGCTGATAACGAAGGCAAACCGGAAATGAAAAAAAATCCCTGCAATGTCGTTACATCATGGCCGCTCAAGTCCGGCATAGGTAGCGGCGTCGCCGTTGTTGCGGAAGCGGTCCACAGACTGCTGAGGGAAGAAGGGTATGACGCGGAACTGATAAACCCCGACTTCAGATCGGAGGGGTACTTTGCCTCTTCGCTCAAGAGGGTGATGTTCAATCGTTCCATAAACGCCAAGATAGCCCTTTCCGGGCGCCGGTGCGTGGCGTTCGATATCGACGGTTTCTCATTTCCCCATCAGGTCCGCTTTGCATCGATAAACGGCGGGACGCTGAGGGACATAGTGAGGTTTGAGACAGGCGTGGTGCGGAGGGTGCTGGAGACTCTCGCGTTGCTGGAGAAAAAGGCGTGCGAAAGGGCGGAGGTGGTATTCGCGCCAAGCCTCTACGCCAGGGAGAAGATATGCTCCATGTACGGCATAGATCCGGAAAAGGTGAAGCTGATGCACAACGGGATATTCTTCGATGAATTCCGCAGTAGCATAGAAAGAGCCGCGATAAAAAAGGAGAGGCCGCCAACCGTAGTTGCCGTTGCCAGGCTATATAAAAGGAAGGGGATAGATGCCTTGATAGATATCTGGCCCGAAGTCCTTTCCCGCTTCCCGACGGCGCTGTTGAGGATCGCGGGTGGGGGCCTGGAATATGAAGCGCTTCAAAAGCTGATAAAGGAAAAGCGCCTCGCGGATTCAGTTATTCTGGAGGGGGAGGTGCTGGACCAGGAAAAGCTAGCTTCACTGTATGCCAACTGCGATGTATTCTGTCTGCCGAGCCTTCATGAGACTTTCGGAATAGTTTACCTGGAGGCTATGGCGGCGGAAAAACCTGTTGTAGCGTTGAACTGCACGGCAGTGCCGGAAGTGGTGCGTGACGGCACGGACGGTTTCCTGGTGGAACCGGGCGATATGAAGAGCCTCACGGAAAGGATTATACTGCTCCTTGGCGACAGGGATCTCTCGATGAAAATGGGTCTTGCTGGTATGGAGCGAGTAAAGAGGAATTTCGACTGGCGCGACGTAGTAAAACCGTTGACCGGGTGGCTTGAGTCGTGAGCGCGCCATTAAGAGTGGAGGAAGATAAATGCTGAAGGGGAAGATAGCGCTGGTAACCGGCGGTGGAAGAGGAATAGGGGCGCATACTGCCATGCTCATGGCAAGGAACGGAGCACACGTATATATCTGCTCACGCTCCGGGCAGGAGCTTGATGAAACGGGAAAGCTGGTCGAGAAGGCCGGCGGAAAAGTGGAGAAGATAATCTGCGACCTGCAGGTCGAAAGCCAGATAGTGAGCATGTTCAAGATGGTCGATAGAGGGAGCGGCAGGCTGGATGTGCTGGTGAACGCCGCCGGCGAATTCAAGGCCGGGAAGATGGAAGGGATGTCGACCGCTGAATTCAGGAGAGCGATCGACGTAAACTGCACGGCGACTTTCATATGTTGCCGCGAGGCGTTTCCGCTGATGAAGCAGAACGGAGGCTCGATAATAAACATATCCTCGCTCTCCGGCGTGAAAGGTTCGGAAAAATTCCCGGGATTCGGACCGTACATAGTTTCAAAGCATGGCGTGGTCGGCATCACGGAGGCGCTCGCCGTTGAGTGGAAGAACTTCGGGATAAGGGTGAACTGCATCGCGCCCGGCGCGGTCGATACCGCAATGTTGCAGGATGCGGCGCCGAATCTTTATCCGAGGCTTTCGCCTGAGCAGGTGGCGGAGACGATTCTTTATTTCGCGAGCAGTATGTCGTCAGGCGTAAACGGTTCCGTCCTGGAGATGTTCTCACATTTACAGCAACAGTAAAAGCTCCGAACGGATGAGAGGGAAGAGCGCCCGCTTGATAGAGGGGGACGTAGGTAAAACCCTTATGGATCTGACGCTCCCAATGCTCTATGGGGTCGCGGGGATGGTCATTTTCAATCTTGCTGATACATTTTTCCTCGGTATGCTCGGAACGGATGAACTCGCCGCGATAACCTTTACGTTTCCGGTCGTGCTGGTAATAGGGAGCCTCGCGATGGGACTTGGGATAGGAGCCTCCGCCGTGATATCCCGCGCCGTGGGGGAGGGGGATCATGGAAAGGTCACGCGCCTCACCACCGATTCGTTAATACTCGCTCTTTGCGTAGTAGGGATTTTCGTGACCGCGGGGTTTTTAACCATAGAACCGATGTTCCGGCTTCTTGGAGCTGATGGTGAAATTCTTGAGCTTGTAAAAAAGTATATGGTCATCTGGTACGCGGGCATCGGTTTTCTCATCGTTCCTATGGTAGGAAACAATGCGATTCGCGCGATGGGGGATACGAAGACCCCCAGCCTGATAATGATGGTGGCGGCTATCGTGAATGTGGCGCTCGACCCGCTCTTGATCTTTGGCTACGGCCCGATACCGAGGATGGAGATGGAAGGGGCCGCGATAGCGACCATCATAGCGCGGGCGATCACATTCGTTGTCGCTATATATGTCCTTTACTGGCGCGAGTCCGTTCTCTCGTTCAAGCTTGCTTCTTTGAGCGACATGCTCGAATCATGGAAACAGATTCTCCATATCGGTCTCCCCGCGGCAGGGTCGAGGATGGTGGTCCCTGTCGCAACGGGGATCATCACAATGTTGGTTGCTACCTACGGACCCGAAGCTGTGGCGGCATATGGAGTTGCGTCCCGTATAGAGTTCTTTGGGATGATAATGGTGTTCGCTCTCTCCGTCGTTCTTGGTCCGTTCATAGGACAAAATCTTGGCGCGGGGAAAGGGGAGCGGGTCAGAGAAGGGGTGAGCTATAGCAAAAGATTTTCAATCTGGTGGGGCGCGGGGATTTTTCTGCTCATGCTGGCAGTCGCCGGTCCGGTAGCTTCCGCGTTTACCGATAATCCCGATGTGCAGAGCAAGGTGGTGTTATATCTTATGGTTGTTCCGGTTGGGTACGGTTTTTTCGGGATCATTCAGATATCAATGTCTGTGCTGAATGTTCTCAACAGGCCGTACCACGCGTCGCTCTTGCCGATATCGCACGCGTTTATTTTCTATCTGCCGCTGGCGTATGCCGGGTCGGCCTGGTTTGGTCTTCCGGGAATATTTTACGCGCTGACGATTTCGTATTTCCTTGCCGGTACGCTCGCACACTATCTTCTCGAAGCGGCGTTGAGATCGGAAATATCACATTCCTGAATGTCTATAGACTGAAGATTGCCCCCTTCTCCGGGGTCTTTTATTTGCTGGTTTTTTCGTTTACGGCCAGCCGACGGCGAGGACTGCCGACCTTAGGTCTGTTTTGGGATTGATGGTGTCGCTACTGCCTGAGTTATTGAAGGTGAACATCACATCAAGAGGTATTTCACAGCTTGCAAGTTTTCCCCCGCCGGAATCTATTTCCTGCTGAACTTCACGGATAAGATCGACTCCGCTTTGGCTGATCGATTTCGTCAATTCAAAATTTAGGACAAATTTTGAGATCCCCCTTTTTTGAAAGCTCTTTATGTGTTCTATCAAATCGCCCTTCAACTCCTTGTCAAGCTGTTCGGGCATCTGGAGTATCGCCAGATTGCCGGTTGTTTTTACTTTCATAACCTGCTTTTTAACGGGAGCGGACTCCTTCGGTGCCGGTTTGGGCGTCGCCTTGGTGGGAGGTTTTGCCTTTGACCCGGTTTTTGCCGGTGGAGCGGCCTGGACTATGTTATAGCTCTCCTTGAATTCCTTGATGCTCTTTATTAAAGCTGTAGGATTAGCGACAGGTTTTCCTGTGTCCTCGATTTCCGCGACCATTTTTTTCAGCATGTCTACGGATGAGAGGATAATGTCTGCCACTCTGGGAGACATGACCATTTCCCCGCTCCTGAACTGCCCGATGACACTTTCGACGATATGGGCAAGGTCCCTGACGTTATCAAACCCCACAAGCGCGGAGTTTCCCTTTATGGTGTGATATGCCCTGAAAAGCCGATCCACGTCCCCCCTGCCGAGCGTTCTCTCCTTTTCGAGTGTAACGACAAGATTTTCAATAGTATCGATATGTTCCTTGGCATCGAGAACGTATTCCTTCCGTAGTTCCTCTGCTATTTCATCGAAAGAATCGTCCATATCATTATCAGGCATATCCAAAAGTTCCTCCTCGGCCAAAATATGGTACAGACAGCATTATATATTCAATTTTTGGCAGGGGACAAATACTATTTGACTTCCAATATATCCAAGATTATGATTTTAAAGAGTGTTTACAGAAATGATACCGTTAATCCAGTTTTGAGAAGCGATACAATACCCCCCAGTTCTGCGCGCATTTTTGCGTATGTAGCGGCACTCCTTCTTCTTGCCTCCTCTCACGCCTTCGCTCAGGAGACGCTTGAGAAAAGGGTAAAGGAGTACACGCTGGATAACGGACTTCGGATAATCGTACTTCAGCGTGCGGGATCACCTTCCTTTGCCGCGTATATCCGTTTTCTTGTCGGAGGTATCGATGAGGAGGCTGGGCAGAGCGGAACCGCGCATATCCTCGAACATATGCTTTTCAAGGGGAGCGAAAACATAGGCACCCTGGACTTCAAAAAGGAAGAGCCGCTGATGAAGAAAGCGGAGGAGATCGGAAGAAACATCGATACTGAAGTGCGAAAAGGGGATAAGGGGGACAGCGAAAAGATCAAGCGGCTGAAAGATGAGCTTGGCAAAACGCTTGAAGAACAGCGTAAATACATAATCAAGGACGAGATCAGCTCGATATACCAGAGGGGCGGGGGTTCCGGTTTCAACGCGTTTACGAGCCAGGACACAACGACCTATCTTGTGAAGCTCCCGTCAAACAAGTTTGAGCTTTGGGCATGGATAGAATCCGACAGGCTGAGATCCCCCGTGCTCCGGGAGTACTATTCGGAGCGGGATGTGGTTCTTGAAGAGCGGAGAAGGAGCGTGGACAACTCGCCAAGCGGTACTCTATACGAGCAGTATGGGGCGGCGGCATTCCAGGCGCATCCATACGGAAATCCTATCATCGGATGGAGCAGCGACATATCGCTGTTGCCGAAGGACAAGGTGAGGAAGTTCCTGCAGACATATTACTCTCCGGGGAATATGGTCATCTGCATAGTGGGGGACATTGAGCCCGACTATGCCTACAACACGATAAGGAGATATTTTGGCGATATTCCCCGACAGGAAATCCCCGACAGGGTGGGGACCAAAGAGCCGATGCAAAAAGGTGAACGGAGAATAATGGTAGAGTTTGACGCGAATCCGGAAGCGATGATCGGCTTCCATAAACCTCCCGTGCCGCACAAGGATGATTATGTCTTTGACGTTATAAATTACATCCTTACGTCGGGACGCACAGGGCGGCTATACAGGTCGCTTGTTCTTGAAAAAGGGATCGCGGTATCGGTCGACGCGTGGACAGGTCCCGGAGACAGGGGAGGGAACCTTTTTAATTTCCATGCCGTTCCCCGCTCGCCTCATACTGTGGCAGAGGTGGAAAAGGCCATATACGACGAGCTTGAAAAACTGAAAACAGAGCCGGTTTCCCTGCGTGAGCTTGAAAAGATCACCAACAATGTGGAGGCGGACTATATTCGCAAACTGAAATCGAATTCCGGCCTGGCCCATTATATCTCTTCATATGCGATCCTGCTGGGGGACTGGCGGTACATGACGACCTATAGCGACAGGATAAAGGAGATCACAGCCGAGGACATCATGGCGGTCGCGACGAAATATTTCACCAAGAACAACCGCACGGTGGCGATCCTAGTGCGTCCGGAAGGTAAGACGCCGGAGAAGAAGGCCAGCAAATGAAAAGCGGATTATTCAGGATAGCAACGATTGCCGTATTGATATCGGCCTGCGCCACTGCGGGAGGCGTCAAGAGAAGCGACCTTGAAAAAATAAAATATCCGGAACTTCAGTTCAAGCCCCCCGTTACGGAACGGGTTGTGCTGAAAAACGGAATGGTGCTCCACCTGCTCGAGAATCATGAGCTTCCGATGGTCGACATCGTTTCACTTGTGCGTGTTGGAGAGATATTCGAGCCTCTTGACAAAAGAGGGCTGGCGGCGATCACAGGGGGAACGTGGCGTAGCGGCGGGACTGAATCCATGCCGCCTGACATTCTGGATGAAAACCTTGAGTTCATCGCCGCTTCCATAGAAACATCAATAAGCAGTAAATCTGGTTCCATAAGCATGTCGGTCATGAAAAAGGACCTTGAAGAGGGATTAGGGATATTGGCGGAAATTATAAGGAAGCCGGCCTTCAACGAAAAAAGGTTCGAAGTTGTAAAGAACAACATGCTCGAAAGCATCAAGCGCGAGAACGACGACCCGCAGGAGATAAGCACTCGCGAGTTCATGCGTATGCTCCTCCCCGAACACCACTACGGCAATCCGGCAACGGTCGAGACGGTAAGCGGAATCACCAGGAACGACTGCATCAAATTTTACAGGGATTATATCGGAGCGGACAGTTTCATATTCGGTATCACGGGTGATTTCGACTCAAAGGAAATTGTGGCGAAATTTGAAAAACTGTTTGGCGACATGGGGAGTGCCCCCAGGAAACTGCCGCCGATACCGCAATTCCCGGAAAAAATAAAACCTGGAAACTACATTATCGACAAGAAACTTCCGCAGTCCGTTATCAAGATGGGGCACCTTGGAGTAGGGAGAAACGATCCCGATTACTATCCAGTGAGGGTAATGAATTACATTGTTGGAGGTGGCGGGTTCTCTTCAAGAATGGTGCAGGACATCCGCTCAACGAGAGGGTTGGCCTACTCGGTATATTCCTATTACTCGGGGGGCAACTGGGACCAGGGGGTGTTCATAGCCGGCGGTGAGACGAAGGCCGCAAGCGCTTATGAGCTTATCGAGGCGAGCAGGGAGATTTTCCGTGAGGTTATCAAGAACGGGGTTTCCGATGAAGAGCTCTCCATGGCGAAGGAATCGATAATCAATTCCTATGTGTTTGATTTCGATAAGGATATTGAGATAGTTTCCAACTATATAAATCTTGAATATTTTGAATTACCCAAGGATTATATTGAGAAATTCCGCGAGAATATCGATATGGTGACAAGGGAGAAAATACTGGAGGTCGCGTCGAAGTATCTCCACCCCGATGAAATGGTCATTATGGCTGTCGGTGACAGGAGTGGTATGGGGGAAAATATGATGAAACTTGGCGAAGTAAAAGAGATTAAACTGAAAAAATGAAATGGTCGTTTGATACGGTAAAGAACCTTGTAAAAAAGGTGATCCATTCGGATGGAGAACCAGGCCGGATAGCCTCGGCTGTGGCGGTAGGCGTATTTATCGCGTGGTTTCCGATTGTCGGAACCCATACGGTAATGGCAATCGGGGCGGCCTGGATTTTTAGGCTGAGTACAGCGCTTGTTTTCGTAGGCAATTTCCTGAACAATCCTTTTACCATGATTCCGATGTTTCTAAGCGGATTCTGGGTCGGGCTTGCGGTCACAGGAACGGAGGACGTAAGCATTGATTGGACCATGAACATGGAGACACTTATTGAGATTGGCAAGGTGTTTTTCATTCCGTTCTGTATAGGGAACATTCTGCTTGGGATTGTCGGAGGGGTGATCACCTATTTCCTTATTCTGCACGCGGTGAGGAAATACCGCGCCCTGCATGCGGCGCAACTGAACGAAGAAAACCGTGCGTAACAGAGGAGAGCAGGTTTAACCGCTATATATATGGAAGTTTGGTTATTAGTCCGTTTTTTATCCCTGTTTTTCCTCTTATTCTTTTCCGCGGTATTCTCGGGCGCCGAAGTCGCATATTTTTCGCTTAGTCCCGTACAGGTGGATATGCTGAGGGAGAGGGAAGGGAAACGCGGACGTCTTGTGGCGGAACTGCTGTCGTCTCCGAGGCGGCTCCTTGTCACCATATATATCGGCAACGAGCTGATAAACGTCGCGATAGCGGCTGTAACAACCATCATTGCATTCCATTATTTCGGGGAACACGGGCTTTCTATCGGCGTCGGTATCGGCACCTTCGTGCTCCTGATATTCGGCGAGATCACTCCCAAGACATTTGCCTTAAAGAACGCCCAGAAGTACGCGCTCTTTGTGGCGCGGTTCATTTACGTCTTTTCAAAGGTTATCTCCCCAGTTCAGGGGGTAGTGACCTGGCTGACAAACCGCCTCATATCCCTAACCGGCGAGTCTGAAAACGAGGAGAGAAGGCTCATCACCGAGGATGAGATAAAAACGGTTCTTGAGCATGGCAAGGACAAGGGGATCATCAAGGCCGATGAGAAGGAGATGATCTTCAATATCTTTGAGCTGGGGGATACGCTGGTAACCGACATAATGACTCCGCGCACGGAGATATTCTCTCTTCCCCTGGAAGATGGGATAGAGACGCTTATTCAAAAGGCTGTGCTTTCGAATTTCTCCAGGATACCGGTATACAGAAAGAATCCCGACGACATCGTGGGGATACTGTTTGCCAAGGATCTTTTAAAGGACGATGTGCAAAAGAACTTCGAAAAGGTGGAAGACCTTCTGCATGACGCCTATCAGGTGCCGGTGACGAAAAAGATTGACGAGCTTTTCCGCGAGTTCCAGAAAAAACATTTCCACATGGCGATTGTGCGGGACGAATACGGCGGCGTAGACGGACTGGTAACGATGGACGATATTCTGGAGGAGGTAGTAGGGGAAGCGCCGGACAGAAAGAACCTTACAGGGATAAAGGAGATCGAAGGGGGGCGCTACCTTGTGCCGGGAAGACTGTCGATAGAAGATTTCAACGAGTATTTCAAAACAAATTTCGAGAACGAGGAGATCGATACCGTCGGCGGACTTGTTTTTCATCTCTTCGGCAGGATGCCGGGGTGGGGAGAATCAATTACGGCTGAAGGAATCAACTTCACTGTCGACAGGTTGAAAGGGGCAAACATCTGGCGCCTGGCGATAAAGGCCGAAGAAACAAGGAACTTGGATGACGCCGATAAGATAATCAACTCTGATTCATCGGAGAAAAGGTAAAAGATGGAACTTGTTACTACTATAATAATTGTCGTTGTATGCGTCTTTATGGAGGCGTTCTTTTCCGGCTCCGAACTCGCACTTATCTCGATCAGCAGGCATAAGCTCTCGCTGTACGTCGAACAGGGAAAGAGGGGGGCTCTTCTTCTGCAGGAACTCTTCAAGTCGCCCTCGGGCCTGTACGGTACAACGTCGCTCGGCACGAACATGTTTGTCGTCGCCGCCACCGCCGTAACAACCGCGTACTTCACCAAGATAATTCCGGGAGAGGCCGACCTCTGGACGATACTGATAATGGCACCCTTGACCCTCCTTTTCGGAGAGATCTTCCCGAAGGCGCTTTTCCAGCGGTACACCGACACGATCAGCTATGTGGTCGTCTACCCGCTTTCGTTTTTCAAGAAAGTTTTCGCTCCGTTACTCTGGGTCGCTTCCGGGATAGTTCGCGTCCTCTTGAGGCAGAAGAAGGAAGACGAGATACACGATATGAAGACCGTCTCCCAGGAGGAGATCCGAAGGCTCTTTACAATGGGGCAAAAGGAGTTCGATCTGCATCCGGAAGAGATGAAGATGATCCACAATATTTTCGAACTGCGACACACTACTGTGGAGCAGTGCATGGTGCCGTTGATAAATACCTACGGAGTCGGCGAAAACGAGCCGATAGGCTCGGTGCGCGCGATGCTCCTTGATACAGGATTTTCGCGGCTCCCGATATATTCGGGAAAGATTTACAATGTCATTGGAATAGTGACCGCGTTTGACATTCTCAGAAGTTCCAAGGGAGCGGTCAAGGCAAAGGATCTCATCCGTCCGGCCTACTATGTTTACAGAAAGAAAAAGATAAGCAACCTGCTGTCGGAAATGCAGAAGGCCGACGTGCAGATGGCCGTAGTGGTGGACGAATACTCCGGCGCGATCGGTGTTGTTACCAGGGAAGATCTGTTCGAAGAGATATTCGGCGAAATAGCGGATGAATATGATTCTCCGATGTCCCACGTGGAAGTTTTGGAACCGAACCGATGGCTTATTCATGCGCATACAGAAATAGATATGGTCAAGGATCGTCTTGGGTGGGACATCCCGGAGGGTGATTACGAAACGATATCGGGATATATTCTCAGCCACCTTGAAAGGATTCCAGTAAAAGGTGAAAATATCACAATCGGCGGTTTTACATTCATAGTAAGGGAGTGCGACAACCGAGGGTTGATAAAGCTGGAAGTTTTGCAAAAAGGCGAGAAGGATGAAAAACAGGATAACCTCAAGTAAGGCGGAAGAGCTTTACGGCTCCAACGATCTTTTATCTCTCGGCAGAGTGGCCGACGATGTAAGGAAGAGGCTTCATCCCGAAGGGATCGTCACATACATAATCGACCGTAACATCAACTACACGAATATATGCACCTCCGGCTGCCGTTTTTGCGCCTTCTACAGGAAACCGGGGCGCGCGGATGGATATCTCCTCTCTTACGAAGAGATATCCCAGAAAATACAGGAAACGAAAGAACTCGACGGCGTGCAGATACTGATGCAGGGGGGGCTACACCCGACATGGAAGATAGAGGATTATGAAAAGCTTCTAATGAAGATCAAGGGGGATTTCGACATTCATCTTCACGCTTTCTCACCCCCAGAAGTGGTTCACATGTCAAAACTGAGCAATATCGGAATAGAGGAGACCTTGAAGAGGCTTATTGACGCCGGTCTTGATTCAATACCGGGAGGGGGAGCTGAAATACTTGTCGACCGTGTCCGTGGGGAATTGAGCCCCGGCAAATGTTCCGCGGATATGTGGATCGAGGTGATGAGAACAGCTCATTGTCTTGGATTGAAGACAACCGCGACAATGATGTATGGCCACATCGAAACCAGGTCCGAGCGGATACGGCACATGGAGAGGATAAGGGAACTGCAGGACGAGACTGGAGGCTTCACGGCGTTTATCCCGTGGCCCTTTCAGCCGGGCAATACCGATCTAGAAAAGAATCCCGAAATAGCCGGCAGGGGGGACGAAGGTCTTGAATACCTGAGGACCGTGGCGATAAGCAGGCTGTTTCTAGACAATATTCCGAACATACAGGCGTCGTGGGTGACCCAGGGGGCGAAGATGGCCCAGATGGCGCTCTATTTCGGCGCAAACGATATGGGGAGCACAATGATCGAAGAGAACGTCGTGAAAGCGGCGGGGGTCGGGTTCAGACTGAATGAAAAAGATATCAGGAGGATAATCACAGATGCAGGCTTTGAGGCGCGGAGGCGCAGGCAGGACTACAGCCTGATAGTTGATGAAGAAACAGCAGGGAAAGATGGGGCGGCAATTCCTGCAAGGTGATTTGCAGGCGGAAAAAGCAGGAATGAGGCATATATGATGAAGAGAGCTCTTTTTATATTTTTTGGTTTAACGTTCCTTTCCCCGTTCGCGTTTGCCTGGGGGAACAAGAAGATGGAAGGGACAGTTATATATATTAGCGATGGTGATACGTTTGTCGTTAAACCGGTAAAGCAGAAGCATGAGATAAAGTGCAGGCTGTACGGCATCGATGCGCCGGAAGTGGCACATGAAGGGAAGCCTGGTCAGCCGTTTGGCGAAGAGGCGGCGGATGAGCTCGAAAAAATGTCTCTTGGAAAGAGCGTAAAGGTGGAGCTGACAGGGGAGCGCTCATACGACAGGGAGATATGCATAGTGACGGTGGATGGCTGGGACCTGAACCGGGAGATGATACGTCGCGGTTTCGCATGGGCCTATGAAAAGCATCTGAAAGGATCGTACAGGAAATCGTATATGGCCGCCGAGGAAGAAGCGAGGAAAAGCGGTATCGGCATATGGTCGGCAGTGGATGCTCTCCCTCCGTGGGAATTCAAGAAAGAGTATTGGCATCTGGATCCCGCGCCAAGCATAAAGGAGTAGTTCGTCCATCCGTAGTGGATTGTCATCCTGAAATAAATTTGCTCTAATTGACCAAGGGTTGGTTTGATTGATATTTCATCAAGGGGGATTTGTTATGCGCCTATCAACAATAGCTGTCCGTTGCATGACGATTGGTTTCATGTTTCTGTTGCTTTCAGCGGATTATTCACACAGCGAATCACGAAAGGAGATGCAGGTGTCACTTGGAGCAAATCCTCTTGGTACCATGTATGGCGTCGGTGTTGAATTCGAATCAGGTGAAAAAAACTCTCTGTTGGTACGCGGGGGAGGGTTCTCATATTATTATGAAACTGACGGATATACGGAAGAGGGGGGCGGCTCCATCTTTGGCGTATACGGAAAATTCTATTCTGGAAAGTCGATGGAAGGGATGTACTTTGGTTTTGGCATAGACAGGATTTCGGTATCAGTCGATTGGTGGGAATATGTTTATCAGGGCGATCTGTATGGGCATATTGAAGCCGAAGGGTTTGCTCCAGGTGTGATGATAGGAAACAAGATGGACATGGGGGAAACAAAAGTAGAACCTTTTCTGTTTGTCAGCATGTTGCCGGGGGATCTGGAGAACAATACCATTTTCGCCTTTGGCGTAAACGTCGGTTTCCCTCTCAAGTAGGCGGCATTTTCAAGAATAAGGTTTTGCAAGTTTAAGAAGTATCGTTGCCTTTGTACCCTTATCCTTCCCTTCGCTTTCAAGAAGGATGGTCCCATCATGGTATTCGATCACCAGTTTGGCGATTGTGAGACCGAGGCCGATCCCCCCACCTTTGAACTTGTATGCGCCGGTCGAATGTTCAAGTATGTTTTCGACTGAATAATACGGGTCAAAAAGGAAATTCTGTTCATTCTCAGCAATTCCGATCCCTTCATCAATAATTTCAATTACCAGTGAACCGCGATCAATTGATGTTTTAAGGTCAACTCGTTTTCCGTCCTGAGTATATTTTATCGCGTTTGAAAGTATCTCATTGATCGCGCGGCCAAGTATCTCCCCGTTGCCGAAAATCAAGGTTTCCTCGGGTAGCCGCTCCAGATCAATAGACAGTGATATGTCACGATTTTCGGATTTGACGACTTTCACTGTCTCAAGGAAGAGGTTCTCCAGGAACGGCACAACCTTGAATTTGTGAAACGGAATCTCTCTCTTTGACGATATGTCAAGGTGCAGGCTGGTGGCAGAAACGATCCTCTCCAGATTGTTAAAAAGAATGTCGGCCAGGTTGCATGACTTTTTCGCTTCTTCGCTGTCAGGATATTTTTCGCGGAGTTTTGATGTCAGCAGTTGAAGAGCTTTCAGATGTGTCAGGGGAGTTCGCAGTTCATGTGAGGTTGCGTGGGTGAAGAATTCCCTGGCCCTGTTCAGGTTTTGCTCCCTGGATACGTCCCGTTTGCTTGCGACAAAAGATATTATCCTGCCGTCGGAGTTGAAGACGGGTGAGATAGTAGCCAACTCTTCGTACAGGGTGCCGTCCTTCCTCTTATTTGTAAAAAAGCCTTCCCAGACATTGCCCCCCTTTATGGTATCCCACAGATTTTTATAGAAAGCCTCATCATGTTTGCCGCTTTTGATAATGCGCGGATTCTGTCCTATTGCCTCCGCAGTGGTGAATCCGGTGGCCTTCTCGAATGCCCTGTTTGCATATTCGATCTTCCCGTCAGGGTCTGTAATTACAATTGTATCGGGGGACTGCTCGACGGCTGTCAACAGACGGCTCCTTTCATCCTCCCTGTTCTTGCGGTCGGTAATATCCTGAACCGTTCCTGGTATCTGGGTTGCCTTCCCGTCATCATCCAGCATCGGTTCACCCATTGCCTGTACCCATTTAATGGCGTCGTCTCTCATCAGAAGCCGATGTTCGATGTTCCAGGGCTCACCAAAATCGATCCCCCGCTGGATGGTTTTAAGGTCGAATTCCCTGTCATCCGGGTGTACGACGTCGGCAAAAGCCGGGAGTGTCGCTTGGTCTCTGAAAAGGCCGAAGATATTGAAAAGTTCGGTTGAGCCTTCAACATTGCCTGTTGCGGGATCCAGTTTCCAGTGACCCAGCCTGGTGATGGCCTGCGCCTTTTCGAGGCAAATATGACAACGCCCTCAGACGTAAAATCAGAGACATTTTCAAATCGCTTTAGAACACTGTCCATTTCGTTTGTTCACCAAAATTATGTTTTTTTCTGGGCAGTTTTCATAGAAAGCATCGCGCACCCTCTATTATGTTACTGTGTAACATCTGCAATAACAAGAAATATAATGTTAAAATAAGTTACTTATCGATTTCTCAACTGGTGGATAAACAGTGAGTATTGACGCTCCTGTTGTCAGCAGTATATTGCAGTTCTGCTAAATGTAAAATTGCTTGGGGGTAACGAGCGATGTTTTGTTGAGAGGAGAGTTAGGGGGTATTAAAACATCCAGCCGAAATATTTTACCCGGTAGAGCGTCGGCATCAGAACATGGTCTATGAATAGTCCGTTCCTTTCGTCATCCTCCATATTTAGAATCCCCGTAATGAAGCCGTTCTCGGTAGGGACGCGGGAAAGAGACTGGACATAGTAGGCGAGGGCGAGCATCTCATCAGGTTTCAGCGATTTTGCGAACGACTGCATCGGCGTGCCGGCAAGTCCGGTTGCGATGGAGAGGTATATCTCATCGATATCCTTGCCACGCTTTAATCCTCTCTCTTTCAGATTTGCAGGTTTGATGGGGCGTTGCCAGTCGTCTTTAAGTTCGCCGGCTTTTTCGCCGTCCCCTTTCCCTTCGTGTCCGTGACACTCGTAGCATTTCGCCTTGCTGTAGATCTCCGCCCCGAACTTCATGTATTGAGGTCTGCTCATTATCGGGGAAGGGATGTATACCTTCTCAGGTTTGTCAGCCCCCTCGAACAGGTCGGAAAAAGTCTTTACATAGTAGGTCAATTGCCACTTTTCAGTCGTGGTAAGGCCGGGCCATGCAAGCATACCCGTGCCGTGAAGACCGCGCGAAATGGTTTTGAAAATATCAAGATTGTCAGGTACCGCTCCTTTGGTAGAGCGGAACTTGAAAACGCCGGTGGTGAAATCGGTCGGCCTTGTTTTGAGTCTTTCTGCTTTGCTCCCTCTCCCGTCCCCCATGGTTCCATGGCAAACCGCGCATCGCAATTCATAGTTCACCCTTCCGACCCGGATGTTCTCCGCATCCTCAGTGGGGCGCTCTGTTTTGAGGTCAAGCGGAACGGTTTTACCGTTCATCCACAATGTGATGGTTTCTATCCCCTGTATGCCCCCCACGCTGTTATAGCCGAGATTTGCCAGGGCGCCCAGGGAGATGACGGCGGCGATTATCAGAGCCGCGATGATTATGTTTTTAGTTTTCAATGTATTTTCTGTTTTGTAGTCTGCATTGTAGAGTCGCCTTGGGTAATATTTTATATCTATTCGTCCGGTTCTTCCATGTTTATCGGGAAAAACCGTTTCACCGGGATGTTTGCGCCCGCCGCGCTTGCGGTTTCGCTTCAGCGATTGCCCGGCTAAAAAACAGCGAAGCCACCCGGCGGGAATTCTTCTTTTCTTGGTGCTAGGCTTTGAGTTTTACGAAAACACCTTCCTGAATGCAGAATTCTATGAAGAATGCTTTCATGCTTGGGGTAAGTATCTGCGACCGGACAAAGAAAAAGCCTCTCGCGTCAACAGGCGAAAGGTTCAGCTGCGTATTTACGAGCATGGTCATAGGCGTGCCAGATGTCGCCTGGAACCCGTATTTTCTCTCAAGATTCTTCCTGAAGCTCCCGACAACCTGGTTGCAAATCTCGCCGAGGGTATTTGTCACCTCTTCGGCTATGACCTTTGGTGTATCTTCAGGGCCCATCCCCATCCCCTTCATGAATTCCGAAACGACGTCGATTGCCGCCTCTTCGGGGTAGTTTATGATTACGAGGCCGTTTATGCCACCTGTGAAATCGAGGAGGGATGCGACGCGATGGCGCGTCTGGGCAGAGTTGATAAGGTAGTAAGAGGGGGATACGGTAAACTTCCCTTTTCCGCCAAGCTTGTTGAACGCTTCAATATAGCTCTCGGAAAAAAGTTTTGTCATCTTGATAGCGTTTGCCGCTTCGGGTGATGACGAGCGGTGTACCCCTTCAGCATGTGCCTGATCCATTTATAAACCTCCTGCTCTGCAAGTAATTCAGTTCCGAATTTTTCGGCATTCGTAGATCTGTCCGCTTCGTAATATGCTGGGCGGACGTTTTTCTCCTCTATGGTATATCGGCCAAATCGGCATATACCTTAGCCTTCCAATTTAAATAATATCCGATTTTTCAGCGCTCATGCGATCGACTTTTGCGGTATCAGCGATTGTTTGGAGAATAAAATCGGCTTTTCGAGAGCTTTCTACCAAAAAGGCAAAACGGAGAACTCTTGCGTGCTGGCTGTAACTAATTGAATAAATGGCATATGCAAGAAGACGCTAACCGCCTATCGCTTCTCTTTTCATCGGAACGATTCTGGTTGTTTATTACCGGATCGGCTGGCAATTCATTTGAAATAGGTTGGTTCACAACGTAGAATTCCGGCATGACCTTTATCGCCGGGATTTGCCGATTTCCATTTCTCTTTTTCGTATTGATGATCGTTGTTCCACATACGAACAATGCTGAAGGGGCGACCATCACCGTACCCCAGGATGAAAAGACCTGGATGGCGCATACACCGTTAAAGGTGGATAAAGGGGTCGTATTGTTCGATGTCGACAAGAGGGAAAACCTGATGCTTGCCATGCCGAACGTCGCGGCAGTTTCATTTGAATACGAGACTGACGGGAATTTCCTGGTTTCATCTTCTTCTCTGACACCGGGTGGCGAGCAGATTGACTATCTCTTCAGCGAACGGAAGAAGATATGGAGCGGGACAGGGCGGGTTGAGTTTGATCTCAGGCGAACGATAGGGTGGTCGCCCGGCAGCAGGCCTATGCTGATATTTGAGGGGACGGGGAATTTCAGAATTAGAAATCTGGCAGTTACCACGCCGGCAAACCTGCGGGATTACAGCGCGGAAAAAGGATCCGCTTTTTTCTGGAAACCGATAAGCATCTGGCATACGACTATCAACTTTATTACGCCGGCATATTGGGATGTAAACAGGAATATCAGTTTTTCCTTAATGCTTGGAGTTTCATATCTCGTTTTGGTCGTTGTTCTGATTTTCGCACGGCTTTATTCGAAAAAGATAAAGACGGAAAAGTTTGCGGTATTGATATCCCTGACGGGGGTCTGCATATTTGCGCTTCACTTTGCTTTCAGGCTTGCCCCTTCCGTCAATTACAATATTCTCGATTCAAACGAAGAGAAAATTAAACTCAATTACTATTATCCCGAGTTCGGCATTCTTGTCTCAAAGGCAAGAGAGATAATTGGAACCGGCGATACAGTAGTGGTGATGTACGAAAGCGGGGATTGGTTCTCGCCTGAGGCCTTCTGCTTTAACATTGTTCCCGAAAGGTGCGTTTTTTATGAACCTGACAATGATACGCTTTTTGGAAATCCATGGCCGGGTCTTCCGACATACGTAAAGGCGGACATCAACAGCGTGAACGCGATCGTTTCATACAATTCGGCGTATCCGCTCCCCGTAGGCTTCAGGAAGGTGTATGAGCTCAACAGGAATGTTTTCATAGCGAGGAAAGAGTGATCTACCTCATAAGCGCAACGCTTACAGCGGTTTCAGGCTATGTCATAGGCCATCACGCCCGGTTGTTGCGGAAAAACCTGGCGTACGATATTGCCCTCGGCTGGTTTATCGGTTCCGGATACTTTTCTCTTGCGTATCTTGCGGTTCAACATGTTACGGGGGTGGCACCGATGGCATCCATCTCAGTCGGCATAGTCGCCTTACCGCTTTTATCGGCGGGGTACAGGTGGAGGGAGTTTAGCGGCTTTGTAGCAGAGACTTTATCGCGCCATAAACTGCGGCAGGAAAAGATATCTTTTTCCGCGTTCGAAGCGATATTGGTCGCCGTTGTGGTCGCGGTAGTCCTGCTCGCTGTTTTTCACGGGATCAGTACGCCTACCAATGGAGATGACGCGCTGAGGTCGCGCGGATACCACCCGCTACTGGTGCATGCGGGCGTTGTGGACATAAATAATTCCATCTTTCATAACGGGATCTGGCCAAACTATGCCCCGCTGTTATCGTGGCACCTGAATGGGAGCGCGGATCATTTTTATCTGAATTACGGTGTTTTAACTTTGGCCGTATTCTTTATGGTGCTTGTCTATACTTCGCCTGCGCAAAAAAGGAATACGCGTCAGGGGCTTTATTCCCTTTTCCTTGTAGTTTCGATCCCGCTTTTCGTCTTTCATATGACATCAACGTACATCGACATATTCCTGATAGTTGCGGTAGCGCTTGGATATTTATTCTTTTCTTTATATATCAGGGACGGCGATGAGACCGATCTGAATACATCCATCATCTTTTTTACGCTTGTATCTTTTGCCAAAACGAAGGGGATAATAACAGGCCTTACCGGATTCGGTTTTATCGGGATGTATCTTGTCCGGGAATTTTGGGAAAACAGGCGTCTCCCGTCCATTAGGGTAGCCGGATTCGGTGTTCCCTTCCTGCTATTTTTGGCAATAAAGGAGTATCACGATCCTATGCTATCAGGTCTTTTCCGCATGGCGGCCGGCGCGCCAGCGGACATTATCCGGCAGAGTAATGAAGTAATGCCTGATAATACGGTAGGGGAAAAGAGCGCGGCTTTTTGGCACTCTCTTTTTATAAGCGGCAATTTCGGCATTCATTTTTACCTTTTGATCGGGGCGACTGTTGCGTATTTCAGGAGGATTTTCAGCACGAAACTTGTATGGGATTTCCTATTTCTTTCAGCAATATTTTTTGAGACGTATTATTTCATGGTCTATTGGTACGTAAACATGCCATACCATCAGTCGATCCTTCACAGGGTTGTTATGATGCTTTCCGTGATTTGCGCCCTTTTTCTTGCCACATGTTTCGCCAGGGGGGAGGACGAAGGAGAGATTGGCGAAACAGGGGGGCGGCAAGGGCCTGTTTGACGAAAAATTTGTTTTTTCGGTTTTTCTTGAACTTTTCATCCGGTTAGGTTTTAATCTATCCTTTTGATTTTATTAAATAGGAGTTAATTGATGTTTTCGCTGGTAGACAACGCCTTCGCTATGGCACCACCTACGGGGGCCGAGGTATCGACGGTCGACACTATTATGAGTTTCGCTCCGCTGATACTACTTCTGTTTATCTTTTATGTGTTTATTATTCGCCCGCAGGGAAAGAAACAGCAGGAGACAAAACAGATGATAGAAAACCTGAAGGAAGGGGACAGGGTGCTAACCTCCGGCGGTATCATCGGGACTATTGTGAAGGTCAAGGATGACGAACTTACTGTTGAGATAGCGAAAGAGGTTAAAGTGAAAATAAATAAAAATTACGTTTCATCACTGGTGACGAAAAGCATATGAACAAACCTCTTCTTTGGCGTTTTGGATTGACCGCGGTTGTGCTTATAACCGCGCTTTACTCAGCTCTTCCGCTGGAAAAGAAGATCAAGCTCGGACTGGATCTCCAGGGGGGGATGTACCTCGTGTATGAGGTCGAAACAGACAAGGCAATTCAACTGAAGCTTGAAAGGCTCAGGAACGAAATAAAGGATGCACTTGAGAACGACGGCATTGGCGTCGGGCATATGGATACCGAGGGGGGCAACTCTCTGAGGGTGGTTCTTGCCAATCCTGACGATACAGTATCGGCTAAGAGGATTTTTTCTGAATTTTCCGATCTGAGCGAAGATTCCGGCCAGCCGCAAGGGGAGCTTGTTTATACATTCAGCGAATACAAGGCCAAAACGCTGAGACAGAATTCAGTCGACCAGGCGCTTGAAACCCTGCGGAACAGGATAGACGCGTTTGGCGTTTCGGAACCTGGCATTCAGAGGCAGGGGGAGAACAGGATACTTATAATGCTTCCGGGGGTACAGGATCCCGATCGGGCGAAATCGCTCATCAAAACCACCGCAATGCTTGAGTTCAAGATGGTAGATGAAGATGCGAGCATCGAGAAGGCCGTGGCGGGTGATATCCCTGCTGGCCGAGAGGTACTCTGGAGATACGAAATAGATCCCAACACCGGAAAGAATGAGAAAAGAAACGCGTATGTATTGATGAAGAACGCTCTCCTTACAGGCGAATCGATCGAGGACGCCGACGTGCGTATTGATCAGAGTTACAACGAACCATACGTACTTCTGGTTTTCGACAGCGAAGGGGGACGGAGGTTCGCCGAGATAACGGAAAAGAACGTGAACAAGAGGTTTGCCATTATTCTGGACGGGAAGGTGCATTCCGCTCCTGTCATTCAGGAGCGCATCGGAGGTGGTAGGGCGCAGATCTCGGGCGGATTCTCGACCGAAGAGGCCCACGATCTTGCGATAGTACTGAAGGCCGGTGCGTTGCCGGCACCGTTGCATCTCCTTGAAGAGCGAACTGTTGGCCCCACTCTCGGCGCGGACAGCGTAGCAAAAGGGGTAAAATCGATTATTTTTGGATTGGTCACCGTAATACTCTTTATGCTTGCCTACTACAGGATAGGGGGGATAATCGCCGACTTTGCGCTCATTTTGAACCTTGTGGTCATCGCGGGGATAATGGGCTATCTCGAAGCTACGCTTACACTCCCGGGCATCGCGGGAATTATCCTCACAGTCGGTATGGCGGTGGATGCGAACGTTCTGGTCTTTGAGCGAATTCGCGAGGAGGTCGCGAACGGGAAAACGATACGCGCGGCGGTTGAGGCCGGCTTTTCAAAGGCGTTCCTCACGATTATCGATGCGAACATTACGACTCTTATCGCGGCGATAGTGCTGTTTCAGTTCGGTACCGGTCCTTTGAAAGGGTTTGCCGTGACCCTGACCATCGGCATATTGGCATCAATGTTTACCGCGGTTTTTGTTTCGCGGACAGTTTTTAACCTGATACTTTCCAGCCGGAAAGTTACAAGTGTGAGCATCTGAACATGAGATTTTCGATTAGCAATTTAAACTATAAGTTTCTTGATTTTAGAAAGACCGGGTATATATTCTCCGCAGTATTGATCACTATTTCATTGCTCAGCGTGGCTTTGCACGGGGGATTGAAATACGGGATAGATTTTGCCGGCGGCACACTGATACAGATCAAATTCAAGGAGCCTGTCGACATCAGAGAGGTAAGGAAGATCGTGAATGCCCTTGATGCAAACGGCGGGGACATTCAGGAATTTGGCGAGCCTGAGGTCATTATCATCAATCTCCACTCCGAAGACGGGGCGCATGATAAAACAGTACAGATGGTTAAAGAAAGTCTGGTTGGCAAGTATGGGGAGGACGGTTTTATCATTGAAAGGGTCGAGATGGTTGGACCAAAGGTTGGAAGCGATCTTTCAACAAAGGCCATTATGTCTATCCTTTACTCCTTGATAGGGATACTTATTTATGTTTCATACAGGTTCGAATTCCGCTTTGCCGTCGCGGCGGTAGTAGCGCTGGCGCACGATACGATCATTACGGTTGGCGCCTTTTCCATCGCGGACAAGGAGTTCGCGCTGCCGGTTGTTGCCGCGTTGCTTACGGTGATCGGTTACTCGCTCAATGATACGATAGTCGTGTTCGACCGCATCAGGGAGGACCTGAGGCTGAAGAGGTCTTTGCCGATAAACGACTTGATCAACGGTAGCATAAACGCCACGTTGAGCCGTACCGTTATTACATCCGGCACCACGCTCCTTGTTGTTTTGGCGATCTTTATCTTCGGCGGTTCGGTTATTCATGATTTCGCCTTTGCGCTCCTGGTTGGTATCGGGATTGGTACCTACTCATCGATATTCATTGCGTCTCCGCTACTTCTGTTCTGGCCCGGGACTACAACCCAGACGCTAAGTCTTGCTGTAAAAAAGAAATAGGATAGAGACGCGTACATAGGCGCAACTTCAGGCCTACTGGCCACAGCGCCTGGTATTATTGACATCCCTTTCTCGAACTGCAATCAGGCAAATTGCGAATTTGGCTGGGCCAACACAAACCTTGGCATGATGATTACTTTGGAGGGAGTCAGTTCCTTACGGCACGCTGAAAGGGAGTATCCAATGGAAGGTGGTTCCGGCTCCCGCTACGCTTTCGAACCATAGCCTCCCGCCCATCAGCTCCGCGAACTGTTTCGACGTTGACGCCCCAATACCGATACCCTCGAATTTTCGGGATATCGATCCGTCGACCTGTTTGAAGTTTTCAAACACCAGCGACTTCTTGTCTTCCGGTATTCCGATGCCGGTGTCTTTCACCGCGAAATGTATCCAGGCGCGCTTGTCTTTCTGTTCATCATCGAGGTATATTTTCATATTCAGCTCCCCTTTTTGCGTGAACTTAATGGCGTTGTTCAGTATGTTTTTCGATATCTGCATCAGCTTGTCGCAATCCCCTATGAGGATGGCGGGAACATTGGGTGATATCTGATATATGAAACCAAGGCCTTTCGCTTCCGCGCTCTTTTTTGGGATTTCTATGGTCATCTCCATGAATTCAATGAAATTGAACGGCGTTTCGTCCAGCTCGGCTATTCCATGTTCTACTGTTCCGGCATCCAGAAGCGTGTTTATCAGGTGAAGAAGTTTTTCGGATGAATCCTGAATGATCTTGAGCGGTTTCCTCTGTTCCTCTGTAATTTCGGTTTTTAACAGGTGCCTTGAAAAACCCATAATGCTGTTCAGGGGTGTACGCAGTTCGTGGCTCGTGTTGGCGAGCATCTCGGTTTTCATCCTGTTCGCTCTCTCAGCCTGCTCCTTGGCGTGTCTCAGGCTGTCTTCCATCTTTTTTCTTTCTGCAAGCTCCCTGGATAGTTCCTCTGTCCGAAGTTTCACCTGGTTTTTAAGCGAACGGTTCCATGTCAGCACGAATCCTATTCCCAGCCCGCCGCCAATGATGAGGATGAGGGCTGTCAGCTCACCGCGTGTCAGCCACGGTTCCTTGAATTCTATGATATGTTTTCGGACGATATTGCTTTTTTCAGCTCCGGTGAGTGTTGCAAGCGCTTTCTCAAGTATCCCTGCAAGCTCGGGCCAGTCCTTTCTTACGGCAAAGGAGAGCTGGTATATAAAACCGGTTTCACCGGCAACATGGAGATTCATTATGGCTTCCTTTTCGATGTAGTACGATGCCGTGGCGATGTTTGCGATAAAGGCGTCAAGCCCGCCAAAAGCAAGTTTTCGCAGACCGCTGACCACGTCAGGCATTGGGGTGATCTCAAGTTCGGGATAATTCTCCATGAGATAATCGTGGACCGCGTAACCGAAAGTGACCCCGACTTTCTTCCCCTTGAGGCTTTCCAGTGTATGTTTCCTTAGCTTGTCGCTTCTCACGATAATGACCGCCGGAAGCCGAAGGTATGGCGAGGTGAAACGCATATACTTTTCCCGTTCCGGATTTTTTGCCGCCGCGCTCCATACATCGACCTCTTTTGCTCTTGTTTTATCAAGCACGGTCTCCCATGATTCCAGTTTTACAATAGTAAATTTCAGCCCGGTCCTGTCCTGGATAATTTCAAGATATTCAGCGGCGATACCATCAAGTTCCCCCTTTTTATCGAACCACTCTATTGGCGGGAAGGCAGGGTCGGGACCGACTCGAATGACCGGATGTTGCTTTAGCCATTCCGTCTCAGTGGCAGATAGATTTACCTTTATTCCGTTTTGTGGGCTTATCTTTTGAGATGATTCAGCTTTTTGGGCGTGTACGAGAATCACAAACGCCGTAAAAATTAGTATGTAAGTTCTTGAGATCATCGTCAATAGATTAAACGATTTTATAAGTTTTGCCGAAATTCTTTTAGATGCGAATGCAGGGCTTAACGGCATATTCTTCCGGACCAAGTGCGGCACTTTGATGTTTTTCAGGGTGCCTTAGTATGGCAGGAATTGATGGGTTTGATATTGGGAAATGGTGGAGCTGAGGGGGATCGGTCACTCTCACGCTGCTCCTGCAACGCTCGCTCGACCCCGATTCGTTTTCTCGCAAAACGTCCTGTTTTGCGTTGCTCCTTGTTCGGTCGCAAACGAAAACTCACTTTCGATCCCCGGATGAATTTCGAGAGGCCGTTATCACGCAGAATGTGGGGTTTGATATGGGGAAATGGTGGAGCTGAGGGGGATCGGTCACTCTCGCGCTGCTCCTGCAACGCTCGCTCGACCCGATTCGTTTTCTCGCAAAACGTCCTGTTTTGCGTTGCTCCCTGTTCGGTCGCAAACGAAAACTCACTTTCGATCCCCGGATGAATTTCGAGAGGCCGTTATCACGCAGAATGTGGGGTTTGATATGGGGAAATGGTGGAGCTGAGGGGGATCGAACCCCTGACCTCTTCACTGCCAGTGAAGCGCGCTCCCAGCTGCGCCACAGCCCCGTTTAATCCAGAATAAGAGAATATATACGACTTTCCGGCAAAGTCAATTCCTTTAATTATGCAACGGAACCCTTGCACATGAGGTTTAAATAAGTAACAATACTGGTTCACCGTATATTTTTACTAACTTAATCAATCTTTAGCTTCAAAAGGAGTAACAATAATGGGTTGGGAAGACAAATGGAGGCCGCCTGGCGGTCAGCAACCCCCGATAAACATCCCTGATATCAAGCTCCCGGATCTTCCGCCTTTGAACAAGAGCACGATAATCTCGGCTCTTATGATAGCTTTCGGTATTTGGGTACTTACGGGAATTTACAAGGTTGAGCTTAATGAAAGAGGAATTGTCCTCCTTTTCGGAAAGTACATGAAGGTCTCCGAGCCGGGACTCAACTGGTTTGTGCCATCCCCGATCGGCGATGTCATAAAAGTCAGGGTTGAGGAGATAAAGAGGGTAGAGATAGGTTTCCGTTCATCGACCAGGGAACGTCAGCCGAATCCGAACGCTTTCCTCGAAGAATCCTTGATGCTTACCAAGTCGGTGAACATCGTGGATATCGACATGGTAGTGCAGTACCAGGTATCGGATCCGATCAACTACCTCTTCAAGGTAGCCGACGACGATTCCAGGGAGCTGTATGACCGCGGCCTGGAAGGGACCGTCAGGAGTGTGGCAGAATCCGCGCTCAGGGAATCGGTTGGACGAACCGAGATAGATATGCTTCTTACCACCGACAAGGGGCGCGTCCAGGAAGAGGTCCGTCAGCTTATACAGAAAATACTCGACAAGTATGAAAGCGGCATCCATGTCGGACTTGTGCAGTTTCAGGACATACACCCACCTCAGGAGGTTAGAGAGGCATTCAAGGATGTAAACAACGCTGAAGAGGATAAGAACAGGCTTATCCGAGAGGCTGAAGGATATCTGAATTCAATCATCCCGGTAACAAGGGGTAAGGTCGAGCAGATATTGAAAGAGGCCGAAGCGTATCGCGAACAGAAAGAGAAAAGGGCTGAAGGCGATGCATCCCGCTTTACCCAGCAGTTGGAAGAGTACAGGAAGGGGAAGGATGTTACACGAAAGAGGCTTTATCTTGAGACTGTCGAAGCTGTGCTTGAGAATTCCAAAAAGATTCTTGTCGATAAACAGACAGCCGAGAAGATGATGCCGATCCTTTCATTTGGTCAGGATCAAGCGTTGATGCCCCCTGGCTCGGCCGGGGCGCCTACCGGAGCGGGAGGTGTGAAATGATGAGCGAAGTAAAAAATCTGGTTTTTGGAATTCTGCTGGTTGTCGCGCTATTCCTTGCAGGGAGTTCCTTTTATGTCGTGCAGGAGTTCGAGCAGGCGGTAGTCCTCCGGTTCGGAAAGTTCGTAACGGCGGTTTCTGAGCCGGGCCTGCATACAAAGATACCGATAATCCTGCAGGTAACGAAATACGATAAAAGACTTCTTGATTACGATATTACCCCTACGGAAATAGTAACGAAGGACAAGAGGACGCTTGTCGTCGATTCTTTCTCGAAATGGAAGATCACCGACCCGGAGCTCTTTTACAAGAGAGTGAGGACGGAGATAAAGGCTCGTGGACGTATCAAGGACATCATCTACTCCGAGCTGTGGCAGGAGTTCGGCTCCCACACTCTCGAAGAGATAGTTTCTGTTAACAGGCAGGTATTCATGGAGAACGTTACCATGCGCGCAAACCAGAAGGCCGAGCAGATGGAGATGGGTATTGCCATCATAGACGTAAGGATAAAAAGGGCGGACTTGCCGGAGGAGAACAAGAATTCCGTTTTCCGCCGAATGAGGGAAGAGCGAAAAAGGATAGCTTCGCAGTTCCGAGCCGAGGGTGAAGAAGAGGCGAACAAGATACGGGCAAATGCCGATAAGGAGAAGACCGTTATGCTTGCCGAGGCCTACAAGAAAGAGCAGATTATCCGCGGTGAGGCCGACTCGGTCGCCATTAAGATCTACGCGGATGCTTTCAAAAAGGATCCGGAGTTTTATGAGTTCCAGAGGTCGCTTGAGGCTTATCGCAAGGCTTTAACGAGCAACAACGCGGTAATTCTTTCCGACAGGTCGGAGTTCATGAAATATTTCAACGCTTCCGACGAAAAGAAATAGCTTTCTTTGCCGGGGCGGCCTTTGATAGTCAAAGGCCGCCCTTTCTTTTAAGTCCCATACCTTGCGAGGTCAACTTTATCCAGATAGCTGAAATCCGTTTTCAATGTCACTCTATTGTGCTTGGCCAGAAATACTCGACGTGGAAAGCGCGGTTATAGGAATTATTTTGACGATATTTTGAAAAGTTCGGCGGCGTTGCCGCCAAGGATTTTTTCGGCGTCGGCAGGATCAGGGGAGAGCGATCTAACTATCGCCTTCTGCTCTTCCATTATCGCTTTTCTGTATCCGCTGTCTGGTCTCATCACGGTATCGGTGCCGAACAGGATTCTCGATGCTCCCATTATGTCGATCGCCCTTCTGAACACTTCCATAAGCTCCATCCTCTCAGGGGTGTAATCTCGCCAGTTGTTGGTGCCGGATGTATCGACATACAGATTGTCGGTGTGATAGGCGATGAGGCATACCTCGCGGAAAAAGCCGGCTCCGAAATGGGCGATGATGAAGTTCAGGTCGGGGAAAAGCCGTAGCGGGAGCTGGAGGTCGAGCGGATTTGTATACCGGTAATCGGATGCAGGGGCGTGCGTTATCCCCATGTGGAAGGTTATCGGAACCCCGAGGCTCTGCGCCTCTTCGTATAATGGGAAGACCTTTTCGTCGTACGCATGAAAAAGCTGAAGGCAGGGGTAGAGCTTCAGCCCGCGAAAACCGTACTGCGTGACTTGGTTGCGAAGCCTTTCGGGGGCGTCTTTTGCCAGCGGGTCGTTCAGGTAGGCGTAACCCGCAAACCTCTCGGGAGCAAGGGCTACGAAGTCGCGCACCTGCTCCGGTTGCTCTGAAATGGGGAAAAAGAGCGCTCTATCTATCCCGTTTGCGTCCATCTCGGAGAGCCACTGCTTGGCGTGATCTTCCAGCGTTCTCTCCTTGAGGAAATTTATGAATTTCTGGTTTATCAGATGTGATGCCTTCTTTATTAGCATATCCGCCGAACCGGGGTAATTCTTCTCGAAGCGGAACCTGGAATCCTCGACCATTTCGGCCGTAAGGAGGTGTACATGACAATCAATCATATGCCGACATGATAGCGTATTTATACCGGAGGCGGAGAACGGTTTTTAAAATGCCCGGTTTTTCATTTATACTGTTCTGCTCATGAATACAATAGAAGCAAATCTGATAATTTTCGATCTTGACGGCACGCTGATCGACTCGAAAAAGGATATCGCCGACGCGGTGAACAGCACACTAGCCGCGATGGGGCAGAGAGAGATTCCGGTTGAGCATCTCTATTCCTTCGTCGGCAACGGCGTCCGTCCACTCATCGAAAAGAGCATGATCGAATCCGGCAACGCCGAAAGATTGCCGGAGGCTATCAAACATTTTCAGGATACATATATAGAGACGCTCCTCGATACGACAGTAATGTTCGACGGGATTCCCGAGGTGCTTGAGCATTTCGCATCACTGGGAAAGAAGATGGCTGTTGCGTCGAACAAACCGTTCCGTTACGTAGACAAGATAATCGACGGGCTTGATATGAGGCGCTATTTCCTCTCCGTAAAGGGGGGGGATTCGTATCAAACAAGCAAGCCGGAGCCGGAAATGATACTTTCAATAATTGAAGAGGCTTCCTCTTCAAGGAAGGAATCGGTGATAGTCGGGGACAGCAGGGTTGATATAAAGGCCGGGATAAACTCCGGGATAAGGACAGTCGGTGTGACCTATGGATTCAGGGAGAGGGAAGAGATAATCGAAGCGAAGCCCGATGCCATGATAGAAACTCCGATAGAGCTGAAAAAAGTAATTGTATGAGAAGGAAAATAGTGCGCGAAGGGGAATGCGTTTCATGCGGTGAATGCTGCAAAAAGCTTCGGATCACCGGGATATTGAGCAATATCGTAAGGCAACATGGAACACTGGAGGATGCGGAGGCCTATTACTCTTATCATGGCGTGAAACTCGTAGATGCGGACAAGATATCGGACAGGGCGCTCCTTGAGATTGACAGGAAATGCGACCAGCTTTCTGAAGATAACATATGCCTGCTTCATGAAATGGACAAAAAGCCGTTCATCTGCCGGAAATACCCATGGTTCAAGGATGATATCGAAACATGCGGATTCACATTTCGGGAAGAGGGGGGCTTGTTCGGATTTTAACGGATCGGCGCTATTTCTTCTCTGGCCGGGAAAAATTATTCGCCTGTCCGGAAGTGGGAGTTCTATAAAAATAGAAAAGAATCCGGACAGGCGAAAGGACGGGGAGAGACTCGACGTATAAACCAAGCACGAATGCTTTCTGCCCTAGAATAAAGCACCTTTTATGCCAAAAATGTTAAGGTATTAATATCAAACTGTTACGAAAGTCCAGGGCATTAAAAATACTCTATATGCGAAAACAAATGCACAGTATAATTCTCCTCAGATTTAAAAAAGTCAATAAAACAATGAGTTATGCGCGCATAAAGTGCGAAAATAAATGCGCAGAGCTTGTTCATATATATCTAAAATTTACGCATTCAAATTCATTTTGGTACGAACTAACGCCTTCCATTTAATTCTCTGTCGTTTTTTTCCCCTTTGGATGTAACATGAGCAGGGTAATTCCTGCTAATGGAATTTATTGATGATAAATTTTTCCCGAAATGCTATTCAGCCAGGGGTAAACAAGAGTGAGCAGTAACATTGATTCCATAGACGCCGTAATTCTTGCGGGGGGTAAGGAGTCGCGTTTCGGGATTTTGCCGATAAACAAGAACATGCTCCTCGTCAAGAACCGCCCCCTTTTCATCCATATTCTTTTTGCACTTCTGGAGGTGAAGAGGATAGGGAGGATTTTCATAACCGGCCCGGCGGACGAGATCAAAAGGATCCTCAAGGAGCATGGAGGGGATATCCCTTCGGGGAAGGTTTTTCCCGTGCAGGAGAGTACCGACATTGTGGCAAATGTCTGGATAGCATTTATTCACTCTCTTGTGAAATACAAGCCGGGAGACGAGGATAATGATGAAGAGCTTCGCGAGAAACTGTTTTTTGCCTGTGCCGGGGATATGCCGCTCGCCACGCCGATGGAGATAGACGAGTTCCTCGATGGATGCAAGGCGGCTGGCGACTACGACTGGTTCATGGGGATGACGAGGAAAGAGACGCTCGATTTTTACAAGCCGAAGAAGAGGAGAAGGGGGATAAGGATGGCCTACTCGCATTTCGCGGAAGGGCTTTACAGGATAAACAATCTTCACCTCTTTAAACCGTTCAAGATAAAAAACAAAAACGAGTTCACCGAATTCTACAGGGTCAGATACCTTAGGCGCTTCTCCAATATCCTCAAAAGCGGAATCGGGATTTTGAGAAGGAACGTCGGCCTCGAAGGGCTTTTCGGTTGGGCGTTCATGATCCTAGCCATGAAACTGTACAGGATGGGATTTATCTCGGCGTCCGATTATTTCAGGAAATTCGTCCCGATAGAGAGAGGGGAAAAGGTGGTAAGCAGGCTGATAGGGGGGAGGAGCAAAACTGTCATCACCACATATGGCGGATGTGCGCTTGATGTAGACAGGAAAGGGAACAGGGCCCTTTTTGAGAGACAGTACGATCAATGGATGGAGCACCAGTACAAGCTCGCCGATAAACGGGGTCTTTCAAAAAAGATCCCGAAGATAACCTGAAGGCTACTGCTATCAGCTATACCGCCTCAAGCTCGGCCTTCAACTCCTCCGACAGCGGTTTTAAAAGCGCCTTTGCGTTCTGCCTCAGCTGGTTGCCGTCCTTTACCCCGACAAGCGCGGCTGTTACCGTTTTGTTGGACAAGACCCAGTTGAGCGCGAGATGCAGGAGGTTTTCCCCCCTCTCTTCGGCTATTTTCGAAAGTTTGCCGACTCTCCTGAAAGCTTCATCGATCTTATCTTTTTTAAATAGCCCCATGTTCCCCTTCCCCCGCCAGTCGTTGAATGCGGAAGAGCTGTTGTATTTTCCAGAGAGAAGGCCGGACGCGAGCGGGCTGTAGGCAAGGACGCCGATACCCTCCTGGGCGCAAAATGGAAGAAGCTCATCTTCGATCTCTCTTTCCAGAAGGTTGTACTTCGGCTGGATTGAATCGATCGGAGCTATTCCCGACGCTTCGCGTAGAAGCGGGAGGTTGAAGTTGCTCACCCCTATCGCCATGATCTTCTGTTCCTCTTTCAGTTTGGCAAGTTCTTCCATGGTAGGTCCGACAGGATCGTCGGCGGAGGGCCAATGTATCTGGTACAGGTCTATCCTGTCGGTTTGCAGTCTCCGCAGGGAAAGTTCCACCTCTTCGCGGATCGACTTCGGTTTCAGGTCGCGGTAAAGGGTGGCGAGATCTTCCTTCTTCCATCGAAGTCCGCATTTCGTCGCGATGAAGATATTGTCGCGATATGGCTTCAACGCTTTGCCTATCAACTCTTCACTCCTGCCGAATCCATAGACAGGTGCGGTATCGAAAATATTTATGTTGGCTTCCAAAGCCGCCGAGATCGCCTCCATGGAGGCCTTTTCCCCCTTTGATTCCCAGAACGGAGCGCCCCCTATCTGCCAGGCGCCGAAAGCGATCTCCGAAAATTTCATTCCGGTTCTTCCAAGTTCACGATATTTCATAAAAACTCCCTGCATCTGTTTACGCGAAAAAGGGGGCGAAAAAAAAACGCGCCGAACCTCTCTTTTCCCTATAATCACACCTGAATATGAAAACAATAATGGAACGTCCCCTTATTCTAACCGTTTCTGCGGGTTTCATTCTCTCACTATTTCAAATTGTTTCATACGATGTCTGGTGGCACATCGCTTCCGGCAGATGGATGGTGGAAAATCTCGGTTTCCCCTTCAAGGATCCTTTTTCGTTTACCACTGCGGGGGCGAAATGGGTTTTTCACAACTGGCTTTTCGATCTACCGCTGTTCGCAGTACATCAAATATCCGGCGTTGATGGACTGGTTGTATTCCGGGCCATCCTCGTCGCGCTCTTTTCGGCCTCGCTTTATTTCCTATTCAGGTTAAAGGTCCCCGCCTGGCAATCTGCCCTTCTCGCAATCGCCGTTATTGCGTCACTGCGCCTAAGGTTTTTTCTACGGCCGATCCTTGCGTCCGACATTCTTTTCGTCCTTGTCCTTTTTCAGCTAGTCCGGCTTTACGGCAGGGAGAGATTAAGCATGAGCGTCAGGGATCTTTACAAGGTGCCTCTGCTTATTTTTTTCTGGTCGAATCTTCACGCTGGTGTTGTATTCGGCCTTATCACCGCAGGAACTTTTCTGCTTTCATCGATAGTTGAGAGGCGGAACTGGAAACCTTTTGCCGCCCTGTTCGGGGCTTCATTTATCGCCGGACTTGTAAATCCGAATCACATTCATATCTATCTTTATTCGTTCAGATACCTCCTTTTTAAAAAGGAGGTCGCCTTTCTGAACGCTGAACACGCTCCCCCTCCGCTTCCATGGGAGCTTCCCCAGCTTACTATTTACTGGCTGGTGATCTTCGCCGCGATGGTTTTGATATTCGCGAGAGCGAGGAAAGCTCCGCCGTATGCCGTCATGCTGGTCGCCGGCTTCGGCTATCTTGGCCTCACCTCGTTTAGAGGGATGGAGCCGTTTTGCATAGTTTCGCTCTTTACCGTCGTCACCCTCTGGCAGAACCGCATCGAAAATATCCGGCTGAAACAGGTCGTCTATTTAGCAATTATGGCAATCGTTTCCATAGCGGCGGTATACTCCCAGCCCTTGGATACGGGACGAGGGATCGCAATGGACCGCATCCCGGTATCGGCGGTTGATTTTATTGAGAAGGTGCCCATGGAAGGGGAGATGTTCAATTCGCACCCCTTTGGCGGCTACCTCATCTACCGTTTATATCCATCGCGCAAGGTATTCATCGACGGGCGGGACCTCCTTCACGCGAACACGATAAGGAGGCTGGAGGATTTCGGATACGCAAAAATGCTCGATCTCTACAAAGTCGAATGGGTTATCGCCGGATACAGGGACGCCGTTTTGAAAAACCTGCCGATGGAAGAGTGGAGCGTTGTTTACTTCGACGATATTTCCGTGATCCTTGCAAGGAGAGGGGGGAGAAACAGCGGGGTGATAGAAAAGTACGGCTACCGTCAGATCACCCCTTTCAACCTGGAAGAGAAGGTGAGCGCTTCATCCGGTGCCGAGAGGGAAGAGGTAAAAAATGAGCTTGAAAGGGCGGTCAATTCCAGCCGGCAGACATCAGGACTGGGAACGTATCTCGAAAGGCTGAGGTAGGAGAACCTCTTTTACAGAAGGTGGTAATTCAGCTGATGCGCTTTGGTGAAATACTTCCCTTTCAGAAGGTTGATAAGTATCAGGGCGGTCAACAGCACAGTGCTTGAAATCATGAACATCACGATTATCTGATATTTTGCCGCAACTACCGGCGACGCCCCTCCAAGGATCTGTCCGGTCATCATGCCGGGGAGATGCACAAAACCGACAGTGAACATCGCGTTGAACGTCGGTATGAGGGTTGCCCGAACTGCGGATCTTTTCATCTCTATGCAGGCCCGCGTGGAGGAGTGGCCGAGTATCAGCATAGTCTCCACCTCCGCTTTCCTGTTCTTCAATTCGGAGAGGAACCGCTCTCCAGCCATTGAGCCGGAGTTCAGCGCGTTCCCCATTATCATTCCGGCAAGCGGGAGAAGGTACCGGGGATCGTACCACGGCTCTATCTTCAGGATAACTTCTGTAACAATGAAGGTGTTCACTATCGTCCCGGTGAATATCGCGAACCAGACGTATAGGCCGACATTCTTGACGCGAGAGGTCATCCTTTGCGATCCCGCTGTCGCGGCGATAACGCTCATCGTGATTATCAGTAGCACAACAAAATACCATCGGTTCAGGGCGAAGATATATTCGATGATGTAACCGACCAGAAGGAGTTGGACGACGCATCGTACCGCGGCATGGAGGAAGGTCTTTTCAATGCCGAGCTGTTCCTTAATGGAGAGTGCAATAACTATCCCGAACAGGAGGGCGACCATCGCCAGATCGAGCGCTGAGGGATCGATCACGACACTGTTCATATGAACCCACCTTTATCAAGGCGCATCTGCCTCCCTTTTCCGTTTGCGATCTTCAGTTCGTCGTGCGTGACCCATACCGCGGAGAGCCCCCCCTCCCCATGGAGGCGGAGGAACGATTCCTGGAACCTCTCCCGGTTGTCCGGATCGAGCGCGGCTGTCGGTTCATCGAGGAGTATCACGTCGGGTTTCATCAGTAGCGCGCGAATAACGGAAAACCGCTGAGACTGCCCTACCGATATACGGGAGCCGGAGTTTTCAAGGAGATTGTGCGGAAGGTTGAATGCGTCCATCAGGTGGACGATCTTCTCTTCCCCCGCATCCGGCGCGGCAAAGAGCAGGTTCTCTCTTACCGTCATCTCCGGCATGAGGAATGTGGTTTGCGGCACCAGCTGTATTTTCCGTCTCAGTTCCATTACGTCAATGGAGTGGTACTCCTTCCCGTTAAATTCCATTCTGCCGGTGTCGGGATCTATGAGGCGGTTAAGGAGTTTCAGGAAGGTGCTTTTTCCGCAACCCGATTCCCCCTTGATAAATATAATTTCACCGCTATTAAGGGTAAAATGGATATTGTGTAGCAGGGGTCTTCCTGCCGGGTCAGCAGAGCCATCTTTGGCAGATTTAAACTCCCCTGTCGGGAATTTGTAAGTTACGCCAGCCGCATCAATAATGGAAATCATATCAAGTAATTATTGCATTTTTCCGAAACAAAGGTAGTTAGCTTTTGAGGCAAAAAAGGAAAGAAAAATATATTGACAAGGGTATCTAATTTACATACAATTAGCCCTAATTTGGGGGTAAACGCTGGTAAATGAAAAGGTGCTTTGACATACTTAATGTAAAACCTGGCGCCGATATGAGCGAGGTTAAAAAGGCCTATAGAAAGGCTGTTCAGAAATATCATCCCGATACAAATAATGGGATAGGTAACACCTATAAATTCAAAGAGGTAGTAAAGGCATACCGAGCGATACAGGACCATTACAAGGTTTTAGGGATAAAGCCTGCAGAGCCCCACGGGGTTTTTTCGTTCAACATCTTTGCCATGCTGTTTCGCCCGTCGAGGCCGGTTGCCGTGAAGGGACTACGGAAAAAAAGGCTATATGACCATACCTATGTTGATCCGGTTCTCATGGATCTTCCGCTTGAAGAGCTCGCGCTTAGACTTACGGAATCGAGCAACGATTTTGTAAGGAAGCAGGGTGCCAGGGCGATGGCGGTAGTTTATGGCGCCGACGCGATTCCGATATTGGGGAAGGAGCTTGAAACGGCACCTGCGGATCTGGCGGAGGAGATCATTTTCAGTCTCGGCTTAATTGATCATTTTGAATCTGCCAAGGTGCTTGAAAAGTATATGAGGCATCACAATGTGAAGATTGCCTGCACCGCGGTGAACGCGCTTGCTAATATCAACAGGCACTACTCGAGAAAACCTCTCAAGAGGATCGAGAGGGAGGGGCGCTCCCTGTTGCAACGCATTAGGGGGATGTTTGACAACAAGAACCTGTTACAGCTCGTGCGGGATGGGCTTATTGAAAAATCTGAATTCTACATTGCGCAGGCGATACGAAGGACCACGAGGGAATCGCTCCCGATCATTCTTCGCGAACTTGGTTGGGTTTTGCCGGAATCGATCTGACGCAATTTCCTGGTTCCTTTTTTTCTCCTCTCCTCTCCTCTCCTCTCCTCTCCTCTCCTCAAGTTTTTCCCATAAACATCCATTGATTTGTCAGATCTGAAAAACCTTATTTTTAGTCGACAGTAATGAAGATATCGCAGGCCTTTACAGGTAAATCCTTGCAACGGGTGAAGTAGTTAATAAGGGACCAGTGTTGCGTGGAGAAGCTCTTCAGCGGTACGCTTGCTATGTTTACAAAGTTCTGGTTCGGCAAAAAATAGCCCACATGATCGTAAAATGCCGCCCCTTATATTCAAATATCACCGACTTTTTGAACAATGAGCGGACAATATTTATCGGCTGTTTGCCTCCGATTTTAGCCTTTAAAAAAACATAAAAAAAATAAAAAAAAAGATTAGGTTTCACGCGTACATCGTGTATACTTCGTACTTCGCTTCCTGGATTTTGCGGCGCCGGTAACGGCGAGCAGGACAAGGGGATTCGGAAAACCGTTTTCGATAGGGAAAGCAGGTTCTGAATGCAAGAAACTTCTTGACATTCCTTCCCTTCGAAAATAAACTTACGTGCTTTCGTGCCATTTAGTGGTGCGGCAGAGAAATTGTTGAATTTAAAGGAAGATATGGAAGCCAGCGCTAAACTGAGATTTGTAAGGATGTCACCCCAGAAGGGACGGCTGATCGCGGACATGGTTCGCGGCAAAAAAGTCGGTGACGCGCTAAATATGCTTCATTTCACGAACACGAAACCTGCGAAGATTATCGAGAAGCTTTTAAAAAGCGCCCGCGCAAATGCGGAAGAAAAAAATGTGGGCGATCCTGATGCGATGATCATCAAGACAATATTGGTCGACAAGGGACCGGTTATGAAGCGTCAGCTTCCGAGGGCAAGGGGGCGCGTGGATGTTCTTCACAAACCTTTCAGTCACATTACCCTGATACTCGAATCGCATGAAGAGGAAGGGGCCAAGAGAAAGGCGCCTCCAGCGAAAAAAGGAGTTGTCAAAAAGGGCGCAGAGGTGAAGACCGAAAAGAAGAGCGAGGCCGTAAAAGGCGAGGCCGAAAAGGCGCCAGCCAAGAAGGCCACGGTTAAAAAGACTTCCACGAAGAAACCGGTAGCAAAGAAAACGGCTGATGCCAAGAAGGGCACAGCGAAGAAGGCGGCAGCCAAGAAGGCTGTCGCGAAAAAGACCGTTGCCAAGAAGAGCGCGGCAAAGAAGACAACCGCGAAGAAAAGCGCGAAGAAGAAATAAAGGAAGGAGCAGCTTTGGGTCAGAAAACGCATCCAATTGGTTTCAGGCTTGGTGTCAACAAGTCTTGGCTTTCGAACTGGTATGCCGAGGCTGATTACGCGAAGCAGTTGCATCACGACTTGGCTCTCAGGAAATACATACACAAGCAACTCTCTCACGCAGGCGTAGCCAGGGTCGAGATTGAGAGGCGCTCAAAACAGCTCAAGATAAATATTCATACATCAAGGCCGGGGATCATCATCGGTAAAAAGGGTTCGGAGGTCGATGCGCTGAAGAAGACCCTGCAGAAGATGGTCGGGGGTAAGATGGAGATATCTCTTAACATTAAAGAGGTTCGCCGCCCGGAAATTAACGCTCAGCTTGTGGCGGAAAATATCGCCATGCAGCTTGAGAGGCGAATCGCATACAGGCGGGCTATGAAGAAATCGCTCTCGACAGCGATGAGGTTTGGCGCGAAGGGTATCCGCATAAACTGCTCAGGCAGGTTGAACGGGGCAGAGATAGCGCGCGTTGCATGGTATCGCGAAGGAAGGGTGCCGCTTCATACTCTCCGCGCGGACATAGATTTTGGATTTGCGGAAGCCCAGACCACCTTTGGCGTTATCGGCGTAAAGGCATGGGTTTTTCATGGAGAGATTCTTAAGGTAAGAGATTCGTCGGTTGCCGCCAGCGACATGCTCGACGAAAAGATGGGCAAGGACAGCTCAAAAAGGGAAGATAATGCTTAGTCCTAAAAAGGTTAAACATAGAAAACGCCAAAAGGGGCGGAACAGAGGCGTCGCGTGGCGCGGTTCCAGCATCTCATTTGGAAGCTACGCGCTCCAGGTTACAGAGCCGGGCTGGATCACTGACAGGCAGATCGAAGCTGCCCGTATCGCGATGACAAGGCATGTGAAGCGCGGCGGTCAGGTATGGATACGGATATTCCCTGATAAGCCGATTACAAAGAAACCGCTTGAGGTCAGAATGGGTAAAGGTAAGGGTTCCCCAGAACAGTGGATAGCCCGCGTAAAGCAGGGAAGGATACTGTTTGAAATGGATGGGGTGGATCTGTCGACTGCGGAAGAGGCTTTGAGGCTCGCCGCGATGAAGCTGCCGCTTGCCACCAGAATACTTTCAAAGGAAACGAGAGGTTGCCTGTCATGAAGGCTTTGGAAATAAGAGAACTGACGATAGAAGAGCTGTCGCTTAAGCTGGAAGAGTTGAGGAAAGAGTACCTTAACATGCGTTTCCAGAAGAGCACGCAGCAGTTGGAGAAACCGCATCAGATATCGGTAGTAAAAAAGGATATCGCAAGGATGCTTACAGTATTAAATGAAAAGAAGAGGGTAAAAGATGTCAGCGCTTCCTCCTAGACGAAAAGTTCGCGTTGGCGAAGTAGTCAGCAACAAGATGGATAAGACCGTTGTGGTGAAGATCGAAAGGAAGATCATCCACCCTGTCTTCAAGAAGTTCATAAAGAAAACGAAAAAGCTTTACGCGCATGATGAAGACAACAAGTGCAAGATTGGGGACTTGGTCGAGATAGTTGAGACCCGCCCATTGAGCAAGACAAAGAGATGGAAAGTATCTTCCATTGTTTCGGAATAGGGTTGGGAAAACAGGATGATTCAGCTTAGAACGGTATTGGAAGTGGCGGATAACTCCGGTGCCCGCGTAGTGCAGTGCATCAAGGTGCTAGGCGGCTCCACGCGGAGATACGCGAGGATCGGCGACGTCATAAAGGTTGCGGTTAAACAGGCGTCGCCAAACTCGAGCATCAAAAAGGGCGAGGTGAAAAACGCCGTGATAGTGAGGACCAAGAAGGAGCGAAGGCGCTCGAACGGTTCATATATAAAGTTTGATACGAATGCGGCAGTGCTCATAAACGATGCCAGAGAGCCGCTCGGAACGCGTATTTTTGGCCCGGTAGGAAGGGAGCTGAGAGACAAGAGATTCATGAAAATCGTCTCGCTGGCCCCGGAGGTACTGTGATCGCCATGAAAATACGGAAGGACGATATAGTGGAATTGATTGCCGGCAAGGACAAGGGTCGGCGCGGGAAAGTGCTATCGGCAAATCCGGTAGACGGTTTTGTTACCGTAGAGAAGCTGAACATGGTGAAAAAGCACCAGAAGCCGAATGCCCAGATGAGGCAGGGCGGCATTGTAGACAAGGAGAACAAGATCCGTGTCGACAACGTAAAGGTTGTTTGTTCAAAATGCGATAAAGCTGTTCGGGTGGGGAAGAAAGCCCTTGAAGATGGAAAAAAGACACGCATCTGCCGTTCATGCGGCGAAGTACTGGATGCGGTATAGGGAGAAGTGATTAAGTAAATGGCATCGAAGCTGCACGAGAAATACAAGAACGAGGTTGTTCAGGCTCTGATGAAAGAGCTTGGGCTTAAGAACTATTACCAGGTTCCGAAGCTGGAGAAGATAACCCTGAACATGGGGCTTGGTGAAGCGGTCTCCGACAGCAAGGTGATCGAAGGGGGCGTATACACGCTTTCCACGATAACCGGTCAGAAGCCCGTTGTTACCAGGTCGAAGAAGGCGATATCGAACTTCAAGCTGAGGGCGGGAATACCGATAGGCGTGAAGGTAACAGTACGCGGAGAGAGGATGTACGAATTCCTCGAGCGGCTGATAGTCGCCGCGCTTCCTCGTGTAAGGGACTTCCGCGGAGTATCTGGAAAGGGTTTCGACGGGTACGGCAACTACACGCTTGGGATAAAGGAACAGCTCATTTTCCCGGAAATAGACTACGACAAGATTTATAAGGTTATGGGAATGAACATTTCCATTGGAACGACCGCAAGGAACGATGTGGAAGGCAAAGCATTGCTTAGATTGCTCGGCATGCCGTTTAGGAATTAGGAGGTATTAAAGTTGGCTAAAGCTTCAATGATGGCGAAGGCGAAAAAGAAGCCGAAGTTCAAGGTCAGGGCATACAACAGGTGTCCGCTTTGCGGGAGGCCAAGGGCGTTCCTCCGAAAATTCGAGATGTGCAGAATATGTTTTAGAAAACTGGCGCTGGAAGGAAAACTTCCTGGCGTAACAAAATCTAGCTGGTAAGGATAAAGATATGGTAACTGATCCTATTGCAGACATGTTAACGAGAATAAGGAACGCCATGATGGCGGGCCATGACAAGGTGGACATACCTTCGTCCAACATGCTTGTGAATATCGCCGAAATACTCCGCAAGGAAGGCTATATAAACGATTACAAGGTGGTGAAGGATCATAAGCAGGGGACGCTCAAGATATTCATTAAATGGATAAGGCCGAAAGAGGCCGCCATAAAGGGTATCAGGAGAATAAGCACCCCGGGCAGAAGAACATACACAAAGGCAAAGGATCTACCCAAAGTCTTGCGCGGACTTGGGATAGCGATAATTTCAACAAACAAAGGGATATTAACCGACCACGAAGCGCGGCAACAAAATTGCGGTGGTGAAATCCTGTGCTACGTCTGGTGATATGTCAAGAATAGGAAAAAAACCAATAACGATACCCGCGGGCGTTACCGTCTCTGTCAACGGTAATGTAATCGAGGTTAAAGGGCCTAAAGGTACGCTTAAGCAGACCGGAAGGGAGCCTATAACCGTCAAGATCGAAGGTTCTACCATCAATCTTGATCGTCCAAACGACAGCAAAACAAACAAGTCGCTCCACGGCCTGATGCGTTCCCTCATCGCGAACATGATAGAGGGGGTTACAAAAGGCTTTGAAAAAAAACTGGAGCTTCAGGGTGTTGGTTACAGAGCGACACTGCAGGGGAAGAACCTCGGCTTGGCGCTTGGCTTTTCACATCCTGTAGTGATCGAACCACCGGCTGGGATCTCGTTCGATGTAAGCAAAAAGCAGACGGATATAACCGTTATCGGAATAGACAAGCAGGTTGTAGGCCAGGTGGCCGCCAATATCAGAAGTTGCAGGCCTGTTGAGCCATACAAGGGCAAAGGGGTTCGCTACCTCGGCGAGAGAGTAATCAAAAAGGCCGGTAAGTCGGTTTCGGCTGGAAAATAGGGTAGACATCAATGCAGGCAAAAAAAGATCTAAGGTTTAAAAGAAAGTTCCGCATCAGGAAAAAGATAAGGGGTAGCTCGGTCAGGCCGAGGCTTACAGTTTTCAAAAGCAACAGGCACTTTACCATTCAGGTAATAGATGATGACGCAGGCAAGACGATAGTATCGGCCAATTCCGTTGAAAAGGACCTCAGGTCGAAGTTCAAAAGCAATAACATCAAAGCTGCCGGTGAATTGGCGGCGATCGTTGCTGATAGAGCAAAATCCAAGGGAATAACAAAGATGGTCTTCGACCGGAACGGTTATGTCTATCATGGACGAGTCAAAAAGATCGCAGAAAGTTTGAGGGAAAACGGCATTGAAATTTGAAAAACCGGACATGAGGGATATGGCAGACTCCGAAATTGAACTCGAAGAACGGGTTATCTTTATCAACAGGGTCGCGAAGGTCGTAAAGGGCGGACGCAGATTCAGTTTCAGCGCCCTGGTAGTGGTAGGCGACAAGGCCGGTACGGTTGGTGTCGGCTATGGCAAGGCCGCGGAGGTTCCGGAATCTATTAAGAAGGCGATCTCAGTCGCTAAAAAGAATCTGAAAAAAATAGTAATTAAGGACGGAACGATCCCCTACGATGTAATAGGGAGATTTGGAGCGGGGCATGTAATCATGAGGCCGGCTTCAAAAGGTACAGGCGTTATCGCCGGCGGTCCGGTTCGCGCGGTTCTTGAGGTTCTAGGCATAAGCGATATCCTCACGAAATCGCTCGGAACCAGCAATCCGAACAATGTTGTTCACGCGACGATGGAAGCGTTGCTTGCGTTGAGGACTCCTGAAAGCATTAAAAAGATGCGTGAAACATCGATGGGTGGAGCGGAAGAAACAAAATGAGAATCCATACATTATCGCCAGGCGCTGGCGCAAAACGGAAAAGAAAACTGCTTGGCCGCGGAACAGGCTCCGGTCTTGGAAAGACTGCGGGCAGGGGACACAAGGGGCAGAGAGCCAGGTCAGGCGGAAAATCGCACATACCCGGTTTCGAAGGTGGACAGAATCCGATCCATCGAAGACTTCCGAAAAGAGGTTTTCGAAACATTCACAGAATAGAATTTACTCCTGTTAATCTAGATAGGCTGAACGGCGTTGAAGGGGTTAGCGAATTCACCCCGGGCGTTCTTGCTCAGCTCGGTATTGCAGGGAAAAGCGACAGAATTAAAATTTTGGGCACCGGTGATATAAAGAGATCCATCACCATTACCGCTCACAAATTCAGCAAGACCGCAAAAGACAAAATAGAAGCCGCTGGCGGAAAAGTAACGGAGATCTAATTGGGCACCGAGAGTTTTGGAAATATATTCCGGGTTCCCGAATTAAGAAACCGCATTTTTTTCACGCTGGCGATGCTGGCCGTTTACAGGCTCGGTTCCCACATCCCGGTTCCAGGCATTAACTCCTCCGTACTTGCGGAATTTTTTGCGAGCATGCAAGGGACCATTCTCGGCTTCTTCGATATGTTTTCCGGAGGCGCGCTCTCCAGGCTCACGATATTCGCGCTTGGCATTATGCCCTACATCAGTTCGTCAATTATTATCCAGCTCCTTACCGTAGCGGTTCCCCATCTTGAAAAACTTAAAAAAGAGGGTGAGCAGGGGCAGAAAAAGATTACCCAGTACACCAGGTACGGTACGATATTCCTCGCACTGATACAGGGTTCCGGTATTGCCTTCGGTCTTGAAGCGATGACCTCGCCAACAGGCGTTCCCGTAGTCAACGACCCGGGGATGGCTTTCAAGATAATTACCGTCATAACCCTTACATCAGGAACAGCGTTCCTGATGTGGCTCGGCGAACAGATCACGGAGCGCGGAGTTGGAAACGGGATTTCGCTTATCATCTTCGCGGGAATCGTGGCGAGCATGCCGAACGCCATAATAAACAGTCTGAGGCTACTTCAGACTGGTGAATTGACTCCGATAACCGCCCTGATAGCGCTTGCCATCATGGTGACTGTCGTCGGCGTGATAGTATTTGTCGAGACCGGACAGAGAAGGATACCTATCCAGTACGCAAAAAGAATGGTAGGGAGAAAGATGTACTCCGGGCAGTCGAGCCATCTCCCGTTGAAAATAAATACGTCAGGCGTTATCCCTCCGATCTTTGCATCCTCGGTGATAATGTTTCCGGCTACAATAGCCAGCTTCATGCAGCATCCGGTGATGAACAAGATCGCGGACAGCCTTTCTCCAGGCACGCTTATCTACACCACCATATATGTAAGCACGATCATATTTTTCTGTTTCTTCTATACAGCCTTGGTTTTCAATCCGACTGACGTTGCTGAAAATATGAAGAAGAACGGCGGATTTGTGCCCGGCATCAGGCCAGGCAGGCCCACAGCCGAATACATAGATTACGTCCTTTCCAGGATAACTCTCGGTGGCGCTCTCTATCTTGCGATAGTCTGCGTCTTCCCGGATTTCATGATCCAGGCATTTTCAGTGCCGTTCTATTTTGGCGGAACAAGCGTACTTATTGTCGTGGGTGTTTCCATGGATACCATGTCCCAGGTCGAATCGCATCTGGTTATGAGGCAATATTCCGGGTTTTTGAAAGAGGGTCGGATAAGGGGTCGAAGGTGATCCTAATCCTTCTTGGTCCACCGGGGGCCGGAAAAGGGACACAGGCAAAGAAGATAATAGAAAAGTTTGAGATCCCCCAGATTTCCACAGGCGACATTCTCCGGGAAGCGGTAAAGAACGAGACCGAGATGGGGCTGAAGGCCAAGGAATTTATGGATCACGGGATGCTGGTTCCCGACGAGGTCGTGATTGAGATAATCTGCGACCGAACGAATGAGGATGATTGCGGTGACGGGTTCATCCTTGACGGGTTCCCGAGGACGCTGAAACAGGGGCGGTCGCTGGATGATATGCTGAAGGCCAAGGGGCTTCAGATTGACCATGTAATTGATTTTGAGATTGATCGGGAAACCGTTGTTACAAGGATAGCCGGAAGAAGGACTTGCAAAAGCTGTGGATTCGGGTATCATATACGTTTTTCCCCACCTGAGAAGGATGGCGTCTGCGACAAGTGCGGAGGCGAGTTGTTCCAGAGGGGGGATGATAACGAGGCAACGGTAGGAAAACGTTACGAAGTATATAAGCAGCAATCGGAAGAGCTGAAGGGATATTACGGTAAAAAAGGTAGTTTCCACAGCATTAACGGGATGCTGGAGATTGATGATATTTACAGGAAAGTGGAAGAGATAATCGGCAAGGGGCATGATAATCCTTAAAACTGAAGAGGAAATCGAGAAGTTAAGGCGTGCCAACCAGATTGTCGCAAAGACGCTTTCCAGGATCGTTGAATTGGTTGAAGCCGGTATCACTACCGAGGAACTGGACCTTACCGCTGAAAGGATGATCCTGGCGGAAGGGGCAAAACCCTCGTTTAAGGGGTACAGGGGTTTCCCGAGTGCGCTTTGCGTTTCTATAAACGAGGAAGTGGTGCACGGGATCCCGGGTAAAAGAAAGTTGAAGAAGGGCGATGTTGTAAAACTCGACCTTGGCACGAATTACGAAGGATATTTCGGCGACAGCGCGGTGACTGTCCCCGTTGGCGACGTATCTGATGATGTGATGCATCTTCTCAGGTCGACGCGCGAGGCTCTTTACAAAGGTATTGAGCAGATGAAGGAAGGAAACTACCTTTCCGACATTTCGCACGCGATACAGAAGCATGCCGAGATGAATGGATTTTCGGTAGTTACCGACTTTGTCGGTCACGGCATAGGCAGGGCGCCGCATGAGGATCCGCAGGTTCCGAACTACGGACCTCCAGGGCAGGGGCCGAAATTGAAGGCCGGCATGGTGCTGGCAGTTGAACCGATGGTTAACGTCGGGACGCACGAAGTAAAGGTGCTGTCCGATGACTGGACAGTGGTTACGCTGGACGGAAAACTTTCCGCCCATTTTGAACATAGCGTAGCGGTTACGAAGAACGGCCCGGATATTTTAAGTGAATTGGTGCAGGAATGATGGCGAAAGAGTCAGCGATTGAGATGGAAGGAACGGTCATTGAGGCCCTCCCGAATGCGATGTTTCGCGTGGAGCTTGAGAACAAGCACACGGTGCTCGCGCATATTTCGGGAAAGATGAGGAAGTATTACATACGTATCCTCGGCGGGGACAAGGTGAAGGTTGAACTCTCTCCGTATGACCTTTCAAAGGGAAGAATAACCTACCGGTATAAATGAGAGGCTGGAAATGAAAGTAAGAACATCGGTGAAACCGATTTGCGACAAGTGCAAGGTAGTGAGACGTAAAGGTGTTTTAAGGGTAATTTGCGAGAACCCCAAACATAAACAGAGACAGGGATAGGCGGGAGTATACATGGCTCGAATAGCTGGCATAGACATACCGAGACAGAAAAGGGTAGTAATAGCCCTAACATATATTTACGGCATTGGCGAGACAACCAGCCGGAGGATACTTAAATCGGCGGGTATCGACGAGAGCACAAGGGTTAAGGATCTTACCGAACAGAACGTAAATAAGCTGAGAACAATTATTGAAAAGAGCCATACGGTCGAAGGCGACCTTAGGCGTAACATACAGATGGATATTAAGCGCCTCATGGATATCGGCAGTTACCGGGGAATGAGGCACAAAAGGGGCCTGCCGGTTCGCGGACAGCGTACACAAACAAACGCGCGCACAAGGAAGGGTCCGAAGAGGACTGTTGCGGCGTCCAAAAAGGTAGCAAATAAATAAAAAGACGGGAATGAAAAATGGCTGAAAAGAAAAAAGAAGGCAAGGGAAGCGGAAAGAAAAAGGCGAAGGTCGCCCCGGCGAACGGAATCGCGCATATTCTCGCCTCCTTCAATAATACGATCATCACCATCAGCGATACGATGGGCAATGTTGTAGCTTGGGCGACAGCCGGGCACCTGGGATTCAAAGGTTCCAGAAAAGGTACTCCGTACGCCGCTCAGATGACCGCCGAGAACGCCGCTAAAAAAGCGATGGAAGCGGGAATGAAAAAAGTGGAAGTAAAGGTAAAAGGACCGGGTGGCGGTCGAGAAGCCGCTATTAGGGCGCTTCAGGCCACCGGACTTCAGGTTGAAATGATCAGGGATGTCACGCCGGTACCGCACAACGGTTGCCGTCCGCCCAAGAGAAGAAGGGTTTAAAGGAGGAATACTTGGCTAGATACACTGGACCCGCTTGTAGGCTGTGCCGCAGGGAAGGCACGAAACTTTTTCTTAAAGGCGATCGTTGCGTCACGGCGAAATGCTCGATAGACAGGAAAAACTATTTCCCTGGACAGCACGGGCCGAATGCAAGGCGCAAAAAAGAGACTGAATACGGAATACAGCTTCGTGAAAAACAGAAAGCCCGCAGGATATACGGTCTTCTCGAGAGGCAGTTCAAGAACACTTTCCAGAAAGCCCAGAAGAAGGATGGTATTACCGGCGAAGTGTTCCTTCAGATGCTTGAAAAAAGGCTCGACAATGTCATTTACCGCCTCGGTTTTGCCACCAGCAGACAGCAGGCAAGACAGTTCGTCGGCCATAACCACGTTGCGGTGAACGGAAAGAAGATCAACCTCCCCTCATACATGGTTAAAAAAGGGGATGTGATAGAGGTAAGGAAAAAGAGCCTGAAGAAAAAACTCTTCACGGAAACAGTGGACAGAAGATCGAAATTGCCGCTCGTTTCATGGCTTTCATGGGCCGAGGGAGAATTGAAAGGAACGGTTCTGGACGAGCCAAAAATTGAGGACTTCGGTCTGCCGGTTAAAGAACAGCTTATCGTTGAGTTTTACTCGAAGTAAGGAGAAATGGTTTTATGAGTATGGATTTGCAGGATATGGTGAGTCCCAAGCGTCTTGAGTGCGTGGAAAAAAGCGCAGACAAAACATTTGGTAGATTCGTCGCAGAGCCTCTCGAAAGGGGATTTGGCGCGACAATAGGTAACTCAATACGGAGGTATCTCCTATCCTCAATTAGGGGCGCGGCTGTTTACGCCATCAAGATAGAAGGCATACATCACGAGTTCTCCACGCTTCCAAGCATTTACGAGGACGTTTCGGAGATCATTCTTAATTTCAAGGAACTGGTCATAAAGCATCAGGAAGGTACGGACAAGGCGGCTATTACGATAGATGAATCTGGGAAAAAAGAAATCACCGGCGACGACATTAAATGCCCTGCCAATGTTGAAGTAATAAACAAGGGGATACATATCGCGAGTCTGATGGATAAAAACTCCAATTTCAAGGCAGAGCTTTTCACCAGGATGGGGAGAGGATACGTCCCTTCCGAAGAGCAGGAAGTCGATTCCACCGATATAGCGCTTATCCCGCTCGATTCGAATTTTTCGCCGATATTAAAAGTAAACGTGATAGTCGAAAAAACAAGGGTAGGTCACTATTCAGACTACGATAAATTGATCCTTGACGTATGGACCAACGGGACGATCGATCCCGAGGACGCGGTTTCGGACGCGGCCAAGATACAGCGCGACCATATGCTCCTTTTCATGAACAAGGAAGACGAAATTGAAATTCCGGTTAAGGAGAGCAAGGCAGAGAAAGTCAAGCAGCCGACGATCAACCTCAATAGAAGCGTTGAGGAGCTTGAACTTTCGGTGCGTTCATATAACTGCCTTCAGAAGGCAAACATCAAGACCATCGCCGAGCTGGTGGAAAAAACGGACAGCGAAATGCTCAAGACAAGGAATTTCGGCAGAAAATCCCTTAATGAGATAAAGGCAATCCTTACCGAGATGGGACTCAGGCTCGGCATGTCCAAAGAAGAAATTGAAGGCAACTAGGAAAACGGGAGAATAGGGTAATGCGACACTTAAAAGACGGCAGAAAACTAAACCGGACGGCCAGCCACAGGAAGGCGCTGTTCAGGAATCTCGTAACCTCACTTCTGGAATTCGAGAGGATCACCACAACACTGCCGAAAGCAAAAGAGCTTAAACGCTACCTCGACAGGATGATCACACTCGGTAAGAAGGGTGATCTCGCCGCCCGCAGAAGGGCGCTCGAATTCGTCCAGAGCAAGGAAGTTGTTCAAAAACTATTCTCCACGCTTGCGGAGAGATACTCGGCTCGCAAAGGGGGCTACTCCCGCATTTTTCGATCGGGCGTAAGGCATGGCGATAACGCGCCGATGGCCGTCATTGAGCTTGTAGACCGAGACGCATCGGCCCAGGCGAAACGACGCGTGAAAAGGGCGAAGGAAGAAGAGACCGCGGCCGTCGCACCGGCAGCCGAAAAGAAAAAATCCGCCTGACCTCAAGGCTGGCGGACACCTGATAAGATTTTAAAGACGGCAAGCCTTTTCAAAAGGCTTGCCTCTATTTCCCATTCTGCGAGCCATTCAAAAATCGAATCGCATGATCCACTGTCTTTATATCCTTCAATAACCTGCTGTGTCCAAGGCCGTACGTTTTTATTATTTTGGAATGTTTAAGATATTTCCTGAGTATGGTTGCCTGGCTTATTGGTGTGATCTTGTCCAGTTCGTCATGGATTATCAGTGATTGAGAGGAAACCCTCTCAGAAAGCGTTGAGGGCGAGACGTCGGACAGGTTGAAACCATGTTTCAATTCAAGTTCCTCAATCACTTTCTTGTACGGCGCCTCGTAGAGGCCGAACATACGCGCATATTTATAGATCTCTTCCTCGAGATAGAAGATTGGCGAGATAAGGACAAGTTTTATATTTCCTTTTACCGCGTCATCAAGATTCAAGGCGGCCGCGGCACCAAAGGAGTGCGCTATCACTGCTTTGACGCCGTCAGTGGAGTCGTAAACCGCCTTAATAGTCTCTACGAATTCAAAATAGTTTGTATTTATTCCTCCTGAATCACCATGCGCAGGGTTGTCATAGGCAATCACCGAGTGTCCTGAATCAATTAGAGGGGAAATAAACTCGGAAAGCTGTATTCCTCTGCCTCCCCATCCATGGGCAAGAACAACAGCCGGGCCTTCGCCCCATTTCCATACCTTTACCGTTTTGTCTCTCAGAGTGATGTGAAATACCTCGGCCTTTTGAAGCATAGTCTTTTGTGATTCGCTGGTTTTGAAACCTTTAGGTGAAAAAAACATCCTGAAAATGAATTGCGTTGTAAATCCAGGTGCGATCAGCCATATGAATTTGGTAAAAGTATATACAAGACGTTTTGATAAATTGCTTTGACCGTAGAAGCCATTACTATTAGCAGATGTTTTATTCATGATAAATCTCCCTGGATGTATTTATTTATTGCCTGTTCTTTTCTATCAAATTATCTAAAGCTTTAGCGTGAAGTTCCTTCGCCTTTTTGTCGCCAAGCATTCTGAGATAGTGGTTGTATCCGAGCATTAAGGCGTTAAATTCAAATGCAAAAAGTTTACAGTCAGTTTCCTTTTTGAATTCCCCTGCCTCGACAGCCAGTTTGGCCGAATGAGCCAGCGTATCTATCCATTGCTGTTGAAGGGATTGAAGACGATCTCGTACTTTTCCGGGCCGATCGTCAAACTCCACCGAGGCGGAGATAAAAGGACAGCCGCCAGGGAGGGAATTGGTATCCCACATGCGCCAATTTTCCGCAATTGCCCTGATTCGCCCAATGCCTCGTGGTTTTTTGATTGCCGGCACCATAACGGTGTTAATGAAAACCTCAGAGGCATATTCGAGCATTGAAATTTGCATAGTCTCTTTTGATTTGAAATGCGCAAAGAGACCGCTTTTTGACATTCCGACGATTTCAGACAATTTTCCGATTGTAAGCATTTCGATGCCGTATTCGCTGGCATAGAGGAGTGCGGCATCCAGGATTTTTAATTTAGTATCGCGCTCTTTTTTCATGCCAGTAATATAACACGAACGGTCGTGCTATACAACCGGGCTGAATTATTGAGCTTTTTCAGGAAATAATAAAAGGGGAGGATGGGGTCCTCCCCTTTTAGGGGGTGCGCAACCGGGACATAGATATCCCGCATACGGGTTGGGCTAGCTTCAGACCATCGCCACGATTTCGTCTTTGAGTGGCCTAGTATGAATTCCGCATTCGCCGCCGCACTTGGAGGTTCCGGCCCAGCGTCCGTCTCTTTCGTTTTCAGACGTTGTGATAGCCGTACATGGCGCGCGAGCAACGCATCGAATGGAATTTATGGGTTGGCGCCGATAAATCACTCTTTCTTTTTCTTCTTGTACGATTTGATAAACCGACCGAATGCCTTATCCTTTTTTCGCTTATCAAGGTATGACATTTCGTAGTACTCCGATTCCTTCTTCAGCTTGATATAGCTGGTATATCGGTCTTCGCTCAATTTATCGCTTTCGATCGCGGCCCGGATGGCACATCCCGGCTCATGCTCGTGGTTGCAATCCGCATAGCGGCAATTTGCAGATAGTCCCACAATGTCTTCGAAACCCGCATCGATACCGCCGCCGGTACTTAGAATGCCAAGCTCTCTCATGCCGGGGGTATCTATCAGCATCGCGCCCTGATCGAGAACAATGAGCTGCCGTCGCGAAGTCGTGTGGGTGCCTTCTCCCGTGACGCTTACCGGTTTTGTGTCGAAGGCTTCTCGTCCTACGAGGCGGTTGATGAGTGTCGTCTTTCCGACTCCAGATGAACCAAGGAGACAGTATGTCCTTCCTGGATAGAGTGTCTGTTGGAATTCGCTAAATCCGCTCCCCGTGGTGCTGCTGAGAGCGAGTACCCTGGCTTTGGCGGCGGTGCTGAGGATCGCAAGCTTCTGCTCCAGTTCGTCATGGGTGATCAAGTCTGTTTTGGTAAGCAAGACTATTGGTTCAACGCCACCATCCGCTGCCATGACCATGTATCGATCCAGGCGGCGGGGATTAAAATCGAAATGACATGACTGAACAATGAATGCGACATCTATGTTGGCCGCAATCATTTGGAAATCGATGTTCGCGCCCGCGCTCTTGCGGCGCAGAAATGTTTTTCGCGGAAAAACCCCATGGATGATAGCTGCCGTGTGATTGTCATAGTACTGTGCCGATACCCAATCTCCAACACACGGCAGGTCAACAGGACTTTCAATCTGATAAGAGAACTTTCCCGATAGCTCGGCAGAGACTTCTCCTAATTCATTTCTTATCAGGTATGAACCGCGATCGACTGCCGATACGCGCGCAATTTCGTCTCCTTCATGGAGGAACTGGGCAGGATGTATTTCAAACCATTGTTCGAAACCGAGGTCGCTCAATTTCATACGACAGTATTGCAGAAAATGTAAATAAATATATTTTGATATCGCTGAAGTATTCGATTTTCAACTCTCATCCCCATAGATTATACCGATGCGCAATTAGCCGGCTTATTTTATTATCAAGGTTAATCTACGTTACCTTTGCATGTTTATCGAACCTTCCGTCAAACATGCAGTCGTATTTATTAATTTCTCTCAGAAGTTCCCTATTAAAAACTAGAATCTTGCTAAAAGAAAGAAAAATCGCAAATTGTCGCATATGGGGGTGTACCGCTTTTTCTAGAAATAAAAAAAGGGGAGGATGGGGTCCTCCCCTTTTATGGGATGCGCAAGCGGGACATAGATATCCCGCTCACGGGTTGGGCAATCTTTAGACCATCGCCACGCTGTCGTCTTTGAGAGGCCTAGTATGAATTCCGCATTCGCCTCCGCACTTGGAAGTACCGGCCCAGCGTCCGTCTCTTTCGTTTTCAGACGTTGTGATCGCCGTACACGGCGCGCATCCGAGCGATCGAAGGCCGGTCTTGTAAAGTTCGTTCGCCTTCACGCCGTAAACCGCCAGGTACTGCCAGATCTCTCGCTCCTTGAAAAGAAGTATTGGATTGAGTTTCAGCAGATCTCTGTCCCTCTGTTCCACTTCCTTGTAATCTGTCCGTGTTCTACCTTCGGTACAGCGAAGGCCGGTTATCCAGACCTTTACGTCCATCTCTTCAACCGCTCTTTTCACAGGCTCCACTTTGTAAATGTTGCAGCACTCGTCCGCGTTCTCCTTGTAAAGTTCGCGGGTCGGCTCGTTCGACCGGTATATCTTCAGGTTCGGATACTCGGATACAAGCCAGTTCATGTAATCGACTGTCTGGCGCGGTTTGAACGGCGTAGTAACGATAAATCCCCTGGCATTAGGATTGATCCTTGTCGCCATGTCCCAGACAACCATCGAATCCTTTCCGAGTGAATTCGCGACAACCGCCTTGTCGCCGTACTTCTCGTAAAACTCGGCCAAAAGCTTTTCAGCTCGCGCTACCTTTTCACCGAAGTGAAGTGAATCAACCAATTCCTTGATATTCTCTGACACGATAACCTCCAAATATGTTTTACTTTATTAACCTTTAGTCACGGTAAGCCTGAACGTATCGCCTTCCCGCTTCACGTTGCTTATCGTATGACCCTCTTCTTTAAGCTGAATGCTGATATTTCGCACGGGATCGCCGGAACCGCATACAACTTCCAGAGATTCTCCCGTGTTAATACACCCGATAGCCTGCTTGGTAAGTATGAACGACATCGGACAGACCTCCTGGGAGATGTCCAGAATGTTGTCGCTGACAGGCACATTTTCGGTTGTCATACTGCTACTCCTTTCGGGTTTGTAATTATTCTCTGCGGAAGCTCCGGGTTCTCTACCAGCTTTTCCTTCCCGATAGCTTTTTCCAGCGCTCTCATGTAATCGTCCATAAGTTCCCTCTCCTGAAGCAGGTTGCCTATGCGGATCTTCCCTTTTCCTTCCGCGGCCTTGGCGTACCACTTGATGGTCGCGTCGATAAGGTCGAGAGCCTCCACGTCGGTTAAAAATTTGGCGACGATAGAGCCGATAATCGGATGCCGTCCTCCGTGTCCTCCGACGCGGACTATATGCCCCTCCTTTTCCTGCTTCCAGGAATATGTGGGACAGGCGCGGACGCAGTCGTCGCAATATACGCACTGCGAAGCGTCGAAGATCGGTTTGCCCGTGATGGCGTCCGACACAATAGCATCTTCCGTGCAGGCCGACGCGCAGATGGTGCACCCTGTGCAGAGAGTTTCGTCCCATTTCGGGAATATCGCTCCCTGAAAACCAAGATCGGCTGAAACGGACCTTATGCAGTCGTGAGGACACGCGGAGAACGCGGTCTTGAACTTGTGGCTTGTCCTCTCGCCGAAAAAAAGTTTTGTCACCTCTTCTGCCATTGCCTGGGTGTCGGTAATTCCGTTTGGATTGTATTCGCATCCGCCGCACGCTGTAGGGACGCGGACCCTCGGCCCGCAAGAGGCGACCTCCTGCCCCTTCTCCTTCAGTTGCTCGATAAGAGGCTTGAAATTGTGATAGTCGACGGAAGTTATCTCGAGCGACTGCCTTGTGCTGAAATGGACGAAATCGCCTCCGAACTCATCTGCCGCTTCTGCAACCGCTTTGAGCTTCTCGACAGACATCCTCCCCCCCGGGCAATTGAGCCTTACGGTGAATTTGTCTTTCTGCCTCTGTTTTATGAGGCCACCGGCTCTCAAGGCGGCGAAATCTATCTTCCCCATCTCGTTTCGTCCGGCGATATCGGCATCCACGGTTATTTTCTTCATAACACCCTCTTCGATGTTGTGATTTACCGTTATCTTCAGTTTCTTTTCACTTTTCATTTCAGCTTTTCCTCAATGCAAAATTGAAGTTCCATTTATGTTGAGGATGATAATAATAAACCTTAGTGGAATAGTCAATAATTAAAAACAACAAATAATAAAAAGATATATAGCAAAAGAAAAGGAAAATCAAGAAGATATAAAAAATGAAGCCAAAAATGAATTTATGATAGCAACAGCCAAGATAATGGCAGGGGTCTAGGGTCGGGCTTTGTGGGCGGTTTTGCAGTCATACGCCCCGTATTTCTGCCTATGGAGAGGATTTAGTGATAAAATAACATTGGAAGGGCGAGAGAAATCTCCAAGATCAGCTGGCGGTTGCCTGGTTGACCTCTCTCATCTACCCCTTAACGGACCTGATAACTGGGCAGCTGCCAGCCTGTTATTTCCCGGTTTTCAAGTAATCGTTCTTGTATCCAACATAGTTGTTGGCAGATTCAAGAAGCCCTTTGCGCTCCTTTTCCGTAAGTTCCCTTACAGGTTTTGCTGGAGACCCGATTGCGAGCCAGCCGGACGGGATCTTTTTCCCCTCCGTAACGAGGGCGCCGGCCCCGATGATGCAGTCCGATCCAACCTCCGCGCCGTCGAGGATTATCGCCCCCATACCGATGAGAACGCGGGAGCGGATCACGCATCCGTGAAGAGTAACCGAATGGCCTACCGTGATATCGTCCTCAAGGAGGGTAGGGAAGGTCTTGTGGGTAACGTGGACTATCGAACCGTCCTGGATGTTTGTCCGGTCGCCGATGCGGATATAGTTGACGTCTCCGCGCACCACCGCGTTGAACCATACGGATGAATCGTTGCCTATTTCGACATCGCCGATGATCTGGGCGGAATCTTCTATGAAGGCGGAAGGGGCTATTTTAGGCCACTGGCCTTTGTAATCTTTTAGCATGCCGGACGGCGGCATGGAGGAGGTCCTGGCCAGTGGCCGCTAAGTAAATTGCTAGACCTGTTTATCAAAAAGCTGGCTGATGCCGTCGCGTATCGCCTGCTTGACGGCCTGCGCCGCCTTGCTCGGGATCTGCCTGACCTCAGAGCCGTTGTTTCTGTTCTTAACCTTGATGACGAGTTCATTATCGGAGTTTACTGTATAGTCGAGATAGTTTCCAGCTTTCTCCGGCTCTGAAAAATTCATCTCAGGCCTCTCAACCTTTTCACCGGGATTTACGCCTGTCACGTCAACCAGGTCTTGAATCGGAGCGGAGCTCTCCGCCTTTACCTTTTCGACCTTTGGTGCGGATTTGGCGCTTTCGGGTTTCGGTGCGCTCTCTTTAGCGTCGGCGCGAACTTGCCTTGCGACTGCCTTTACCACATCCATATTGTTTACTACCATTGTCATCACTTCCTATCTGTTCAATCTATCCTATTTATCGTTCACCTCTCCTATCGGAAATTCATTTTTAAACCTTAACCCCTTTTTTGGCAGGGTATCGAATTTTGTGTGACTGAAAAATATTGAAAATAAAAAGGTTATTTGGGCGGGAAAGATGGATCGAATTATTTTTCTAAAGTTTTCCCTTTTGGTTGCCGGGTGTATGCGGTGTAAACGGAAATTTTTCCCTCCTTTTTGCACCGCGGTACGCAAATTAACTTCAATACCATGTGCCCTATCTTTGATTTAAGGCATAATAAGTCAAGCTCTCTTTAAGACGCACCCTGCCGAGAATCCTTCATTGCGAGCATGGTGAAGCAATCTCTCTCCTTCTTGGTAGCATAGACTTTAGTCTGTGGTTGCCCCGAAGGGGCAAATGGATTGGTAGCACAGGCAATCTTGCCTGTGGTTCAAGCAAAGCGCAAAGTCTTCTTGGTAGCATAGACTTTAGTCTGTGGTTGCCCCGAAGGGGCAAATGGATTGGTAGCACAGGCAATCTTGCCTGTGGTTCAAGCAAAGCGCAAAGTCTTCTTGGTAGCATAGACTTTAGTCTGTAATTGCCCCGAAGGGGCAAATGTATTTGTACCCCCAGATATCTCGGAGCTTACCCACCCCTTTAGTGCTTCTCGATTCCCATACTGCCATAAAAGGGGGGGATTTTCAGACCATATTGCACTAAAATACGAAAAACCAGAAAAGGGGAAAACTTGGAATTTATAACTACTCACATAACTGAAATATTGATTGGTTCGATAATCGCAATGATTACGGCAATTATAGGGTTAGCCAGTGATTCCATAAAAACTATTGTTTCATCAATCTGGAATTGGATTTTTTCCCCAAAACCTCCAAACGGAAATATGTTCAATGAAGACCAAGTATACAGTCTGATAAAAAAAGCGCAGGAAGATGGGAACAAATCACCAATCCCCATCGAAGAGTACAAAAGATTGGAAGACGAAATAGTAAGGTTAAAAAGGGAAAAGGAAACTGCCGAAATTAAACTAAAATTAAGTTCGCTCTATCTCGGTAGAGAGGCGGCAAAGATCGCGCTTGAAGGTAGAGTAAATGAAGCAAACGCCAAATTCCAGCATGCATTAGAGACCTACCCGGAACCGGAAATTATAAACCTTTTCGGACTATATCTTACTAGGATCGGAAGGCTTGATGAATCAATTGCACAGTTTGAAAAGCTACTCGATACAGGCAAAGCGCTACACGAAAAAGTCTATATCGCTACCGCCTATGGCAACCTTGGGATTATCTGCAGAACAAAAGGGGAACTCGATAAGGCTAAAGAATTTAATAATAAATCACTCGCAATAGAGATAGAGCTTGGAAGAAAAGAAGGGATATCTGATACCTATACCAGCCTTGGAGTAATCTACCAAACAAAAGGGGAACATGATAAGGCAGAAGAATTTCACAAAAAAGCACTCACAATTAACACAGAACTGGGAAGAAAAGAAGGAATTGCTGGTGACTATACTAACCTTGGGAATATCTGCCATACAAAATGGGAACTTGATAAGGCTGAAGAGTATTTTAATAAATCACTCGAAATTAACAAAGAACTGGGAAGTAAAGAAGGAATTGCTGGTGACTATACTAACCTTGGGAATATCTGCCATACAAAATGGGAACTTGATAAGGCTGAATGGGAACTTGACAAAGCTGAAGAGTTTTATAATAAATCAATCCAAATCAACACAGAACTGGGAAGAAAAGAAGGAATAGCTGATAACTATGGCAACCTTGGAGTAATCTACCAAACAAAAGGGGAACATGATAAGGCAGAAGAATTTCACAAAAAAGCACTCGCAATCAACACAGAACTGGGAAGAAAAGAAGGGGTAGCAGATAACTATACCAACCTTGGGAATATCAGTCATACAAAATGGGAACGTGATAAGGCTAAAGAGTTTTATAATAAATCAATCCAAATTAACAAAGAACTGGGAAGAAAAGAAGGAATTGCTTCTAACTATAGTAACATTGGGGTTCTCTACCAAGAAAAAGGGGAACTTGAAAAGGCCATGGAATTTCTCATTAAAGCATTAGTTCTCTTTGAAGAGTTAGGGGCAAAAGATAAAATTGCCTTAACCAAAAAGAATATCGCCATTTTAAAAGAAAAGATGGGTGAATAGCGACTGACTGTCAACGTTACCAATACATTTGCCCCTTCGGGGCAACCACAGACTGAAGTCTATGCTACCAAGAAGACTACACGCTTTGCGTGAACCACAGGCAAGATTGCCTGTGCTACCAATACATTTGGCCCTTCGGGCCAACCACAGACTAAAGTCTATGCTACCAAGAAGACTACACGCTTTGCGTGAACCACAGGAAAGATTGCCTGTGCTACCAATACATTTAGCCCTTCGGGGCAACCAGAGACTAAAGTCTATGCTACCAAAAAGAGGAGAGATTGCTTCGCTACGCTCTCAATGGCGGATGCGTCAGAGTACGCCCAAAGGAGAGACTGCTATGCCGGGTTCGTGATGGCGGGAAAAAGATTACGAATATTTTTCCGGGTGTTTTTTGCGGAGATAGTAGAGGTAGCCGATAAAAGGTCCCATGAAGAGAACGGTGGCCCCAACGATAAGGATCACGAGTGTTGTCGCGATAGAGAAGTGCTCCAGCAGTTTGTTGATAATGCCCGGTGACCTCTGGGCGGCCCTGTCCGGTTCAGCCCTGTTGAAGAGCGGGTGTCCTTCACCCTCCCTAGGCGCGCGCAACATCCTCTCATCGTCCGGCGAAATCGGCCCCGCCTGGGTCTGCGAAGCAGTGGCGGTCTGCGGAATGTCGGATGCTGGATTGTCGGTTTTAAGGAGATCCCACGCCGTTACTGCCGAGAAGATGACAAGTATGACGAGGAGCGGCTTTGAGGCAATGCAGACCGAGTATTTTGAATCGCAACTTTTCATCTGGAGATTATATACGATTTGACTATGCAGGTGTTACTAAACATAATCAACGGATGGAAAAAGCGAAAATAATCACCTGCGGGTGCCGTTTCAACAGGTACGAATCCGACGAAATAAAGGAACGCCTGAACCCTGCAGGAGAGAGAAAACTGGTAATTATCAATTCATGCGCCGTCACTTCCAAATCGGAGGCGAAAAGCCGCTACGCGGTACGCCGGGCGGTGAAGGAGAATCCCGGTGCCGCGATAGTCGTAGGGGGGTGCTGGGCGGAACTCGATCCGGAAGCGGTAAAGGCTATCGAGGGTGTGGATCTCGTCCTTGGCAACGAGGAGAAGTTCCGCGTGAATGAGTTCGGCGCAGACAAAAACGGGGAGACTGAGGTTCATACCGGCGCAGTGAAAGCCGCGACCGATTTCATAGAGAGCCGGGTGGGGGGATTGACCGGGCGCACGGCCGCATACCTGAAGATACAGAACGGATGCGGTGAGATATGTTCATTCTGCGTTGTCCGAATCGCGAGGGGGAAGAGCAGGTCGGCTACCCCCGAATTTGTGCAAAGGAGAATAGACGAGCTTGCCGACGGAGGCGCAAGGGAGATAGTCCTTACAGGGATAAATATCGGAGAGTACGGGAACGACATCCCCGGCGCCCCGACTCTCGCGTCGATTTTAAAAAGGGGGGCCAAGCGCAAGGATGTAAGGTTCCGCCTCAGCTCCATAAATCCCCGCGAAGTTACGGAAGAGCTGATAGCCGTTATCTCGGATAATGAGAATATCTGCAAGCACCTCCATATCCCTATGCAGTCTGGGAGCGACGCGGTCTTGAAAAGAATGAACCGCCCGTATACTGCCGATGACTACAAAAGGAAAATAGAAATGGTGGCCGCCGCGCTACCGGATGCCGGAATAGGGTGCGATATATTGGCCGGGTTTCCGGGAGAAACCGAGGAGGAGTTCAGCGAGACTGCGGAGATGTTGGCCTCTCTTCCATTCAGCTACGCGCATGTTTTCACATATTCCGACAGGCCGCAGTCGACAGCGCACGGTTTTGACGGAAAGCTGGCGGAGAATGTAAAAAAGGAGCGGATGTTGCATCTGAAAAGTATTGCTGACGAGAAGAACAGGCTGTTCCGCGAAAGGTTCATAGGGAAGAGGCTCTCCATCCTGGTTGAGGAGAAGAGCACGAAAGCTGGACATCTAAAGGGGAAGAGCGACAACTTCATTTCCGTGGAGATTGATGGAGGGGGAGCGGTGAGAGGTTCGCTGATAGAGATAACTGCCGAGTCGCTTACGGAAACAGGGCTCCGCGGCAAGATAGCGTGAGGAAGGTAGTTACTCTCACCACCGATTTCGGCCTTTCCGATCCTTTCGTCGGGATAATGAAAGGGGTGATGCTCTCCATAGATCCCGAAATAGATTTCATAGATATGACGCACGATCTCCCTCCGCAAGATATAGCCGCGGGGGCGATATCCCTCCGAAGTATTGAAAACAGTTTTCCGCCGGGGACAGTGCATCTCGCCGTAGTCGACCCGGGGGTCGGTACCGACAGAAATCCCATCATCGCAAGAACCGACCGCTATTATTATGTCGGACCGGATAACGGAATCTTCACGCTGATAGAGCCGGAGATACTGGAAGTGGTCAGAATAAGCAACGAAAAGCTTATAGCAAAAAGGCCGAGCGCGACATTTCACGGGCGGGATATTTTCGCTCCTGCAGCCGCGCGGCTCTTCAGCACCGAGATGAAGGAGTTTGGAGAGAGGCTCGAAGGGATAACAAAACTCGATTTTCCAGCGGTGGAAACGGGAGCAGGAGCGATAGAAGGGGAGATAATATATATCGACAGGTTCGGAAACCTCTTCACGAACATCAGAGATGAGATGCTGGAGGAGGCTTTCAAAGGGTGCAAAGCTGACGACCTGGAGATAACGATAGGGGGGAGAACGATAAAAGGGCTATGCCGTGCATATGCCTTTGGCGGGAGAGGGGAGCTTTCGGCGATAGTGAACTCCTTTGGATACGTGGAGATATTTACGAGAAATGGAAACGCGGCGCTCCTTTCGAACTTTGCAAAAGGTGAAAAGGTTTCGGTAAGCCTGGCTAAGCAGAAAGGTTCAAGTGGAGAGTAGCAACGGTTTCAGCAACGAATATTTTTCTATATTGAACCGTACAGTAGACAAGGTGGAGGAGCCCGCAAAGGGGCGGTACTTCCCGGTTCCAAAGAGGGGGGTCTCGGAACATCTGGTTCAGCTGGTCTGGAAAAATATCCTATACAACAACGGTTCAATGACGACTACCGATGGCATCCCGATAAAGATACTGAAGCCGGGGCGCCTGAACAGGAGGGAAGGGCCAGATTTCAAGAACGGCGTACTTCTCCTGAACGGAGAGAAGGTTGCCGGAGACGTGGAAATCCATGTGGAAGCGCGCGAGTGGTACGATCATAAGCACCACCTCTCCCCCCACTATAAAAGAACTATTCTCCATGTTTTCCTGAACAGGACGGAGGATGCCAGGCCATCGGTTACGGTGAACGGGAAGTCGCCGCACGAGCTTGAACTGGGCCTTTACCTTCGTCATTCGATCGATGAGTTGCAAAGGGAGGTGGAGCTGGGTGATACCCCTCTATCTGGAAGGGCGCAAAATCCTCCATGCAGAAGGTATTTTTCCGAAACGCCGACGGGCAAAATTGAGCGTCTCATGGATGTCATAGGCGAGGGGAGAATGCTGATTAAATCCAACCTGTTATTTGAAAGGCTGGAAGCATCCGACCCTGAACAGGTTCTGTATGAAACCGTTTTTGAGGCGCTTGGATATTCAAGATTTAAAAAACAGTTCGGACATATGGCAAAGGCTATGCCGCTGAAAAGGCTTAAAGAGATTATCAAAGCCAACAGTGGGATCGAACCGGCGTTGACGGTGCAGGGGGTGTTTTTTCGGCTTGCCGGACTCGATATGGAGATCGAAACGGATCGAGCGGATGTCGCCTTGCAAGAATTTCTCCGCGTCTATGCCGATGTGAAAGCCGAGGGAGTAGAGCCGATCTATGATGCCGGGGAGTGGAGTATCGCCGGGAGCAGACCTGCCAATTCACCATTCAGGAGAATTGCCGCCTTTTCCCGGCTGGTTGTGGAGCCGCTTGATCCAGCCATGCTTGAAAAACAGTTCTCGTCCATCACTGCTGGAAGGGAGAAGATCAAGGAAGCGAGGAAAACGATCACCGAAGTGATGGAGATTTTCTGCAGGATCTCGGATCCGTTCTGGGATTACCGGTACAGTTTAGGCAGCCGGGCAAGAGGTGGGAAAAAACTTGTGGGGCGTGATCGTGCGGTTGCGATATTGGTTGATTCCCTGATCCCGCTATTCCTGGCGATAAGCCGTTCGCGACACGATATCGAGCTGGAAAAGAAACTTGTCTCGGCAATCTACGCCGCCCCGAAACCTTCTTCAAACTCGGTTGTCGATTTCATGTCGCGCAACCTCTTTGGAAAAGAGAGAGGTGGGATTGTCAGGAGCGCTCTTCATCAGCAGGCACTGATACAGCTGTATAACGATTTCTGCTTCAGCTTCCCCTCTCACTGCGGGAGTTGCCCCATGCCTGACTATCTTTCAAAGAACATGAAAAGAGGGTAGTTTTTCCGCGGCGCGGAGCCATCGGTCTCAGTCAAATATGCCGTTCTGGTTATATGGAGCGGTTCGAGTTTTCACGGTGGTAAGAGGAGATGTAGATATTTGACATCGGCCTTGGATAGGATTATATTGTAGACATCCCCACCCCCATAGGGGGAGGGGTAGAGCCGCTTCACACTGCAGAAAGAGGTTGAAAATATGGATAATAACAATAAATCTGAAATGACCTTCGACGTTACTGGTATGACATGCGCCTCTTGCTCTTCAGCCGTCGAACGCTCTGTGAAAAAAGTAAGCGGCGTCAAGGAGGCAAGCGTAAACCTCCTGAATGAAAAACTGGTAGTAGTTGCAGACCCGGAAAACGGGATCGATCCTTCGAAGATAGAAGAGGCGGTCATAAACGCCGGCTACGGTATAAAAAAAAGAACGCCGTCAAAGATCACCATCGGTATTGATGGGATGACATGCGCTTCATGCGTCGGCAGAATAGAAAGAGAGCTTAAAAAAACGGCGGGTGTAGAGGATGCGATTGTAAACCTCGCTACAAACAAAGGGACCATATTTTACGATTCAGAGGTCGCGTCGGTTTCAGACCTGAAAAATGCTATCACTGTTGCCGGATATGCTCCGGTTTCACTTGAAAAGGAGGAGGAGAAAAAAGAGGAAAACCTCATTTCATCGCCAGGTTTCAATCTCGCGCTTGCACTCGCTTTCCTCTTTCCGCTCGCGCTTCTTACGATGGGGCATATGCTCGGTTTCCCCTTGCCCGGTTTCATAGAACCTGAAACGAACCCTCTTAGAAACGCGTTCCTGCAACTCTTTCTTACGGCACCTATAATCATTGCGGGGCGACGTTTCTATACGTCAGGGAGCCGCGCCGTTTTGCATGGCGGTGCGAACATGGATACGCTTATCGCGCTTGGCACGAGTTCGGCGATACTCTATTCGCTTTGGGGGATGTGGAGGATCGTTTCGGGAGAAGTCCACTACATCCATCACCTCTACTTCGAATCAGCAGGGTTCATCATCGGCCTCATACTGATAGGAAAATATCTGGAGGAGCGCGCGAAAGGGAGGACGTCGGCGGCGATCAAGGCGCTGATGAATCTCACCCCTCCCACGGCGACTTTGATAGAGAACGGCAGCTATCGCGTAATTGATGCGGAGGATATTAAGCCGGGGGATCTCCTGCTGGTCAAGGCGGGAGAAAGGATACCGACCGACGCAGTTCTCATGAAGGGTGAGACAAGCGTTGATGAATCGATGATCACAGGCGAAAGCATCCCGGTAGACAAGAAGCCGGGGGATAAACTGACAGGCGCGACCGTGAACGGCAACATAGTCATAGAGGTCCGCGCCGAAAGGGTGGGTAGCGACACCACACTGGCGCAGATAATCCGTCTTGTCGAGGAGGCGCAGGGTTCCAAGGCGCCGATAGCATCTCTCGCCGACAAGGTATCGGCGATCTTTGTGCCTGCGGTTCTTGTGATAGCCTTCTTTTCTGCCGGTGGGTGGTTGCTTGCGGGTGAGAGTTTTACATTTGCCCTTTCGATTTTCATATCCGTACTTATCATCGCTTGCCCATGCGCTCTTGGCCTTGCCACGCCGACGGCGATAATGGTCGGCACGGGAAGAGGGGCACAGCTAGGCGTTCTTGTTAAGAACGGCCGCGCCTTGGAGGCGGCGGCGGAGCTTGACACCATACTTTTTGACAAGACCGGCACAATAACCGAGGGGAAACCGGCAGTGACGCTCGCAAGTGCATCGAATGGAACCAGCGAGGAAGAGCTCTGGAGATATACAGCGGGACTTGAAAGCGGTTCCGGACATCCGCTATCGAAAGCGGTTGTGGAGGGGGCCGTTGCCAGGGGTATATCCTTTCCAAATCCGTCCGAGGTTGAAACGTGGCCCGGCTTTGGTATATCAGGCCGGGTGGATGGAAGGGTGGTTCTCGCCGGCAAGAGCGGATTCCTTGCGAAGGAAGGGATCGATATCGCACAAGATACTGGAGGCGACATCAATGTTGCCGTTGACGGAAAATATATTGGCCATTTCATGGTTGCCGATGAGATCAAACCTACGGCTGTAAAGGCTGTGGAGATGCTCCATGAACTTGGATTGAAAACCGTGATGATCACGGGAGACAGGAAAGGGATTGCTCTTGATATCGCCGGGAAAGCGGGCATCGACGAGGTCATTAGCGAGGTGCTTCCAGAAGAGAAGGAGAAGGAGGTAGGGAGAATGATCGAATCTGGCCGGAAGGTCGGGATGGTGGGGGACGGCATAAACGATGCCCCCGCGCTGGCGCGGGCGGATATCGGCATAGCGATCGGCACAGGTACCGATGTCGCCATTGAAACCGCCGACATGGTGCTGGTCAGCGGAGATCCGCAAGGGGTGGCAAGGGCGATAAGGCTGAGCCGCTCGACTATCAGGAACATAAAACAGAATCTCTTTTGGGCGTTTTTCTACAACACCCTTGGTATACCGGTTGCGGCAGGCCTCCTGTACATTTTCGGAGGGCCGACGCTGAATCCGATGTTCGCGGCGGCGGCAATGAGTTTCAGCTCCATATCGGTAGTTCTAAACGCGCTACGGTTGAAAAATTTTAAATAGGAGGAAATTGAAATGGAAAAGGTTCTATCGATAGAAGGGATGACATGCGGACACTGCAAGATGCACGTTGAGAAAGCGCTGTCAGGAATCGACGGGGTAACATCCGCAAAGGTCGAGCTTGAAAAGAAAAAGGCGATTGTCGAGATGGACGATAATGTAAGCGAAGCCGCGCTATCCGAGGCGGTTGCGGAAGCGGGATATCAGGTCACCGCAATATCCGGAAAGTAGCGGCGCGATGGATGCAAAAGCTCACAGCGAGGCGGCCCATCAGCTGAAAACAGCCAGGGGTCAGATAGACGGCATAATAAAAATGCTGGATGAGAACAGGTACTGCATCGACGTATCGAAGCAGATACTGTCGGCGATGTCACTCCTTAGAAAAGCGAACCTGGAAGTGCTAAAAGGGCATATAAAGACCTGTGTTGCCGATGCAGTAAACAAAGGGGAAGGGGAGGAGAAGATAGAAGAGATATTCGGGATCATAGATACATACGCCAAACCGGTTTAGCTGTCCTCGGCGTCATGTTTCCCGGCGCATCTGAGGGAGAGGCGGGAGAGGGTAATTTAATGTATAATTGTCTCGCTTCGAAGAATATATTTTTACTTTATGAGGATCAAACAGCAGTGCTGGAAAAAATAGAATATTGGTTTGAGTGGCTGATCTGGCAGAGCAGGCTCATTGTTCTGCTCGCAGTAGTGTCGAGCATCATTGCCTCGGCTGTTCTTATTATCACGGGCACTGTCGACATAGCCCTTGTGCTGGTCGAGTTCTTCCACACTCTTGAAAACAGGGAGTTGTACAAGGAGTTCCATACCGAGATGCTCACGCATGTCATCAGCGCGATAGATGCCTATCTGATTGCGACAGTTCTCCTGATCTTCGGTGTCGGCCTTTACGAGCTGTTCATCAGCAAAATAGATTTTCTCGAAAGGGATACCAAAGGTTCCGGGATACTGGTGGTGCATTCACTCGATGAGCTTAAGGAAAAGCTTGCGAAGGTGATACTGATGGTGCTTATCGTGGTTTTTTTCAAACACGCGGTACATTTGAAATACGACACGATCCTAAACCTGCTCTATCTCGGTATAGGTATTTTCTTTATAGCGGTCTCAATTTTCCTTACCGGGAAAAAGATGTCCGATAAATAATTTTTCCCGGCTATCAGGTATGAAAAGTGAGCAAGAAAACAGCGCGAAGCCGGAAAGCGCGCTTGTGTATGAAAGATATGAGCAATCTATATGTTTCTGTTATGCCGATAAATAGGGAAAGTTAGCCCTTTTTGACCGAAAATATCACACCTGGAAACCTCTTTTTCACATTATTGTAACGAGGTATGCAAAATCAATGATTTTGCAACCTGTCTGCTAAGCTAACCAATTGAATATATAAAGCATAATAGGAAAAAATAAACCTCAAAACCGACCGTATAAATGTTAAAATCCCTAGCTTATGGATGAAAATACAGGGAAGCTGATACAGGTAAGCATCGAAGACGAGATGCGAACCTCCTACCTCGATTACGCGATGAGCGTCATCGTAGGGAGGGCGTTGCCCGACGTCCGTGACGGACTGAAACCGGTTCATCGCAGGGCTCTTTTTGCGATGAACGAGATGGGGAACCATCATAACAAACCGTATAAAAAATCCGCACGCATAGTCGGCGACGTAATCGGTAAGTACCACCCGCATGGCGATCAGGCGGTGTACGATACCATCGTCCGTCTTGCGCAGGATTTCTCCATGCGTTACCCGCTTGTCGACGGACAGGGTAACTTCGGCTCAATAGACGGCGATTCCGCCGCCGCCATGCGTTATACGGAGATCAGGCTCGACAAACTCTCCGACGAAATGCTTGACGATCTTGACAAGGATACCGTCGACTTCGCGCCGAACTACGATGATTCCATGAAGGAGCCGACGGTATTGCCGTGCAGGTTCCCGAATCTCCTTGTTAACGGGTCGTCAGGTATCGCGGTCGGTATGACCACGAACATCCCCCCTCACAATATTCAAGAGGTATGCAAGGGGGTTGAGTATCTGATAGACAATCCCGACTGTTCGGTCGATGATCTGATAGCGATCATACCAGGCCCGGACTTTCCGACAGCCGGGATAATACAGGGGCGCGCCGGGATACTCTCGGCCTATAGAACCGGGAAGGGGCATCTTAGGGTAAGGGCCAAGTGCGAGTTCGAGCAGAACAAGAGAAAGGATCAGGAGAACATAATCATCACCGAGTTCCCGTACCAGGTGAACAAGGCGAAGACGCTTGAGAAGATTGCCGAACTGGTGAGGGACAAAAGGGTCACCGGTATATCTGACATAAGGGACGAGTCGGACAGAAACGGAATACGCGTAGTCATTGAATTGCGAAAGGATGCTATTCCAAGCGTCGTGCTGAACCAGCTATACAAGCATACAAACCTCCAAGATACGTTCGGCGTCATCATGATCTCGCTGGTGAACAGGCAGCCGAAGCTCCTGAACCTCAAGGAGATGCTCCACTATTTTGTAGACCACAGGCGCGTGGTCATTACGCGAAGGACGCTCTTCGAGCTTGCAAAGGCGAGAGCCAGGGAACATATACTCGAAGGGCTTCGCACCGCGGTAGACAATCTTGACGAAGTGGTAGATCTGATAAAGAAAAGCGCTACACCGGCTGAAGCGCAGGAAGGGCTCAAAACACGATTTAAACTTTCGGCGGAACAGGCCAAGGCGATCCTCGAACTCCGTTTACAGCGTCTTACCGGCCTTGAACGGCAGAAGATCATCGATGAGCTGGAGAGCATAAAGAAAGAGATCAAGGAGCTTGAGTACATCAGGGATCACGAAGAGAAGAAGTTCGCGATGATAAAGGAGGAGATGGCTTTGATCTCCCAGAAATTCGGCGATAAGAGGCGAACAGAGATCGTTGAGGCTGAAGAGGAACTGGACGAAGAGGACCTGATTGCCGATGAGGATATGGTCGTGACACTGACCCAGGATGGATACATTAAGCGTGTTCCAATAGGTACCTACCGGGCGCAGAGAAGAGGGGGCAAAGGGGTCAAGTCGATGAGCGTCAAGGATGAAGACGTGGTTGTAAGGGTCTTCATAGCTTCTACTCATTCGTATCTTCTTATATTTACCTCTTCGGGAAAGGTCTTCCGGATAAAGGTTTGGGAAATACCGCTCGCTTCAAGGGCGGCGCGTGGGAAATCGCTCGCAAACCTCCTTGAAGTAGAGCCAAACGAAAAGGTAGCCGCAGTTTTCTCCATAAAGGATTTTGAGGAAACCGAAAGGTACCTTCTCCTTGCCACGCGCGCCGGCACAGTAAAGAAAACCGAGCTAAAGGCATACGCAAACATTCACAAACGCGGGATTTACGCGATCAAGCTTTCAGAAGGGGATCAGCTGGCAGGAGCCGAGCTTACCGATGGAAACTGCACCGTGTTTCTCGCCACTGCTCATGGTAAAGCGATCCATTTCCATGAAAAGGACGCGCGTTCAATGGGCAGGCATACCGGAGGCGTTCGCGGCATCAATCTGAATGAAGGTGATGAGGTGGTCGGTCTCGCCCTTCCGGGTCCCGATTCAACGGTCCTTTCGGTAACAGAAAACGGATACGGCAAGCGGACAAAAATTTCCGAGTACCGCGTCATAGGACGCGGCGGCAAGGGGATGATAAACATCATCTCCTCGGAGCGAAATGGTCAGGTTGTAAGCGTGAAAGTTGTAGATGACGATGCCGAGATAATGCTTGTCACCGAGGATGGGCAGATGATAAGGACCCGCGTGAGCGAAATATCGGTTATCGGAAGGAACACCCAGGGGGTGAAGATACTCGACACCGAAGGGAAACATGTCATATCTGTGGCGGTGCTTGAAGAGGACAAGGAAGAGAAGGAAGACAAGGAAAAGTAATGGTTCGACCGGGCACACTGTATATCCTGATAGCAATTCTTGTATTTGCCGCATGTACGTCAAGGCAGACACTCCTTCTGCAGGAGGCTGAAAACCGATGGTATAAAAACGAGTACTCCGAAGCTGTAAGGATTTTCATCCAGATAATAGACAGGTACCCGGATACTCCAGAAGCGGAGACCGCTCTGCTGAGAGCCGGGGAGACGTTTATGCTTAACCTCTCGGATCATAACAAGGCGCTTGAGTATTTCAAAAGGCTCACCGAAGAGTTTCCCCACGGCGAAAAAGCCAGAACCGCGAGGATCAACATGGCCTCGATAATGGAAAATACAACAAAGGATTACGACAGCGCCGTGATCCAGTATCAAATACTCATAGATAATTCCAAGGGACTCGAAGGGGATGTATTTCAATTCGCCCTTGCGAGATGTTTCTATAAGAAGAACGATTACGAACAGGCGATTATCGAGTACAAGAATCTCCGCAAAAGATTTCCATCGAGCAAGCTGTTGCCTGAAGCGTCTTATCAGATAGGCAACTGCTATTTCGTGATGAATAATTGCGAAGAGGCGATAAAGCAGTACGAGAAAACGCTGGAGAATTTTCCCGACATCCCGGAAAGATACGACATAATGCTTTCGACCGGAGTCTGCCTGGAAGGCAAGGAGGATTACGGACAGGCACTTCACATCTATCGCGAAATACTCGACAAGTACCCGAATACGAAACTGATAGAGAGAAAGATCGACGCCGTTCTTTCGCGCATGAGAGACAAGAACCGCTGAGAAGGATGGATTAATGCTCGACCCAAAACTCCTTAGAAAAGAAAAAGACTTGATCGCGAAAAAACTTTCCCGGCGCTCGGGCAACGTCGATATCGGGCCGGCATTGATCGCCTATGAAGAGTATCTCTCCGTAAAGACCGAGCTTGAGGAGATGCAGGGGAAGATGAACACAGCCTCCGCGGAAATTGGAAAACTCGTAAAAGAGAAGAAGGACGCCACACAGGCAAAGTCCGAACTGAAGGAATTTTCTAACAGCATAAGGGAAAAGGAGATACTTTTCCGCGAGCGCGAAGAAAGTTTTAATGGTTTGATCTACATGATACCGAATCTCCCAGACGATTCTGTGCCGGACGGCAAGAGCGAGGACGAAAACATTGAGATACGAAAGTGGGGGGAGCCTCGGCAGTTTTCGTTCAAGCAGAGATCGCATGTCGAGATAGGTGAATCACTTGGCATACTCGATTTCAAGCGCGCGGCTAAAATATCGGGAGCGCGATTCGTGCTATATCGTGGCGCCGGGGCAAAGCTGGAACGAGCGCTTATCTCTTTCATGCTCAATTCGCACGCGGAGAAGGGATATGAAGAGATCATCCCCCCTTTCATGGTGAACAGAAAATCCATGACCGGCACGGGACAGCTTCCGAAATTCGAGGAGGATCTTTTTAAAGTTGAAGGGGGAGAGTATTACCTCATCCCTACTGCCGAGGTGCCGGTGACGAATATTTATGCCGACGAAATTCTAAGCGCAAGCGAACTTACAAAAAAGTTCTGCGCATATACTCCATGTTTCAGAAGCGAGGCGGGCTCATACGGAAAGATCGCGACAGGGTTGATCCGGCAACATCAATTCAATAAGGTTGAACTGGTGAAACTCAGCAAGCCGGAAGATTCGATGGCCGAGCTGGAGAGTTTGACGGCGGATGCGGAAGCGATACTTCAGGCACTTGAGATACCGTACCGCGTGGTACAGCTCTGCGCGGGTGACCTCGGATTCTCGGCAGTGAAGACTTATGATCTGGAGATATGGTTGCCATCGCAGGAACGCTATGTTGAGATCTCTTCGTGCTCGAATTTTGGGGATTTCCAGGCGAGGCGCGCGGCGATACGTTTCCGCCGTGAGCAGAAGGGGAAGCCGGAACTTCTGCATACGCTGAACGGCTCCGGGCTTGCTGTCGGGCGTACGGTCGTTGCGATACTGGAAAACTTTCAGAACGAAGACGGGAGCGTAACCGTGCCGGAAGTCCTTCGCCATTATTTGGGCGGAATGGAGAAGATAGAGAAGGCGTAAATATTTTTACGTTTATTCGCCTCAAGCGGCGGAGTTTGGTATACAATTATTTTTCCGAATTTGGCACATGACCGGAGAGGTGGCCGAGCGGTTTAAGGCAGCGGTCTTGAAAACCGCCGAACGAAAGTTCCGGGGGTTCGAATCCCTCCCTCTCCGCCACTAAGCAATTGAAACATATAACATATGTGCTTTGGAAATCCCTGTAAGTTCCCTGTACAGTTTGAAATCTATGAATAAAATCCACAACTTCTTTTATGGATTGAAAGCAGGAGTTTGGATTGTTTAAGAAAACAAAAATAAGGTGATATCTGTAAATTTGTTAGCTGAGGTATGGGCCTATTTCTTTTCGTCTTTCAGTGACCTTTCTCCACTAAACGAGACCATGTTTATGGCTATAGACTGGTCAAAATTAGGAGCCAATAAATCAGCCAAAGCGCAAAAGGTTATGGCTCAATGACGGTTCTTCCATCAGGCTTAGGGCAGACCATAAAAACCATATCTGGAGTTACGATTTTGGTATATACCGTACTTATGATGGAAGGCCGGTCAAAATCCTGACTCTTATCGATGATTTCACCAGAGAATGCATAGCTTTGGAGGTTGGAAGAAGGCTGACCTTTCAGGATGTATTAGAGACTCTGGCAGAGCTGTTTATCTTAAAAGGTGTTCCAGAACATATACGCTCTGACAACGGGGCGGAGTTTACGGCTAAGGTAATCCGGAAGTGGTTAACAAGTTGGAGTGAAGACTCTTTACATCGAGCCTGGGAGTCCTTGGGAGATTGGATATATCGAGATTTTCAACGGCAAACTTAGGGATGAGCTTCTTAATGGAGAAATATTTGAAACCTTACTTGAAGCAAAGGTCTTGATAGAACGATGGAGGCAGGAATACAATACTGTCAGGCCACACAGTTCCTTGGGCTATCGACCACCCGCTTCAGAAGCTGTTGAATCGATACCGGTTGCTGTTTAGAAATATGAAACTTTATAGCTGGTATCACACTTGGGGGTTGGTCAATATTTGAACAGTAAGTAGGAAAGTCCGATGTAAAAGGATACAATAACAAACGGAAAACATATGGAAAAAGATATCGGATATTATTTAAAGAGGATCGGCATCGCCATAATTCTTTTTGCCGCGGTATTGGCAGTTGTGGTGAAGACCTGGATGACCGGAGCGCTGGATCGCTATGTTTACGGATTCAACACGATAAGTATAGAAGCAAAAGGGAACAGATGGATTCAGTCCTCCAGCAGTGTAGAGCTGGAACCGGGGAGTATCGTAAAGCTGGTTGTGAGAAACCGTGATAAAGGGATACATCACAATATCGTAATACCATCGAAAGAGATAGAAAGTGACGTAATCGAATACGGCGGCATGGTCGGCATCGGCTTCGAGGTGCCGGAGAGCGGAGTATTCGAGTATTATTGCTCATTCCATCCGCCGATGAAATCGTCATTTGAAGTCATAAAACAGGCCAAGTAGCATCGGCTAAGCTAGAAAAAGAGGGGATATGGCTATCATTGGAAGGATAGAAAATCCGGAAAAAGCACATATCGAAAGTAATATATGGATTGAAGCATTCAAATATATACGATCATTTCTATATGAAGGAAGCGAAACGCGTGAGAGGCTACTTTCAATGGAGCCGGGCGATGTAGCAAGGGTGGAGCTTTCGGACGGTCTTTTTGCCATGGAGCAGGTTTACATGACCAAGGAGGAGAAAGAAGGGCGTTTTGAATCTCATCGAAAATACATAGATATCCAGGCTGTAATTGCGGGAAATGAGATAGCGCAAACATCAGATATAAAAGTACTTACAGTTGAAACCCCATATGACGAAGAAAAAGACGTCACCTTCTACAAGGATGGTGTTGATAAAGCCGAGCATCTCCTTTCCTCAGGGATATATGCAGTTTTCTATCCGTCCGACGCCCATAAACCGTGTTTGATGCGCAACAAATCGGAAATTGTTTATAAGACAGTTGTAAAAGTTCCGATAGAAAAGCTGTGATGAACATCGAAATCGGCGCGCACTTTTATCTTTCGATGTTTTTCGGCATTATCGGGATGGGATACTTCGTATACGGGAAGAAGCAGGCACGCTTCATAGCGCTTTTTGCCGGAATGGGGCTGATGGTATTTCCCTATTTCATACCGGAAGCGATAACTCTTTTTGCCGCATCGGCAGGATTGATGGCTGTACCGTTTATCCTGAAATAATTTCTACGTTATTTAATATTTCAAATCTTTAAGATTTAAATAGTCAAATATGATGATCGAAAGACTGTTTGCTACCTCCCCTTATTCTTTCCCCGTTTAGGGCCTTTCTTGTCATCATTGTTTGCCGAGTCCCCACCCTGTGTAGTCTGGAGACGTTCCTGCGCGCGAAGCTGGCGGGCCTCCTTTTTGCTCAGTTTGTTTTTTTCCTTTTTCTCGGCGACAGGCTCCCCTTCCCATCCTATCTTTTCGAGGAAGTCGTCGTACCCGCCGAGGAAATATTCCGCTTTGCCGCTGTGGAAAATGATGAGGTTTTGCGCAAGGCTCCTTAGGAGAAGCTCGGAGTGGGTGACTATGACCACGGCTCCGGGGTAGGAGTCAAGCTCCTCTATGAGCGATTCGATCGATTCGACATCGAGGTGGTGGGTTGGCTCATCGAGAAGCAGGAGGTTCGTGGGGTGAGAAATGATTTTTCCCAGGAGAACACGGCTACGCTCTCCACCGGAGAGTACCTTGATAAGTTTCTTGCTGATATCCCCTTCGAACATCATGGCACCGCAGATCGCGTGCGATGCCTGGAGTGAAAGATTCGGATTTGATTTCTGTATTTCATCGACAACGCGGTTATCGGCGGTCAGCCTGTCAATATTCGTCTGACCAAAATGCCCTATGCGTGTTTCAGGATGGGTTGTGACTGTCCCTGCCGTCGGTTTCAGTTCCCCCGCGAGGCAGTTGAGTAGCGTCGATTTTCCTTTTCCGTTCGCACCGATTATGGCGATCCTGTCACTGCGGCCTATGCTGAATGATATATTCCTGAAGATGCTGTTTTCCTCTTTCCCGTCGTAAGAGAAGGAGATATTCTGCGCTGACATTACTGTTTTGCCTGGACATGCGAGATGGTTGAAGCGGAAACCGAGCGTCTTTTCGTCTTCCAGCTTGTCCAGCGTTCCCATTTTTGCCATCATCTTCACGCGTGACTGCGCCATGGCCGCTTTTGAAGCCTTCGCCTTGAACCTGTCGATAAGCGCTTGCATCTCCTTCTTTTTCTTCTCGATGTTTTGCCGGGTCTGTTCGTACGTTTCCTCCTCCATCATGATCATCTCGTAGAACTTGATGGTGTCGCCTTTCACCTTTCGCGCCTGCCTTCGGTGAATCCCCATGGTATGGGTTGTCACCTTGTCCATGAAATCGCGATCGTGGGTGATGAGCATCATCTCCCCCTGCCATGATGTGAGATACCCTTTCAGCCATCGGAGCGAAAGAATATCGAGGTAGTTTGTCGGCTCGTCGAGAAGCAGCATATTCGGATTATTGAGGAGCGCTTTGCAGAGGTTGATGCGGACCTGGTAGCCGCCGCTGAAGGAGTGCGGATCTTTCTCGAAATCGGCTTGGGAGAATCCGAGTCCGGAGAGGATCATCTCCGCCTTGTAGTGGTCCCACTGCTCCTCAGGTGGGAGCGCCTGTATGCATTCGTCAAGTACGTTTGGTTTCGTGAAGCGTATATGCTGTTCCAGGGTCCCTATCTTGTAGTTTTTGGGCATGGAAATCTCCCCGGAATCAATATGTTCTTCACCAAGGATTATTCTGAAAAGTGTTGATTTTCCAGTACCATTGCGACCGACGAGGCCAACACGCTCCCCCTTGCCGATGAGGAAAGAGACATCCTCAAAGAGAGTCTGCGCACCGTATGATTTCTGTATACTGCTTGCCTGTATCATTCAAATTCCCTAATAAAACCGGTAAGTATAATAGAAGTTGGCGAAGGATGCACTACTTTTTAATATCGCTTGAGATCCAGGGCTTTGATTTATTTTTTTTCCAGGCGGCCCGAAAAAAAATACGCAAAAATGCCTCCAGTTGAGATGAGATGGTTTAAAGACCACAGTGACCTCTGAATATGTTGAAACCGCGCATACTCAGCTATCTTTTAAAAGGAAACTATTTAGATTTTACATCTGCGAAATGTGGGGTAAAATCACATGTCAGGTGGATCCTGAATCCTGAAAGTGCTTTTCCTGAACAGCGGACGTTGTTCGTAATCATTTTGCAAAAGGGAAGAGTATGCAGGATCAAAAGGGTCATACGATTACGGTTAAGGCGTTGAGGAAATAATATTTTGCGGGTTTTTATATTATGAAAAAACGTTTTGCGACAACGTTCCTCTCATTTTCCACTATTCTGTCGATTTTTTTCTGGTCCATATACTACACATCGTCGAATGCCAGGCTGGAGGCATTAAAAATTAACGAAATGGAGAACCTGGAAACGCAGATTGAACTGGTTTCGCAAGATGTGAGCCATATATTTTCCGATTTGATATATCTTTCTGAGCAGCATGAGCTTGCTCAAATGATCGAAGGAGAGAAGGGATACGATCTGACGGCATTAGAGGGAGATCTTCGTACTTTTTCAAAAAGGAAAGGTTTATACGAACAGATTCGGATAATCGACGCAACCGGCAATGAAATAGTAAGGATAAATTACAATGATGGCGATCCTGAAGTGTTGCCAAAAGAGAAGCTTCAATACAAAGGGGACAGATATTATTTCAAGGAGACGCTAAAAATGAACACAGGAGAGATATATATCTCTCCCTTTGATCTAAACGTCGAAAAAGGACAAATCGAAAAACCCTTTAAGCCGATGATTCGCGTTGGTACACCGTTATATAACCGCAAAGGCGAGATCAAAGGGATAGTCTTTTTAAATTATCTTGGGAAGATATTGATCGCGAATATAAAGGATTTTTCAAAACGCTCCAAGGGTAGAACCTCACTATTGAATCAGGATGGTTATTGGCTGGTAGGAGAGAATTCCGAAGATGAATGGGGCTTCATGCTCGAGGCAAGGAAGAATAAAAGATATGAAGCAGTTTTCCCGGACGCATGGAAGAAGATCTCTGAAGCGGAATCCGGCCAATTCATGAGCAACAATGAATTATTCAGCTTTATAACAGTTTATCCGCTTATGGAAGATCATGTCCCTGGCAACGCACTTGAAAAGCACCTTTCTCATACTAGTCACAACGTCGCGGATACCGAATATTACTGGAAAATCGTAAATCGCATTCCCGAAGAAGTTCTAGACGGGGTATCGACCGAACAGTTTTCAGGTTTATTGAATTTATACGGTCTGCTGTTAGTGCTATTTGCCGCCGGCTCCTGGGTCGAGGCGAAGGCAAATCAAAAGGAAAAGAACGCGGCGGAAGAAATGGAACTTTACAGGATGATGATAGAAAAGACCGGCGACCCGGTGTTTCTCATAGATGATGACGACGGCTGCAGAATGGCGTATGTGAACGAAGCCGCGGTAAAGCATTTCGGAGCTACGAAAGAAGAGATACTGAGATGGCAGATTCCGGATTGGGATCCGAATTTTACATTTGAAAAACTTCCTGAGCATGTGGAAGAAATCAAAAAGGTACAAAATCTGTTCATTGAATCAATTCACCGCGTAAAATCCGGCGAATTGGTGCCAGTTGAAATTTCGCTTAACATCACCAATTACAAGAACAGATTGTGTCATTTTGGATATTTTAAAAATATCAGCGAACGAAAAAGAGCAGAAGCCAGCCTAAAGAAGATGAGCAAGGCAATTGAGACGCTGGAGGAGAGCATCATAATAACTGATATGAAAGGTTTTATTGAATATGTAAATCCTTCATGTGAAAAAATTACCGGCTACACCGAGGATGAGCTGTTAGGTAAAAACCCGCGCATATTCAAGTCTGGTCTTGAATCGAAGGAAACCTATGAAGAAATGTGGAAAATGCTTTCAGCCGGCAGAGTATGGAGAGGGGAGCTTGTCAACAAACGCAAAAACGGCGAATTGTACAACGAAGAGATGACAATCTGTCCGATCCTGGATGACGGAGGCAATGTAACCAATTTTGTGGCGATCAAAAGGGATATTTCAAAAAGGAAGCTTGCCGAGAAGGAGCTTCGAGAAGCCAAAGAGCAGGCTGAGCGCGCAACAATACTTAAGGATAAGTTCGTATCGCTTGTTGCGCATGACCTCCGTTCACCCTTTAATTCCATTATAGGTTTCTTAAAGATAGTACAGAAGAAAAATGAAGAACCGATTGGAGAGAAAAAACTTGAACTTGTGAAGAGGGTGATAAGCGTCAGCGAAGGGATGCTGAAAATGATAGAAGACCTGTTAAATATCAGCAGGCTCAATACAGGGGAACTAAAGCCTGTAAAGTATTTTTTAGATGCATCAGCCATTTCGGCGGGGATTATTGAAAACATTTCCTACTCTGCGGAGGATAAGGGGATAGTTGTTGCCAATAATATTCCAAAGGGGACAAGAATATATGCGGATCCTGCGCTTATCAGGGAAACGATACACAATCTTGTTTCGAACTCGATTAAATTTTGTGATAAGGGCGGGCTTGTGGAGATCTACATGCCTGAAGCGGGGAAGCCGAGCATTGCCGTGAAAGACAATGGAGTTGGTATTGATAACGAATATATAGAAAAACTGTTCCGGCACGGAGAAAAGACAACCTCCCCGGGTACGAGGGGGGAAAAGGGAACAGGTCTTGGCCTCCCTTTTTCATACGACATAGTTAAGGCGCATGACGGCAGTCTGGACGTTGTCTCTAAAAAAGGGGAGGGGAGCATCTTTGTGATCAATCTCCCGTATGTTCGTCCTCGTATCCTGATAGTTGAAGATGACCCAGGCATAAGGGGTCTGATAAAACAGTATCTGAATGGAATGGATGTGGAATTTCTTGAGGCGGAAAATGGTACGGACGCGCTTGAGATGTTAAAAAAGGAGACGGTACATCTATTAATTACTGATCTGTTTATGGAGAAAATGGATGGGCTGGCATTGATCAAACAGATAAAGCAAAACCACAAGTGGGATAACATCAGAATAATTGTTGTAACCGCCAGCAATGATGCTGAAAAACGGCAGGAGGTATTCAGCCTTGGCGCGGATGATTTTATAAACAAACCAATTCATATAGATGAATTCGTCCCCAGGGTAAAAAGGTTTGTTCTCTAGCTGAGCGAATATTTCAGAGAATTCTTAAATTCCAAAGTCGTAAAAACCGATATTTGCACGGTGCATTTAAGGTCGTGTCCGTCTCCGAAAATTCACAGCAAGAGGTGCTATTGAACTAATATTGTCAAAAGCCTAAACATATCAAATAGATAGCGACGCAGAAAAAAAATAATAAGATAGGATTGACTTTTCTGTTTCGTGGATATATAAATTAATTAAGAAAAACGAATGTTCGTTTTAAAGGAGTGTGTATGCCGAAAGTTGAAGAGTCACACAAGGAGGCGAGGAGAGAGCAGATCCTTATTGCTTCGCTTGAGTGCTTTGCGGAACAGGGAATTCATAAAACCACAATGCAGGATATTTGCAAAAAATCTAATCTGAGCGCTGGCGCTGTATACAGCTACTTTAAAAGCAAGGACGAGATAATAGAGAGCATCGCGAAAATTGGACAGCAGCAAAGTGACGAAAGGTTCATGTCCGCGAATACGACAGGGAAAGATTACCTGGAAAAATTCAGGATCGCGCTTAGTGCATTTCTTGATTCCCTGCACGACCCTTTCAGACGCACTTGCACAAGAATGGATATCATGGTGCTATCGGAATCATTCTCAAACGAGAAACTAAATAAACTCTTTTCTGCAAACTACAATGCTGTACTGGGAAATATCAAAAAGATGATGTTGGAAGGGCAGAAAGAGAAGATAATAAGTTCAAAACTTGATGCTGATGCACTTGCACAGATCCTTTTCGGCGTGGTTCAGTCACTTTCCATACAGCTTAACATCAATCCAAAGATCGACATAAACGCCTACAAGGAAACAGTCATTGAGGTGCTGCTTGACGGGATGAGAGCTGAAGGCAAAGGTTCCTCGCGGAATGAAAATAAAGTCAATGAGGTATTATAGGTATGAGGACCGTCAGTTTTTTTTGGATATTTATACAAAACGAAGGTTCGCTTTTAATAGAGGAGGGCTTATAAATGGGACTGTTTAATTTCAAAAAAATCGGGTTTTTCAAGGATATTCCGGATTGGGTACATAGACGCAAATACCAAGTCTGGGCAATCTTCATTTTGCTGACCATTATGATTGCTCCCGGGGTTGGAAGGTTCCAGCTTGATCTTTCGGATGAAGCATTTCTTCAGGGGAAGGACAATGTGCGGATAGCATATGACCGCTTTCGCTCCCAGTTCGGCGGTGACGAGTCGATCTACTTCGTATACAGGGCAAAGGATGGCGACGTCTTCTCCGACAGATCGCTTAAGGCGTTGTACGGTATTCAGGAAGAACTCCTCGGATACCGCATGAAATTACAACCAGGGGAGAGGTCGCCGCTTGATCATATTGTCGATGTCACCACGATTTTAAACGTCAGCTATCTGGAGGCTTCTGAAACAGCCCTGGTTTCAAGACCTTTTATCGGAAACAATTTCCCGGCGAATGAGGAAGAGCGGAATAAACTGAGGGAGAGTGCGTTGAACCATCCCGACTATCCGAAGGTCTATATTTCGGAAGACGGCAAGTATGGCGGCATACTTATTCGCACCGATTTCAAGACAAACAAGGTTGGAGATGTTTCCGAAGAAAAACTTCTGGATATGGATGAACCTGGAGATTTCGATGTAACCGAACAAGTGGGGGCCGTTTCAACGTCCGCTGAGACCGTTTCAGAATTTGAATTTGTGGAGATGGAGGATTATGTCAACCTGACCCACGCTATTTATAGCATAACTGATAAACCGGAATACATGGATGCCTTGGAGTACTTCCCAGTAGGGAGGCCAATTTTCGATACATTCATTTTCGACCACTTTGTACCACAGGTAAATGCTGTCATGATAGCCACTACATTGATGATAATGGCAATGCTTTGGATACTGTTCCGCTCGCTGGCGGCTGTTGTTTGGCCTATCGTGATCGTCATGATATCGGCCTTATTGACAGTTGCGGTTCTAGGATGGTTTGATCTGCGGATGAACATGATGGTAAACATCATTATTCTTCTTGTTTTCGTAGTCGGTGTGGCCGATTCGGTTCACATCCTATCTGGCTATATTCTGTTCCGAAAGAAAGGCGAGGACCACCGCACTGCGCTTCGGTCTACGTACGAAAAATCCGGGCCTGCCGTGATGCTCACAAGCGTAACAACCTCACTTGGTATGCTCGCATTGCTGATCGTTCCAATAGTACCGCTGAAGATATTCGGCTTCGCGGCGGCGGTAGGCGTGCTATTCGCTTTCGTGATTACTCTTTTCATGCTTCCTCTCATGCTTGATATATGGAATCCATATACATGGAAAACCAATATTGACGCATCGGAACCGCGACATCATTTTGTGCAGAAGGTATTGAGAAAAACGGAACACTGGAGTCATTCAAAACCGTATGTCAACATCGCGATCTTCACCGCAGTAACAATCGTATTGATATTCGGGACATTGAAGGTTGAGGTAGATTCGAATATTATCAAACTCTTTCCAAAGGATTCATCCGTTAGTCGGGCTTATAATCTTGTAGATACCAAAATGGGGGGTTCGCAGAATCTTGAAATAATGATCGAGGCCCGACAGCCGGGCGCTTTGCGCGAGCCCGACATCCTAAACGCGATGGAAAGTGTTCAAAACTATCTTGAGAACGATATTGACCCGGTAGTCACAACTCGTTCGCTTGTAAATATCGTAAAGGAGTCGAACAAGGCCCTGAACGGCGGTCGCGATGAGGAGTACGCGATACCGCAGGATCCGGCTTTGTTGAAACAGACGATATTCCTGTTTGATAATACCAATCCCGCGGACAGGCGAAAAGTGGTGTCGGACGACTACAGCCAGGGGCATATCTCTGCCACTATCATAAACTTGGGGTCAAAATATTTCGCCGGTATGCTGGATGACATTCACGCTGAGGTTGACAAAACCTTTGATCCGTTAAAAACACGGTATCCGGGGCTTGAGGTTACCGTCACAGGCGGGCTGACAATGATTGCGACCATAGTCAACTACATTGCCTGGTCGCAAATATACGGATTCGGTCTGGCGCTGACGGCGATATCCATAATCCTCTTCTTTACATTCGGTTCGATACGCATCGGCCTGATAGCGCTCTTTCCAAATCTTTTCCCGATATTCGTCGTTTTCGGGATGATGGGGTATATGCGAATCCCCTGCGATACCGACATTCTTATAGTCGCTCCGCTGATGATAGGGATAGTCGTTGACGATACGATTCATTTTCTGACACACTACAGGCTCTCACTCCAAAAAGGGGGGGATATCAACAGCGCAATAATTTCCACGTTCCGCGAAGTGGGACAGGCGATAGTATTTACAACGTTGATACTGGCCGGAGCATTTCTCTGCTTCCTCGGCCTGGATCATAATGGGCTGAAGAATTTCGGAATTCTTTCCGCGGCTGCGATAACAACCGCGCTATTGGCGGATCTGTTTTTGCTTCCGGCTCTGCTAAGTGTAACGAATGCAGGGATGATCAAGGAAATTAAAGGTGATCAATTGGCAACCGAAACCGTTTACCAGGGAGAAGTATCATGAAAAAAATCGTATTTACACTCTTGATGGCGGCTTTCTCATATGGCACCTCTTATGGCGGGGATGCAAAAGAGATAATGCAGAAGGTGCTTGATCGCGAGAATGGAAATTCCCAGTACAGCGTGCAGACGGTTTCCACATGTAGATATGAAGTAAAAAAGAAAACCATAGCATGTGCCGAGACCCCGCGGACAAAGGTCGTCGAAACGATCCGGAAGGATTACGGCCCTAAAGGGAAGGATATTAAAAGCGTCAGCCTGATTTTGGAGCCTTCATCCGAAAGAGGTATAGGATTTCTTCAATATGATTATGAAGACCAGGAGAAGGAATCCGATCAGTGGATGTATCTTTCCGCTCTGGGCAAGGTAAAGCGGGTAGTTTCGGGACGGAGCGATGAGCCGAAAACCGGCACCCTTTTCGGATCGGAAATTTCCTATGAAGATGTGGAAGTGAAGCATATCGATGATTTCATTTACACACTCCTGATAGAGGAGAAGTACGATGGCAGGGAATGCTGGGTAATTGAGTCGGTTCCAACTCCGAAGCACGCCAGGAAAAGCAATTACAGCAAGACCGTTCAATGGATAGACAAGGAGCGCCTGGTGGTGTACCGCGCGATCATGTACGATCGCCACGGAAAACCTGCAAAGCAGATGACCCAGAGCGATTATGTTTTGAAGGATGGAGTATGGATCGCGAAGAAAATGAATATCAACAATGTTCAGAGCAGAAGAATTTCAACTTTGAAACTGGATGATGTGGCCATCAATATTGCGGTAGATGATTCGCTCTTTACGGAACGTACGCTGACCGACGATTCCTTCCGCGAGGGGAACATGCGGGATATCCGCGTGGCAAAAAAATAGCCATAAAGGGAAGAGAGGCAAGCCATGCGTTATTCAGCGGTTGCGCTTTTGATGATGCTCGGATGGCTGGTTCCATACACGGCGCCAGCCGGTGCGGAAGGGAACACCGATTTCGAAACATTCGAACTTGGCGAGGATTTCGAGATTGATGAAACATCCACGGAGCCTTTATTAAGTAAAGATTTAAGATTTACCATCTCCGCCGGTGGGGGGATGCCTCCGCAAGGATCGGCCTCCGAGGGCTCCTACCGGTTTGACCTTCGCACACAGTGGGGGCGTTATTTCGATAATGGACTCTTTTTTTCCCTCGACGCCAAGGGGGTGATCGGAAATTCCGAGTCACGGTTCATCGACAATAGGGATGTCGCCGCAGGTTCATTAAGATTGCGCGACCTCTATATTCAAAAGGGGGCGGATTGCTGGAGTTTGAAAGCCGGATACCAGGTGATCGTTTGGGGAGAGCTGGACATGGTCCAAATCACAGACGTTGTAACTCCATGGGACTACTCGGAGTTTGCATTCACAGCCCCGGAGGATGCGAGGGTAGGGCAGGCAATAGTCCTTTATGAGTTTTACAAGGCGCTTGGAGGGACAGCGGGCATTTTTATAAATCCCATCCCTCTTACGAACCGATATCCGGGCGGGGATGCGAGAAATCTTTTCGCGAAGTCTTTTGGCTCAACAAGTTTTATCCTCGAGGAGAATAAACCGGGATCATTTGGTAACAATGCCGAGTTCGGTTTTAAATGGAAAAAGAATGCTGGAATTATGGACCTGTCCTTTATGGGGGCTTCGCTTTATGCGGATGACGCCGTCTATACGTTCAAGGGGACTGCACCAGAACCGGTTTTTACATCCGAATATCCAAAATTTGTTGTTGGTGGCGCCGCCGTGAACATAAGGGCGGAAAACCTGCTTTGGAAGGTGGAAGTGGCGCACAAGGAGCGGGAGGGAGTTCCATCCGGCAGTGAGAAGATCGTTTCGGATGAAGCAGGGCTTGGGGTAGATGTGAACATCAGGGATATATACTCGCTTGTTTTTGAAACTTCGGTAAGACAAGGGAGCGATGGAGATACCTCCATATATGCCGCAAGAGGGTCAAGATCGTTTCGTAATGAAACGCTTAACGCCGTCATATTTTTAAGTTATGATACTAATAGCGAGTATCTCGTAAAGGCACTCTATTTCAGGTATTCTGTCAGCGATAATATCTCCGCGGAATTTAGCGGTACTGTCATGGATGTCGGCAAGGAGGATTCACCAATGAAATTTGTCGATAGCATGGATGTGGTTACTCTCAGGGTAAACTACTACTTTTAAAGCACAGAAGCCGGCTATATTTGGGCCAGCCACAGGTGTGCGTTCAAACCATGCAGCATTGGGAAAATGATATTTTTTTCAGTTGCGGTTTTCAAAAAGGAGGAGAGATGACGATTGAGTGGAAAGAAGAATTCAGCGTCGGCGTGGAGAAGTTCGACGAGCATCACAGGAAACTGCTAAGCATTATTAATTCGCTCATGGATTCGGCAAACGCGGGAAAAGGTGGAGATACTTCCGTGGTCAGCATCCTTAAAGAGCTGTATGAATACTCCAAGTATCATTTCAGCGAGGAAGAAAAAGAGCTTGAATCGCGAGGGTACGCAAACCTGGAAAAACAAAAAGAGGAACATGCGCGATTTGGCAAGCAGATACATGAATACAGCTCGATGTTTTTGGCCGATTCGGAACCGAAAGTATCGGAGGTTGCGGACTTCCTTTCAAACTGGATGCTCAACCATATTCTTGAGGAAGACCGGAGATACATGACCGTTTTCAAGTAAATATAGCTGTAATAACAATAGGTTATCTGGTTATATGAGTAGCTGGAGTTTTTGGGAACCTCTTTTTCTTGCCCACAAATTTTAAAATCTGTATACTTTCCCGATGCAATTCAAACATCTTTTTCAGATATTGTTTTTTGTTTTATCAGTCTCCAGCCTTCCAGTCTCCGTTCACGCGGAGGATGACCCACCGCAGAGGGAATACGAGAAGTTTCTTGATCTCGAAAAGTACAAATATGATGTTATTCTTCTCGATTTTTGGGCGTCGTGGTGCGATCCATGCGTTAGATCGTTCCCATGGATGAGCGAAATGGAAGAGCAGTACGGCCCAAAAGGCTTCAGGGTTGTAACCGTGAATCTTGACAAAAAAAAGGATGCTGTAGACCGGTTTATGGCGAAGTTCCCTTGGATCAAATTTCCGGTAATTCTTGATCCAAACGGGAAACTTGCGAACAAGTGGAAGCTTCAGGCTATGCCGACGTCCTACCTGATCGACAGGGAGGGGAAAGTAAGGTATGTTCACAAGGGATTTTTTCTGGAACAGTTATCGACTTACGAAGCGCACATAAAAGAGCTGGTTGGAGAGTCTCCCTCCGGCAATTCTGCAAAATAATATTTGAAGGAACTGGCAACAATGGGTAAAACACGTTCACAAAAGGTCATTTCATTTATGCTGTTCACGATTCTGCTGTTTTCGTCGGGATGCGCGTCGATAGGCGTACAGGTTTGGGACAGGGATCTCCTGGCAGAAGAGTCGATGAAATTCGATTCCACCCCGATCCAGACTGCGCTTGAGGAACATATATATTTCAGCAAGGAAGCATCAAGCGGCGGACGCGGTCTTGGCGGAGGCGGATGCGGATGCAACTGAAAAAGAAAGGGCCGATACGCGCCGCGCTCGCAACGGCTACCTGCACACTGCTCGGGGTGACGTCCATCGCTTCTGCCGCCACAAATCTGGACGGATGGCAGCTAGATGGAGCGTTTCTCCTCTACACTGAAGCAAATCGGATCACTGTCGTTGAGCCGGTAATAAACGGAAAGAAGGATTTTGGAGGCGACAGGTTCCTGAACCTGAGGCTTATGCTTGACGCCGTGAGCGGTGCTTCTCCCAATGGAGCGTCACCCTCCGACCAGCCGCAGACATTCACAAGCCCGTCGGGGGTAATGACCTACACGGTAAATGAGGGTGATGCGCCGGTACACCCCCACTTTAAGGATACCCGCCTTGCGCTTAGCGCCGCCTGGGATCAGCCGATCACGAGAATAACAAAAGGGAACATCGGCCTGAACTTCTCGAAAGAGAACGATTTCCAGTCACTCGGAACAGGCGTTGGAATAGCTCAGGATCTGTTCAGCAGGAACACTACCCTAACTCTGTCGATATCGACCGAAGCGAACACGATAAATCCCACCGGAGGGATACCAACCCACATGACTAATATGATCCCACCTGGACAGGTGGCATCGTTTGAAGCGCAACAATCCCGGGACGTTCAGGACGGGCTTATAGGGCTAACCCAGATTATTAGCCGCCACGCCATCATGCAGCTTAATTACTCATATGGCAAAACAAACGGCTACCAGAATGATCCATACAAGCTTATAAGTATCGTCGATAGAACTACCGGAAAACCTATCAGGTATGTTTATGAGAACCGGCCCGAATTACGGATCCGGGAGAGCCTCCTTTGGCAGGGGCGATACCACTTTGCCACAAATGTTGCGGGTCTGGCGTACAGGTACTACTGGGATGACTGGGGGGTCGTATCAAATACGGTGGATATCACATACCAGATCATGTTCGGCGAAAAGGATTTCATCGAACCGCATATAAGGCTTTACCATCAGTCGGCGACCAATTTTTACCGGCACAGCCTCGTTTATGAATCTGATGCGAGCCGGTATCCTGAATTTGCGAGCGCGGATTACCGCCTTGGCGATATGGACGGGATCACCGTCGGCGTGAAATTCAATACCGACATGTTTCTTAAAAAGGATGCAAGCATAAGGCTTGAATATTACAGGCAGTCGGGCAACAGCCATCCAGCCGACGCGATCGGAGTGCAGAAGGATATGGACATGTTCCCGACTATCCACGCGTTCATTGTTCAAATACTAGTGACCTATTGAAGAGCAAACCAAAGCGCAAAAAGAAATACATACCTCGAAGCAGACCAAACCGCCCCGCAGGGGCGGAACCTGCCGTTACTCTTGCGAAAGCCGATAGCTATTTCATAGGGCGTTTCAGCGCCATGGCGAGTCCGTGCGAAATACTAATGGAGACCGATGACGCGAAGCTCGCCATGAAACTCCTTCGCATAGCCGCCCGCGAGGCCTTCCGCATTGAAAGGAAATACAGCCGCTACGTGAGCGGGAATATCATCGACAAGATCAACAACGCCAACGGGGAAAGGGTAAAGGTAGACGACGAGACCGCTCTCCTTATCGATTTTGCAAACAGCTGTTTTGAACTCAGCGAGGGCTTATTCGATGTAACCTCCGGCGTGTTAAGGAAGGCCTGGAAATTCGACGGAAGCAGCAACCTTCCGGAGCAGGTGCTGATAGACAGCATTCTGCCCAATGTCGGCTGGGGGAAGGTGACGTGGGAGAAGCCTTACTTCAGTATGCCCGCCGGGATGGAGCTTGATTTTGGCGGCATTGGAAAGGAGTACGCGGTAGACAGAACGGTTCTCCTCCTGCGTGAAGCAAAAAAAATCGCGTTACTGGTGAATTTCGGCGGGGATATCTATACCGGCGGGGAGAAGAGGGACGGCAAGCCGTGGCTGGTTGGTATAGAGGATCCTTCCGGGGGGGAGAAGGCATCAAAGGTGCTTGAGATAACCAACGGCGCGCTCGCTACAAGCGGCGATACAAAAAGATATCTTTTGAAGGACGGCAAGAGACTTGGGCATATACTGAATCCTTTAACCGGCTGGCCCGTGGAGGACGCCCCCTCCTCAGTGACCGTAGCGGATGATACATGCACAAATGCGGGGATACTGGCGACGCTTGCCATGCTGCATGGCGCGAACGCGGAGGAGTTCCTTGAGGAGCAGGGGGTGCGCTTCTGGTGCGTACGGTAAGCGTGGCGGGACTCAAGTACCTGATTTTCGGATATCCATTCCCCTGTTATATAATCAGAATATTAAGCATTAATAATCATTATTGAAAGGATTTGTATGGGGGCGCGAATTTCGTTTTTCACAATTCTGTTGCTACTGAATCTGTCCATGTCCGCTTTTGCGGGGAAATTGCTCACTGCCGGCCCTGTGGTCGACGGTGGAAGCGGGAACAACCTTGGCCTTATAGGGATCGGGATATACCATTTCTCGAAGGAATCCCCCACTAGTTTTTATGTTAACTCGTTTTTCCTAACTGGGGATCGTTCAGCCGATAACGAAGTACAAACCGAGGATGAAATGCGCGGGATTTATTATAGAAACTACATGTTGAATATTGGCGCGACCCGAAGCATATTCAGTTGGTTTGGGGCATACGCCGGGGTTGGTCTCGGTTTGAAGAAGGCATACGAAGGGTGGGATACATCCGGAAGGCCCTCTACAGGAAGCTGGCTGTCAAGCGCGCTAAGTAGCGGAGGAAACGGAACGGATCCCGATTTCTACAAACCGAAAACTTCGAGCGATCAATGGGGGTTGAACGTAAACGCCGGTATCCAGATACTGCTACCTAAAGTATCGCTGGATGTGGGGTACAACACTCTCACGGGGAACAGTTACGTCGGATTCGGGATGGTAGTCGAGATGCCGTAACGGGCCATGTCGGCATAATCAGGAGCAGTAGACGGAGTTCGGACCGAGTATAGTTTCTATTTCGTCCAGGAATTTGTCGTCCGCGGTCACTCCATATTTGTCGGAGGCGTTAACGAATACCCTCTTTTTATCCGGGAAGGTGAAGTGGAGGGTGAGGGTGCTTTTTCCCCTGTGTTTTTTCGCGACGGAGCGTATCTCCTCCAGCAGTTTTTCTTCCAGGCCCACCATATTGATCTTCAGGTGAATTGTGTTTGTGAACTTGGTTTTTGCCTCCTTGAGCGAGATGATTTCACTCGCGATCATCTTGGTTTCATTTTCGCCGGCGTCGAGCTGGCCGACAAGGAAAACAGGATCGTTGCTCTCCAGAAGCGAGTGGGATTTCTCAAGGAGTTCGGGCCAGATGATAACGCTAATCGAGCCTGTAAGATCCTCAAGCGTGACATAGGCCATCAGCTTTTTCTTTTTCGTAAGCTGGGTTCGAAGCGAGCTGACTACTCCACAGAGCCTTACTTCACGTTTGCTAGGCGTGTCGGCGAGGTCGGTTACAAAATGGGTGGCGAGGTGTTTGATATCCTTCTGGAAAGGTTCCAGCGGATGTCCGGTTATGTAAAAGCCGACCATCTCCTTTTCGTAGGATAGCTTGTCACGTTCCGGCCATGGATTTTTATCGGGTACAAGCCGAAGGGTCTCTTCCTGTTCGGTTTCCAATTGGTCGAACATGCTTTTTTGTCCGCTTGTTTTATCGTTTCTAGCTTTTGCTGATTCATCGAAAAGATTGTCGATAGCTTCAAAAATTGCCGCCCGGTTTGGGTGGAGACTGTCAAACGCCCCGCATTTAACCAGAGATTCAAAAGCCCTTTTGTTGATCAGTTTTGTGTCTACCGCTTTTGCGAAGTCGACTACCGTCTTGAAATGACCGTTCTCATTTCTGGCGCGAATTATTTCCCGTACCGCGCCGAGGCCGACGTTCTTTATTCCTGCCATGCAGAAGATGATGTCGTTTCCGTCAACGTAGTAGTATTCACCGCTAAGGTTCACGTCGGGAGGCCTTATATCGATCCCCATATCCTTGCATTCGTTCCTGTAAAGAACCACCTTCGCGGTGTTGTCCATTTCGCTTGTGAGCATGGAGGACATGAACTCGTGCGGATAGTGCGCTTTGAGGTAGGCTGTCTGGTAACTTAGGAGGGCATACGCGGCGGAGTGTGATTTGTTGAAACCGTATTCGGCGAATTTATACATCAAGTCGAAAACTTCACCCGCCTTCTTTTCGTTGATCTTCGCCTTTTTCGCCCCTTCCATGAATTTTTCGCGCATGTTTTCCATAACGTCCATCTTCTTTTTCCCCATCGCCTTGCGAAGAGTATCGGCTTCTCCCATCGTAAAACCTGCCAGGACGTTAGCCAGTTTCATGACCTGTTCCTGGTATACGATTACGCCGTAGGTTTCCGCCAGCGCTTCGGTCATTTGCGGAAGTATATTTTCGGTCTTTTCAGTGCCATGCTTTCGCCTGATGAATGAATCTATCATACCGCTTCCGATAGGGCCTGGCCGGTAGAGAGCTACCAGGGCTATTATGTCGGTAAAGTTCTCAGGTTTCAGTTTTCGAAGTATATCCCTCATGCCGGACGATTCTAGCTGGAATATGCCGAGTGTTTTAGCTTCCGAAAGGAGTTTGAAAGTCTTTTTGTCGTCCATCGGGATCGACTTGATGGAAAATGCGGGATCCTTTTTAGATTTGATCTTCTTTTCCGTCCAGTCGATGACCGTTAGTGTGCGGAGTCCGAGAAAGTCCATTTTCAGGAGGCCGAGGTCTTCGCAGTTGTTCATCGGGTACTGCGTGACTACGTCCCCCTTGTTTGTGCGGTAAAGGGGGAGGTACTCTGTAAGCTCCGAAGGGGCGATAACCACGCCAGCCGCGTGGGTCGATGCGTGGCGCGACACACCTTCAAGCACTTCAGCCGTTTCCATCAGTTCCTTTACGCGGGGATCTTTCTTGATGAGGTCGGCGAGCCTCGGTTCGGTCTTTATCGCCTCCTTGATAGTGATGTTCAGGGTTTCCGGTATCAGCTTTGCTATCCGGTCGACATCTGAATACCCCATATCCATTACACGTCCGACATCGCGAAGTACGGCCCTTGCTTTCATCGTTCCAAACGTGATTATCTGCGCTACGCTCTTTTCGCCGTATTTGTCCGAGACATACTTGATTACCTCATCGCGCCTCTCCATGCAGAAATCTATATCGATATCCGGCATTGAGATACGTTCCGGGTTCAGGAACCGCTCGAAGAGAAGACCGTATTTTATCGGGTCGATGTCGGTTATGGAGAGGGAGTAGGCCACGAGGCTTCCAGCGGCGGAACCGCGGCCCGGGCCAACAGGAATTTTGTTTTTAAATGCGAACTGTATGAAGTCCCATGTTATCAGGAAGTATCCTGCGAAATTCATGTTGTTTATAACGCCAAGCTCCAGTTTTAGTCTCTCCCTGTACATCTGAACGGTTTTTTCATCCAGTTTCCCCTCCTTTTTCTCCTTCTCATGGAGGCGTATCTCCAGGTTATGGCTCACGAGATCGTCGAGGTATTTCTGCGGAGAGGAGTAGTCGGAAGGTACCGTGTACTCCGGGAGGTGGTATTGGCCCAGGTGAAGGTCGAGGTTGCATCTTTCGGCAACTTCCCTGGTATTCGTAATCGCTTCCGGTATCCATGCGAAAAGTTTCCTCATCTCTTCGGCAGACTTGAAATAGAACTCCTGTGAGGAGAAGCGCATCCTTTTTTCATCGCTGAGGATTTTTCCCGTGCCTATGCATAGGAGGGCGTCGTGCGCGTGAGAGTGCTCCTTTTGCAGGTAATGGGCGTCGTTGGTGGCGACTACTTTTGTTCCGATCTTTTTAGCCAGCTCGACTATCTGAGGATTGACCATCTTCTGTTCAGGTATGCCGTGATCCTGGATCTCAAGGTAATACCTGTCGCCGAAAAGCTCCTTATAGAATCCGGCGGCTTTTTCCGCCTCCTCCTGCTTGTTGGAAAGGAGTTTGCGGGCTACTTCCCCCTTGAGGCATGCCGACATTGCGATAAGTCCCTGGTTATGCTGTGCGAGGAGTTCCTTGTCGATACGCGGTTTATAGTAGAATCCTTCGGTATATCCGGCCGATGAGAGCTTGCAGAGGTTTTTATATCCTTCCAGATTCTTTACAAGGAGTATCAGGTGATGGGAGATGTCGTCATCCGGATTTTCATTTGACGTCTTGTCGTGCCTGCTTCCAGACGCAACGTATACTTCACAGCCTATTATCGGCTTTACCGGGCTTTTGAACCCTTTCTGGTAGAAATCGATCGCGCCGAAAAGGTTGCCGTGGTCGGTGACCGCCACGGCAGGCATGTTGAACTCTTCCGCTTTTTTTAGTAAGTCGGGAAACTGTATAGCGCCGTCCAGGAGTGAGTATTCTGAATGGAGATGGAGGTGGACGAAATCCTCATGAGCCATTTCCGCTCCTCAGCTATAGCACCGGGAGGTCATCATCCAGGTCTTCAATTTCATCGTCTGCCACCAGTTCCGTATCGTCATCCGTATCCACAATGTCATCCGCCTCGACCTCAACGGGGACGTATGCTTTTGTCTTGGCGCGTGAGGATGAGCCCCTGACAGGAGCCTTTGACGGGTCGGCGTTGCATTTAGGACACTTCGGTTCAGGTTTGTTCAAGTCGTAGAATCGTACTCCACACTTGTGACAGGTATAGCGTTTACCCCATTTAGGATCTACCATTTATGAGCCTCCAAATTATTCCCATTCTATTGTTCCCGGCGGTTTAGAGGATATATCATAAACCACCCGATTTACACCATTAACTTCATTAATAATCCGGTTGGATATTTTGGCCAAAAGATCCCCCGGAAGGCGCACCCAGTCGGCTGTCATTGCGTCCTTGCTGTTCACCGCCCGGACGGCTATCGCATTGTCATAGGTACGTTCGTCACCCATTACCCCTACCGATTTTACCGGGAGGAGCACTGCGAAAGACTGCCATATTTCCCTGTACAGGCCGGCTTTCTTGATCTCATCCACGACGATTTCATCGGCGTTCCTTAGTATCTCAAGCCTCTCCTTCGTAACGGCCCCGATTATCCTGATTGCAAGACCGGGACCGGGAAAAGGCTGTCTGTGTATAAGGGTTTCGCTGATCTTCATCTCCAGGCCGAGGGTTCTCACCTCATCCTTGAAGAGTTCGCGGAACGGCTCCAGGAGCTTCATTCTCATGACCTTCGGTAGTCCCCCTACATTATGATGGCTTTTGATCACTGCCGACGGCCCTCTGAAGGAAACCGATTCGATCACATCCGGGTATAACGTGCCCTGCGCGAGGAAGTTCACGTTCTTTCCTATTTTTTTGGCTTCCTCGCGGAAGACGTTGATGAACTGTCTTCCGATTATCTTTCTCTTCTTCTCGGGATCCGTGACTTTTGATAGAGGCTTGAGGAAAACATCGGAGGCATCCTTGAATTTAACCTTTATATGAAGCTCTTCCTTGAATGTTTTAAGTACCTTTTTCGCCTCGTCTTTTCTAAGGAGGCCGTTGTCTATGAACAGACAAGTGAGCTGATCCCCGATCGCCTTGTGAATTATCGCCGCGGCGACAGTGGAGTCGACTCCGCCTGAAATCCCAAGGAGAACCTTGTCCTTGCCGACTATCTCCTTTATGCGTTCGACTTCATAGACGAGGAACGATCTCATGCTCCAGTTGCACGCGCAGCCGCAGATATCCTTCACGAAGTTCTGGAGTATTGTTTTTCCGTTTGGGGTATGCACAACCTCCGGATGGAACTGAAGGGTGAAAACACCCTTCCCGTTTTTCATCGCCGCCACGGGGGAGTTGTCCGTGTGCGCGATGGAGGTGAAGCCGTTCGGTATTTTTACAATGCGATCGCCGTGGGACATCCAGACCTGTTCGCTGTCGGCCAGCCCGCGGAACAAGTCGGACTTGTCGTCGATCTTCAGCATAGCATGGCCGTATTCGCGCGTCTTTGATAGCTCCACCGTTCCGCCGAGTGTTTTTGTGATTATCTGCATCCCGTAGCAGATGCCGAGAATCGGGAGCCCGGCGTCAAGCACCCCTTTCGGGATTTTCGGCGCCGTGCGCTGATGCACGGAGAATGGGGAGCCGGAAAGTATTATCCCTTTCGGATTGAATTCACGGATCTTGGAAGTTGGGGCATTGCAGGGAAAAATTTCGCAATAGACGCCGATCTCCCTTACGCGCCTCGCGATAAGCTGTGTATATTGCGAACCGAAGTCAAGTATCAGGATCTTTTCCTGATGTACGACGTCATCCATCAGTTACTCAATTCCGTAATTGGGAGCTTCCTTGGTAATGTCAACGTCATGGACATGGCTTTCCTTCAGCCCCGCGTTGGTTATCCTGATAAATGTGGATTTCTCCTGCAGTTCCCGTATTGTGGCGGTTCCGCAATAGCCCATCCCGGAGCGGAGCCCGCCAAGGAGCTGGAACACGACCTGGGAGACTGCCCCCTTGTACGGTATTCTCGCTTCGACCCCTTCCGGCACGAGCTTGTTGCTGGTAGCGCCCGCTTCCTGGAAATACCTGTCTGAACTCCCTTCCTGCATCGCTCCGATGGACCCCATCCCCCTGTACTCCTTGTAGGTTCTGCCGTGATAGAGGATCTTCTCTCCCGGGCTCTCCTCAGTGCCGGCAAAAAGGGAGCCTATCATCACAGATGATGCACCGGCGGCGATCGCCTTTACGACATCGCCTGAATACTTGATCCCGCCGTCGGAAATGACAGGAACTCCGTCCTTTTTCGCTTCCCCGGCACAGTGAGCGACAGCGGAGATCTGGGGAACACCAACGCCTGAGATTATCCTTGTGGTGCAGATGGAGCCCGGGCCGATACCGACCTTGACCGCGTCGACCCCAGCGTCTATTAGCGCTCTGGTCGCCTTGGCAGTGGCGATATTTCCGGCAATAAGGGAGATGGCAGGGTGTTTCTTTTTTATTTCATCGACGGTCCTCAGCACACCTTCGGAATGTCCGTGCGCGGTGTCGATAACAATTACGTCTACGCCGGATTTTACGATGGCATCGGCGCGGTCGAACCGGTCGTCGCCTGTTCCGAGGGCGCCTCCGACAAGGAGCTGACCCCTCTCATCCTTAAGGGCATCCGGGTATGTGATCGATTTTTCGATATCCTTAACGGTGATCAATCCCACGAGCTTCCCTTTTTTATCGACGACGAGGAGCTTCTCCTTGCGGTGTTTCTGCAAAAGCTCCTTAGCCTTGTCCATAGAGATGCCGACTTCAGCCGTTACAAGGTCTTCCTTGGTCATAAGGTCGTCGATGAGGAGTTTCATGTTCGTTACAAACCTAAGGTCGCGGTTTGAGAGGATACCTACCAGCTTGTCCCCTTCGGTAATAGGGATCCCGGAAATGTTGTATTTGTTCATAACCTCAAGCGCTTCTTTGATGGTCTGTTTGCGCGTGAGGGTTATCGGGTCGGCTATCATACCGGAACTGTACCTCTTTACCTTTTCGATCTCAGCCGCTTGAAGGTCGATAGGGAGGTTTCGGTGTATTATCCCGATGCCCCCCTCCTGGGCGAGAGCTATTGCCAGGGTGGAGGTGGTCACCGTATCCATCGGAGCAGATATCAGAGGGACGTTCAGTTTTACCGTTTTTGTGAGATTCGTCTTTAGTTCGACATCCCTTGGAAGCACTTTGGAGTGATCCGGAAGGAGCATAACATCGTCGAACGTAAGATATAAATCGAGAGGAAGTTTTAACATTTTGTAATCATTCCAAATAACCGTTGAAAGAGCCATTACCGACCGATAATTTGCCGGGCGTACCTTCGTTTAATAGGGGTGGATAGTATCACAAAGCCGCTGGCAGGTTAAGGGAAAAATTATGCGTAAAGCGACGGATTTGAGCGAATAAGTATGTTGTTAAAAATCAAGTAGTTATCTTGTGGCATTCAGCGGTTGCAAAGTTGAAAATTAGTTTAAAGAGTAACCAGAAATTTCCTTGAATATTTCGCCAAGGTTTTTATTATTTGCAGGGTTTGTATAGATTTTTCCCTGCGACTGTTCGTTTATCCACGCGATTGAAATGGAATCGTCCCCAACACGGGTATATATGTTGGCATAATCCATATCCGAAGAGTAAACAATCGTGATTTGGGAAAGCATAAAGCCGAAATCAAGAAGCCTTTCAATAATGGTTTTCAGATTATCCGTGTGAACGGCGACTATTACAGCCTTTAATTCCCTTTTTTCATAGGGGTAGATCTTGAATTCCCTGATCTCGCGAAACATGTTGCCGAGCAGATCGTTTGTCCCATCGCCGAAAAGCTCCCCCCTGGCTTTGTAAAGGATGTTGATGGCCGACCTCTCGAATGATGAGAAGAAGGTGCTGTCAAGCGGATAGATATGCCCTAGATAGGTAAACCGTCCGGGGTATGAGATTACCAGACCTGTGCAGGTGCTTATGCCTAAGGTCGAAAGAGCTTCCCCCTTTTTCCCGCTGGCATATTCATTGATATCGACCTTTATGAGGTTTTCGGTTATTTCCTTGATACCCGAACCGTCGTCGTACCCGATTGAGAGCTTTTTATACATCCGGTTGATAAAATATTCCATATTTTCCCTGAAGTGTTTTGTTATCACTTCATCTTCATCCACTTCGGAGACGATTATCCAGTTGTTCCCCATGAAGCTGAATTTTTCAAAAGAGCTGAACACGCGCACTCCCCTGTAATCTTCCGAGATTATTTCACCTTCATTTTTCCCAATGGCTTTTTTAAGCGATTCCGTATCAACATTGAAATTCATAATTGTATTTGTAGGGAAAAAGCGGGATTGAGAGAGCATTAAATTTTCTTCATTCACGAGGTATATTTCGCCGGTATTGCCGAGTTCGCCGGTCGTTATGACATCGGTGAGAAGCGCGTTTATGGTGTTGATCGAATATTGGAAAGCGATCCATCCGGCAAGCTCTCCCTTCTCCTTTACCGGATTGATTATGAAGGAGGCTGCTTCTTTTGACGGGGCATAATAGTCGTAATCCACAAATCGGACATAGGGGTCGGATTTCAGCAGCGTTGATATACGCGATTTTGCCAGATCCCCTTCGAATATATTTTTCCGGTAATCGGCTTCCTTTCTAATCGTGCTGAAAATGAACCCGCTGCTGTCGATAAAGAGGATGTCGTAAAATTCATGGAGTTCCTTCACGTAATAATACTCAAGCGACGTTTCATCGGCGGAGTACAAAGGGTTGGCGCTTATCAGGCTCTTGTCGCTGGAGCGATGGCGGAAAAAATAGTCAACAACGATTTTGTCCTCTCCGGCCCTGGATGCTTTTTTGAATAGCCTCTCAAGGTGCGAGATTACGGTTTCCTTCTTTGCCGTACGCATGGAAGAGAGCTTTTTAAAGGTCGAGTTTTTAAGGTCGGCGTCAGGCTTTCCACTGCACGAGAGAGGGAGGAGCATAATAACAAGCGCCAGCGCGTATAACCGTTTCAAAAAGTGTTTCAGCATTATTTAAGAATTTCCAAATAAGATTAAACTGTTTGTCCCAACCGCCCAATATTAACATCAAGAGTGAAGGAAATGAATAATATACAGACTGATTTTCCAAAACAAGTGGATTTTCAAGGATTATCCGACTCAATTGGAGTTGAGGTTAAAAAAAGGGATAAAGTGGAGATATCAAAGTAAAATGGTATGGATGGAATCAGCGAAGGAACTTGACGAAAAGAGCATAGCGAAGTTCAGATCCGGGGAACAACGCGCGTTCGACGACCTTGTGAAGCGGTATGACGGCATGATCTACGGTTTTCTCTCCAGAATGTGCGGGAATACTGAAAAGGCAAAAGACATGGTGCAGGAGACATTCCTGACAGCATACCGCTATCTGGAAGGTTTTCGGGGTGACGCATCCTTCAAGACGTGGCTTTACAGAATAGCGTCCACATCATGCCTGAGAAGCAAGCGGAGGAAAAAAAATGAGCCGAGCTACCATCTGTCGCTTGATGATCTCCTGCCGGGTGAGGCGGAGAAGAAAGACGGGATAGCGCAAAGCTGGTATAACGCTCCTGCTGAAGAGCTTTTAAATAACGAATTGAAGGAGCAGATCAAGAAAAGCCTGCTGAACCTCCCCGAGAAGTACAGACTGGTTTTCGTATTAAGGGAGATGGAGGAGTTCAGCGCCGAAGAGACCGCAAGCACTCTTGATATTTCCGTCGCGGCGGTAAAATCGAGGCTCCATCGCGCACGCCTTTTCCTGCGAAAGGAACTCGCCGAGTATTACCTGAAAGGCGAGGTCAGCAAGTAGGGGGGAGATAGCTCTTCACTCAGACGAGGCGGATGGTTTCGACCGGGTTTACGCGTCCGGCGCGGAGGGCAGGGTAAAAGCCGGAGAGAAGCGTAGCAATCATTACCGCCGAAACAATCAATAGGAGGTTTTCGGGGAAGATACTTACGTACATGATCGGGTCAAATGCAACACCGGCGATCTCGGTATTCCCTTCGCCTACCATTGCGGTCATGTCCAAGCCGGTTGTATTCAAGTACCAGTAAGGCCATGCGGTAACAATAGCCGAAAAGATAAGACCGGAAATTCCTAGCCAGAAACTTTCCCACATGACGAGCCTGAAAAGTCCGCCGGGACTCATCCCGATAGCCATCAGTATCCCGAATTCGCGGAGGCGCTCCATCACGCTAATGAACAGGGTATTGAATATCCCTGCGGCGACGAGGATCATGATTATCATTTCAAAGAATTTTGAGCCTGAGACTTTCATTGTTATGAAGCCGGCTAGCTCCGGCTGTGTCTCGCTCCAGATGTGTACCGCGTTTTCCGGCTCAAAGCGGTGCTTGAGGCGGTTTCGCACCTTGTCGCTGTCACGCTGGTCGTTAATGAATATCGAGACGTTGGTACTCTCATCGCTAGAGTAGCCTAGTATCTTTCTCGCCGTATCAATCGGTAGTATGCAGAGGCCGAGGTCTACGCCGGGAGCGCCGGTTTTGATTATCCCCGACACCCTTGCAAGGCCGCTGGTTATGTCGCCGTTCTTGTCTGTCATGGTGTAGACAACTTTCTTCCCCATCTTCGCGCCGAGGTTTTTGGCAAGTACCGCGCCGAGAATGATCCCTTTGTCACGGGAGGTTGCGAACATTTCCCCCTCGGAGAAATCATCCATTAGGGCAAAGGTATTTGCGTCCTCCGTTTCCGGGTCGATGGCAATGAATCCGGCACCGTAACTCTCGCCGGCAGTCGCGAGCATGACGTTCCCGGTGATCCTGGTGACCACCTTTGAAACCTCCCTGTCTTCCATGGCAATCATGCTCTTTTCCTTTACGCCGGTCACTGTTCTGTTGAGCGTCGGCTTATCTAGATATTTCGGGTGCTGGATAGTCACATGTCCGCTGCCAAGCCGCGCGGCGAGGTCTATCATCCCCCCGTAGGTGGCGTCGCCAATACCTGTAAATATTATGGCGAGAAAAGTTCCAAAGGCGATAGCGGAGAGGGTAATCAATGTCCTCCTTTTGTGCCGCCAGAGGTTTCTCCATGCCATTATCGAGAGTTTCGCTTCATTCATCCTTCGCTCCTAATGGTATTGGATCGCCTTTATGGGATTTATGTACGCCGCCTTCAGGGCAGGGTAGCAGACGGCCATCCCAACGACAAAGATGAGCATGGAGACCGGGGTATATGTTGATTCCACGGAGATGACCGCGTACCAGACCGGATCCCACGCCAATCCCATCATTGCGATACCGGTATCTCCCCCCATGCTAATTCCATATTTGGAGAGGTACCAGAAGAGGGGAGCGCCGCCTATCAGCGCGGAGACGATTGCCAATCCTGTTTGGTATGCCGTTTCGAGAAAGATAAGCGCGACTACTCCTGTCGGTCCAAAGCCTAGCGCTTTCATTATCCCCAGCTCGCGAACGCGCTCAAAGACCGCCATCAGCATCGCGTTCAGTATCAGGATCCCGATAGCGATGTAGATGATGAATGACATCACCGCGATCATCCCCTGGGTTGAATCGAGCATCGAGGAGATAGTAGGCATGATCTCCCGCCAGGTTTTTACATCAGCATCCGGTGCAAGCGACCGAACCTTTATTGCGGCGGAGGAAAGGTCCAGTTCCGGCGGACGCCGGACTATCATCTGATGAGCCCCATCTGATATTGCCATAAGGTTTCGGAACGTGCCGCTTGTCATGAAAATGCCGGAACGATCGGCGGAATCGGATACCCCTTTCAGCACCCCCCGTACGCTGAAAATTTCGTTTGCCATACTGCCGTCCGAGGCCTGGCCGAGGACCACCAGTTTGTCACCAGTGGTGATATCAAGTGTGCGCGCCAGCCTTCTCCCCAGAACGACGCCGTTCCTGTCATCATCGTCGAGCCATTTCCCCGATATCAGCTGGGTGTAGATGAGGCTCACCTTCGCGTCGCGCTCAATATCTATTCCGATAAACATAACGCCGGAAGAGGTATCTCCAGCGGCGCCAAGACCGGCGGCAAGGAGCCGTTCAGTTGCCTTGAAGCCTGCGTCTTCCAGCTTTTTCCGAAGGCTGTCCGAATCAATTATCCGTTTGTAGATGGAGGGATTGTCGCGGTAATCCGGGGCAAAAATCTGGACGTCGCCGACCGCGTAGTCGAGGAGATTGCGCTCCATGTTGTCGAGATAGCCTTGAACAATCCCCTGATAGCATATTGTGACGATAAGGGCGAGGGTCATGGCGGCGATGGTGACAATTGTACGCCGCTTGTTTCGCCAGACGTTTCTCCAGGCCATTTTATATACGTTAATAGCAGACCTCCGCTTCAAAAGAACGGAACGAAATCGGGCGTGGAGCATTGGCTTGTTGCCTATTCCGTTCTCTCCCTATCATTATAATCCATCGGCTCCCAGGCGACGGACATAAAGTCACAGGAAGGGCAACATTATTATTTCGATTATGATCAATATTATGATGCCTAATTCGAGGAGATGACCCCGTTTGGTGGCGATGTCATTGTAAATTATTTTGTAGTAGTCGGTAAGGGCGTCCAGTTTTCCTTTAATGCTCTCCTCGAGTTCCCGACTGCGAAACAGAACCATCGCACGGCGGTATATCTTCGCGTAGTAGGCGTCTTCGGTAACTTTTAAGGCGACATTTACCCTCTCTTTCACTTCCGTAATGTCCATGACTGTTCGGCTGAGTTTCAGCGCCGCTCTTTCGTATGTTCGGATATTCCAGATGGAGATATCCCTCTTTTCCGAAACTTCGCTATAGGTATCGGCAAGTTCCTTATCGAGCACCTTGTCGTAGTATCGAAGTTCGAGAAGCTGAGCCTTGGCAAACTCCAATATGTCGAGTACGTCGGTAGAATCGGACGGTTCTATGACGAGGGCGCTGTCGGTGTGCAGTACCACGAGGTCGGATGGGAAGTAGCTGAACCGGTTTATGTTTATTTCTTCCTTTTGCATATGGCTAACCTTGTTTTTCTCGCAGAGGATAAGCCTTGAAGGGTCGAATACCTTTCCAAAGTCGGCAGAGTCGGCAGGAGGCGAAACATCTTCGAGCAGGTATGCTGTAAAATATTCGGCAAACTCCTTTTTAATGCTGATGTTCTTAACCGTATCCCCGGCAATCTGCAGAAAGGAATGAATATACTCTATGGCTTTTGAATCAAGGCTTGTGTCGTTATCAAGTTCGAAGGCGGTTTCTTCAATATCGTGAATGCTTGCGGATGGAGGTATCTCGATAACAAAGGATATCGAAAGTACCCCGAAATCGAATGCTTTCGCGATAACGCCGACATTCATATTGGACCCGAAAACCATTTTTTCAAATGATTTCATCTCCATTGAAACAGGGGGGTTCGGAATTTCCAGAACCTTCATGTTCGGTATTTTGTTGAACTTCATTCTGCGGGCATCCCCCTTCAGAAGCGTTTCAAGAGCGGTTAGGTCTATTGACCAGCCGATATCATGGAGGCGGTAAAGGAAAATCTTCCCCTTCTTTATGGATATCATCTTTCCCTCATGGCGTTTTGAAATTCAACAATACAAAACATATACATCAGATTCCAGCTATATTGTTGCCTTTACGGGATGATAATTCAACTTTGTGTGAACCTCCAGACGTAGGCAAGCCTGTAGCGCGGAAGCCGGCCATATACGCGGAAACAGCCGATGAAAAGAGGCTTGATCGCCGAAGTCAGATGTGTTGAATGTCTTCTTTGACCTTCTTCTTTACAATGGTAGCGGCGGCCATCTTCACTTTTGGGATCAGTATTTTTGCGGTCGTTTCGAGCCCTTTGTAAAGCTGAAGGTCTTCCTTGTCCACCACGTCTACCGCGCCTATTTCTTCCGCCCTGAACCGCTGTTTGCTCCCCTTTTGAGCCACGGAGCTAACAATAACGACCGGCTTTGGCATATGGATCATAAGCTTTTTCAGGAATGTAACACCGTCCATTTTCGGCATGATTATATCCAGGGTAATAACATCGGGATCCAGCTCCAGTATCCTTTCCCTCGCATGGTACGGATCCTCCGCGTCGCCGATCACCTCAATATCCTTGTCGGTATGAAGAGCATTGGTGATGATCTGCCTGATGGTGGATGAATCGTCGACAACAAGTACCCTTATCTTTCTGCTGGCAAGAGCCTTTTTCTTCTGTTCAAGCTGAAGGGTCATTTCCGAGCGTTCGATAAGTTTTGACTCTATTTCGCCTTTTTCGGTGTCGAAATAGATCTTCCTACCGTTGTTGCCTCCCACTTCCCATGTCTTGATCTTTATTCCGTAGTGATCCAGCAGAGTTTTGGCAAGTTCGATATTCTTTTTACCAATCCCTTCCCCGGCGCTTAGATGTCCAACTACAGCTCCGCCGCCAAAAACGTGCGCCTGAAGATTTTTTATATCCGGGTCGAGTTTCATCATCATCTCGACAAGTTTTTCAGTCGCATAGTCGCCGTACTTCCCTTTCATGGATTCGACCTTTTCTCCGGTAGGGAGCATGTAGTGGTTTATGCCGCCGTATTTCATCTTCGGGTTATACAGGCATATAGCAACGCAGGAGCCGAGCAGGGTGGAAAACATGGCAGGATGCTTGGAAACGGCCATTTCACCCGGCAAAATAAATACATTCTTCTTTTCCATTATTACTTCCTTGCTAAAAGTTATTGCTCTGATTGTTCAATTATACCGTTGATGTCCAAAATCATGGCCAACCGGCTACCATCATATACTGAAACCCCTTCATACGGAGACGGTTTTCGCAAAGTCTCAAGCCCCAAATTCTTGTAGATGATCTGGCGTTGACCTATAACCATATCTACCATCAGACATACTCTTCTCCTCTTTTGTTGTACCAGCACGATAATCGATTCATATGGATCAGTATGATCCGATTTGACTTTGAAAAGCTGGTGAAGCCGAACCAGTTTCAGGATTTCCCCGCGCCTTCGGATGATTTCCGCTTTCCCCTCCACGGAAGAAATTTCACCAGGTTTGAGCCTGAATGATTCTATGACCAGTTCTATAGGGATAAGGAATACAGACTTTCCAACCGAAATGGCGAGACCTTTTTTTACAAGCGTGGTTTGTGTGAGGGGGAAACGTAATATGATCTCAAGGCCCTTTCCGATCTCAGTATTGATAGTTATATTCCCCCCCATTTCCGTGATGTATGAATGTACGATATCCATTCCAACACCTCTGCCGGATGTTTCGGTGATAGTGCTTGAAGTAGAAAATCCGGGGACGAATATGTAGTTGAGGATTTCATTTTTCGTAAGAGTGCCGCCGGTGACGCTATCAAGCAGTCCCGCTTTGATGGCTTTCATTTTCACTTTTTCCGGGTCAATACCCCTGCCGTTATCCTTTACGGAAATATTCATCATCGTATCGCCGGCGGTGGCGGCAATAGAGATCAAACCTTCCTCGCTTTTTTTTGACGCCAGGCGCTCCTCGGGAGTTTCAATTCCGTGATCCATGCTGTTACGCAGCATATGGACCAAAATGGTTTCGAGTTTTGGGACAAGACTCTTGTCTACCATCTCCTCTTCACCGCTGAGAGAGAGCCAGACCTTTTTACCCAGAGATTTCTGCTCATCCCGGATGATTCGAGGGAGTTTCTGGAAGGCTTCGCCAATCGGCACCTTTCTGATGTCGTAGAGATCCGAAGAGAGTGATTCAGTAAGTTCCTGGAGTGTCTGAGTAGCATCCCTGATGCTGTTCAATTGCCCCTTAAGGTCGCCGTTGCCGCCAGCGATCGAATTTTGTATGTAGTTGAAGAACTCCGAAATCGTCACCAGTTCGCCGGCGGTATCGATAGCCTTGTCGAGTTTCGACTGGTCGACCTTGATCTGCCTGGAAAGTGATGGTTCCGCAGGCTCGGGGCGTTCCGGTTTCGGTACTGCTAGTTCGGGGCCGGATTCGCTGTCTGGCTCAGTTGTTGGCGCTGCCTCTGTTTCAGCTCTTACTTCCGGTTTTACCCTCATCACGCCCTGTTCATATTTTGCGAGCGCCTCTTCGACTATTTGGGCAAGTACCTCGTCAAATCCGCTCTCATCGTGATAGAACATTTCCAGCTCTTCGAGAAGGTCATTAATAAGCTGAATCTGCTCTTCCTGCCCTTTTTCCTCGTGCTTTTTCAATAAAAAGTCCAAATTTGTGGTGACGGCAGAGTATTGCTGGTCGGAAAGGTTCCCTTCATTAACCTCCTTGACGATGGTTTCAAGGTTCGTGATCTCGCGGGTGACATCTACCCCTTTGCATAAAATGGTGATGGCTTCGGTTTTTGAGGCCCTTCTGTCAGCCAGGAGGTGGGGGGCAACATCCTGTATCAAGGTGAAAATATCCTTTAACGGCTGGTTGGTTTGAAGTTCCAGCTGAATCTCCGGGTGTCTCATGAATATCATCAATTCCTTGCGAAGATCGGCGCCGGCCCCACTCTCTTCCGGGGAGAGGACGCTTGAGACCTGCTCAAGAAAAGATTCTTCCTTCCCGGTCAGGGAACCTTTGGCAGAGCTGTCCGTGAGCCGGGAGAACATCATCTTTATGTGGTCGTTCCCCTCAAGGAGGAGATTGATGATATGCGTAGTGACCTCTCTCTCCCGTTTACGGATCTTGTCAACAAGGCTCTCCATCTGATGGAGGAAAAGCTTCATCTCGGAAAGACCGAAAAGCGAACTGTTCCCTTTTAAGGAGTGCAGGCTCCTGAAAATATTATCGATCGCGCTTTTGCTTGTCGGGTCGCGTTCAAGATTGATGACATCTCTTTCCAGATCGGAGACAAACTCAGAGGCTTCTGAAAGGAAGGCGTCAAAAATCTCCTTTTCCGAATTTTTGGACATACTTTATGGAACTCTATGTAATTTCAAAATATACTTCGCCTGCCGAATATGGAAACGGTTATTCCACGTTTTTTCAATTATTGTTTAAATTTCACTTAAACGTGTATATTATATCGTCTTTTAGTTAATGAACATAAGAATGGATAATTCATTATTTTGGGTTTGGCGGGCAAACTGGAAAATTTTCAGAAGTGACGAAACAGTACAATACAGATTGTAAGTATTTTATAGTTTCTTTCCGTTTTTAAAGAGGTAATCAGGTTGGCAAAGCAGTATTGGCAGGCACGGATTGGGCAAAATATTGAAGTGGCACAGCTTTTATCCGGAGATGAGGCCATTCTGGAAAATATTGAAAAGTCGGCGGATGTAATCGTAAAAGCATACCAGGGGGGGGGGAAACTCCTTCTCTGCGGAAACGGCGGGAGCGCCGCTGATTCACAACATATTGCCGCTGAACTTGTGAGCAGGTTCTACCGGGAGAGAAAAGCCCTTGATGCCGAGGCTCTGACGGTTAACAGCTCTTCCATCACCGCTATCGGGAACGACTATTCCTATGACTCGGTATTCTCAAGGCAGGTGGAGGCAAAAGGACGGAAAGGGGACGTCCTGATAGGTATCTCAACAAGCGGGAATTCCCCGAATGTTATAAAGGCGATTGAAAAAGGGAACGAGATAGGGATGATTACGGTTGGCCTGACCGGCTCAAGGAAAGAAGCGGCGATCAACAAATCAGCTTCAATCGTAATTGGAGTTCCATCCAGCGTAACCCCCCGTATCCAGGAAATGCATATTCTGATTGGGCATATGATTTGTGAGTATATTGAGGAGAAGCTGTTTCCTTGAATCTCTGACGCAAACAAGGAATTGTTTTACGGGTGACCGGAGAATAATTCATAGCTCATAACATAAGGATTTTGGAGTTAAAGAAAATGAAGTTCGTCGACCTCTCGGCACAGCAAGGCAGAATAAGAAGCGATATTGATAGGCGGATAAACGCGGTTCTGGAACATGGGCAATACATCATGGGGCCGGAGATCGCCGAACTGGAGAAAGCCCTTGCGGACTATTTAGGAGTCAAGCATGCCATATCATGTTCATCCGGTACGGATGCGCTTATGATGGCGTTGATGGCACTCGGAATCGGCCCTGGGGATGCGGTAATCACAACACCCTTTACGTTTATCGCGACTGCGGAGGCTGTCAGCCTCGTGGGGGCAACGCCGGTATTTGCCGATATTGATCCAAGAACTTTCAATATCGACCCAGCCAAAATAAAAGGGGGAATTGAGTATGCGAAAAAGAGCGGCCTGATCCCGAAAGGGATTATAACAGTCGACCTTTTTGGTCTTCCGGCAGAATACGAGTCTATCGAAGCTATCGCGAAAGAGGAAAGCCTTTTCCTTATTGAGGACGCATGCCAGGGATTCGGCGGGGAGTACAGGGGGAAAAAACTGTGCGGATTTGGCGATTTCGCGGCAACAAGCTTTTTTCCTGCCAAGCCGCTTGGCTGTTATGGCGACGGAGGAGCGCTGTTTACAAATGACGACAAACTTGCGCACATTGCCAAGTCACTTAGAATTCACGGGACTGGAGATTCCCAATACGACAACGTAAGGGTAGGGATAAACGGCAGGATGGATTCAATACAGGCGGCAATTCTCCTGTCGAAGCTGGACATTTTCAAGGATGAAGTAGAAGCCCGTCACCGCGTTGCCGCCAAATACACCGAAGGTCTGAAAGGGGTCGTTGAAACACCATTTCTGCCTGATGGAATGCGTAGCGGCTGGGCTCAGTATTCAGTTCTCTCGGACAAGAGGGACAAAATAAGGGGACAACTGCAAAAAGAGGGGATCCCTACAGCGGTGTATTATCCAAAGCCTCTTCACCTACAGGGGGCATATGCCACCCTTGGACTCTCAAAAGGGGATTTCCCGGTATCGGAAAATGCAGCGAGTAGGATATTCAGCCTGCCGATGCATCCTTATCTCGGCGATAAGGAGATCGAATCTGTAGTTAAGGCCATTCACCGCGCTGTAAAAAGCGAGGGTTGATACCTTTCTACATCTTTTCCTTGTATCTTGAATATCCTTCTCTTAATACGATGAAGGTACAATAGCCAAAGAAGGAGAATACGACTAATATTCCCGGTAGAATTACATATTGCTTAAACAGGCGTTTGTCGGTGGAAGGATTGATGTATGAGCTGGTAACCGGCGAAACGATTGAGTATATGCCACCCTGCACGCCGGCCTCGGTTTCTTTATAATCTTCAGAAATTTCAACGCACAATGAGACCCATTTTTTGTAGTCTTCGATGATTAACACGAGCTGTTCTTCAATTTCAGTCCGTAAAGTATCTTTTCGTTCCTTTGTGAATTCCCCTCTGGGATTCTTGATGGTTTCAAGGTCATTTTTCAGAAGGGCAATCTCATATTCGATCTCCGCATAGCTATTTACGCCTTTTAATAGCCTATCGTTCAAGTCCTGAAGATACTGATTGTTTTTGCCAGCTTCTCCCGACCTGAAAACCCTTTCCAAAAGAGAGTCGTCAATGGTAGGCATTTCGCTTCTCATTAAAGGAACACTGTTTCCCGTGGTCGATCTAGCGAATGACGTTGAAGCGGATGTTACGCTTTTGGGGTTCATTATTTTATTAATGGTAGATTCCAAAGCGGCATTGTTTCTGGCAATGATCTCCTTCTCGGCAGTTTTGTCAAAATATTCCTTTTCCAGGTAAAATTTTCTTTTTTCAACGTCTTTATATATTCCAAAGTTTTTAGGTATGGAATACCAGGCACTTAGTTGGCGCGAGAGGTCGTTCTTTACATAGAAGAATGCTTCCTTGAGCGAGATTTTGTGTTTTTTCGAGATTATATTCGATAAATCCCTTGAGGCTTCAAGCTTGTTCATGGCGTCGATGAATAGCTGCAGGTTTTTGTATAGTGTGTCGTAAATATTTCCATATTCAAGCGTCACAAGCTTGTCAAATTCGATGAGCCTCAATGGGTCCGGGATATTGCTGTAGAGGTACTGCTCCTTGAACTTCATCGCCCAGAAAGTAGGGATATCACTCATGACGGTATCTCTCATCTCTTTAGGCCAGTCTTTAATTGCAGCCGTATTCTGGTTTGAATCCATATATATCTGCACCATAGACGGGTTTATCACATGAAATAGCTTTTCCTTGTCATCTTTCTTCTCATCAGCAGGTTTGCCTTCATTATTCGCATCTTTATTGTTTGGATTTTCCATGATAGTTTGCGGTTTATAGACGTTTTTAAAAGATGCGGAAAACGCGGAAATAAAATCGCTCTTTCTTATGCTTTTCAAGCCTGCCTTGTTGTACACAGCTGAAAGTATGTCAGGTGAAACCATATCATTTGGATTGAAGTTCATGCCGTTCGGATACTTCATATCCATAACTCCATTAAACTGTAGCGCCAAATCGACCGAATATCTGATGAACCGCTCATTGGATGTTTTTATCCAGTAAAAAGAGAAAAAGAGAGCTAAAAGCACAAATGTAAGGAAAGCCGCAATCCTTATTTTTCTGGAGTGTTTTAGGAGTGAATTGGCTATGCCGAATAAATCTACTTCATCGCTGTCGTCCATAAAAAGCGCCTGGTTTCTTGTCTGTTCAAAGGCCTGCATTTCACTTCTGGCTGGAAGTTTCTCTTTTTCCTTTTCACCCTTCATGTTTAACTTTTACCTTTCAAGTAATGAATTTTCAATTAAATTGAATTCGCCAATAGCCATAATAAAATCATATATGTCATATTAAAGGAAAATTCCAAAAAATCGGAAAATATGCAAATACCCTCAGTATGAGCATTTTTCAGTAAGTTAGTCTATCATCAAATAAGAAGAAAGATAAAAAATATTTAGTATTCAGTTTTTCATTTCCATTCGGATTGATTAAAACCCAATGTTCAAATGCAAGATATTCCAATAATGTGGAAGTTTTGATGATGAAGGAGAAAGACGCAACGTGGCACGCATGAATCAGGAATCTTATTCTCCCAGGATCTCAGCTCTCTCTTTCAGGAGATCGGCTTTCTTTTTCAGCAGAAACGAAATATCTTTTTGCACAAGCTCGCGCTCTTCAGCCACTAATTCAAGGTTCTGCTTTAGAGATTCAAAAATACGCTGGTTTTGCTCCTTTACGGATATATATTTTTCGTCAATTGATTGAAGGTCCTTGCCTTTTTTAAATATCTTCTCTTCCACGCTGTTTATTGCCTTCTCGTTTTGTAGGTATGCTTCTCTGTCGATTTCGACTCCCTTGGAGGCGAGCAGGGCTATTTCTAGATCATTTGGGTATTTTGATCTCAAGTAGCTAAGGATGATTCCGCTTTCAAACATGTCGCCTGCTTTTTTCATGATCTTGGACGCAGGGACAAGGTCACGATCCCGAAGCAATCCCTTTTCGTAAAATTCGAACAATTCCCATGATGCGAATTGTTGCCTGTAAGTTTTCTTCACTTTGTTGCCCTGCAAATAATAGGCCCAATACCAGCTATCCGAAAACCAGAGATAGGTTTCGCTATCAAGAAGAAGAGCTTCAAACAATAGAATTTCATACTTCTGTTCGTCCAGCAGGACTTTTGATGCTAGAGCTTTATTCATAGCAATATAGAAATTTGATGTGAGATTCAATTTTTCAAAGAATGAAACGTTGTTTTTCAGCGGTTGCACAGATGCGATCTTAACGGAAATCGCGATGAAGAATCCTGCAATAACGATGGCTACAATTTCCTTCCTTTTTTTATCCGAAATTGAGATTTTCGGCAATGCATATATTGAATTGTGATCACCATTTTCCTCTGTTTTAAAGGATTCAAGAATACGGAGAAGGAAATAGATAAAAATGAGGATAATGGGGAGTATTGCCAGTGAGGCGTAAACTCCGAAATGCCTTAATGTTCCCGCAAATATTTCAATAGGTATAATTTGCAGGTCAGGGGTTTTGAAGTGTATAGGGGTGTAATTGAAGCCTACAATCCTGCCGCCGGTATGTTCATTCAGTAACCATTGAAGGACATCGTCATACAAGCCTACTATCAGGAGGATGACCAGAATATGGAATATTGGGCCGGCGGATTCCGGCAACAGCCTTGAAAGTTCCCTGTATATTTTATGACGCATTGAGTGAGAAATAATAAATAGGGATCAGGTATCCGAAAAGTGACACCAGGTTTAATGAAATGAAAAACAGCGCAACTGTCTTTTTCAGGTCAAAGCCAGTGGCGCGCCTTGAAAATTCATTGATCCCGAACATTGCAAATATTGTGATCGGCGCGATGGCATAAGAAAGGTACCTGCCGGATACGCGGTCGACAAGTTCCGGGGAGAAGAACGTAAAGAAGATGGAGATAAATATCACGGATATAAATACGATACATAGATAAATTACCCGCATTTCTGGAGTTTGCCACTCCCCCCTGCTATCTGAAACGATGGAATTTCGGATTTTTCCTGCGACACCGGCGATAACTCCTCCAGAGAAGATCGCAAGTAAAATATAAAAACCGAAGCTCATTTTGTGTATCATCTGGCCGTATGTAAACCAAAATGTGACGAATATTATTCCCAAGCCTTTTATCCATTTGACCAGTGTGAGTAATTCCAGTTTGTCCTGGGTAGAGTAGGAAAAACTGAGCGCCAACCCAAGCCTGTCCGCAATTTGAATGACAGCTTTCGGGAACATTATTTCGCAAAAAACAGCTACCGCCAGAACCGAGATGGCGATGAAACCTATCTTTTTTATAACTTCAATTACATATTCCTTGAAAGTGGAGCCTCTAAGAATAAGCGTAATTCCTGCGAGTACCAGAGGGAAAAGCAGGACAGCATGCTTCTTTGTAAGCAAACCGACAGTGCAAACTGAGATTAGAATTAATATTTCCTCATAGGTTATTTTGCCCCGCTTGATGTAGGCGCAAAGAACGTAAAAGACTAGTGTGAAAACGAGGATTGCCAAAGCGTCCGCGTTTACCACAACTGTCTGGTATGAAATTTGCGGGTGCATCCCGGCAAAAAGAGTGGCCAGGTATGGGATGAAAGAGTCGGACTTACTGTCGAACACCAGGCTTGTCGTGAGGAAGATCATCCATAGCGTTGCCATCGTTATTATCAATGAGACAAACCTGCACATCAAAAGCGCCGTTTCCACAGTTTCAGGATGAAATATCCTTAAAGGCAATGCGGCCAGAAGGTAATATAATGGCGGCCTTGTGCCTGATATATCTTCTGTATGTTGCCCGATAGCCGTTTCCCGGAACAGTGTCGCCATCCTGGGAGGTTTCCTCATTTCAGCCCTTTCCCAGGCATTGGTCTCCGTCATGGAGTTTATGATCATCTCCTGGTTTGACTCTCCCTCTCCGTATCCGGCAAGTTGCAGGACGTAATCAAAGTGGTTTGGTTCGTCGTTTCCGAGCCATGGCGGGATTAGTATCGCGAACACGATTGATTTCACAAGGAGAAAACTGAAAAGTAATGTTCTTTTATCGCTCATCTGCTGCCATTCAGTTAAACTTGTTTCCTCATTTGCGCCTAATAAATAAATATCAATTCAAAAAAAGCCATACGAGACTGATACTGTATTAATCGGAATTATTAATCAATCCCTGTATAGGAAAATTTCTGAGCATATTCGACCTAGACTTTAACACTCTGAAAGGGGAAATCCCCTAAAAAAAGAATCAACCTGTTTTAAAGGATATAGTTACATTCTTCGCATTAATTTTGTTAAAATTTCTAGCTTCGCAAATATAGGAGATACGGAAATGGGAATGACGATTACAGAGAAGATACTAGCCGCCCACGCCGGAGTAGATTCGGTAAAGCCGGGAGAGCTTATAAATTGCAGGGTGGATATTGCCTTGGCCAACGATATCACCGCTCCGATAGCAATAAAGGAATTTCGCCGAATTGGGGCCAAAAAGGTGTTCGACAGGGAGAGGGTCATCCTCGTGCCGGATCACTTCGCTCCGGCAAAGGATATCGCTTCGGCAAACCAGATAAAGATGCTCTCCGATTTCGCCCGCGAACAGGAGCTCACAAACTACTGGGAT
>Ga0224496_10000029_pt1 | contig 120667 bp, 118 predicted proteins | sample SF_Jul11_sed_USG_2_FD_168127 | JGI IMG/M metagenome (GOLD analysis project Ga0224496, IMG submission 168127) | Sediment microbial communities from San Francisco Bay, California, United States - SF_Jul11_sed_USGS_8_1 | ecosystem: Environmental > Aquatic > Marine > Sediment | place: USA...
TATATCGGTTTGTCCTGTAGGCGCGCTGAGCAGCGGGATCTACTTCTCCGGCAGGTCGTGGGAGATGAAGAAAACTGAAACCGTCTGTTCCCACTGCGGTGTCGGCTGTTCGTTCTTCGCGAACACGAAGGGGGAAAATCTTGTCCGCATAACGTCAAACGATTTCATCGGCATCAATAACGGGAACCTCTGCGTAAGGGGGAGGTTCGGCTTCGAGTACGCTCAGGGTGAGGAGAGGATAACCGCTCCTCAAACAAAGTCGGGTGACGGCTTTTTGGAGACAGGCTGGGACGAAGCTCTGGCGGAGGTATCCTCAAGGCTTAAAGATTATGCCGAAAAATTCGGGAGCAAGTCCATTGTCGGCATCGGCTCAGAGCGATCGACCAATGAAGACAACTATGCGTTCCAGAAATTTTTCCGCGACTGTCTCGCCAGCGGTAATATCGACAACGTCTCCAACATGGAGAACGCCTCGGTCTGTTCTGGACTGTTCGAGACATACGGCGGGTTCCCGATGGCGGCAAATTTCGGCGACATAAATGAATCGAACCTCTTTGTCTACATCGGCGCAGACGGAAGCAACGAATCGCCTGTAATGGGGAACATGATCCGCAAAGCGTTGATCAATAACAGCGCGGAAGTCGCGATCGCCTATTCGAAGGCTGGGGCTTTTCTGCCGGAACCGAAGATACAGCTCCCTTACAGCTATGCGGGGATGAACGGTTTCCTCCTTGCTCTCCTTGATGCGACAATCAAGTCGGGAAATCCTTCTGCAAAGGCCGACGCGTCGTTCGCATCGTCCGTGGCCGATTCAGCGTCTAAAGTTAAGCTGGAGAGCGCTCTTTCCCAAAAAGTTGGCGAACTTGTTCAGCTGATCGGGCAGAAAGGGAAACCTGTTTACATCGTCGGCAAGGAGGCGCAGACCCATCCAGACGCGAAAGCTATCATCGGAAATATTTTGAACCTCGCGAAGCTGACAGCGGGCAAGGTTTTCATCCTGAGGGAATACAGCAATACGCAGGGTGCGAACGACATGGGGGTTGCTCCCAAGCTCCTGCCCGGATACGGAAAAGAGAGCCGCACAGGTCTTAACTCCGATGGCGGCATCATCAGCCTCCTTGAGAGCGGAGATGTGAAGGCGCTCGTGATAATGAATGAAGATGTTATAGGGAGGTATCACAACTCCGCGCGACTCAGGAACGCCGTCTCAAAAGCGAAATACGTTGTAGTGATAGATCAGTTGACCAGCGAAACTTCCGCGATGGCGGATATCATCCTGCCGTCCGCGACGACTTTTGAAAGCGGCGGTACCATGACAAGCCTTGAGGGGCGCTGTCAGAAAGTGAACGCTTCGGTAAAACCTGCAGGCAGCAGCCGCCCGGCATGGCGGATACTTTCCGATCTCTCGAACATGATAGGGAAGTCTATCGGGTGCGGAAGCGCAGAGGAGATAGGCAAGGAAATTTCAGAGAAAACATCCATATATAAAAATCGCGGCAAGGATGGGCTATTGGATTACTCATCCCTCGCAGGAGCCGACTGGAAGCCACAGCTGATCCAGCATGAAAATGTAAAAGTAGAGAAGGGAAGTTATGTACTTCTCCCAGACCTCTCGCTCTACTCGCTTGGGATATATTCCGATAAATGCCCATCGCTCAAACAGGTGCAGGGTGGGCACCATGAAAATTCTGATATAAAGGGCGCTCCTTTGGTAGACTTTAATCCAGCCGACGGCGCGGAGCTCGGTTTGAGCGAAGGGGATTCGCTCAATCTGAAGTTCGCAAAAGGCGTGTGGAAATGCAAGGCGAGGTTTAATAAAGGTGTAAAGGCGGGTTCCATCAGGGTTCCGTATGGTATGGATAATTCGCGCATCGAAGAGGTAAAGATCACCGCGTCCGGCAAGGCGATCCCTTGCGTAAATCTCGCGGTGTTGAAGGAGTAGGCATGATCAACCAGTATATACCTGTACTAATCATGGTAATTGCGGCGACAGGCACCGCCGTTGCCATGCTGATCCTTACTACCGTGATAGGTCCGAAAAAACATTTCGACGAAAAGATGGAACCTTTTGAGTGCGGCGTGTCCCCAGTATCCGACCCGAACTCCAGGTTTTCAGTCCGTTTCTATGTCGTGGCGATGCTCTTCATAGTGTTCGATATCGAGGCGGTATTCCTGTTTCCGTGGGCCGCCATTTTCCGCCAGCTCGGCATATTCGGTTTTATCGAGATGATGGTTTTCCTGGCGATACTTACCGTGGGACTCGTATATATATGGAAGAAAGGGGCTCTGGAATGGGAATAGAGATAGAAGAGAAGACGCTCCCTTCTGGCCTTGCGGACAATATCATCCTCACGCAGGTGGACAAGTTCATTGGCTGGAGCAGGAAGTATTCCCTTTTCAGCTATCCGTTCATCACTGCGTGCTGCGGAATGGAATTCATGTCGGTCGCCGGTCCACGATACGATATCGACAGGTTCGGCGCGGCGCTTCCAAGATTCTCACCCCGTCAGGCGGATCTTCTCATGGTAGTTGGAACGATAAGCCACAAGCAGGCTCCGATACTGAACAAGATTTACAACCAGATGGCTGAGCCGAAATGGGTATTCTCATACGGCGCGTGCGTCTGTTCTGGCGGTATGTATAACAACTATTCAACAGTGCAGGGGATAGACACTATCATCCCGGTCGATATCTACGTACCCGGCTGTCCGCCGAGGCCGGAGATGGTATTCGACGGGCTGATGAAACTGCAGAAGATGATACAGGAAGAGCGATGGGCAAAGTGGCCTCGCGGAAGATCGCAGTATGAACCGCACGCAAAGGGAAAAGGGAAATAGATGGGCGCCATTACGCAGATCATCAAGGAAAAATTCCCCGACGTGGTGGTCGGCGCGCATGAACAGCATGGCGATGAGACCGTTACCATCAAAAAGGAGAGGGTGCTGGAAGTGATGCATTTCCTCCGCGATGACGAAAGGACCGCTTTCAATTTCCTTATGGACCTGACCGCCGTAGATTATTTCGGCAAAACGCCGAGGTTTGAGGTTGTTTACCATTTATACTCACTCGGCAAGAACCACCGCGTAAGGATAAAGGCGCAGGTTGCCGAGGACGACTGTTCGATAAACTCACTGGTGCCTATCTGGATAGGCGCTGACTGGTATGAGCGCGAGGTTTGGGATCTCTACGGGATCGCATTCAAGGGGCATCCGAACATGAAAAGGCTCCTTCTCTATGAAGAGTTCGTAGGACACCCGCTTAGAAAAGATTATCCGATCGATAAACGTCAACCATTAATAGGACCGGAGAACTGATGTCTGTAGAAAACGACGCCAGGATGGATCTGCACGCCAAGGAGATGATACTCAACATGGGTCCATCTCACCCGGCTACGCATGGAACAGTCCGGTTCCTCCTTAAGCTCGACGGCGAAAAGATAGTCCACATGGAAACGGAGATAGGGTACCTCCATCGCGGATTTGAAAAGCATTGCGAGAACGGAACATGGACCCAGGCCTTCCCGTATACCGACAGGCTCAACTACAACTCGGCGATGCAGAATAACGTCGCCTACGCGCTTGCGGTGGAAAAGCTTATGGGAGTAAGCGATAAACTTCCGGAACGTGCCCAGTACATAAGGGTAATGGTCTGCGAGCTGGCAAGGCTTGCCGACCACTACACGAATCTCGGCGCGGCGGCCCTGGAGCTTGGCGCGCTGACGGCGTTCATTTATCTTGTCGAATCGCGGGAGCTTGTCTGGGATCTGATCGAGTCTGTTTGCGGAGCGAGGCTCACCTCGAACTACATCCGCATCGGCGGTCTTTCCGCGGATCTTCCCGAAGGTTTCAAGGAGCATGTGAAGGAGGTCTTCGACAAGACCAAGGTTCTCTGCGATGAATTCGACAGACTCCTTACGCACAACAGGATATTCGTGGACAGAATGAGGGACGTGGCCCCTATTTCAAAAGAGGATGCCATTGCCTTCGGATTCACGGGGCCGTGTCTCAGGGCGGCAGGCGTCGAATACGACGTCCGCAAGGCTAATCCGTATCTCGTTTATGACAAACTCGATTTCGACGTCCCGGTAGGTACGACCGGCGACAATTTTGATATATACCTTGTAAGGCTTGAAGAGATCAATCAGTCGATCAGGATAGTGGAGCAGGTGCTGGAAAAAATGCCGGAAGGGCCGATAAATATCGATGATCCCGCTGTCCGACAGCCGTCGAAGGAAGATGTCTCAAGCAAGATGGAATCGATGATATTCCATTTTAAGAATCAGATCGAAGGGATAAAGGTCCCCAAGGGTGAAGCATACTTCGCTACGGAGGGGAGCAACGGCGAGGTAGGATTTTACGTTGTAAGCGATGGAAGCGGCAAGCCGTTCAAGTGCAGGGTACGCCCTCCGTGCATACCGCTTACACAGGCGATGGGCTTCCGCGTTCAGGGGGCGTTTCTCGCTGATATTATTCCGACATTCGATATGATCAACCTCATCGGCGGGGAGTGTGACAGGTAATGGACGGCTTGGCGATTTTTCAGACCCCCGGGATGTTTGGCAACATCATAGAAATGATGTTGAAGATCATTTTCATTTTTACGATGAATATGGGTTTCTTTGCGCCGGTTCTGACTTACGTTGAACGGAAGCAGTCGGCGTTCATGCAGGACAGGATCGGAGCGAACAGGGCCGACGTTTTCGGATTTACTTTTTTCGGCCTTCTCCATATCGTTACCGACGCGGTGAAGCTCATTGTCAAGGAAGATTTCATTCCGCGCGGCGCGGACAAGGTGCTCCACACCGTAGCTCCGCTCATTGCGGTTATTCCCGCGCTGATAGCCTTTTCAGTAATACCGTTCGGTGGTAAGTACAATCTCTGGGGGCACGAGGCAAACCTCGTCATCGCCGATCTCGACATTGGAATACTTTTTATTTTCGCTGTCGCCAGCATCGGCACCTACGGCGCGATAATCGCCGGATGGGCGTCCAACAACAACTGGTCGCTCCTTGGCGGTATCCGCGTCGGCGCGCAGATGCTTTCATATGAAGTCGCCATGGGGCTCACCATCGTCGGCATCTTCATGGTTTACGGCTCGCTTAAGATGACAGATATTGGCGCGGCGCAGGAAGACTTTTTCCATTGGGGGATATTCCTTCAGCCTTTGGGTTTCTTCCTTTTCTTCACATGCGCGCTGGCGGAGAACAAGAGGGTGCCGTTCGACGTTCCGGAAGCGGAGTCGGAACTTGTAGCCGGCTACTTCACCGAATATTCGGGCCTGAAGTTCGCCATGTTCTGGATGGCGGAGTTTCTCGAGATAGTCACCATATCGGCGGTGCTTACGGCGCTCTTCTTCGGAGGGTGGCATATACCGTTCGTATCTCACGCGATGCTTTCAGGTTTCCTTTCGGGGATAGTAGGGCCGGACTTCGCGGAGCTTATAACGATGTTTGTACATGTGGGGGTTTTCTGGCTGAAGGTAGCCATACTCATCTTCCTCCAGATGGTTATCAGGTGGACGCTTCCAAGGTTCAGATACGACCAGGTGATGATGCTTGGATGGAAAATAATACTCCCCCTTTCGCTTGCGAACATAGCGGTGACGGGGCTGATTTTACTTTTGGTGGGATGATGGCTGGGAATTATAAAAAGGTAAATCGCGATTTGACCATGTCCTTCTGGGACAGGCTCTATATCCCGGAGATAATCCGCGGACTCTGGATCACAAGCGCGCACTTTTTTCCGAACCTCTTCTCCACCATGTTCGCCTATGTAACAGGGGATCCGACAAAACGGAAGATAATGACCATCTACTATCCAGAAGAACTGCCGAATATCCCCGACGCGTACCGCGGAAGGCCTGTGCTGGTGCAGGGTAAGGATGGCAGGGAAAAATGCGTGGCGTGCGGACTATGCGAAGTCGCATGCCCGCCGAAGTGCATAAGTATTGTCGGCGAGTTGAGGGAGGATGGCACGCGCCATCCGAAGAGCTACATCCTCGACGGCTCGCGCTGTATCTTCTGCGGTCTATGCGAGGAGGCATGTCCAGTAGAGGCTATCGTGATGAGCCACGAGTATCAGAATCTCAGCGAGTACCACAGGGGTTTAATGATCTACGACAAGGAAGAGCTTCTGGTGCCGGAAGAAAAACTTGAGCGACGGTTGAAGTTCATAAGAGGAAGGGCTTTCGGCAAATGCAACTACTGATATTCTATATATTCGGTTTCATAGCGGTTTTCGCTGCGGTATCGGTTGTTCTTGCGCGCAAACCGGTCATGTCGGCCCTTTACCTGATCCTAAACATGCTCGCGCTCGCCGCGATATACGTTCAGTTAAACGCGCATCTCATCGCGGCGCTTCAGGTCATCGTTTACGCCGGCGCGATCGTCGTTCTCGCACTTTTTGTCATCATGCTACTTAATCTCCGCGAAAAACAGGGGATCGTCTCGTATCACAGGACGGCGGTCCAGGCTATCGGCATTATCATTGTTGCTTTCGTAATGACATCTCTGGCGTCAGCGGTAAACTCCGGAGGACTGCCTGCGGCAGGGCCGGAGTCGGCTGAGTTTGGAACGGTCGTCGGTGTTGCGAAAGTTTTATTTACAAATTATCTCCTCCCCTTCGAGATAGCATCGGTGCTGTTGCTGGCGGCTATCGTAGGGGCGGTTATTTTAAGCAAGTCGAAGGTGTAATGATGGAAGCTGTAGCAAGTTTAAACCATTACCTGATACTGAGCGCCGTGCTCTTTTCCATCGGCGTTATCGGGGTTGTCACGAGGCGAAACGCCATCGTCATATACATGAGCATTGAAGTGATGCTGAACGCGGTGAACCTCACGTTCATCGCCTTTTCAAATCACCTGAACGATATGGGTGGGCAGGTCTTCACGTTCATGGTTATGGCGGTTGCCGCGGCGGAAGCCGCTGTCGGCCTGGCGATCATCATCGCGCTGTTCAGAAATAAAAATACCGTCGATGTCGACGAAGTGAACCTTTTAAAAGGATAGGGCAGAGGTATGGGGAATTACTTGTGGGTTATCGTTCTGCTTCCTCTTTTGGGAGCGACGGTTAACGGCATACTTGGTCCGGTAGTAAAGAAGAACACCGTTACAGCGTTCGCGCTCGGCACCACCGGGCTGTCCTTTATCCTTGCCGTTGTAGCCTTCTTTCAGCTTGTCGGGCTTCCGGCGGATGAAAGGGCAATAACTAACACCGTCTACTCGTGGATAGAGGTCGGCGATATGAACGTAAACGTATCGTTCCTCCTCGATCCGCTTTCGGGATTGTGGCTTCTTGTCGTTACCGGCGTAGGGTTCCTCATTCATGTCTACTCGGTCGGTTACATGGATCACGACCATTCGTATTGGAGATTTTTCACATACCTAAATCTCTTCATGTTCTCCATGCTGATGCTCGTGATGGGTGACAACTACCTCCTGATGTTCATCGGGTGGGAAGGGGTGGGGCTCTGCTCATACCTCCTTATAGGATACGACTATCACCGTGATGCCGCCGCCGTTGCCGGAAAGAAGGCGTTCGTGATGAACAGGATCGGTGATTTCGGATTCATACTCGGCATATTCCTCATCTTCGTGACGTTCGGCTCAATCAACTATCACGACGTTTTCGGCTCGGCCCACAACGTGTTGACAGAAGGGGGCGTTATAGTCACGGCGATTGCGTTGCTTCTGTTTGTCGGCGCGGTCGGTAAATCGGCGCAGATACCGCTTTACACATGGCTTCCCGACGCGATGGAAGGCCCTACTCCCGTTTCTGCTCTCATTCACGCGGCGACGATGGTTACCGCTGGTGTATATATGGTCTGCCGCTCCGCCGTTCTCTTTAATATGGCGCCGACAGCGATGATGGTTGTCGCCGTTATCGGATGCGCGACCGCAGTGTTCGCGGCGACCATCGGTCTTTTTCAGAAAGATATTAAACGCGTCCTCGCATATTCGACAGTTTCACAGCTCGGCTACATGTTCATGGCGGCTGGAATAGGGGCATATGTTGCCGCGGCGTTCCACGTTATGACCCACGCGTTTTTCAAGGCGTGCCTCTTTCTTGGCTCCGGCTCGGTTATTCACGGACTTTCCGGCGAGCAGAATATGGACAAGATGGGGGATCTTAAAAAGCATATGCCGAGAACTTACTGGACGTTCCTTATCTCAACGCTCGCTATCTCCGGCATATTCCCTTTTGCCGGGTTCTTCAGCAAGGACGAAATTCTCTACTCTACATACAATTCAGGGAGCCTGGTGCTTTGGGGTATCGCATCGGTAGCCGCCGGAGTGACGGCGTTCTACATGTTCAGGGCGGTATTTATGACCTTCCACGGCGAGAGCAGGGTGGAGCCGGAGGCGATGAAGCATCTTCACGAATCTCCAAACGTGATGACAATGCCGCTGATAATCCTCGCCGGTCTCGCGACAGTCGGAGGTTTCCTCGGTATACCGATGATTGAGGGGGCGAACGTGCTTCATAATTTCCTCGGGCCGCTCTTTGAAGCGGGGCGCCACGAAGCGGCGCATGACACCGCGCATCACTCCGCCGCTCTTGAGCTCGGCCTGATGGGGCTTTCACTCGGCATCGCGATCATCGGCATTTCGCTGGCGTACTACTTCTATATAAAGAATACGGCTCTGAGGGACAGCCTGTACGGCACGTTCAAGGGAATACATAAAGTTATCTTTAACAAATACTATGTGGATGAGATCTACGACGCGATATTCACGAATCCGATAGTAAGCGTCTCAAGGGAATTCCTGCACAAGGTTATTGACGTAGTAATCATCGACGGCCTTGTGAACGGAGTCGGCTCTTTCTTCACGACGCTCAGCGAAATGGCTAAAAGGATGCAACCCGGCATGGTCCGCCACTACGCGCTTACGATGCTTGTCGTTTCGATCATGATGGTCAGCTACTTTCTCTGGGGAGCAAAATGAATTTACCGATACTTTCAATTCTGACCTTCGTGCCGCTGGTTGGCGCGCTCATCATACTCTTCCTCAAGAGCGAGAATAAAAAGCTGATAAACGGAGTGACATTCGCGACCGGCGTTATCGATTTCATTCTCTCCATTCCGCTCTTCTTCATGTTCAAGGACGGGACTTCGGAGATGCAGTTCGTTGAGAGGCACGAGTGGATAAAGAGCTTCGGCATTGAATACTACATGGGGGTAGACGGAATTTCTCTCTTCATGGTGCTTCTCACCACGTTCACCTGCATGATCTGCTACCTCTCCACATGGACGGCAATAGAAAAGAACGTGAAAGAGTTCAATATCATGATGCTGGTGCTTCAAACGTCGATGATAGGCGTTTTCTGCGCGCTTGATTTTGTGCTCTTCTACTTCTTCTGGGAGCTGATGCTCATACCGATGTATATCATCATCGGCGTGTGGGGCGGTCAGCGAAGGATCTACGCCACTGTAAAGTTCTTCATTTTTACTATGGCAGGCTCGGTGCTGATGCTTTTGGCCATTCTAGTTCTTTATGTTGAAAAGCACGCGCAGACGGGGGTCTACACTTTCGATATTCTTTCATATCACGGAATCTCGCTTAACCCTGTTGCGCAGATGTGGCTCTTTCTTTTCTTCTTCATCGCGTTTGCCATAAAGGTTCCGCTCTGGCCGGTGCATACATGGTTGCCGGACGCGCACGTGGAAGCGCCTACCGCCGGGTCGGTGATTCTTGCCGGCATTCTCCTGAAGATGGGGACGTACGGATACCTGAGATTCGCGGTACCGATCTTCCCCGAAGCGGCCTACTCATCGATCTGGTGGGTGTCGTGGATAGCGATAATCGGAATCATTTACGGCGCGCTCGTCGCGATGGTACAGGATGACATCAAGAAACTTGTCGCTTACTCATCCGTGAGCCATCTCGGTTTTGTGGTGCTTGGAACATTCGCATTCAACGTGAGGGGGATCGAAGGGGCGCTGATGCAGATGATAAATCATGGTATATCCACAGGCGGGCTCTTCCTCCTTGTAGGCGTTCTATATGAAAGACGGCACACAAGGCTCATCAAGGAATACGGCGGGATCACGAAAGTGATGCCGAAGTTCGCCGTGGTATTCATGATAGTCACGCTGTCGTCCATCGCGCTTCCCGGCACGAACGGCTTTATCGGCGAGTTCCTTATACTGCTCGGCGTGTTCGAGGCGAACAAACTTTACGCCGTCTTCGCATCAACGGGTGTGATCTTCGGAGCGGTATACATGCTCTGGATGTATCAGCGCGTGATGTTCGGCGAAGTGACGAACGAAAAGAATAAAAATCTGCCCGACCTTACAAAGAGGGAGATGGCCTATTTCGCTCCGCTCATATTCGTGATCTTCTGGCTCGGCGTCTATCCGAATCCGATATTGAAAAAGATGGAACCGTCGGTAAAGGCGCTTATCTCAGATGTGGACAAGGCGCGCAATGCCTCCGCGGAAAAGCGCGAATTTCTTCTCGCGAAGGCCGACAATATCAGCACGGATGAGGTGAAATAGAGATGCCTATACAGATACCATCGGTAAATCTTCTGGCGATCGCGCCGGAGCTTCTCCTCACGGCTGTTGCGTGTTGCGTGCTGATAATGGACGTCTTCTCCACAAAGAAGGGTGGAGCATATCTTGCCTATTTCACCTTTGCCGGTCTCGCGACCGCAATGGCGATAGCGCTTGCGCCGCAGGCGGAGACGTTCTCCACGTTTTCGGGGATGTACTCGGTTGACAGGTTCAGTCAGTTTTTCAAAGTGATCTTTCTGATGGGGACGATGCTCACGGTTCTGATATCGGTGAGATACGCTCATGACAACCGGATAAATCACGGAGAGTATTACGCGCTCCTTCTTTTCGCTACGACCGGCATGATGTTCATGGGCGCCGGCAAAGATATGATGACCATCTTCCTCGGGCTGGAGCTTCTCTCCATTTCGCTTTACGTCCTTGTAGGATATACAAGGACAAGGCTGGAATCGAACGAGGCGTCGCTGAAATACTTCCTGCTTGGCGCGTTCGCTACCGGTTTCCTTCTGTACGGCATGGCGCTGATCTACGGGATAACGGGTGAGACCAATCTTCCGAAGATCGCCGCAAAGCTCGCGGAGAATACTGAGAACAGGGTCATCCTCACCATCGCGATGGGTATGCTTCTGGTTGGTTTCGGCTTCAAGATAGGCGCGGTGCCTTTCCATCAGTGGACGCCAGATGTCTATCAGGGCGCGCCGATCCCGATCACCGCATTTATGTCGGCAGGGCCGAAGGCGGCTGGGCTCGCCGCGCTCCTCAGGGTTTTCGTTGAGGCTTTCAATTACTCCCAGGTGAGCTGGACCATCTGGATAGCCCTCCTCGCGGTCCTTACCATGACGGTCGGAAACGTGGCGGCGCTGGTTCAGAAGGATCTAAAGAGAATGCTCGCATTTTCATCGATCGCCCACGCGGGGTACGCTCTTGTCGGTGTTTCCGCGGCGAACAGCGACGGCCTGTCGTCGGTCATGTACTACCTCCTTGTATACACCTTCATGAATATCGGCGCGTTCGGGATCTTCACCCTTGTGGCAAGACAGAACGAGCAGGATACGAGCGTGGAGTCGTTCAGGGGATTCGCATATACAAATCCGCTCCTTGCGGCGGCAATGACGATATTCATTTTTTCACTTGCGGGAATACCGCCAATGGCCGGGTTCCTGGCGAAGTTCTATGTATTCATGTCGGCGGTCGCCGCAGGTAAGGTAGGTCTCGTTCTTGTTGCCGTGCTGAATTCGGCGATAGGGGTGTACTACTATTTGAGGGTCGTTGTCGTCATGTACATGAAGGATGCCGAATCGGGGGTCGAGATTCCCAAAGCGTCACCTTCTCTCGTGGCCGCGACTATCCTTGCGGTCTTCGCCATAATGAAGCTAGGCATTTCACCGGGGTATTATCTCGAGATGGCCAGCAAGGCGTTCTTGACCTTCTAGCCCCCTCTCTTTTCGCATCCGCCGGGCAGTGCGGGCAAAATACCATTTGCGCCGTCTGCTGTTTTGAAAAGAGAAAAAACCGTGTAGAATCTTGGCTAACAAACTCCAATGTGCCGGAGTGGTGAAATTGGTAGACGCAGGGGACTCAAAATCCCCCGGGGGCAACCTCGTGTCGGTTCGATTCCGACCTCCGGCACCATTTCCATAATCAATCTCAATCAGTTCAGCCGCTTCCTCATATAAGGGTATCAAATTCAAACGAGGTTGCTGCTTTGGCCATTCTTTTTGTCTATAGAAGATTCTGGGAGTTTCCAGCTTACAGTACCCGGAGTAACCCCCGTAGCCGCAAGGATATATAGATAGATTCAGGTTCATCAAGATGAAATTCTAGTATGTGATGTTTTGATGAGAAAAAGGAGGTTGCCGGGTCGGTGGTTATAGTACCGACCCGGCAGAGAACAGGGCGATTAGGGCATTAAAGGGAGCCGGGCGAGTGTTTTATTTACTCACCCCGGTCTTCCCTGATGGTCACTAACGTTTCAGGTTAACTGCTTCTGTAAGCATATCGTCTGTCGTCGTGATGATTCGCGACGCGGCCTGGTAGGCGCGCTGGTGCTGTATCATCTTTACGAACTCAGACGCCAGATCGACGTTTGAAAGTTCAAGCGCGGAACCGAGGATGGTGCCAAGACCGCCGATACCCGCGGAGCCGAATATCGGCTGACCCGAATCGGCTGTTTCCGCGTAGAGCGATCCGCCCATCCTTTCTAGTCCCCACGGACTTGTGAATTTCGTCACGACAAGCTGGTAGAGAGGATCGGTCTGTCCGTTTGAGAATAGCCCGGTCACGACCCCGTCGGTACCTACCGAAAGGCCTTTCAATACTCCGTTCGAGTATCCGTCCTGTTCGATAAATGTTGTTGTCGAAGGGGCGACATAGCTTGTTATGTCGGCATACGATGTTCCGTTCGGCTGAAGCGTCAGCCAGTTCATGCTGATCGCACCCGCGCCGGTAGTCGTAAAGTTGTTTATGGCGACCGGAGGGGGAGTAACGCCGCCTGAAGCGGACGAGAGGAGGTTGCCAGTTGTGTTGAATACAAGGGTTCCGGTCGCGCCCGAAGTAATAGTGCCTGACGATGATGTGATCGCGTAATCCCAGTTAAGCGCCGACGCTTTTGTGAGAGCGAAGTTCAGAGTGATCCTTTCACCAAGATTATTGTATGTATCGAAGCTTGTATTGAATGTGGTGCCAGCGCTTGCCGATGCGTTCAGGTTCAGCCCGATTTTGAAATTCGACGTCGCGCGCGGCATCGACTGCACGCCCGCCAGATCGATATTGGACTGGAGGCCGGAAACAGTGGAGCTACCGGCTATGGTTGTAGTGATCTTGCGCCCCTGAACAACGAAATTGTTCGGATTCACAAGTCTTCCTCTGTCATCTATCGTAAACTGTCCCGCTCTTGTGTAATAGAAGGACTGGTTGGGCTCATCGTATACACGGAAAAACCCGTCACCCTGAATGGCGACGTCCGTGGCGTTTCCGGTTGTTTCAAACGAGCCTTGTGCCCAGCTCGGTGAGATATCGTGGGTATAGACGCCGCGTCCCATCTGCATGATGGTGCTTCCATTCGCCAGCGAGTTGGCAAGTATGTCGGAAAATATAGACCGGTTGGCCTTGTATCCGATCGTGTTCACGTTGGCGATGTTATCGCCTATTACGTTCATAGAGTTTCCCATTGTCAGTATGCCACTGACTCCGGTTCCCATTGCGCTTTGTAGACTCATTGTATCCTCCTTTTATAACCTTTGTTCCCTGTTCTGTTTATATTTTTGGCTTGGCCTGGGTTGCGCCAGGCTCAGTTATTTGATTTACATCACCCATCATTACCCTGTTGCCTCCAACGTGGAGCTGGGTGATACCGTTCACCATGCTGATACCGGTCACTAATCCACGGGTGTATGTGCTTGCATCGATGGATGTGCCGTTGCCGTCAACGGCATTCACGCTGTAAGCGTATATTCCGGCCGGTACCGGATTTCCTTTGTGATCTTTCGCATCCCACTTGATGGTCTGTTTGCCGGCGCGGGTGTGGCCCTGATCCAGGCTTCTTATCACGTTGCCGTCCTTGTCCAAAATGTTGACTGTAACTGCGGACGCTTCAAATGGAAGTTCATATGAGATATCAGAAGCGATGCCGCTTCCGACGTGTATCGAATTTCCGTTTGCTTCAATCTCTTTGCCGATGATGTTCAATGCCTGTGTGTTGTTAAGCGAGCTTGAAAGCGTCTGCAGTCCTACAAGGTTGTCGTTCACGCTGAACAGCTGTTCAAGCGAGCTGAACTGCGCCATCTGTGCGGTGAATTCAGTATTGTCCATCGGGGAAAGAGGGTCCTGATTTTTCAACTGCGCGAGAAGAAGAGTCAGAAACTGATCCTTCCCCATCATCGCCTCTTTTCTAGCTTTGCTTGCCGCCGTTGTTGCGCTTGCGCCAGCTGTTTGAGTACCTGTTGTTGCCGCCGTATTCATCTAAATAACCTCCTTGATTACGCGGTGACGTACACCGTGGAATTCCTTACCGCTCTTCGCGCTTCCGCTTTTTCGGAAACGATAGTCTCTTCGCTCTTTACAGCTTCAGAATCTTTAAATCCATCCAGATATGCTGCTTTTTCCCTGTAATCATCATTCGCGTTCCCGGACTGTGAAAATTTGGTCTGCTTGTCATTTATATCGACAGTTATCTCTTCCACGTTCACGCCCTGGTCTGCAAGGATCGCCTTAAGCGAGTTGATGTTTTCCTCTACGATCTTCTTTACCTGGCTGTTTTCAACTACTATCGAGCCCTTCACTATCGCGTCCTGAACAACTATTTTGATATCAACAGAGCCGAGATTCGCGGGGGTAAGGGATATTCTCGCTTCAGTTTTGTTCGGAAGAGAAAGGATCTTCGCCTTTTCAACTATCTGGTTGAATACCTTGTCGGCTGTTGTCTGCCTTGGAACGTCCCTAAGCTCTTTGGTTTGGCCCGCGGATTCAACGGTGTTTGTTAAGCCTGTCTGCGCGGCTGAACCGAGCGCGTTGCCTTTATTATCAGTGACTGTTCCCTTTGCCGCGGAGTTTTGCACCGCTCCATGGAGAGCGGTCTTGACATCTTCGACCATATTTCCGGTAGAAGAAGTATTTTGCTTGCTGTTTTCATTTACGCTGTTTTTAAATTCATCCTGCGTAACCTTGCTCTCAGCCGCCTTTCCGGAAAGGAATGGACTGTTGTTGCGTTCTTTTGTGTCGTTGCCGCTTGCCGATTTGTTTTCGATTTGGATCGACTCTATTTTCAGTTCGCTTGCAAGCGCGTCAGCCTGTTCGGTCGATAGATCGAGGAGCTTTGCAAGCTTTTCCGTTGCGTCGGCGCCTGCGACCAACTCTGCGTCAGTTTGTATGTCCATCTGTGAGGCGATCAATTCATTGAGATCTATCGTCTCGCCGTTTTGAAGGACGGCCATGAGTGAATTATTCGAATTTTTATCTATCTGAATTTCAACTTCGGCAAGTTCCTGAACGGAAATCCCCAGGAGTGCTGAGAGTTTTGATAGCTGTTCGTCGCTCAGATTGAGCTTTTCTGCAAGTTCTGCCATTGTGATCGTTTTTTTGTCAACACTCTTTACCGCTTCGGTGGCGGTATTTTCTGTATTGGATGTTTCCGACACAGTCTTTACATCCTCTCCCTGCGGGTTCACGGTTTCGGTTTGAGCATTATTTTCAGTTGCTGGGCTGTTTTCGGATTTTTCGATTACGCTTTTTGCTCTCTCCATGACCGATCTTTTAGGATCAATGTTTCTGCTCTTGTGTGTGTTTTCAGAAGAGGTCTTGGGTTTTACCGATTCCCTGGCTTCTAACCTGTGGTTTGCGGAGCTTTCCAGCGAGTTTTCGAAAACTGCCTGGAAGCTTTCGTTTGCATTGCTCTTCCCCATGCTGTTGCTGAATAAACCGGCCTGCTGGGCAACACCCATGAACATGTTTAAATCAACTTTCATATCCTGTTTCATAAATTCCTCTTTAGTTTTTCGTTTCGTTAGCCGAATATATAAACAACGTCTGTGCCAATTCCATAACAGGCAAAAAAACAATAAGATATCTGCTCACGTCTCTTAATACAGGCAGATGAAATGAGGAAAAAGTTGCCTCCGGGGGCAAAAAATACCGTTTCTGGCCTCCTTTCCCACTATGCCAGGGAGTTTTTGCCTACCCCACCACCTGGTCGATATTCATGCTTCTTTGGCATGAGAATTTCACTTGCTGATGTATACAGTTGTAAAGCTGGCTTTTTGACGAATTTGGCATTTTTTCGGGTGAAGGACAAGTGTGATTAGAACATGGTATCTAACGCATTGAAATATAAAGATATATATAAAAACACAAATTAGGCACGTTGATTGCTTATTAATAAGGAAGAAATGGTTTTTTATAGGAATTTTGACGGTAATGAATATATTTGGACTTGAATCAAGGGCGCTTAAGGTTGCGGAGCGGTCGCTAGACCTGGTCTCGAAGTCGACCATGGCGGTAACCTCCAATATTGCCAATAGCGAAACGCCCGGATATACGGCGATGAAAGTGGAATTTGAAAAGAATTTCGACCGGGCTTTGAGTTCAGGGAGCAACCCGGATATTGGAAGGGGCGGGATGTTATTAACGGATCCAAAACATATCCCGCTTTCAGGAATTGAAGATGTTCAGGGAATGGTAGATTCGGTAAAGACGGGCGAAAGGATAGACGGAAACACGGTAAACCTCGACGAAGAGATCACCGCGCTAAAGGAGCTCAACCTGAAGTACTCGCTTTACAGCAATATTTCGGGCATGGAGCTAGGCAGGCTGAAAGAAGCCATTAAATAACGAAATTGATTTATTAAGAATAAGGAGAAACCGCAATGGATCTATTAACCGCAATGAAAATAAGTTCTTCAGGTTTAAGCGCACAGCGGACGAGGATGAATGTGGTTTCAAGCAACCTCGCAAACGTGAACACCACACGGACGCCTGAAGGGGGTCCATACCGCAGGAAACAGGTGATGATGGGCGCCGTCCCGGTGGAGCAGAACGGTTTTCAAAAGGTCTTGTCGAGCGAGATAAGCGAGCCGAAGGTTCTTGGGATCGAAGAGGACCAGAGTGAATTCCAAAGGGTATACGACCCTTCGCATCCCGACGCGGATGACAAGGGCTACGTCTATCTTCCAAATGTAAATGTAATGAAAGAGATGGTGGATATGCTTTCTGCCACCAGGGCGTATGAGGCAAACGCGGCCGTTATTGGAAGCGTGAAGGATATGGCACAAAAGGCCATTGATATTGGAAACAGGTAAACGGGTAGAGCAGGGCGAATTAAGGAGGGAAAATGATTGACCAGTTGAGAGAAGCGCTTTTGGCTTTCATCAGAGTATTCAATGGTTTGCCTATCGGCAAACGGATAGCGCTTTCGGCCGTCGGCGTATTTATGATAGTAGGCATTCTGCTGACGGCTTATCTTTCGGGGGGGGATAATTACACTCTCCTTTACAGCAATCTTTCCCAGGAAGACACGCTTGCCGTTACCGAAAAATTGAAGGAGAGACTGGTTCCATTCAGGCTTGATAATGGCGGTAAGGTCATAATGGTATCCACAAAGAATATTTACCAGCTAAGGCTGGAGCTTGCTGGCGAAGGCATCCCTTCCGGTGGCGGCATCGGGTTTGAGCTTTTCGATCAGTCCACTTTCGGAATGACGGAGTTCATACAAAACCTGAATTTCAGAAGGGCGTTGCAAGGGGAACTTCAACGCACAATAAATTCAATCGGCATTGTAAAGTCGTCAAGGGTGCATATAGTAATTCCAAAGGATTCCTTCTTTGAAGAAGACAGGAAAAAAACTACCGCTTCTGTAGTCCTTGAACTCCGCGGAAACAGAAGACCGTCGGATGAACAGATACAGAGCATACTGAATCTGGTGGCCTCTTCTGTCGAAGGTCTTGATCCGAACAGCATCACGGTGGTCGACCACAAGGGTAACCTTTTGAGCTTCCCCGAAGAGGACAACGATGTTCACCGGCTTACCGTAAAACAGATGGAGTACAAAAGCGCGATAGAGAACAACCTCGAAAGCCGAATCCGCACAATGATAGAGCGGATATCGGGCAAAGGAAAAGTTGTGGTGCGCGTAAGCGCTAAAGTGAATTTTAGGCAGACACAGCAGACCGAAGAGATATACGATCCAAACAGCCAGGTGGCGCGGAGCGAACAGAGGCTGGAAGAGAAATCGACCGGCGCGTCGATGCCGTCTGGTATTGCGGGCGTGCAGAGCAATCTTCCTGCAGAGGCGCAGGCAGAGGCGGCTTTATCAAGGCCTGCAACAGCCAGCAAGGTAAATGAAACCGTAAATTACGAGATCAACAAGACGGTGAAGACCATAATGGAGCCGACATCGGAACTCGAAAAACTCTCCGTTGCGGTTTTGGTTGACGGAAAATATACAGAGACGCAAAATAGTGATGGAGCGATGGTGCGCACTTTCCAGCCACTTGGCGACGAGGAGAGGGCGCGAATAGACAGTTTGGTACGGTCAGCTATCGGCTTTGATCCTGCAAGGCAGGACAAGGTGACGATTGAGAGCATGCAGTTTGATACATCCGATATCATGGGTGAAATAGGAACGATGGGAACTATGGCTGAAGGCGACTTTATAATTTCGATGGTTAAATATGCCGGCGTGGGCATATTGGGAATTGTCATATTCCTCATGGTTGTCCGCCCGATAATGGGGTGGGTATCCGGTTCTACCGCGGAAGTTGAAGAGCTTAAGACCTTCCCGAAGACATTGGCAAAGATGGAAGAGGAGCTTGAAAACCTCATCATCAAGGAGGAGTCGGCTGTTCCGTTCAAGGAGAGGGTTTCCCAGCTTGTTGCTGAGAATCCCGAAGCCGCGGCAAATCTTGTAAGGGCATGGCTGAAAACCAGAGGGTGATAAAGGAATAAAAGATGGCGAAAAAACAGGACAGGATAGCGCAGCTCTCCGGCCCGGCAAAAGTGGCCGTATTGATGGTCGCTCTCGGTGACGAGCTGGCAGCGAAGGTTCTAAACGGTTTGGATGAAAAAGAGGTCAGTCAGGTCGGTAATCAGATGTCCTTCATGGAAAGCGTTACCCCTCCGATGATAGAAGGAGTTTCAAAGGAGTTTTTCGAATCTCTTGAAGGTGGGGAAGGGGGCGTTCTTCGCGGAGGCTCCGATTTCCTTCGGAAGATGCTTTTGCGGAACATGGATCCTGACAAGGTGAACGAGCTTCTCGGAAGAATTACCGCCAGCGGCGGAACGGAAGAGTTGTCGGGCGGCCTTGAAGCGGTGCGCCATCTTGAGCCGAAGATACTTGCCGGCTTTTTGAAGAGCGAACATCCGCAGACAATAGCGATAATTCTCGCCCATCTTGATGGGAGCATGGCGGCAGAAACGCTAAAACTGCTTCCTGAACGTTTCCAACCGGAGGTAATTTTACGGCTTGCCACTCTCGACAGGGTAGGGCCGGGCGTTCTAAAGGATCTTGATACTGCGCTTGCGGTGGAGTTTCAAACTACTGGTGCCGCTGAAGGGAGCCAGCTTGGCGGTGTTGAGAAGTGCGCTGAAGTAGTCAACGCTCTCGACCATAATCTTGAAGTCACCATCCTTTCGGAGATTGAATCGACGCACCCCGAGCTTGCGGAAAATATCAGACAGCTCATGTTCGTCTTCGAAGATCTTAGTTCGGTGGATGATCGGGGCATGCAGACCATTCTCAAGGAAGTTAATAACGAGGATCTTATTCTTGCTTTGAAAACTGCATCCGATTCGTTAAAGGAGAAGATATTCAACAACATGTCCAAGCGCGCAGCAATGATGATGCAGGAAGACCTTTCAGCTATGGGGCCTGTGAAACTGGCCGATGTTGAAAAGGCTCAGCAGTCGATTATAAGAACCGTAAAGGGCCTTGAAGAGGAAGGAAAGATAGTCCTCGCGGCGGGAGGAGAAGAGCTTGTCTAGCAGAAACAAAAGGGTATCTTCGGATTCCACATATTACGCAAGGGTTTATCCCACTCCCGAAGAGGGTATATTCAAACCGTTCGGTCTTGGCCGTTTCGAGGAAGTCGAAGTTGAACGCCTGGAAAAGAAGGTCATTGCCCAAAGGGAGTTCAAGCCGGAGTTTGAAGGGAGAAAGGAAAAGGAGTTCATTCTCGGTGGATTCGAGTTTGAATACCACGGCGGTTATCAGATAGACCAGCTCCTTAAAAAGGTTGAAGACGAGGCAGAGGCGATGATGAATGAGGCCAAGGCGAGGGTCGAAAGCATCGAATCGGAAGCAAGGGAAAGGGGCTATAACGAAGGTTTTGAAAAAGGGAGAGCGGACGGCTACAAGGAGGTCGAGTCTCTCATGGAATCGATAAGCAACTCGATAAAACTCCTTGAAGGCGAAAGGGAGGCTTTTTTCAATAAATCGGAAAAGGAAATGGTGGATCTGGTCGCCCTCACCGCTTCGGAGGTTATCGCTGGAGAGATAAAGACCGGCCCCGAAGTCATAAAGAACATAATCCGTGATACGGTGAAAGACGTCCATTCAAGACAGCAAATCACAATAAAGATGAATCCCGCCGATCTCGGTTTGGCAAAGGACCTTTCCGGAGAGCTGATACAAAGTTTTGAGGCTATAGAAGGGGTGAGCCTTGTAGGCGATCCTTCCATAACAGCGGGCGGCTGTGTTGTGGAAACAAACATTGGAGTGCTTGATTCAACACTCGAAAACAGGCTGATGTCCATTTACAAGGACCTTCGCCAGAAAGTATATCTGTGAGCAAGGAAATAGATTTTTCAAAATTCAAAGAGGCTGTTCGCGGCGCAAAAGAAGCCACGCATGTCGGCAAAGTTACAAGAATAGTAGGTCTTGTTATAGAAGGTGAAGGCCCGGATGTACCCCTGGGGTCGGTTTGCAGGATATTTCCGCGTGACGGTAGCAAACCGATCGAGGCGGAAGTTGTAGGTTTCCGTGAGGACAGGGTTTTGATGATGCCTCTTTCGGCACCGGGCGGGCTAAGTCCAAATTGCAGAATTGAGGCAAAGCAGTCCAGGGCCTCGATAAAAGTTGACGATTCAATTCTTGGAAGAGTTCTTGACGGGCTTGGAAATCCTATCGACAACAAGGGGCGCCTCACATGCGAGAATGAAATGCCTCTCTATGCAGAGCCTATAAATCCGCTGCAAAGAAAAAGAATTAAAGAGCCTATTGATCTTGGAGTTAAGGCCGTCAACGGGCTTTTAACGGCAGGCCGCGGACAGAGGATCGGTATTATCGCCGGCACAGGCGTAGGCAAGTCGGTACTTCTGGGGCAGATGGCGCATTTTACCGACGCGGATGTAACCGTGATAGGTTTCGTCGGAGAGCGTGGAAGAGAAGTAAGGGAATTCATTGAGAAAAATCTCGGTGAAGAGGGGATGAAGAAGACTGTAATAGTTACAGCAACGTCTGACAATACGCCGCTCGTAAGACTTCGCGCGGCGTACACTGCCACTGCGATAGCGGAATATTTTCGCGAAGAGGGGAAGGATGTCCTTCTCATGCTTGATTCACTTACGCGATTTTCAATGGCGCAAAGGGAGATAGGGCTTTCGATCGGCGAGCCCCCTGCAACAAAGGGTTATCCGCCGTCTGTGTTCGCTTTGTTGCCGAGACTTCTCGAACGAGCGGGCACAAAAGGTGATGAACAAGGTAGCATCACCGGGATCTACACGGTTCTAGTGGAGGGAGATGACCTTGCGGAGCCGATAAGCGACGCCTCTCGCGCCATTCTGGACGGGCACATTGTTTTATCAAGAAGCCTTGCTTCTCGCGGGCATTTCCCGGCGGTGGACGTTCTCGGTTCCATCAGCAGGGTCATGGTTGACGTCGTTCAGCCGGAGCATATGGGAGCGGCCATGAAACTTAGAAAACTTGTCGCGGTTTACAAGGACGCGGAGGAACTTATTAATATCGGAGCCTATGTTAAAGGTTCCAATCCTGAAATAGACAACGCCATAAACAAAATGGGAAAGATAAACTTGTTTTTACAGCAGGGGATGCACGAAAAATCTACTTTACAGGAATCGATCACCGGCCTGATGGGGATAGTGTAAATGTATAAATTCAAACTGGCTCCACTACTCAGGCACAGGAAAAGGCAGGAAGACGAGAAGATGCGCGAGATGTCGGTGATAAACAGGAAAATGGTGATCAACACCGAGCTGTTGCATAAACTCACCGAGGGAAGGGAGAGCGAGCTGGACAAGTTCACGCAAGCGAGCGGAACGGCTCACAACGTGGCGCTACTTAGGGTTTACCAGGATTTTCTAGCGGGGAGGGACTCCGATATCCTGCACAAAAAGATGGAGTTACGCCAAGTTGGCGAACTGCTTGAAAAGAAGCGGAGCGAGCTGGCTGAATATGTAAAAAGACGACGAGTGTTGGAGATCCTGCGCGACAGGCAGGAGGAAGAGTACAACCTTGAAGCGGAGAGGCGCGAGCAGAAGGAGCTCGACGATATTTCAAACCAGCTATTTCTGCGGGAGGCATGGTGATAAAAAGATTTTTTCTGATCATACTTCTGGTGAAGGCATCTCTTGTGCTGTTTCTTCTTTTTGGAGGGGAAGATCTGCTTCCGGAAGCATCCGCACAGAATGAAGGAGCCTCTGCCCAAACTCCCCAGGAGAAACTCAAGCTGGAACTTTTCGAGGAGATGAAAAAGAAACAGGAAGAACTCGACAAGAGAGAAGAGATGTTAAACCGCAGAGAGGACAGGACCCGCGCCCTCGAGCTTGATATGAGCAAAAAAATAGACGAATTGAAAAGATTGCAGGTAAGGATAGACGACCTGATAAGGATGAGGGACGATTTGGAGAAAACCAATGTTGCGAATCTTTCAAAAACATACTCAATGATGGCCCCAGATGAGGCCGCGGCGAGATTGAAAACTATGGATAGAGCAATTGCCCTTCAGATAGTCGGACAGATGAAGAGTAAAAATTCAGCGAGAATACTAAGCAGCCTTGACCAGGCGACCGCGACCGAATTTTCCGAACAGCTTGCGAAAAGAAGATTTGAATAGACGCCTGAAGAAAAATCTTTTCAGCGCTGGTAGAAATTTGATATTCGCGTGAAAAGTTGATAAAACATATCCCATGGCAACAAGCGAGGATAGTTTGGAAAAAAAGGTTGAGAGAGTGTTTTCCGACGAGGAAAACAGGAGAGTTGACGGGATTCTTTACCGGGAGCTGGATTTTGGCGGAATGACCACCCAGTTTCTGTTGCATATCGTCTCATCAGGGGTGATTATCAGCGACAAGAATATTGAGCCCCTCATGGAGTACATGGAAAAGCACGGCCCGAAAGGAAACGCCTGACATAGTTCGGCGGCTCCTTTGGCCCTGTAATCCCTGTTCCCCCTTTCTTTATCGCAATCTCGGCAGGAGAATAATGTGCGTAGCGCAGGGGTAACCTGTTGTATATATAGGTGATATCCTGATCTATGAGTGCTGATGGTTAAACATATTCAGAACTTTTCCGGATATTCACTAATATTGGTCTCCGCTCTTCAACCTTTGCCCCTAAGTAGGATATCCCATTCTTTTTGGATGAAAAAAAAGTATAATACCCACTTTAATTTTCGGGAGAGTGATGACATATAAAAAACGGACGCACAGTTGCGGAGTTCTTGGAGCGGGCAACGTAGGCGACAAGGTTACTTTAAAGGGTTGGGTTGCCACCAGGCGCGATCACGGGGGGCTTATCTTTATTGACCTTCGCGACAGGGAGGGTATCACCCAGGTGGTGCTGAATCCCGAGATCGATCAGATAGCACACCAGAAAGCGCATGAGATACGCTCGGAATATGTTCTGGAGATAACCGGAAATGTTTCAAAGCGACCCGAAGGGACGATAAATAAAAATCTGAAGACCGGAGAGATAGAGATCTACGCTGAAGAGCTGGTTATCCTGAACAGCTCGAAGACCCCTCCGTTTCCGCTTGAAGAGGCTGAAGAGATTGGCGAGATGATGCGCCTTAAATACAGGTATCTCGATCTCAGGCGAAAGAAGATGCAGGAAAACATCGAGTCCCGATCAAGGCTCGTGCGAATAATAAGGAATTTTCTCGATTCAATGGGATTTCTCGACATCGAAACGCCGATGCTTACGAAAAGCACTCCAGAAGGTGCGAGGGACTATCTTGTCCCGAGCAGACTCTACGCCGGGAAGTTTTTCGCGCTTCCGCAGTCCCCTCAGCTTTTCAAACAGCTTTTGATGGTTTCCGGTTTCGAGCGTTACTACCAGGTCGCGAAATGTTTTCGCGACGAGGATTTGCGCGCCGACCGCCAGCCAGAGTTTACCCAGATAGACATGGAGGTTTCATTCCTTTCGAGCGGAGAGATCCTCGATCTGATCGAAGAGATGTTTGTTTTGATATTCAAGGAGATGAAGAACGTAGAGATAAAGAGGCCGTTCCCCAGGATATCCTGGCACGATGCGATGCTGAAATACGGCAAGGACGCGCCCGATACAAGGTTTGAAATGTTTATCAGCGATATCTCCGGGCTTGCCGATGAATCGGAGTTCAATGTTTTTAAAGGGGCGCTGAAAAGCGGCGGAGTGGTTCGCGGTCTTGCCGCACCCGGCATCACGGAATACAGCCGGAAGGATATGGACGACCTCACCGAAGAGGCAAAGACGTATGGCGCGAAGGGTCTGGCGTGGGTGAAGATAATGCCGGACGGCGCATATAATTCCCCGATAACGAAATTCTTTCCCGGTGACCTGCTCGATCGTATTAAGGAAAAGCTCGGCGCGAAAAATGGCGATACAATGCTCTTCCTTGCCGATAGCGAGGAGGTTGTCTGCGCGGGGCTTGCCCATATACGCCTGCTGATGGGGAAGCGCAACGGCCTGATGGATGATTCCGTTTTCGCCATGACATGGGTTGTAGATTTTCCGATGTTCCAATGGGACGAGACCGAAAAGAGGTTCAACGCCATTCATCATCCTTTCACCACGGTCAAGCCGGAGCATAGGGAACTGCTGAAAACAGATCCGAAAAAGGCGCTTACAGACGCATATGACATAGTTCTCAACGGGAGCGAGGTCGGTGGAGGCTCGATACGTATACATGATATGGAATTACAGAAAGAGGTCTTTTCGATACTCGGCATTGGTGATGAAGAGGCAAAAGAGAAGTTCGGCTTCCTGCTCGACGCTCTTGAATACGGCGCCCCGCCGCACGGAGGTTTGGCTCTCGGTCTCGACAGGCTCGCCATGATCATCACAGGTTCCCAGTCCATTCGCGACGTGATCGCCTTCCCGAAAACGCAACGCGCTCTTGATCTGATGGTAGACGCACCTTCGCCTGTCTCGGACAGGCAGTTAAAGGAGCTCTCGTTAAAGACCACTATCAAACAGGCATAGCGGTATCGACATGGATCACCTGAATCCGGCAGGAGAGGTAAAGACAAGGTTCGCGCCAAGCCCTACAGGGACGCTACATCTCGGCGGAGCGCGCACCGCCCTTTTCAACTGGCTCTATGCCCGAAACAGAAAAGGGAAGTTCGTCCTCAGAATAGAGGATACCGACACCGAGCGTTCCACCCGTGAATCTGTGGATGAGATACTCGAATCGATGAAGTGGCTCGGCCTTGACCACGATGAAGGCCCCTATTTTCAGAGCGAGCGCACCGGCCTATATTCTGAAAAGGTTGATACGCTCTTGAAAGAAGGTAAAGCGTATCGCTGTTATTGCACAAAGGAGGAGCTGGACGCCAAGCGCGAAGCGATCCAGAAGGCGGGGGGCAAACCGCTGTATGACAGGAAATGCAGGGAGCTGGGCGAAGGGGATGTCTCAAAGCCTCATGTGATACGTTTCAAAATGCCGCTTAAAGGGAGCACCGTTTTTATCGATTCCCTGCGGGGCGCGGTTGAAGTCGAGAATTCGGAGATGGACGATTTCGTAATAAGACGCACGGACGGCGGTGTGATCTACAATCTTGTTGTCGTTATCGACGACGCCGAAATGGGAATAACAAACGTCATACGGGGGGACGACCATATTGCGAATACGCCAAAGCAGGTGAATCTGTATAAGGCGTTCGGATATCCGGTGCCGGAGTTCACTCACGTTTCGATGATCCTCGGTAAGGACAAGAAGAGGCTGAGCAAGAGGCATGGAGCCGATTCGGTTCTGGCCTTGCGCGACTCCGGGTACGTGAGCGACGCGCTTGTAAACATGCTAGCAAGGCTTGGCTGGAGCAGTGGCGATCAGGAGGTATTCTCCCGCGAAGAGATAGTGGATAAATTTTCTCTGGCGAACATCACCATGTCGTCCGCGGTTTTCGATATGGAAAAGCTTCTGTGGCTGAACGGTCAGCACATCATGCGCATGGATGATGGCCGGCTGGCGGACGAGGCGTTGCCGTTTGTGAAAAAAAATCATCCGAACGCCGACCGGGAATCGCTGATAAAGATCCTCCCGCTCCTAAAGGAGCGCGCGAAAACGCTTGTCGATCTTGCGGATGGAGCGGAATTTTATTTTGCCAACGAAGTCGTTGTAGACAAGGGCGCAAGGGAAAAGTTCCTGACAGCCGCGCACCTCCAGTATCTGAAGGATGTTGCGGAGCTGATTGAGAAGCATGGCGTTTCGGACGCCGAGGTGTTGAATGGCGAGTTCAAGAATCTTGCCGAACGAAATTCCACAAAGATGAAGGATATCGCGCAGCCGGTACGCGTCGCCCTCACGGGGAAGACGGTCTCTCCGGGGATATTCGAAATGATGTCGATCATCGGCAAGGATGAATCGTTGAAGCGAATACGTGCTTTGCTGTAATATCTGATTGCGATAGTTCATTTCGCATATGGTTTTTTCGGAGCGATTTGTATGCCGGATTGGCGCGGAAAAGAATCCGTACGAGCTCTCCAGAGCGAGGGGTGGAGATGGTAGTATCAGAGATCGAATATCAAATTGTTCTTCTCTTCTGCATCGAGGAATATTTCGAACCTGAAATGGAAGATGAGCTTTCCATCATTGTGCCGGATGTAATCTCTGAATATAACGGGAGTGTTCTGGAGATGAAAGTTAACCGGGATTACCTGTATGTACACTTCAGGTCATCCCCGGATCACTCCCCTTCGGAGGTAGCGCGGGGTCTTGCCTTGCTCACTTCAGCCAGGCTTATAAACCTGCATAATGGATTGAAAGGGTACGAGACCGTTTTTAGGCCGGATTTTTGCGTTAAAACCGGGGAAAAAATGGGAGAGTATGAAATAGAAGATTTTATGGCAATTGCGAAATCGAGACTTTGATTAAACCCGAAAATAGGTATATAATGTTACGAAAGAATAAACTATTGTTACGTTAACTTTAACCTGCAAACATGGGGCAACTAAATGGCAAGTAAAAAATTCGCCGACTTGGGAAACATAAAGGCGTTTCTCGGTCACGGCACAGAATTCGAGGGTCTTCTCAGTTTTGAAGGTACGGTTCGTCTTGACGGAGTTTTTAAAGGTGAGATCCAGTCAGCCGACTGTCTGATTATCGGCGATACCGCGAGGGTTGAGGCTGAGGTTAACATAGGCCGTCTTGTTGTAATGGGGAGACTGCAGGGCAACGTGAGGGCCAGCGACAAGGTGGAGATTTCTTCCACGGGCAATATCGAAGGTGATATCGTCACACCGATAATCATGATTGAGGAAGGGGCAAATCTTGAGGGTAGCATCCACATGCACAGTCAACAGCCTGCCACATCGAAACCTCAAAAGGAGACGCTTATAAAAACTCAGTCTTCTCAGGCGGAAGAGAGTATCAACTGACCCGGATAGATATCCTGGCGGAGTAAAGATTCCCGCCCTGTCCGCTACTTTGTATTCTGTTTGCCGTGCGGCAGTTTCTTTTTATCCCAGCTGAAAAACCACTTTGTAAGAGGTGGTAAAGCCATTAGTATGGTCATGAATTTGATTTTGCGCCCGTAGCTCAGCTGGATAGAGCATCTGACTTCGGATCAGAGGGTCGGGAGTTCGAATCTCTCCGGGCGCGCCATTTTTCAATTTGCGTATTTTCCCCGCCATAGATATGCCGGATAGGGAATTCGAACTTTTCATAACTTGAAATTTGGCGCGGTCGGTTCCGCATCGCCAAATTTTTCATGGTTTTAAATCCGGTTAAATAGTTATAAACTCACTCCTAAGGGTCTCTTTCGTGGATTGTAGGAGTGGAAATGATTAAAAAGATTCCGGTGGAACAGTTGAAGCCTGGGATGTTCGTCCATGATTTCAACTGCGGGTGGCTTGACCATCCGTTCCTTAAAAATGCGGTTCTCATCAAAAACGACTCCATGATCAAAAAAGTCATTGAGGTAGGCATAAGGGAAGTCTATATCGACGCATCAAAAGGCCTTGATTCGGGAGAAGCGCCTCTCAAGGAGGAAGAAGACAAAAAAACAGCGGCGTCCGTAAAAAGAATAGTCGATGAATATCCGCAGGTGGAGAACCTCGTTCCTATGATGCAGGAGATAGAAAAGGCGGCGGAGATAAAGGAAGAGGCCAAAAAGGCGATCACCGGCGTGATGGAAGACTTGCAGGCGGGCAAGGAGCTTGAAAAAGAGAAGATAGACCTTGTAGTCGAGGAGATGGTCGAATCCGTCATAAGGAACAAGCATGCGCTGACCAGCCTCAGCCGGGTGAAAAAGAAAGACGAATATACATATATGCACTCTGTGAACGTATCGATACTGATGATATCGTTTTGCAGAACCATGAAGATGAGCAAGTCTGATATCGCGGTTTTCGGAACCGGAGCCTTGCTGCATGACATAGGGAAGATGAAGGTCTCTCAGGCACTCCTTAACAAGCCTTCCAAGCTGACGGATGATGAGTTTGCGCAGATGAAAATGCATGCGGTATACAGCGGGGAGATACTGACGGAGACGGGCGATTTTTCTCAGAAGGCTATTGACGTCGCTTCACAGCATCACGAAAGGTTCGATGGTACCGGATACCCAAAAGGGTTGAAGGGGGACAAGATAAGTCAGGGGGGGCAGATGTCCTCGATAGTAGATGTTTACGATGCCATCACCTCGGACCGATGCTACCATACCGGAATGGACCCTTCGGAGGCATTAAAGAAGATATTTGAGTGGAGCAAATACCACTTTGATCCGAAACTTGTGCAGTACTACATACGGAGCGTGGGGATATATCCTGTTGGTACGCTTGTCAGGCTCGAAAGTGATTACCTGGCAGTTGTTATGCAACCGGGAGAAGAGGATTTAACGAAGCCAAAAGTGAAGATCATTTATGATGTTGACCGGGATTGGCCGGTAGAGCCGAGGGTCCTTGACCTGGCAAAACCTGCCGTTGGCGTTTCGACCCAGGACAGGATCGTTTCAACTGAATCACCGCTGAAATGGAAAATCAATCCGCTGAAATATATCGATTTTCTGAATCAATAGCCTAATCAGTTCATGCAGGTCGCATGGTAATGACTGTTTTATTACAAACTAAACTGCACTGCCGGCAAGATACCGCTCAAAAGCTCTTTTGCCACGCCTTGCTCTTGCGGGATTTCCAGGGTGCTGAAACGCATAGACAACGCTGTAAATATACTTCAGCACAAAGTTCAGTATTTTGTAATACGGTATTTCCCGTAATGTTTGTCGTATATCAAGCACTATCTTCAGCGCTGGTGAGATAAAGCTAGACAAAGTCATAAGCAACACATAGTTGATAACACCCAAACTATGGGTTATTTCCATCTCATTTGATCCCTTATCAGTTCTAACGCTCTCTTTTCCCTGAGGCCCGATTTTACTACAAATTTCTTCTGTGACAACCGGCAAATTGTCATCATGGTAGCGAGGCCCCTTTTTTGCCTCAATTCCAGAAAGATCTATTATTTCAACTTTTAACATTTCGGTTGTTTTCATAAACACCCCTATTGGTTTTAAGTATTTATATCTTCTTTGTTCCTATGATCTCTTTTCGGTATTTTCGATAATAACTAAAGGGTTGCAAAGTACGTGCCACAGTTGAAGACATTGTATGTCATTGATAATATAGGGCAATTATTTTCAGATTCAAAAGAATGACGGTATATTCTATTTTTTCTGACTATTTTCAAATGTTTACGAAATCATTAATTAAAGGATCATGTTTATATATTGATGCCAGTAGCCAAATATGTTGCTAGTGGTTTGAATATTAAATAAAAACCACTTTTTTCAGCTCGGGAGCGCTAGTTTGCTGCGAGGTCGAACCTGTCTACTTCATGCGAAAAAGGATTGTTGATTCTGTGAATATGGTTTGCCAAAGCCGGATATTTTGCCGCTACATGCGCGATTACAACCTGTTGGCGCATGGCTTTTGCCTCCAATTCGATCTTCCTTTTGATCTCCTTTGAAGTTCCGTTCCCGCTAAGTTCGACTAGCTGAGTCAGTTTTACAAGTTCGAGAAATTCATTTTCGTTTAGCATTTTATCACCTCATCCTTTTTATCGGTTATTGGCAACCGACGCATAAATTATTCTAGTTACTTCTTCTCATGCCCGTTGTAATTGCATACACCGTACCAAATTTACCCAGGTAAATGCCTATAAAAAACAATATCTTACGATAGTGATTCTGAGTATCTGTTTATTTTCTTGCGGGGTATCTACAAATGTTGATGGTTTGATGCGGTCATACAAATAATCTCGTCCGCATGGCAGATTATGATTGTCCGGCTTTATTTTTAGCGGATACCGGTATTTACCCGATCTGGGTTACGCATCCTTCCCACCATCGGCAACCGATTTTTTGGCATCCTCTGTTCTGTTTGTAGCAGTCGTTATGGCCATTTAAGAGTTGGAGTTTTCTGATTTTGTCAGGATTTTTCTGGGCCCATTCAATTGTATGTCTCCAGCTATCTTGACCTTTTTCGGTAGTATTTAGCATAGCCACCTCTTTCCTATTGTGTATATCGGTTAATTTTGCTTCCACCTTTATTTTGCAGACTTTATGCCAAAGATAAGCGGTTTATCATATTGATATATAAAGAGATAAATCGGCATATTTCCGGTTTAAAGGTGATTTTGCACAAAATCATAACAAATGCAAAAGTAGGATAAAAAACCAATTTTCATTGGCAATACAGGCGGGAACTGCGCGTTATCCGCCGATCGAGGCCATCCCTTTTCCGGTAGTAGTCATGGAGTCCGTTTCCAGTCCATGTCCGCGCGGTTTGCAGAGTATTGCTTCGCTGAATTTTTCAAGGAACCAGCTGTCCTCCATTTGTTCCCTCAGACCGTATGCCAGGTCAATCTCGCTATCTGAAAAGAGGCATGATCGAAGGCTCCCTTCCGCTGTCAGCCGCAAGCGGTTACAGCCATCACAGAATTTCTCGGTCATCGGGGAGACGAAGCCGATCTTCCCGGTTCCACCCCCTAACTTGAAAACTTTTGCAGGGCCATTATGCTTGCCATAATTCCCATCCGGCATAAGCTCGTATTTCTCACGGATCAATCTTTCAATATCACGATTCGGCAGCTTCTCCTTCCCGTTCCAGAGGCGGTTGTGAGCTGTCGGCATCATTTCAATAAACCTTATTTCCACCGGCAGTCTCCTTGCCAGTTCAGCGAATGCGGGGATCTCGTCATCGTTGAATCCTTTTATGCCGACGACATTGATCTTTACCGGAAAGATATCTTCTTCGCAGATCTTTTCTATTGAGTCGAGCACCTTTCCTAGAACATCCGAGCCCGAAAGCTCCTTCATCCGGTCTGTTTTCAGGGTATCAAGTGAAATATTAATCCTGTCGAGACCGGCTCTTTTAAGTTCGCCGGCCATTTTCCCCAGGAGTACGCCGTTCGTAGTAAGCGTTACCTCCTCAATACCGCTTATATTTTTGATATCCCTTACCAAAGTGACGATCCCCTTGCGGATAAGGGGTTCACCGCCGGTAAGGCGGATTTTCCTTACACCGGCGCCACTGAAAATTCTTATAAGCCGGGTGATTTCCCTTATCGTAAGGATGTCCCCCTGAGGGTAGATGTTCTGCCCGGACGGCATGCAATAGGCACATTTCAGGTTGCACCGGGGGGTCACCGATACGCGCAGATATGACACGCTTCTCCCGTATTGATCCTTCTGCTCATTCATGAAATATATCCATTGCCTTCTTTAATCTGTAAAATGTTTCGCATGAAGATATTGTACTTTGCATCGCTCCGCGAGCATCTTGGCCGCTCAGAAGAGTATTTCACCATAGATACAAAAACAACCGTTAAGGTTTTTTTCATGGAGAATATTTCGGGCAGGGTAAAGGGGCTAAACCCGGAAAAATTTCTCTACGCGATCAATGAGGAGATGGCAGATGCCGACGCGGAGCTTTCAGACGACGATACGCTCGCTATCATGCCCCCTCTGTCGGGCGGTTCCCGCGAATGACAAGGATTCAGCAGGACGATTTTTCTATGGACAGGGAGATCGCCCTCTGTCTCGGCGACAGGAGGGACGCCGGTGGTGTGGCAACCTTTGTCGGAATAGTTCGCGACATATCGAAGGACAAAAAGATCTTGAAAATTGAATTTTCTCATTATGGCGCGATGGCCGACAAGGAGCTTGCAGGGGTGCGCCGAACCGCGATGGAAAGATTCGACATAATCAATCTGTCGATAGTTCACCGCGTTGGCACTCTTTTCCCAGGCGACAGAATTGTCGGCATCGCCGCCGTCGCGCGCCACAGGGGACCTGCCTTTGAGGCTTGCGAGTTTGCCATTACGGAGCTGAAAAAAAAAGTTCCTATCTGGAAAAAGGAATTTACAGAAGAGGGCGAAGAGTGGGTCGAAGAGACGCCGTAAAGCAAGTTCAAATTTAATAGGATTGGATAAATGAAAAAGGAAAGATTGATGGCCCATGCCCGCGCAGTCTCGCTGATGCTCGGTAGAGTTCCTCTTATCGCAACGGAAAATATCTCATTGAACTGCGCGGAGGGGAGAGTTCTTCGCGAAGATATCAGGTCCGACAGGCCGCTCCCCCCCTTCAACCGCTCCGCCATGGACGGCTACGCTGTCAAGTATTCGGATCTTTCCGCAGGAAGAAAGATATTCAAACCGGTGGGGATGATCGAAGCAGGTTCAAACTTTTTAGGGAAACTGCAAAAGGGTGAGGCAATAAAAATAATGACAGGCGCGCCGGTACCCGATGGGGCCGATATGGTGGTCAAGGTAGAACATTCAAAACTCTCGGGCAAGCATGTCGAGCTGATCGAGACAAAGCCGGAAAGATGGCTGAATGTACACCGCCACGGCTCGGATACGAAAAAAGGGGCCGTTGTCATGAAGTCGGGGACGGAGTTGTCGCCGTTGAACCTAAGCGTCGCCGCATCCGTAGGCGCGGTGAAGCTAAAGGTGTCGAAAAAAATAAAAATCCTGGTTGTCACTACCGGTAATGAGATAATCTCCCCGTCGGCATCGCCAAAACCATCACAGGTGCGGGATAGCAATGCGAGTTTTCTCCACGCCCGATTTTCATCTCTCAATCTTGTCGAGGCCGATTTCAAGGGGCCTATCAGAGATGAACCCGGTTTGCTGGAGAAAACTTTCAGAAATGGAATTGAGAAATACGACATGCTCATCGTCACCGGCGGAGTTTCGATGGGGGATTCGGATTTTACTCACGGCCTGATGGAGAGAATAGGTGTAAGCAAGGTTTTTCATCGCCTTGCGATAAGACCGGGGAAGCCTGTCTGGTTTGGCGCCAGGGGGAAGAAGGTTGTATTCGGCCTTCCGGGAAACCCCGTTTCCGTTTCGGCGACATTCCATGAGTTCGTACTGCCGGCGATCCGCAGGATGTCGGGGATGGAAAGAATTCTCCCCTTCTCGGTGCGCCTCCCACTGGCTGTGGATGTAAATAAGAAAAACGGTCTAAAGGAGTTCCGCGTGGGGAATATTTCTGCGGACAGTACGTCCGTTGCGCCCGTGAAAAGCTACAAGGGGTCGGGTGATTTTTATTCGGCTTCTTTCAGCGACGGCCTTATAGTTTTTCCAGAAGAATCCCGCCTGTTCAAGAGCGGGGAAGTGTTGGAATTTCATCCATGGCGATTTTGAAAGATCGCTTTCCCCCCAGACTGGGATTCTGCGGATACAGCGATTCTGGCAAAACCACTCTTATTGAAAAGCTGATCCCCGCGCTTGCGTCGGCAGGGTTGACTGCGGGCTATCTGAAGCACGACGCGCACAGGCTCGATGTCGACAGGGAGGGGAAGGATACATGGAGAATATATAAGGCCGGAGCCTCGGTCGTCGCCGCCAATTCTGAAGAGGAGACATTTGCGCGCACGTCATCAGTTATGGATGGTTCGATCTTCGCTGGTTGCGACCTGGTGATAGTTGAAGGCTTCAAGAATGCGGAGTGGGACAAGTTCTGGGTTCACCCGTATGACGGCGATTCGGGAAATATGCCGAACCTTGTTAATGTGATAGGGGAGATAGGGGGAGGCGGATTTCGTCACGACGATGTTACGGCGATTGCCGGTAGAGTTGAAGAGTGGTTGCGTGGCAAGGTGTCGGACAGGGAGATCTACGGCGGACTCCTTATCGGGGGGAAGAGCGAGCGGATGGGGAGCCCCAAGTCGCTGATGGTTGCGGATGGAGTGACACTGGCGGAAAGGAATTTTGCCCTGCTGAAGGGGCATTGCGATGCTGCCTATCTACTGGGTACCGGGCCGGTTCCTGAAAATATGAAAGATGAAAAAAGGATTGCGGATCTGCCGGGTGTGGAAGGACCGCTTGGCGGGATACTCTCGGCTTCGCGTCTCGCGTCATCCGTCGACTGGCTCATCCTCGCGGTCGATATGCCGAATGTAACGGCAGAATATTTAAAAGTGATCATTGATAGCAGGGGGCCTGGCTACCGTTTCATCGGCGCAGGCAAGCGCGGCGGCGGTTTACTGGAGCCGCTCTGCTCGCTCTACTCCCCCCAGATACTGCATTGGATGGATTCCAACCGGGGTGAAGAGCTCTCTCTCAACCGGCTTTTGAAAAGCTATGGTGTGGAGGGGGATGAATCGCTCTTCGATGGCGAGATCCTTAAAAACCTAAATTCACCGGCAGACCTCTAGTATAATTTTTACATGAGCAAGGAATTCACACACCTGAGCGAAAAGGGGGAGGCAAGGATGGTAGACATCTCCGGCAAGACTGAAACCTCACGCCGGGCAGTTGCTTCGTCCTTCGTAAAGATGAGCGCCGATACTCTGAACGCCATAAGGGATGAGAAGTTGCCGAAAGGGGATGTATTTGCCGCCGCACGGATAGCCGGGATAATGGGGGCGAAGCGCGTGGCGGAGCTAATTCCCCTTTGCCATCCGCTGAACATCGATCATTGCGAAATAGTGTTTGAGATGAAGGAGGGCGGAATAGCTGTGCGCTCGGAGGTGAAGGTGAGGGGGACCACCGGCGCGGAGATGGAAGCAATAACGGCTGTATCAATCGCCGCCCTTACAATTTACGATATGTGCAAGTCGATGGAGAAGGGGATAGTGATAACCGATACGATGCTCCTTGAAAAGGATGGCGGGAAGTCCGGCAGTTTCAGGCGCAAATAGCGGATGATAAGGACAGCCATCCTTGTGGTCTCTGATACGAGAGGCGATAAGGCTTCCAATAAACCTGATCTCTGCATCCCGGCGATTGCCGGGTTTCTGAATGGGAAAGATTTCGAGGTAGTCGCCTCGAAGATCGTGAAGGACGAGATAGGCGAGATCCAGCAGGCGATAAGGGATTGGGTCGATGATAGATCGATCGACCTTGTTCTCACCTCCGGCGGTACCGGTGTTTCGCCGCGCGATGTTACCCCCGAAGCGACCAGGCCGCTCCTCACAAAGGAACTCCCTGGAGTTGCGGAGGCGATGCGCGCATATTCATTGAAGAAGACCGTCAGGGCGGTGCTCTCAAGGGCCGTTGCGGGACTTGCAGGGGATACGCTTGTAGTGAACCTCCCCGGCTCTCCGAAAGGGGCGGTGGAAAATCTCGAAGCGGTCTTTGAATCATTCGCGCACATCATTGAGAAAGGGCGGGGGGACAACAGCGACTGCGCATGAAACTCCGTCATCCCACGGGAGGAGATGAAAAAATCTTGGTCTTACGGCCGATTTCATGGTAATTTATCGCTCTTTAGAGGGGGATTAGAGGGTTGTCTTTTGTAAACAGGTTCAGACTGCGGATGAAGGAACGCCGCGCCGTAATGCCGGGTGCGAGTGAATTCAAGCAGGCGGCCATTGTTTACGTCGCCCTTAAGAGCGTCATCATCTTTCTCACCGCGAATTACATCCACTGCGCGACATGCGGGGATACCACTTTTCTAAGACAGGCTATCCACCTTATACTCTTCAGCCATTTTCTCTGGGCGGGGATGCGGTTGACGTCGCTCACCATCGGCCTTGCGTGCGTTGCCAGGGGGATAGCCTATATGGTGAACTATTTTTTCAAAACGACTTTCCTGCTATATCTTCCGATTACCGGTACGAAGCTTTCCGTGCTGAATGAAGGGGCCGCCGGGAATTCCATCTTTCTTGTAAATTCCCTTCTCCTTTTCGCGATAGCGGGGATGATATTCCGCGCAGTGAAGGCAAGGAGTTCAACTAGCGTTGAAGAGGAGCCGGAGTCGGCCCCCGTTGAGCTTCCCGCCAGATCCTTCTGACGCCTCGGCGATCAGGTTTCGTGCTCCGTAAGTTTCAGGAAGATAGCCTCCAGCTGATTTGAATCTGAATCTGCTTTCTTTTGCAGTTCGTCGACCGTACCGCTGGCGATTACCTCACCCTTTTCGATTATCGAAATCCTGTGGCAAAGCTCCTGCGCCACCGCAAGGGTGTGAGTCGACATGAAGATGGTTTTCCCTTCCTCGCAAAAGCTTCTGAAGAGGTCCTTTACAATCTTATGTCCGTGCGGATCGAGGCCGACCATCGGCTCGTCGATAATCAGATATTTCGGATGGTGTATCAGTGCGCCGGTGATAACCAGTTTCTGTTTCATCCCGTGTGAGTAGTTTTCAATAAGCTCATCGATCCGGTCGGCAAGGGAGAATATCTTCAGCAGTTCGCTCCTTTTCTGTTTCACGCTCTCCCTCGGTATTTCGTAGATGTCTAGCATGAAGTCGAGAAATTCCCTCCCAGTCAGTTTTTCATATACGAAAGGCTTGTCGGGGATAAAGCCTATCAGCTTCTTGGCTCTCTTCGGTTCTTCCTGAATGTCGAATCCGCCGATTGTGATCCTCCCCGAAGTGGGGATGAGGAGCCCAACCATCATGTTTATGGTCGTAGTCTTTCCTGCGCCGTTCGGGCCGAGGAATCCAAAACAGACCCCTTCTTCGATCGCGAAGGAGAGGTTCTTTACAGCCTTTACGCTGCCGTAATCCTTGCTGACGTTCTCGAAACGAATCATATCTAGATTATATATGACGACAGCCGCCTCTGCCGGTGCCGGTGAATCTCCCCTGCGGGCCGACAGATAGCGACGTTAGTCCAGAAGCTATCTCTCTTACGGGGAGGCGATCTCGCTGTATAATGCGGAGATGATCCGCGATCTGATATTGAAAAGCCGTTCCTATCGCCGGTTCCATCAGGAGGTGGCGGTTGGAGAGTCGACGCTTAGAGAGCTTGTCGATCTTGCGCGTCTGTCGCCTTCCGCCGCGAATAAACAGCCGCTCAAGTATGTTCTATCGCATGAGGGGGAGAAGAACGCGAAAATATTTCCGCATCTCGCATGGGCGGGGTATTTGAAGGATTGGCCCGGCCCTGAGGAGGGGGAGAGGCCGTCCGCGTATATCATTATCCTGCTCGATACGAGGATAAGTAAAAAGGTCGATTGCGATCATGGTATTGCGGCGCAGTCGATCATGCTGGGGGCCGTTGAAAAAGGATTTGGCGGGACGATAATTTCGTCCGTGAAGAGAGAGGAACTTTCCAAATTGTTGGGGCTGCCGGATTATCTGGAGATCCTTCTTGTCCTCGCGATCGGCAAGCCGAAGGAGGAGGTAGTTATAGAGGAGAGCGGCGAGCTTGGCCCCGACGGCGACATAAAATATTGGCGCGACGAAAACCAAACCCACCATATCCCCAAACGCCCTCTGGATGAGGTTTTATTTAACGATCAACTAAAAAGTTCGAGTTATTAAATTAATCCTCTGCTGTCCATAGATGAATAGTTTGCTCCATCCTTGCCATTGCTTTCGGTTTACAAAAATCAGGTACCCGTTGCGGGTGGTTCAATGCTTTCGGTTTTCTTGTGCAATTTTTCGTTTAAAGTAAATTCGGCAATTTGTTTTTTTAGATTCTCAATTGTCTCTTGTTTAAGTTTTAATTCATCCTCCGCTTTCTCCGCTTTCTTTTCAATATCATAAAGCTGGTCTTTTACTTTTTTAAGCTCGGTGTTGGCTTCTGAAAGTTGGTTTTTAAATATTTCCGCGGCATCAGTAGCTTCTTTGATTTTTAAGTCTTTTTCCGATAATGCCGCTTTCAAGTCGTTGGCTAGATTCTTGCTATTAGAAATGTTTTTGGCAAGTTCATCAATGTCTTTTTGTTTTGCTTTGTTCTTTTCAAATAACTCTTCAACCTGTTTGTTTTTAGCTTCGATTAGTTTATTGTTTTCTCTTTTATCTTTTTCGAGTTCGGCCACCTGTTGTGCGTATTGGTCTTTTGTTTGTTCAGCTATTCTAATTTTCTCTTCAATCAGCTTTCTGGCATTAGCATCTTTTTTTGAATTGGTATCCAGTTGTTCAAGTTCTCTTTTTAGGGCATGAATATTCTCATCGGACTTTTGTTTGTTTTTTTCTAGCTCAGAGATTGTTTTGGTTTTTTGGGCGTTTTCTTCCTCAAGGTTGATAATGCCCAAATGTTTATAATTTTTCTCGATTTCATCGAATTTCAAAGAAGCTTCCCTGAAATTCAGATGAAAAAGCGGCTCATTTTCATTTACCATTTTTGCGAATAGGCCGGCCTTTAAAACGCCGCTGGTAGTTTTGAAATCCGAACTGTTTGTTAGTGTCAAAACGTCAGTCATGACTTTTGCTTGCAACTTTTTTAGTTCAATGTCGTTAATAGCATTTTGGACCGTGCATGGGCCGAAAAGCGCAGTTATGGCAACAGCCATGAATGAAGGTTTTAATATTGAATCAATTATTCTGTCTCTTAGCCGAATATCTTGAGCATCGTATGTCTTGTTCAGAATTTCATCATGTTCTGATGTTTCACCAATATTTTTATTCTTGTTTTTCATCTTACCTCCCTTGTGAAAACGAATAAAAGGTTATTAGGCATAAATTTATAACATTTCAGAAGCAAGAGATATTAGTTATATTTATACAGTTGTGCATAGAATAATTACATAAAGGTATTAGCATGATAATTTCCGCTTTCAAAAACAAAGAAGTAGAATGGAGTTGGTGGTCAATCCAGCGTAATAAATATTCTTGCAATACATAAGGGAATATTCAGATGCATTACAAGCCGGTTCGCGACAAAAAAGGGAGATACGTAATAAAAACCCGAAGGGGTGGGCAGGTTCTTATACATAATCCGCTGTTGAACAAGGGGACGGCGTTCTCCGAGGAGGAGCGGAGGGTTTTCGGGCTTGAGGGATTGCTTCCTCCGTATATAACATCCATCGAGGAGCAGTCCGAACGGCTGAGGGAGAGTTTTAATCACAAGCCCGACAACATCGAGAAATACATATTCCTTCGCGCATTGCAGGACAGGAATGAAACGCTTTTTTACCACTTCCTCAGGAGCGACATCAAGGTGATGCTCCCTATAATCTACACGCCGACCGTCGGAGACGCAGTCGAAAAATACGGCCACATATACAGAAATGCTCGAGGACTTTTTATTACGCCGGAAAATGTCGACCGTATGGGTGAGATGGCCGACTCGTTGCCATCGAATGAAATTGAAGTAATTGTCGTCACCGACAGCCAGGGGATACTCGGAATAGGGGATCAGGGGGTCGGCGGGATGGCGATATCCATCGGCAAGCTTTCCATCTACACCGCGGCGGCGGGGATACATCCGTCTGCGTGCCTTCCGATCTGTCTCGACGTCGGGACGGACAACAAGAAACTTCTCGAAGACAAATACTATCTCGGATACAGGAGAAAGCGCCTTGCCGGGGATGAGTACCACCAGTTCATTGAAAAATTCGTAAAAGGGGTCAAGAAGAATTTTCCCGACGCGATATTGCAGTGGGAAGATTTTTCGAAACAGAACGCGTTTACGAATATGGATAGATACGCATCGAAGGTTCGTTCCTTTAACGACGACGTGCAGGGAACCGGCGCGGTAACGCTCGGCGGTATCATCTGCGCGCTGAAGATAAAGAACGAAAAACTCCGCGAGCAGAAATTCGCTATATACGGCGCTGGAGCGGCAGGGATAGGGATCGCGAGGCAGATAAAGGATTCGCTCCTCCATGAAGGGCTTTCTGCGAATGAAGCATCAAGGCGGATCTACGTCGTGGATTCCCAAGGCCTCCTTTGCGACAGCAGGGAGGAGGTTGACGATTACAAAAAAGAGTTCGCCTATCCCGAAAAGGAGCTCACGGCTTGGAAGAGGGATAATCTCTATTCGTTCACCCTTGCCGATGTGGTGAGAAACGGCAAGGTGACCGCGCTGATAGGCGTTTCGGCGCAGAAAGGATCTTTCGACGCGGGGCTAGTCGACCTTATGCTGGAGAATACGCCGGAGCCGATCATTTTCCCGCTCTCCAATCCGACGTCCAAGGCGGAAGCAGATCCGCGGTGGATACTTGAATATACCAACGGAAAGGCGATAGTCGCCTCCGGCTCCCCTTTCCCGCCGGTTAAGGTAGGGGGAACCGAGTATCAGATAGGGCAGGGGAACAACGCATTTATTTTCCCCGGCATAGGCTTGGGCGTTCTGGCATCCAGATCGAAGGTAGTGCTCCCTTCGTTTTTCACCGCGGCAGCGCACGCACTGGCGGATACTGTCTCGGCTGAAAGGCTGAACAGCAGGACTATATACCCCCCGATCGAGAATATTTTTGAGGTATCGCTGAAAGTAGCGGTTGCGGTGTACCAAAAAGCCATGGACGAAGGTGTTGGGAAGAAGATCAAGGGCGACCCGGAACATGCCATAAGGGAGCGGATGTGGCTTCCTGAGTATCCAGTGATTATAAGGTAATATCCGTTTCACAATTTGCTAATGCCGAAAGTTGACTTGACACAAATACAGGATTAATATCAGACGCTTAGGGAGAGGTTTTCGATTTTTTCGGCAGTGCGATCCGAGGTTCTTTACTTTAGGCGGGGAATCAATAATGACCATTTTCGGGGGAACCGGTAAAGAGCGGTCAGGCAGTTCAATTCCTTCGGTTTATTCCGGCGGCCTGTTGTCCGATTTTTCAATTGCGCTGCATACTAGATTTGGGAAATTCATCATGGTGCTCCTGTTCCTTGGTCTTGCTGGGGTCTGGAGCGGATACAAGTATTATGAATCCGACCTGAAGATAATCAATGATACTGATATAAGCCGAAAGGATAAAAGCGACGAATTTATAATGCTCGCCGAGTATCTTGAGAAAATACTCCTTTTCGTCATGCCTGCCAACGACGCATTGAGCCACGCGGCAGGGATTTCAACCGGGAAATACACCAGTGAGCTGTCAATAAAGCTTATAGCAAATGAAGTATTGGAAAATCAGAAGAGGAAAAACGAGCTCAAGCAATTCTACGCGCTGTACTCGGCCTACTTTGAGATAGATTTTTACGCCAATGTCAGACGCTCCGTCGATAGTCAGACTCAAAAGGCGGATGAAATATTCCTGATAGTCGAAAAGATTCTCGATCAAAAAATGGAGGTTAGGAGGGATGCGGAGAGTCTCAAGCTTTATCACAAAGGGCTTGAGCTTATGGAGGAGATGGATAACGGCATCGATGATGTTGTGGATCTGCTGGGGGAGCGTCTCAGTTCCCTTAAGGGGATGTACGATATCGAGCATATTTCAGACAATGTTATGCAGGAGAAGATGCTTTCAAAGGTACAGGCCTCAATGCTGTTGGCCACCATTTTTGTAATTGTTATCGGACTAATGACCCTTTATGCGCATGGACTTATAGAGTGGGAAAACCGTCTGGTGCGCCAGAACGAGGAGAAATATAAAAAACTTGTAGAATCCGCCGAGGACGCCATCTTTGTCGCGAACGCCGATACGGGGATAATCATCGACGTAAACAGAAAGGCGGAAGAGCTGATGGCGATGCCGCGTGAAAAGCTGATAGGGATGCATCAAAGTGCGTTGCATCCCCTCAATGAGGCACAGGAATATTCCGAACGTTTTAAAAGGAACACGGATGGCGAGTATGGACAGTTGCTGGACATGAAGGTATGCCGGAGTGATGGAAAGACTATTCCTGTGGATATCCGGTCAAGCGTTACCGAAATCGGCGGCGTAAAAATTATCCAGGGGATATTTCGCGATATGACCTTCCAGCGGGAGGCGGAAAAGAAAATGGAAGAGCACACCCGCTTTCTGCAAACAATGATAGACACGATCCCAAATCCGGTTTACTACAAGGATGCGCAGGGGAAATACCTTGGGAGCAATGCCGCTTTTATGGAGTGGCACGGCATAAAGCAATCGGAGCTGAAAGGGAAAACAGCATTTGATCTCAACGAATCCGGGGTCGCCAAAAGAAATTCTGAAAAGGACAAGGAGTTGTTTTCCAACCCTGATGAAGTGCAGGTTTTTGAAGGGGAAATGTATCATAAAGGTTTGAAAAAATACAGAAGCGTTGTTTTTTACAAATCGGTCTTTTATGACGAGAACAAAAAGGTGGCCGGGCTGGTCGGAATAATGCTTGATATCACCGCGAGGAAAGAGGCCGAAGAGCAGACGATGATATTCAGGAAATTTGCCGAGGCGTCCGGCCAGGGATTCGGCATGTGCGGTCTTGACGGGAATATCACCTATCTCAACCCGACCTTATGCAGGATGATCGGCATAAAAAGCATGGAGGATATCCACGCGAAACCATTGGTTACTCTCTATCCCGAGATGTACAGGGAGAGGATAGAGAACATCATCAACACAGGGATCAACAGAAAGGAGCAGTTCATTGATGAAATGAATCTGATCACGGAGGATGGGAAGAAGATTCCGGTAATTGTGAATTTCTTCCTTGTCCGGGATGATAAGAATAATCCGATGTATATCGCCAATGTGATTACGGATATAACGGAACGCAAACTGTCAGAGGAGGAACAGAAGAGGCTTGTGACGCAGAGCATTGAAGCGATGCTGGATTCGCAGACAGCCATGGAAAAGGCGGAGAAGGCGAATAGATTGAAATCCGAATTCCTCGCGAATATGTCCCATGAATTGAGGACGCCTCTCTCCTCAGTGCTGGGTTATTCAAAACTGATGCAAGATGATCTGGCCAAGGCTCGCGACGGTCTTGAAAAGGCAGCTACGTTTGTCGACATCCTTGGCAAGCTGGAGGAGAAAAGTGAAAGCGGAAAAGCGACGGCCAAATCAATAATTTCTGAAGTCAGGGAGATTTCAGGAAAAACGCACGGCTCCTTTGCGCCAATTTTTTCACAGGCGGCGCAGGTCTCCAAGTTTAACGATATTGTTATCCAGCAAGGGGAGAAGCTTCTAGCCCTTATAAATGATCTCCTCGACCTGAGCCAGATAGAGGCCGGCGTTATGAAGTTGCACAAGGAGGTTGTCTCCACCCGACTGTTGATCTTTTCTGTAATAACAACGCTCACGGCCATGGCTAATGAAAAGGGATTAAGCATTGAAACCAATATCAATTCCTATAAAGAGAATGATCTATTTTTCGTTTCCGACAAGAAGAGACTGGAGCAGGTTATTCAGAACATCGTGGAAAATTCCATCAAGTACAGCGAGAAAGGTACTGTGCGCTTGAATATAATCCAGGAGGATAACATTATCTCGATCATTGTGAGTGACGAAGGAATAGGGATCCCAGAAGAGGAGAGAGAGGTTATTTTCGAGCCGTTCATGCAGATTGACGGCTCTGCGACGCGAAAGGCAGGGGGAGTGGGGCTCGGCCTGGCGCTGGTGAAGAAAATTGTCGATTTTCTCGGAGGCGAAGTCTCCGTTGAAAGCAAGGTAGATGTAGGGACCTCATTTGTCATCAGGCTCCCCTATGAAAAGCCGGGGTTTATCATGAAAAAATCCGACCAGGATGATGTCGGATGGACTTTGGCTAAGGGGAAAAACATCCTTGTAGTCGAGGATGATAAAAATATGCAATTTCTAATCAAGGAAATTCTGAAGGGGAACAAAATATCCCAGGCTTTGAACGGCCGTGAGGGGCTTGAATACCTACTCTCAGATCAGGCCTTTGATGTCGTCTTTCTGGATCTCCATATGCCGGAGATGGGTGGCGAGGAGCTGGTGAAAAATTTGCCTGACGGTTTTACCGTTCCCATAATAGTTCTTTCAGCAGATGCCATCAGAGAGCAGGAGCGGAATGTAAGGGGGCTCGCGGCAAGGAAAAGGCTTACGCTTGAATATCTTTTCAAGCCTGTTTCGATAAAGGAACTCTCCGCGACATTTGAGAAGGTCGGTGTGGTCTGAAACCCGCATCTTGATTTCCGTTCTTTCAAACTCCTGGAAAAATGTTATAAATGGCGGTGCAACCATGTGTGCTGCTCATAGTAATGATTATGGAGAGTTTTATACGTGTTGATACAGGAGCTATCCCGCAAGAAGCGGCAGATGCCGATGGCTGAGATTTAAGAAATGGCTGGCAAGGAGAGCCGCGTTTTCGGCGCCCACATGTCGATCAGCGGAGGTGTGCAAAAATCGGTAGAGAGGGGAGTTTCCATAGATCTCTCCGCAATGCAGATATTCACAAAGAACTCGAACCAGTGGAATGCCAAACCGCTTTCGGAAGAGGATGTAAAAACCTACCGGGAAAATATCTCAAGATCAGGAATAAAGTACGTCGCTTCTCATGACTCGTATTTGATCAATCTTGCCTCGCCGGACAAAGTCATGTACGAAAAATCGTTGAACGCCTTTCTGGACGAGATAGAGCGTGCGGGAAAGCTTGGAATAAGGAACCTGGTATTTCATCCCGGCTCGCATATGGGTTCGGGTGAAGATGCCGGCTTGGGTAAGGTCGCCGACGCGATGAATGAAGCGATTGAAAGGACCGCAGAGTTCGGCGATGTGGTTCTCACGATTGAAACTACCGCTGGGCAGGGGACCAATCTGGGCTACGATTTCGAGCATATAGCCACGCTCATAAAAAAGGTGAAAAACAAAAAAAGAATCGGAGTATGCGTCGATACATGCCATATCTTTGCCGCGGGGTATGAACTGAGGAATGCCGAGGGATATAAAAAAACTTTCGGGGAGTTCGACAGGATCATAGGTGTTGACAAGATCGCGCTTTTCCATGTGAATGATTCCAAAAAGGATTTCGGGACGCGCGTGGACCGGCATGAGCATATCGGGAAAGGGTATATTGGCATTGAGGCGTTTCGTCTACTCCTGGGGGATAAAAGGTTTTTCAAAACGCCGATGATAATAGAGACGCCGAAAGGGAAGGAGATGGAGGAAGACGTCGAAAATCTGAAAGTGCTGAAAAGCCTTTTATAGCTTCTCTCTATTTCAAAACGCGGAACAGCGCTTCGTAGATAAGTTCGTATTCCTTCCTGCTCAGATCGCGCTCCATATCTTTGGTAAATTCATCCGTTTGGGTCATGCGGTTCACGAACCATGTCGGAAGGGCTTTTGTGTCGTCGATCTCCTCATTCTCGTTCATATCGTCAATCGTCTTCTTCGCCTGGGTAAGTATTCCCCTTAATATCTCGAGCACTACGTTGTTTCCGAAAAACCGGTCCCAGTTTACCAGTCCGTTTTCCACCGGGAACTTGCGGACGATGCCTTCAAGTTTCTTTTGAGTGGTTTCAATATATTCGTCACCGAACATCGCCTTGACTGCGTCTATGAAGCCGGGGATGATCTGTCTTGGTACCTTATTATCAACGTAGCCTACCGCTATTTTTTTTGCGGTTTCAGTATCGTCGTACTCGGGGAAAAGATGGCTTATCTGGTGCACCAGCAACCGCCCGAAATGGTCCTTCCTCTGTTCATTGATCTTCGCTTCTATAACCTCGGTCTTCACCTTATCTTTTAATTTATCGGCGATCTCTCCGCCGCATTCCCGGTTTATTTTTTCATTTATCTTTTCTATACTCCCCCAGACATTCGATAGCGCACTGTTCAGAACGGATTCGGAAACCCCCTTCTTTAAAAGCTCAGCGATGTATATTTTGATGATTTCCCGGCTTATCTGCCGGCAAAACTGGAGTGTTGTAGCGGAGTTTCCGGTCGGTCTCCCATGTTTTTCCTGCAAATTATCAGCCATAGATATCTGTCTCGAATAGTTTAAAAATCAGAACCCTCTTCACGATTATATTATTTATCGGCAGTTTTTTAAAATCATGAATATAAAAGGGTTATTTTTACGAAAACGGTTCGAAAGGTTTGCCGGCAGATATTTGATGATAAATCCGGGGCGGCGGATACCGCAGTTTTCAGATGGTTCGCCGCCCCGATGGTTGAATGACTCTTGGCTATATTTTGATAGTGCAGGAACAGCTGTCGGCCCCTTTCACGATGGCGCTTGTTCTTTCAAGCGATACGCCGCTGTTCAGCACGCTTGCGCTCCCAGAGACCCATTCGTCCAGAAGTTCGCACATCACGTCAACAGGCGCGCCTACACTTTCCCATTTGGCCAGATGGAGGCACTCGCTGTGGTTTACCTGCATGGAGTTTTCGCCGTTCCTGTTGTAGGAACTCACCTGATCGCAAGGCATCCCTTCGAGGTAGGTCTGTCCGATGAAGTTCCCGATGCCGTTGAGGTCGAGGTTCGCGTCGGTGTTGCCGCCAATTTTTTCCCTTGCGGTCTTCTGTCCGTGTGAACGGAACGCTTCCTTTAGAACTTCTCTCCCCTCATCCGGGAAGCGGTAGAGGAGCGCGGTTACCAGGTTGGCTTCGGCGGTTTCAAGCTCGTTTATCAGCCCCTGCAGGAATTGGTGAATCGGATTGTTTCCTATCAGCTCGTCCAGCGGAGTATCGCCGAAGTCCATCGGCCCTTCCGGCAAAACGGCTTTTATAGTCTCTTCGGCATCGTTACCGAACTTGTTTTTAAATACATCGATAACTTCCCGCGACCTTTCAGCCGCGATCCTTATCTTGTTGAACATCATGTAGTGTATTGGTCCCAGAAATGCGCTCATTTTCCTACTCCTTAATTATTTCGCGGCCGAAAGTGCCGCTTCGATTTTTCCGTTAATTTCACTAAGTATATCCTCGACCTTCATGTTGTGCATCATCGCCGTCTGTCCTACGGTTTCGCTTGCCTGGCCGGGACATGAGAAACACCCTGCTCCATAATTCTTTTCAAAAACAGGTTTGGTCTCGGGGTAAATTTCCAGAAGAGGACCGATGAGCGTATCCTTTTCAGCTTTTTCGCCTCTCTTGATGGACTTCCCTTTCCCGCCGGCAGGGGGCACAGGAACCGGGGCCGATACGCCGGGCGCGGAGGCTGCTACCGGTTTCGATGCGCCGGCTTTTGGCCCGGCTTTTACGGCAGAGTTGAGCGCTGAAAGGAAACGCGCTTCGTCTACCTTGTGGAGTTTGCACGCCTGTTTTATCGAAATGTTTTTTGCGAAGGTCGCCCTTGCCGCAGGATTTGTAAGCGCCTTGAATCCATTGTCGGCGAAAATATCAACCAAATGGGGCCACTTGTCGAGAGCAACGGACACCTGTGATTCGCCGGTTATTGCGTCCGCTTCCTTCTTTACGGTCTTCTCCGGCATCAATACCGGAATTATGTTGTAGGCAAATATGAAAATACCCGCCGCTTCCATTACAGAAAAAATGATGAACGCGGTATGCGCTGGGCCATCATCCCAGATTCCCCCGGCAAAAGCGGTAGCGGCCATGCCGATAAGCCCGATATTCACTAAATAGAAATGCGCAGGTATGAGGGAGGATGCCGTAACAGGCTTCGCGTTAAAGCGGGGGAGGATGTGGTACGCCACGCCGTAAATGAACATTGCCATGAATCCGAGCAGGTTGAGGTGCACATGCACGAATCTCGTAACCGCAGGATCCTGAGAGGCGGTTCCGAGGTGAAGTCCCATCAGGACCCCGCCCAACAGATACCCGACCGCCGCGAGTATGAATAGTTTTGGATATCTTTCCATTATGTTTCTCCCTTTAGTTGTTTAGTTAAAGATGTTTTTAACATCAGGTTCTCTTTTATGGTACTTTTATTCGTAGGAGCAGTATTGCATCAAGGGGACTTTCCGCGTTATGACTTTTATCAAAACTGCGTTTATATGGCGGTATTTTATTTATGGAAATAGAAAAGTTTGAATTCTTTTCCGGCCTGACTTCAGCCGAGCTGGGGGAGATGAAGAAACTCCTGTCTGAATTGGAGTTCAAAAAGGGGGATATCCTGTTCCACGAGGGGGAGCCTCCCGCGCACCTCTGGTTCGTCGTCGAGGGGGAGGTAAAGGTTTTCAAGGAGTACGCCTCCGGGAAATCGGCCATCATGGGGATTTTCGGAGTAGGGGGAACGGTCGCCGAAGCGGCGATAATCGACGGAAAGGCGTATCCGGCATCATGCCAGGCGGTCACGAACGTCAAGGTCGCCCGTATGAAGCGGGACGACGCCTTGAGAATAATGACCTCCAATTCCAAGATCGCGCTCCGCATCATGATGGGGTTGAGCTCCAAGCTCCGCACCATCACGAGCGACCTCGGAAGCATGTCGGTGCTCTCCGTCATCAGGCGCCTGTCGCGCTTCCTTTTGAAGCTCTCGGACAAGATGGGGGTGAAGGAGAAGGACGGGATAAGGTTCGAGCTTTTCCTTACAAGGAAGGACATGGCAGAGTGCATAGGCACATCCTTCGAGGTGGCCGTCCGCGCACTCGGCAAACTCCAGAGCGACAATGTACTTGAGATAGATGGAAAGAAGGTTCTTATAAAGGAGATAGAAGAGCTCGAAAGGCTTGCTGGGGAGATGGACCGCTCCGAAGACGGCGAGGATTGATCACCCCACGTCTATTTTTTTTAAATTTTCGCCGTTCTGCCGCCGCGTTCTATTTAAAAGCCGGGAAGTTGACGTCGAACTTTATTTTCTTTCCCATTTTGTCCGAGTAGAAAAGGTGTCCCATCTCCACGCCGTGCAGGTATACGTCGCGCGTCACCTTCACATCCTGCTTGCAGTACTCGGAGATAAGGTCAAGTTTCCCTTCCCGAAACCATTTCAGTGATTGGAGACCGTCGGCGCTCTTTGAAACGCCTAGCGTATTCATCGCTATGTTGTCGAGACTCAACCGGAAGTTCAGCCGGTTCTTCACCTCTTCAAGGATGTCGAAAGTGGGGAGCGTTTTTCCAAGCGGTTCGTCTGTATACCCTTTCAATACGCCGTAGTCGAAGTTTCTGGAATTGAATCCCACTACGAGGTCGGAGGCTTTTAGAAGCTTTAGAAGTTCTGGCACATCTTCATCGTGGTAGACGTGATAGGTGTCGTCGGTGAAATCGTATACTACCCCTATGGCGACCCTCATAAGGTGAGTGTTGTTCCACCCACCTACTTCGTCGGCCCCTTTCTGTGTCTCAAGGTCGAAAACTACTATCCGCTTTTGGGGGACAATCTTCTCTTCGCTCTTTTTTGCGTCTCCGCTGAATTCAAATCCAAGCTGGCTCATTTATCGAACGCCCCAGGCATAAGCGACATCATGCGGAACGCAAGGCGCGAGGCGATAAAGTCAGGAGAGTGAAATCCTTTTATCGGAGCGAGTTCCACCAGGTCGCCTCCGATGATCATTTTTGTTTTCAAGATGGTCTTGAAAATTTCCATAACCTCGTTCCATGAAAATCCTCCCGGCTCCGGTGTTCCTGTCGCAGGTATAAGCGACGGGTCGAGGCCGTCGATATCGACCGTCAGGTAGATCTTTTCAGGTAGTGTCGCGAGCGCCTCATCCAGCTTCCCCTTGCTGAATGTTTCCGCCGGCTGAAGCACGCGTAGATTTTTCTCCTTGATGAGCTTCCACTCTTCAATGGAACAGCTCCTTATGCCGAGCTGAACGGCAGGGGCCACCTCGATGATCCTCCGCATAACGGCGGCGTGACTGTGGATGGTCCCTGAATATTCGTCCCTCAGGTCGGCGTGGGCGTCTATCTGCACTACGCCTATCTTTTCACCGCTCTTTTCATAGTGTTTCGCTACGGCCCTTACGGCCGGGCCGGTGATGGAATGTTCCCCTCCAAGCAGGAACGGCATCTTGCCGTCATCCAGAATGCGGGAAACGCTCTTCTCTATCCGCTCCATCACCTCTTCCGTTATTCCTGTCACGTCGAGTTGAGGTGCAAGTGTCTGCTTCAGCTTCGTATAGTCCCTCTCCGTTGCCATGTCGAACATCTCGGCGTTCGGGGATGCGCTTATTATCGCCTCCGGGCCGTTTGCCGTTCCCCCCTTGTAGGAGACAGTTCCTTCAAACGGAATAGGGACGATTACAATGGACGCATTTTCATACGTATAGCCTGTTTCGCCGAACATCGGGGTATTTTCCATAAGCTGTTTGTAGCAGAAAAATGCTAGCATTAGAAGATGAAACGTCTTCTGCTCTCAATAATCTTAATCTCACTGTTTTCACCGTACCTCCCTGCCCAGACGACGGAAGAAGAGATCAAGGTAGGCGAAAACGGCGACAAGTATATTCGAGAGAATTTCGGGGAGTATGACGATAAGAAGATCCAGGATTATGTGACGCGGATTGGGAACAAGCTTCTTGAATCGATTGATGACGCTGAATTTAAATATCATTTTCTCGTAATCGAGGATCCGGCGCTTAACGCGTTCGCCCTTCCCGGTGGCTACATTTACATTACTACAGGAATGCTCGCGTATCTGAACAGCGAGGCCGGACTTGCGGGGATACTTGGTCACGAGATTGGGCATGTGATAGGCCATCACTCGATAAAACAGATGAAGAAAAGCATGGGGGATACGCTCCTTGTCTTTGCCGGGCTTGCCGGCTCCATCGCTACCGGGCAGGCGGCGGACACGACGCTCGCGTGGGTGGTCGCCACATCGCAGATATCCGAGATGAACAGGCTCGGATACGGCCGCGATCTGGAACTCCAGGCAGATGAATTCGGGATGATCTACACATACGATGCCGGATACGATCCGAGAGAGGTATCGACTTTTTTTCAAACCCTCAAATTCAAGGAGAGGGTAAGCGGCGTGGGGTATCACGGATTTTCCGCCACTCACCCCGATACTGTCGAGAGGGTTATCAAAAGCGACGAAAAGGCGGGGATACTGATAAAACGCGGCAAGAAGGTAAAGTCATCCCGCGAGGAGTACATAAGGGCGATCGAAGGGCTTACATACGGCAGGTTCGACAGGAGAAAAAAGGAAAAACCAAGCTTCAAGATCGCGATATACGAAGCAAAGGAAGGGGATACTTTCCGCACTATCGCGGCTGAACAGTCGATGGACGAGAGTATGGCCTTTGAAATCGCTGTAATGAACGCGATGAGGCCGGACGATCCGCTTGAGCCGGGATTTCTGATGAAGGTCCCGGTGCCCTATAAACCGCCTGTGTCTGATCACTCCCCGGTAGACGGTAAAAAGCACAGGGGCAAAGGGGGCGGTCAGGGGAAAGGGCCCGGTTAACGTCATCGCCATCAATGTTTCCCTTTGACTTTTCATGTTGATATAATCACCTGAATAATGGCAGACAAACGATTGCGCGCGGGTGTTATAGGGGTTGGCAGAATGGGACAGTTCCATGCCAATATCTACAGCGAATTGAACGATGTGGAATTCATCGGGATCTCCGATCTGAACTCCGAGAGGGGGGAGATGGTCAAGGAGAGATTCGGCGTAGAATATTTCCCCGATTTCAACGACCTCCTTGAAAAGGTCGACGTAGTTTCGATCGCCGTTCCCACGAAACTTCATTATGAAGTGACAAAGCAGACCCTCCTTAAAGGGAAACATGTCCTCGTTGAAAAACCGATCTCAAATAACTACGAGCATGCCAAGGAACTTTTCGATATTGCAGGGAAGATGGGGATGGTTCTGCATGTCGGCCATGTAGAGCGGTTCAACGGCGCGGTGCAGGAGCTCAGCAAGCTGATCGAGGATCCGATACTTATCCAGAGCCGGAGGCTTGGACCGTATGATCCGAGGGTCGCCGAAGACGGTGTGGTGCTTGATCTCATGATCCACGACATCGACATCATTCTTAACCTGGTCAAATCCGAAGTAACGATGCTCAACGTAATAGGTACAAAGGTTTTTTCCGACAGGGACGACGTCGTCGACGTTCAGATGATGTTCAAGTCCGGCTGTATGGCGACTATCACCGCGAGCAGGGCGACGCAAAACAAGGTCAGGAACATGGCTATCACCTGCAAGTCGAAATACATGAAGCTTGATTTTGCCGACCAGGAGATCCTCGTTCACAGGATGGCCTCCTCGCAACATGAAATGCGCTCAAAGGAGTTGAAGTACAAGGAAGAGGACAGGCGCGAGCGGATCTTCGTGCACCGTGAAAACCCGTTGAAGCACGAGATACAGCATATGCTCGACTGTGTGCTGAACAGAACGGACAGAAGGGTCTCGGTCGACAACGAACTTCAGTCGCTTCGCGTTGCGTTGCAGATTCTAGACAAGTACAAGGCCCTAAAAACCTCCTAGAGTTGATGGAGCCAATCCCCAACAACATTCTTGGCCTTATCGCAGGCAAGGGGGAACTGCCGCAACTTGTGGCCGAGACCGCCTCGCGCAAGGGGTTGAAGGTCGCCGTCGCCTGTTTCGATGACGCCGTTTACAAATCCCTTCAATCAATGGTCTACAAGATAGCCCTCCTCGGGATAGGCCAGGCCGGAAAGACGATAAAATATTTGCGGGATTCCGGCGTCGTTCGCGTAGTCCTCATCGGCAAATTCGAAAAGAAACTTGTTTTCAGAGACCTTCTTTTCGATGCGGCAGGACTCAGGATCATGTCGCGGGCTGTAAGGAAGAGCGATACATCTGTAATACTCTCCATATTCGAGGAGCTTGAGAGCGGAGGACTGGTGATAGAAAAGCAGACAGACTGGCTGCCCGACCTTCTTCCGGGGAAAGGGACGATCGGCACAGTACAGCCTTCGGAAAGGGTGCTTAACGACATAAGCTATGGAGCGGAGATATGCCGTGATCTTGCGGGAAAGGATATAGGCCAGACGATAATCGTGAAGGAAGGGGTCGTCGTCGCAGTGGAAGGGGTCGAAGGGACCGATGAAACCATCGAGCGCGGATGCAGGCTCGCGGGCAACGGAGTAGTGATGGTCAAGATGAGCAGGCCGAAACAGGACATGCGGTACGATATTCCAACGATCGGACTGGAAACAATAAACAGGCTCGCCGATATGAAAGCCGCTGGTTTGGCGTTCGAGGCGGGCCGGGTGGTAATAGTGAACAAGGACGAAGTTGTTAAGCGCGCAAATGCCGCCGGCATCTCGCTCGTGGCGGTCTGATATTTACGAAAGCCCTCTCTGACCGTGGATATCTATTTCCTGGTCAGTAGGGCGTAGGTTCCCTTAAAGGTTGCGGCTAAAAACCCGCCGGAGTAAATCTCTGACGTGAGGCCGATTTTTGCCTTTCCGTTCCGCTTGAATTTTTCAAAGAGCTGGTCTGTTTTTTCAGGGTCGATTTTGCAAATGGCGTTTAGCTCTCCGTCAACAGGTTTTGGAAAAGCGGTCTCACTTTTTGTGATGACGACAGAACAGTGCAAGTTGTTTTCCCTGATTTTTATCCATAAAAGACCCCAGCCGGATAAAACCAAAATTGAATAAATACTCCCGCCGAAAGCAGTCTTCTTGTGATTGATGTTCGGCTCAAGCGGGGCGCAAAGTGTTAGCGTCGAGCCGTCATAACTCTCCACGCTTATGCGCATCGCTTTTGCCAGAGGTATTTCGGCATGCATCACCTCCTCGAGTTCTCTTGAAATATTTTCGTATTCACTGCTCATAAAAAGAGTTTATCGGATTCTTGTGGTAAATGACCAAATGATGAAAAAGGCCGGCAATCGCTTGCCGGCCGTCATTGTCTGAAAGCGTAGCCGAAGGGGGACTAGATATTCCCTTTTTTGGAGTCGCCCGGTTTGCTGGTTGGCTGTTCGGGGTTTTTCTGTTTTTCTTTTGACGATGTATCCCCCTCTTCGCTCATATCCATCGGGCAGTTCTCACCCATGTCGATTTTGCACTGCTCCTTGGTTTTCCCGCCACAGCAAGTTTTTCCCGCTTTTTCCTTGGCGTGAACTGTAAGAGCCGGGCTCGTAAAAAGGGAGAGCGCAATAGCAAGCGTTGCAACAGTAATTATCTTTCGCATCTTTCCTCCTGATTAACTTCTGCCAGTTATTGGCGATTATCGGAGGATTATAGCAGATTTGTGAATCTGGCGGTTATCAGGGATGGAGTATCGCTTCAGCGAAGAGCTTTGGGTCGAACGGCTGGAGGTCGTCTATCTTTTCACCTATCCCGATGAATTTTACCGGGAGCTTCGTTTCGGTGATGATCCCGATGACAGCGCCCCCCTTTGATGTCCCGTCGAGCTTTGTGAGCACTAGCCCGGTGAGATTGATCTTCGAGTGGAACTCCTTCGCCTGATTGAGTGCGTTCTGTCCCGTCGTGCCGTCGAGGACGAGAAGGGTCTCATGCGGCGCCCCCTCCACTTCCCGGCCAATTATCCTGCGTACCTTCGCCAGTTCCTCCATCAGGTTGGAGCGGGTGTGAAGTCGCCCCGCCGTATCTACTATCACGATATCCTTTTTCCTGGCGACAGCCGCCTTCATCGCGTCGAACGCAACCGCGCTCGGGTCGGAGTTCGGCTGGTGCTTTACGATGTCGCACCCAACCCTCCGGCTCCATTCGTCGAGCTGTTCTATCGCCGCGGCGCGAAATGTGTCCCCGGCGGAGAGCAAAACGCTTTTTCCGGACGACTGGTAAAAATTCGCCAGTTTCCCGATAGTTGTTGTTTTTCCGGCGCCGTTCACCCCTACGACAAGTATTACGTGCGGAGCGGTGTGGTTTCCGGCGGGAGTTTCGAGAACCGGTTTCACGCTTCCAGCAAGTTCGGCGATCTTTTCGCTAAGGAACGGTCTTATTCCGTCGACAGTGGTTATCTCCTTGTTTTTTACCGCTTTTTTAAGGCTGTCGATAAGGGAGATTGTCGTCGGCATTCCGATATCGGCGGTAATCAGGGCGTCTTCGAGCTCCTGGATGACCTCGTTGTCTATCGAGATTCTCCCGGTAGTGGCGTATGTGATGCCGCTTATGAGGGTTTTATTGGTTTTCTTCAGCCCTTCCTTCAGCCTGGCCAAAAGCCCCTTTTTTTCTATTTCCATCGGTTTGCAGTCTAGTCTGTTTTAATCCCGAATAAAACGGGTTAATATTATGCAAACAAAATGGGGCAGGTAATAGTCGATTTGCGGAAGTACAGGGCAATAGCTTCGCGCTGGGAGATCAGGTGCAACTATCAGGATTTTTTATTAAAGAGATGAGAAGTACAACACGCCCTGCCGCGTTGCTCCTTTTCATATTTTTGCTGTCGCTCCCCGGCGCTCGTTCGCTTTCATATGCCGATGAGAATCCTTTATGGGTAGCGGAAAACATCTCCGTCTCCGGCGCGAAAACTGAACCGGTCGACCTGAGGAAAAGCGATACTCCTCTGCCGGGGCCGAAAATTTCGGTGAACTCCTCCGCCGCTTCGGACGCGCCGTTAAATGAATCGAGGAAAAGCGGCCTTGATGTAAACGGTGAGAAGGCGAGCAGAAGGGGCACGGATAACGGACCGAAGATGTCGCTCAATTTCGAATCGGCCCCCATCCGGGAGGTTATCAAGAATATTTGCGAGTTCCTCGGGATGAATTACATCATCGAGGACGACGTCAAAGGATTCGTAACCATCAGGACGCTTGACCGCATACCGTCCGCAGGGGCGGCGGACCTCCTCGATCAGCTCCTGGTGATAAACAATCTCACGCGGGTGAAGGTGGGTGACTACTGGCGTTTCCTCCCTCTGGCGAAAGCTATGCAGGAACCTCTGCCGGTCTACCAGGATCCGCCAGCTTCGGAATTCGCCGCCGCCGACAGATTCCAGATACAGATCCTTACGTTCAATTATGTCTCCGCCGCGCAGGTGCTGGAGATCATGAAACCTTTTCTTTCAAAAACAGCTTCCGCCTCCCTCCTGGCGCGGTCAAACATGCTCATTCTTGTCGAACGCGGCATCAAGCTCGTCGAGATCATGGATCTTGTAAAGGCGCTTGATGTTGATTCGCTCGATACGATGCAGGTGAAACTCTTCCCCGTGCAGAACGCCTATTCAGCCGACGTGACAGCGGAACTGGTTTCTATCTATACGGCAATGGGATACATAAATAAAACGGCAGGCACCGGGATAACTTTCCTCTCTCTCGACCGCATGAATGCCATACTGATGATCAACCCGTTCCCGAAGCTCTACCCGACCATTCAGGAGTGGGTGGCGAAACTCGATTCGGGTCCCGTTGAAACGGAAGAGCTCTCTACATTCATCTATGACGTGCAAAACGGGAACGCGGAAAATCTGACCTCGATTCTCAATCAGATATATTCCATGGATGAAAACGGCTCCGCGTCGGCCCCCGCCGATCCAAAAGGGGCAACAGCCGTGAAGGAAGACACCGGCAGGAGGTTCAAGGCGGAAATAGCCAACTCTTCGCTCAGCGGCTCACTTCAGATAATTTCGCACAAGGATACCAATACGATAATAATAAGAACCGCGCGGAAGAATTATCCGATGATCCTTGAAACGCTAAAGAGGCTAGATTCGAAGGCGCAACAGGTGCTGATAGAAGTGCTCATCACGGAGCTGACTCTTTCCGACGATCTTCAGTTCGGGCTTGAGTGGGCGATAAGGAGCGCCAACGGCAAGGACTTCATGGCATTGAACGCGGGGGGGCTTGGCGAAAGAGGTTCTGTCGGATCAAACCTGAACACTACATTTAATCCTGCCGGCGGCAGCGGGCTCAGTTTTTTCACAAGGCCGTCCGCGAACGCGATGGGGCTACTCCACGCGCTCGCCTCGCAGTCGAAGCTGGAGGTGCGCGCCTCGCCGATGCTCATGACAAGCGATAACAAACCGGCTTCAATAGACATCACGAGCGAGGTTCCGATATCGACGACTTCTTTCTCCTCCACCGGCGCGGAGGTGCAGAACATCCAGTACAGGAGCGTCGGCATCAGGCTTTCACTTACGCCGAAGATAAACGAGGACAAGTATGTCGCGCTGGAGATAGACCAGGAGATAAGCCAAATAGACGACACAAGGAAAGGGCCGAACAACGAATCGTATTTTTTCAGGAGACAGGCGAAAACCTCCGTGATGGTGAAGGACGCGCAGTCGGTGATGATAGGGGGGATGATCAACAACACGAAAGGTGGGGGGCGATCCGGCATTCCTATCCTTTCGAAGATCCCGATAATCGGATGGCTTTTCGGCGCGACTGATAAAAAGGAGGAGAAGACGGAACTCCTCATCCTCCTTACGCCGCATGTGGTGGAGAACGACGAGCAGGCGGAGGTGCTCACTGAGGATTACAAGAAGAAGATAATGAGCCTCCAGAGCAACGCGAGAAAAACCAGAAAAAGCACAGAGGAAAACGACAATGGGAAAAATGCCCCGAAGGATGGCGTAACCGGGGAAGGCCCAGAAAAGAACGCGATGTGATCCGTTCCGATCTCTGGAGTTGAGCCGCTTTCAGGTATCTGGCGAAAAATAAACCTGAAAAGCGAAATGAAAATTAATTAAATTGACTTATTTGTTACAAAGTGGAAAAATAATCTACTTAGAAAAGGTATCAACTGGAGGTTAACTAAGCCCAAGGATTTGTTCCGGCAACCTTCTGATTACCCGACCCGGGCTGGAAATTCCACCTAATCAATAAATATGGGAGTTTAATATTTACCGTGTCCATGAATATAACCGAGCTAAAGAAAAAAACGGTATCGGAACTTAATGTCATCGCGAAAAGCCTGGACATCCAAGATATAAGCGGCATCCGCAAACAGGATCTTATCTTCAAGATAATCGATTCGCAAACGAGGAAAGAATCTGGCGTTTACGGAGAGGGCGTCCTCGAAATATTGCCGGACGGATTCGGGTTCCTCAGGGCGCCTTCGTGCAGTTACCTGCCGGGACCCGACGACATGTATGTTTCGCCTTCGCAGATTCGGAAGTTCGATCTCCGCACGGGGGATACCATCTCGGGCGAGATACGGCCTCCGAAGGATGGCGAGCGTTACTTCGCCCTTTTGAAAGTTGAGAAAATAAACGGCGAAGAGCCTAACCTTGAAGAAGCAAGATACATGTTCGACGACCTTACGCCTCTCTACCCGGACGAGCGCCTGACACTGGAGACAGAGGACGGCAACATGTCGATGAGGGCGATGGATCTGATCACGCCGATAGGGAAGGGACAGCGCGGTCTGATCGTTGCGTCTCCCCGAACAGGTAAAACGATGTTCCTGCAGGGGCTTGCGAATTCGATTGCGAAAAACCACCCCGAGGTGATGCTGATAGTCCTTCTCATAGACGAGAGGCCGGAAGAGGTTACGGACATGGCCCGCTCGGTAAAGGGGGAGGTAATAGCCTCCACATTCGACGAACCGGCCCAGCGACATGTTCAGGTGGCTGAAATGGTCATCGAAAAGGCGAAGCGCCTTGTTGAGCACGGCAGGGATGTAGTTATCCTTCTTGATTCGATAACCCGCCTTAGCAGGGCATACAATACGATCGTCCCGCCGAGCGGAAAGGTTCTCTCCGGCGGTATCGACGCGAACGCGCTTCAAAGGCCGAAAAGGTTTTTCGGCGCGGCAAGGAATGTCGAAGAAGGTGGAAGCCTTACCATCATGGCAACCGCTCTGATAGAGACAGGAAGCAGGATGGACGACGTTATTTTCGAAGAGTTCAAGGGAACGGGAAACATGGAGATACATCTTGAGCGCAGGCTGGCCGACAGAAGGGTCTACCCTGCGATAGATATCACGAGATCGGGAACGAGAAAAGAAGAGCTGTTGCTTCCCGAGGAGGAGCTGGGCCGCATCTGGCTTTTAAGAAAGGTTCTACAGCCTATGGATCCTATAGAAGCGATGGAGCTTCTTCTTGATAAGATGAGACAGACCAAGAACAATAAACAGTTCCTGAAAGCATTGGGAACGTCCTGATTTTTTTTTAAACGGAGAGGTTATGCGTAAAGATATTCACCCTGACTATGTGGCTTCAAAGATAATTTGCGGTTGTGGCGCTATTACGGATACAAGGGCGACCGTCGCGGAGATCAAAGTTGATATTTGTTCATCCTGTCACCCCTTTTACACGGGCAACCAGAAACTTATAGATACTGCCGGGCGCGTGGAGAAATTCCGAAAGAGGGCGGCGCAGGCCAGCAAGTAGCCTCTTGCCGGGAGAAATAGTTTTTAAAACAAGGATGTTTAAGAGTATACCGATACTTCATTTTCATTTCGGCGCATGCGGCCATAAGAGCCCCTGCGCCTTCCCGTTCGCTTAGCCCCCCAATCCCATGTTCAAAAAATTAACTTCTATCGAAAAACGTTTCGACGAACTAAGCGATCTCCTCAGTAAGCCTGAGAATATTTCCAATCAGGAAAAATACAGGAAATACAGCAAGGAGCAGTCCGACATTTCCGACATTGTCGAGGCGTACCGGGAGTATAAAAAGGTGGTCAAAACCATCGAGGATAACGAAGAGATCATAAATAGCGGAGGCGACAGGGAGCTTTCGGATATGGCGCGCGAAGAGAACGAGGCAAACACCGAACTGCTGGAGAAGCTGGAAGGAAAACTGAAACTTCTGATGGTCCCCCGCGACCCCGATGACGAGAAGGACATCATCCTCGAGATAAGGGCCGGTACGGGCGGGGACGAGGCGGGGATTTTCGCGATGGATGTATTCACCATGTACCAGAGGTACGCTCAACTGAAGGGTTTTAAGGTGGAGATCCTGAGCGCAAGTCAGACACAGGTCGGCGGATTCAAGGAGGTGATAGCCTCTATCACCGGGAAGAATGTATATAAGCAATTCAGGTATGAAAGCGGCGTGCATCGCGTCCAGCGCGTCCCCAAAACCGAAACCCAGGGGAGGATACATACATCGGCGATCACCGTCGCGGTTCTACCACAGGTAGAGGAGAAGGATGTAAAGCTGAATGCCGGCGAGCTGAAAATAGACATATACCGGTCAAGCGGACCCGGCGGACAGTCGGTGAATACAACGGACTCTGCAGTAAGGATAACCCACCTCCCGACAGGGATAATGGTGGCGATGCAGGATGAAAAGTCGCAGCATAAGAACAGGGAGAAGGGGATGAGGGTTCTCCTCTCCCGCGTCCAGGATTTCTATATGCAACAGGAAAAGGATAAGCAGGACGCCAGCAGGAAAAAAATGGTCGGTTCCGGCGACAGAAGCGAAAGAATACGCACATACAACTTCCCGCAGGGGAGATGCACCGACCACCGGATAAATCTCACCTTGTACTCGCTGGAATCGATAATGCTTGGCGAGATAGACGATCTGATAGAGAACCTCCAGCGCCACGCGCACGCGGAAGCCTTGACGGCGCCTGCGCCCACCGCGCCGGAAGGGAAATGATGATCGGCAACATGCCGGATATTTCCGCCGCCTTTCTTGTATCGAACGCCGCAGAGTTGCTGACAAACAGCCAGACTCCCAGGCTTGACGCCGAGATCATCCTTTCACACATCCTCGGGATCGAGCGAAGCGAACTTCTATTGAGAGAGGTTTGTCCTGGAGAAGCGGAGACATCGGCTTTTGAAAAGCTGATTGAGAGACGTCGGAGAGGGGAACCGGTGGCTTATCTCACCGGGAAGAAGGATTTTTACAAGCATACCTTCGCTGTGAACAGTTCCGTACTGATACCGAGGCCGGAAACCGAAGGGGTGATTGAAGCTGTATTGGCGCGCTACCGGAACGTTGAAGCGCTGTCACTTCTCGATATCGGCACAGGTTCTGGCTGTATAGCTGTTTCAATCGCGGTAGAAAGGCCGAAATGGAGGGTCGTTGGCTCCGATATATCTTCTGCCGCACTTGAAACGGCTCGCGGGAACGCATCCTTGCTCTCCGCTTCGAACGTGGAGTTTGTCGAATCCGATCTCTTCTCCGCGATAAACGGAAAATTTGACGTAATTGTTTCCAATCCTCCATATGTTCCCTCTTCCGACGAGAAAAACATCATGGCAGATGTGAGGGAGTATGAACCTCATGGCGCCCTCTTTGCGGGTGATGACGGGCTATCTGTCATAAGGAGGCTCCTTGCTGTAGCATCGGGGCACCTGCATCGCGATGGAATGCTCTTTTGCGAGATCGGATTCGGGCAGAGGGACGACGTGGAGACTCTTATTGCAAACGCTCAGGGTGATGATTGGAGCGGTTATTCATTTATCCAGGATCTCTCCGGTACGGATCGCATTCTAGCAGTGCAAAGATCGGGAAAAAATGGGAGGGATTAGCCGCTTGGCGTCCCGTCGACGTTTGCTATCGGAAATAAACTTTCCTGCCGCATCTTTCACCATTTTCAGTTTCTTCGGTAGAATGAATGTTGGAGAAATATGGAGCTAATAATTATCGAGGGCGGACAGAGACTGGAAGGTGATATTAACGTTTCTGGAGCGAAGAATGCCGCTCTCCCCGCCTTTGCCGCGTCGCTTCTCTGTCCGGGAGAATTCAGATTTTCAAACGTGCCGGAGCTGAGGGATATCAATACCATCTCATCGCTTATGCGGGAGCTGGGGGCGTCCATATCGAAGCAGGAAAATAATGCCATATCCATCAATACCGAGAATCTGAATGGATCGGTTGCGCCTTATGATCTTGTGCGGACAATGCGGGCGTCTTGCCTTGTGCTTGGCCCGCTCCTTGCCAGGCTCGGTCAGGCGCGCATCTCGCTTCCTGGGGGTTGCGCTATCGGCGAGAGACCTATCAATCTTCATTTAAAGGGTTTCGAGGCGCTTGGCGCCAGGATATCGCTTGAGCATGGCTATGTGAATGCGGATGCGCCGGAAGGCCTCCATGGGGCGAAAATAGTTTTCGATCTGGTAACGGTCACCGGAACGGAAAACCTAATGATGGCCGCGACAGCGGCAAAAGGGGAGACTATCCTCGAAAATGCCGCGCGTGAACCGGAGGTCGTTTTCCTGGGTGAGCTTCTGAAAAAAATGGGGGCGGATATTGAAGGGGCTGGAACCGATAAAATCGTAATCAGGGGGGGGCGCGAGCTGAGGGCCGTGGAAATGGGAATTATCCCGGACAGGGTTGAAGCCGGAACCTTTATGGCCGCGGCGGCCATAACGGGGGGACATTTGAAAATAACGAACTGTCTGCCGAAGCACCTTGACGCTGTGACACAGAAATTCGTTGAAGCAGGGTGCAGGATAACCGCCGGAGACGATTGGATAGATATCCTCGGCCCGAAAAGACCGGGTGCCGTGGACATAGAGACCGCGCCATACCCCGCTTTCCCTACCGACATGCAGGCGCAGTTGATGGCAGTGATGTCGGTTGCCGATGGCGCAAGCGTCATTACGGAGACGATTTTTGAAAACCGTTATATGCATGTGGCGGAGATGCGGAGAATGGGGGCGAACATAACCGTAAGGGACAAGACGGCATTCGTCAAGGGTGTGGCAAACCTTTCAGGCGCAAACCTGATGGCTACCGATTTGAGGGCAAGCGCTTCGCTGATCGTCGCCGGTCTTGCCGCGCAGGGGCTTACTGAAATAAGACGTATCTACCACCTCGACCGCGGCTACCAGAGGATAGAGGAAAAGCTGAAAAAAGTGGGCGCGGTCATCCGCAGAGAAAAAGAGTAGTAATTCATGATTATTTTTTTTAGATTAGGCGAATGAAACTTACTGAATTGCCTTTCGGACTCTCCGGGAAAGTTTTCAGGAGTCCGATGCCTTTCAGCATCTACGATCCCGCCGAAGAGATGTACGATGAATATTCAAAGAATTCTGTTTCAGTGGTGGTAATGCTCACAGGCGACCATGAAGCGAGGCAGAATACAGGCCGGAACCTGAAGGAGATTTACACAAGCGATGGTCTGGAAGTCCTTCATCTCCCAATAATCGATTTTTCCATCCCCGGAAGAGCGGAAATGGATATCCTTGTTGAGACGGCCCTTGAGCGCGCCACAGGGGGGAAGAATATAGTCGTCCACTGCCACGCCGGAGTTGGGCGTGCCGGTCTCTTCCTTGCCAGCATGGCAAAAAAGTCGCTCGGCATGAGTGGAAAGCAGGCGATCGAATTCGTTAGGAAATATATCCCGTTCGCCCTGGAGACAGCCGAGCAGAGGGCCTTTGTCACGGGTGGCGAATAAAACATCCCGGCTTTTCTAAAGAAATCTCTTCCTTTCGCTATCTGCTATGATATGCGGATGAATTCAAGTGGAACCGCAGTCATCATCCTTGCCGCAGGGAAGGGGAAAAGGATGAAATCCGACCTTCCGAAAGTTCTTCACCTTTTAAGGGGTAAGCCGCTAATTAACTGGGTGATCTCTGCCGTTGAAAGCATGATGCCTGCCAGGATCATCGCCGTTGTCGGCCATAAGGCGGAAGAGGTGGAAAGATCCCTTTCCGGCGGGAATATCCTTTTTGCCCGTCAGGAGGAACAGCTCGGCACAGGGCATGCCGTAGCGCAGGCTACCGGACTGCTAAGCGATTTTTCCGGGGATGTCTTTGTGCTTTGCGGGGACGTCCCTTTGATAAAAGCAGAAACCCTCCGCGAAATGCTGGATATCCACCGAAGGGATAAAAGCGCCGTCACTCTCCTCTCTGTGATCATGCAAAACCCTGCGGGATACGGCAGGATCTTGCGCGACAGCCGGGGGAACGTAATCGCGAATGTCGAGGAGAAATGCGCTACCGAATCGGAGAAGGGGATACGGGAAATAAACGGCGGCATCTATGTATTTGATTCGTCATTTCTGTTTGATTCCATTGGAAAGATTTCTTCCGATAATGCGCAGGGAGAATACTTTCTCCCCGATCTCATAAAGATCGCGGTTGACATGGGGCTCAGCGTCTCTTCGCTTACGCTTGATAATTATCTGCAGTTGGTAGGCGTAAACAGGAACGAGGACCTGAAGCTTCTTGAAGATATGCTTGCTGAAAGGGTAGAGGTTTAATTTGTCAGGTATCGTAGGCTACATAGGTCACAGGGAGGCGAAGCCAAACATTCTGGACGCTCTTGAACGTCTGGAATACAGGGGGTACGATTCCGCTGGGCTGGGGGTAATTTCGGAAGGGAAACTGAAAGTTTTCCGGACACTAGGGCGCACCTCCGTTTTGTCGGAAAAGCTGTCGAACATACAGCTCTCCGGGAGTATAGGGATAGGCCATACAAGATGGGCGACACACGGTATGCCGGCTGTAAGGAACGCCCACCCGCTCAAGACCGGAGGGACTGCGGTTGTCCATAACGGGATACTTCAGAACGCCGTCGATCTGAGGGTGGAGATAAAGGCCTACGGCGGGAAGCTGAGTTCCGAGACCGATTCAGAGGTTATACCCCATCTGGTAAACAGGCATTGGAAAGGGAATCTTCTCGCTTCAGTGCTTGAAGCGCTGAAAAAAATCGAAGGTTCCGTTACCTGCTGTGTTATTTCCGAGAGGGATCCCGACAGCCTCGTTGCGGTACGGAAGGGAAATCCGCTCGTTGTAGGCCTTGGCGAAGGGGAGCAGTTTGTCGCCTCCGATGCGCCAGCTATCGCTCCTTATACAAACCGGATGGTCTATCTGAAGGATGGGGAAGTGGCGCTGTTATCCCACGAAGGGGCGCAGTTTTTCGATTTTTCAGGCAGGCCGATCATGCAGGATCCGCAGATCATTTCATGGAACCCTGTTCAGGCGGAGAAGAGGGGATATCGCCATTTCCTGCTTAAGGAGATAGTTGAATCGCCCCGGGCGGTCCGGGAAACGATTTCGCAGTTCCTTCCGATATCAAGCGAGAAGGTATCTATAGATTATTTTAATTTTCCACACATGGATATTGGTGATATCAGCCGGATAGTTTTTTTTGGCAGCGGTTCCTCCTATTATGCGGCCATGCTGGGACAGCTGTTTTGCGAGTCGATGTCCGGCATTTCCACGTCGAGGATATTCTCTTCCGAGTTTCGTTACGGCGCGAGAAAGATAGAAGATGGTGCTCTCTATGTGGCGATATCGCAGTCGGGAGAATCGCTTGATACGCTCGAATCGGCAAGATATGTTTTGGCAAACGGCGGTAGGCTGATGGTGATTACGAATAATCCGTCCAGTTCACTCGGCATGATGGCGCACTATCCTCTTATAACCCAGGCCGGTCCGGAAGTGTCGGTTGCGTCGAGCAAGACCTTCAGCGCGACTCTTGCCGCGCTTATCATTCTCTCTTTCCATCTTGGCAAGGAGAATAAATTCCTTTCGAGGGAGGCACAGCAGAAGTTTGTAGACGAACTTGAGCGCGTATCCGAAAAAATGGAGATGATGATCACCTATGAGGCCCTTATACGGAGGCTTGCCGACCGTTTTACCACGCACAGATCCTTCTTTTTCGTGGGGCGCGGATTTCTTTATCCCATGTCTCTTTATTCCGCCTTGATGATGAAAGAGGTTGCAAATATGCATGGTGAAGGGTTGCTGGCGGGAGAAATCAAGCATGGCTCCATTAGCCTGATAGAAAAGGGGACGCCGATAATGTTTTTCGGGAACCAGTCCTTTCTCAAGAACAGGCTGGCCGACGACCTGGATGAGCTGAAGGCCAGGGGCGCGACGGTGATCGCCACCGGATTCAGTACCGATTCAGCGATCAGCAGGCATTGCGATGAATTTATTGCCGTTCCAAATATCGATGACAGGCTATCGCCGTTATTGGCGATTGTACCTGCGCAACTTTTTATTTATTATTTAGGGCTGTATAACAGAAAAGATATTGACCGGCCCAGAAATATCGCGAAGAGCGTGACAGTCTAGAAGGGAATTACCAGTATGAAAGCGTTGATCCTTGCCGCTGGCGGTGGAACGAACATGAGTCCGTTCTCTGAAACGAGGCCGAAATCTATGTTGCATGTCGCCGGGCGTCCCCTCCTTTACCGCACGATAAACATGCTTAGGGATTCGGGTTTCAGCGAAGTTTTCCTCGTAATCGGCCCCAAAGGCGACAAGGTGAAGGAATATTTCGGTAATGGCGAAAATCTGGACATATCACTCAGTTATGTTTTCCAGAAAAAACAGGACGGTATTGGCGATGCGCTTCTTCAGGCGGAGAAATGGATTAATCCGGGGGAGCATTTTCTCCTGGTCTATTCGGATGTCGTTACGGACGAAAATATCTTTGCCAGTGTTTTACAGTCTTTTGGAGTTTCAAACGTACCGGTAGCGGGCATAGTGTTACCCACGCAGTCTTCCGCTTTCGGGAACGTTTATATGGATAAGAATATGGGGATAACGAAAATAGTGGAAAATCCCGCTGGCAAGGGTACAGGCAATTATGTGCTTGGAGGGGTGTTCGTGCTCCCATATGCTTTTTTCAGCTACCTGAAAAAAGTAAACGGCAATATGACGAAGGCGCTTGCGTCACTTATTTCGAACGAAGGATTGAAAGCCTCCATCTGGGAGAAGGGGTGGATAGACATCGGTTATCCATGGGACATTCTTTCAGCGAATCGGATGATCATGGATACATGGAAGACCTCCTCCGTCCATCAAAACATCGTGGTCAAGGATGCGAAACTGAAGGGCCCAGTATTTATAGAGGAGGGTGTGGAGATACGCTCGGGCGCGATCATCCAGGGGCCGTCGTTTATTGGAAGGGGTTCCTATATAGGGAACAATGTTCTTATAAGGAAATACTCCTCGCTGGGGCCAGAGTCTACCGTAGGTTTCGGCGTCGAACTAAAAAACTGCGTCCTCTTCGGGAAATCCAGGATCGGCCGTCTCTCTTTCATAGGGGATAGCGTCATCGGCATGAATGTAGATATTGGTTCCGGCACAATGACGATAAACTGCAATATCGACAAGGCCGTAGTTAAGACGAAGATAAACAGGACGGAATTGAACACAGGGATGTCAAAGCTCGGCGCGTTCGTCGGGGATAACTCCGTATTGGGTTGCGGGCACAATCTGAAGCCTGGTTCGATTATAAAGAACGGAGTGGTGGTACCGCATCATCTTACTTTCCCGAAAGAGGTGAGATAGCCATGTGCGGAATCAGCGGCGTCGTTTCATCGCAGAATGTGGTTTCCAGGCTACAGTCCGGCATTCAGAATCTTGAATACAGAGGTTACGATTCATGCGGCATGGCCGTTCTGAACGGCAGTGGCACGGTCGTCAGGAAAAATATCGGTTATGTGGCGGAAGTTGCAGAAAGGGAGAAGTTCTCGTCGCTTACCGGTTCTGTCGGTATCGCTCACACAAGATGGGCCACCCACGGCGGCGTAACACAGCAGAACGCGCATCCGCATCTGAGTTGCGACGGCAGGATAGCGATAGTGCACAACGGAATAATAAGCAACTATCTGAAACTGAAAAAATACCTTGAAGGGCAGAAACATGTTTTCACTTCCGAGACCGATTCGGAAGTAGTCGCCCACCTGATAGAGGAGTATGTAAACAACGGAAGAACCATAGAAGCCGCGTTCGTGGAGGCGTTAAGGGAGCTGGAAGGTTCATTCGCCATCGCCCTCGTCTCGGTGAATGATCCGAACAGAATATATTGCGCCAAACATGAAAGTCCGCTCATCATCGGCCTCGGCGAGAACGAGAACTACGTCGGTTCCGATTTTAACGCCTTCATCGAACACACCAAGAGTTCGGTCATTCTGGATGACGGGGAATTCGCGATTGTATCAAACGAAGGGTATTCGGTAAAAAAGATCAAGAATGGGGAGCCTGTCCTGAAAAAGGTAACCATCATTGAATGGGACGCCGAAATGGCCAAAAAAGGGGGCTTCCCGCATTTCATGCTCAAGGAGATTCACGAACAGCCAGATTCGGTAGCCAATGTTCTCGCCATTGAAGAAAAGAAAATCGTGGAGCTCGCCCGGATGATTGTTGAAGCTAAACATTCATACCTTGTAGGCGTTGGCACCACATATTACGCCGCGCTGTTCGGGCAGTATCAGTTCGCGGAGCTCGCCGGGATCATGGCTCCGGCCGTTAGCTCGGACGAGGCGCTTGAATCCGCCCCGATGTCCGAGGGAGATTTTATCCTTGCCGTTTCACAGTCGGGCGAAACCTACGATACTCTCCGGGTGCTTCGTACAGCGAAAAAGAACCGGGTGAAAACCGCCGCCATCGTCAATGTAATAGGTTCCACAATGTCGCGCATGGTCGACATTGCGGTGATGCAGGGGTCAGGGCCGGAGATATGCGTGATTTCCACCAAGGTGGCGATTGCGCAGATGGTCTCTCTCATGCGTGTCGCAATCGAGGCGGGAGTGATAACGAAAAAGATATCTCAGGCGAAAAAGAGGGAATACATGAAACAGCTGGGGAGCCTGCCGGAACTTATTGGCACCTTCCTCAACGAGAACTCCGCTTTCATACACAATCTTGCCACAAGGCAGGCGCATCAGAACAACTGGCTCTTCCTAGGCAGGGGGAAATATTATCCCATGGCTCTTGAGGCCGCGTTGAAGGTCAAGGAAGTCGCGTACCACCACGCCGAAGGTATGCCTGCCGGATTTCTAAAGCATGGCACCATCGCGCTGATAGATGAAAAGATACGCACCATGGTTTTCCTCCCGCCCGAAAGCGACAAGGGACTTTATGGAATGATCATGAGTTCCATCGAAGAGGTGAACGCAAGAGGCGGGAGCATCGTCGGGATACATTTTTCAAAGTCGTTGAAAAACTCGAAGCTCTTTTCAGACCAGCTCTGTCTCCCCAAAACTCACCCCTTCATAGCGCCTATAATCACGCTGGTTGCGGCGCAACTATATTCCTATTTTGTGGCAACCGCCCTGGGACGCAATGTCGATAAGCCGAGGGCCCTGGCGAAGTCCGTTACCGTAGCGTGACAAAAAACAGCTACGACAAAACCCCTCCTGCCGTAGCGCGTATTCAGGGGACGGACGGCGTTCGCGCGCAGGTCGCCATAGCGACAGGTTTTGAGGAGGGGCCTCTTGAAGTTTTTCAGAAGTATGGGGTGATGACGGAAGAGTTTTTCGAGCTCTACTGCTACTCCCATGTCACCGCCCTTATCGAGCGCGGAGAGCTGGAAAAAGGGGGAGAGGTGTTGATCGGCTGGGACTCCCGCGATGTTGAAGGATTCTACACATCCAAGGCGCTCTCCGGCATAGCAAAGGGTGGGGCAAAGCCGTGCGTACTTGGAACTATCCCGACGCCCGGTGTTTCGCTCGCACTTTTCGCGCGCGGTACCTCTACCGCCTTCATGATCACCGCCTCACACAATCCGAGCGATCAGAATGGAATAAAGATATTTCTCTCTCCTCACGGAGGGAAAACCCTTCCCGCCGACGACGAGATATTGACGGCGAAATTGTTTAAAACCGATTATGAAAAGGTGAGGCTGGCAAAAATTCTTTTTGAATCGGAAGATATCTCGTCCTGGGCGCGCTCACTGTTCATAGATTTTCATGCCGACCCGCGCAACAGCTGGGGAGGAAAACAGGATCTTTTTGCCGACACGGTTGTTGTGCTGGATACGGCGCACGGGGCGACGGCAGGCGTCGTTAAAGATATCTTCAACAGGTGCGGGATAAACGACATAATCCATGTGGCATCGGAGCAGAACGGGAACATAAACGAGAATTCGGGAGTCGCCATGCTGGAGGGGATCAAGTCGATCAGCTACGCTGATTATGAGGCCGGCTCAAGCATTTCGTCTCACCAGGGTGTGAACGCGATATTTGCGGAGATCGCCTGTCGCCGTGAAGCATACGCCAGGGGGGAGAAAAAACTATTTGGTGTAGTTTTCGATGGCGACGGCGACAGATTTTTCCTCCTCTACTACCAATCCGATAGCGATTCCGTGCATGTTCTTTCTGGGGATGAATGCGCGGCACTGCAGGGGGAATACCTGATAAAGAGAGATCCCGAAAAATACAGAGGGACGCTTTTCGTCCATTCGGTTGAAAGTGATATCAATCTGGCTCGGCACGCTGACGCTCTTGGATTTGTTCCGAGGCTCACCGCGGTAGGGGACAAATGGGTGCTTCAGGAGGCGATACTCTCGGGCGACAAATTCGGTATCGGATGCGAGGAGACAGGCCACTCCATACATGGCGGATACGCAGTCGATGCAAGCGGGTCGGAAAGGCTTTTCTATGCCGGAAACGGGATAAAGGGGGCCATAAACACTCTTTGCGCGATAATGGAACTTTCGAAAAGTGAGCGGGGATTTTCCGAAAAATTCCTCGAGCCTTTCGAGCCGGGTTATAAAAAGACCTCCTACTCCTACTACGTCAACAAGAAATCGTTCCACCGTGGGAGCCGTATATGGAACGGGGTAAAGGAGATCGTGGAGAAATTTTTCTCCGCCGCTTCCGGCGAGTTTGTCATCAGGGAGGAGCCGATGGACTCCGAGCCAGATATGCTCTATTTCCTTATTCGGGACAAGGGGGATAAAATCATGGGGTCGGTTTTCGTAAGGAATTCCGGCACCGAGGACAAAATAGGGGTAAACCTTCGGGGCGATGCGCCTCTCAGCAAGATGCTTGGGGATGTTGCCGATGAAGCTGTGTTCTACCTGATGCGCGAAATGAAAAATATGGAAAATCCGCTGGCAAAGGCTGAAAGTGAGATACTGAAAAAGATATCAGAACGGGAATCGATTAACGAAGATGAGTTCACCCATATCGGATTTAAAAGGCTGATTACGGAGATGGAGATAAAACAGAAGCTGATAAGGAGGTACGGGAGCGGTTATGAGCTTACCGGGCTGGGGAGGAGATTGATTGGTTAAAATACCAGGTTACCAGGGGTTGTTCCCTTCCGTGAAAGATTTTGACCATGCGGCGATTTTCACCGGATGCGAAAGGGCCTGGGACGCGCTTGCGAAAATAGAAGGGTATATCAGCGGATATATTTCCGCCCTGGAGGATACCCCTATTCCCGAAGGACTTGAAATACAGTCGGGGCACGAGTCTTACCTTTTCTGTTCCAGCCCTCTTCGGCTGGAGAGGGATTTTTATTCGAGCAGTTTGAAAATACTGATAAGGAGCGGAACAAGAATAGAGACAACGGCTATCATAAAGGGACCGGCGATAATCGGCAAAAACTGCGATATACGGCAGGGGGCATACTTGAGGGGATACTTGATAGCAGGCGATACATGCACACTCGGGCATACGACGGAGATAAAAGGCTCCATCATCATGAACCATTCCGAGATGGGGCATTTCAATTACATCGGTGATTCGGTCATCGGCAGTTTCGTAAATATCGGCGCGGGAACGAAACTCGCCAACCTGAAATTCCGCTCCCCTTCCGAAAAGGAGAACGTGAATTTCCCCGAGATAAGTTTTGTGGCGAAAGATCCGGAAAACGGCAAATCGGAAATAGTGATGACAGGGTTGTCGAAATTCGGCGCCGTGCTTGGCGATTACTGCGAGCTGGGGTGCAACTCCGTTCTTTCGCCCGCTGTCATCCTCGGCACCGAGTGCTGGGTCTATCCGAATTTCACCGTGCCATCGGGATATTACGATGCGAAAAGTTTTATCGCCCCAGCGACGCTGAAGGCGAAAACACGCCCCCTTCCGCATAGTTCCCGTTAAACTGCGCTACTTTTACCGATTCCTGACGAAAGTCATAGTCGTATTTTTCATTTGCAGTTAAAATCAGGTTTAACAAAATATAACGGAGAAAAAGGAAAAATGCCGACTATTACTGAAGATATGACTATCAACGAAGTTGTGAACAAGTACCCCGCAACGATGAAGGTATTTAACGACCATAAGGTCGATTCGTGCTGTGGAGGAGCAGAGAGCATCAAAACAACCGCGAACGTTGCGAATGCCGATATACCGAAATTGATGGAAGACCTTAACAACGCCGTGAACAAAAAGGGATGAAAATGAAGCATACAAAATGGAAGCAGGATTTCTTTGCCAATGTAGAACCTATCGCCATGCGCGATCCCCTCGCGTCGGTGCTTGGCGCTACGGACGATGACGAACCTATCTACTACTCCTATCAGGATTGCGTAAAGGTATCGGGCCACGCGTGCGCGTCGGTTTCATCGGCGTATCAGATGACGAAACTGGCGCTCAAGGCGCTTTATGGTGATGAGATACCTGTGCGCGGGAATATCAACGTTCGCTACGCAGGGGGACGTGAAGACGGCGCCAACGGCCCCATCGGCCAGGTGATACAGTTCATCACCGGCGCGGCGATTGAGACCGGATTCCACGGCCTCGGCGGCAGGTATGTCCGCTCGGATAGGTTTGTTTATGACGATGAGATGGACGCAGTCGGACCCGGCATCGTCGCAATTTTCAAACGCGCCGATACCGGGAAGGAAGTCCTTGCGCGCGCTGTCCCGTCGCTTGTGAAGATGACGGACGAGGAGATGGAGAATTCCAACTACATGCCAAAGGTTATCCAGGGCGCGGCAACGCCCGAGGAGCGGGAGAAGTTCTACATGTACTGGCAGGGAAAGAACAAGAAGATACTCCTCGAAGATAATCCCCAGGCCTTCACGGTAGAGGAAGTCTGACGGCCTCTAGTTTTTTCCGCTAAGGGATATCCTCGGACGCCTGGCTGCCGGATATCCTTCAAGTTGATTTCGGACAGCGAGTGCCCCTCTTTGCGCCTCCATCCCGGAAGCACACCGCCGGGGTGGATTATCACGTCCGATGTATAGGTAATTCCGTCGATGACCATCTTTCCGAAAACGTATTTGTCAATCATCGCGCACCTCATGCGGAGTCGGTTGGTTTATTCCCCTCGTTGCTGTACGGTTCAATGATAAGGATCGGCCCCTCTTTTTTGACGACTTTTACCGCGCCACCTTTTTCGATGTTCCCCGCGGTACTGCGGACTTCCCATAGCTCGCCGTCTATCTCCGCGGAGCCGACAGGGGTAAGGGGGGTCATGGCGATTCCGATCTCACCTATCAGCCCTTCGGATCCGATGCTCATTTTCCTCGGTTTCATGAATATGGCCCAGCTCACCATGAAGAAAAATAGTCCACCCATGAAGAGCGCCACTGGGATGATCACCGCGAGATTGACCTTCATGTATTCGTCGGGGTGGTCGATGAGCATGATTCCCCCAAGAATCATCGAGACTACCCCGCCGATAGTGAGGGCGCCGAAAGAAGGGACGAACAGCTCCGCCAGAAAAAGGATCATCGCCAATATCAGGAGGAGGAGCCCAGCGTAATTGACCGGGAGTGACTGCAGTGCGAAAAATCCGAGGATGAGGCAGATACCCCCTATTATGCCGGGGAGCACCACGCCGGGGTTCGACATTTCAAAAAATATTCCGTAGAAACCTATCATCAGAAGGATGTAGGCGACGGTCGGGTTTGAGATGATATCGAGAAACTTCTGCCGTTCGGTCATTTCGATGGTGACCCGTCCCGCGCTTTTTATGTCGATAGTCTTCATTCCGGTAGCGGTTTTCACCTCTTTCCCGTCGATCTGCTTTAGAAGCTCATCCAGATTTTCCGCCACATAATCGATGATGTTCTTTTTTAAAGCCTCTTTTTCATCGACGCTCACAGCCTTTCTGACAGCCTCCTCGGCCCAGTCTCCGTTCCTACCCCTCTCTTGGGCAAGTGAGCGTATGTATGAGGCGGCGTCATTTTGCACCTTCTTCTCCATTGTCCTGCTCATCTCCTGTCCCCCACCGGAAACCGGGCTTGCCGCCCCCTGTGAAGTTCCAGGCGCCATTGCGGATATGTGCGAAGCCATCGCGATAAAAGTTCCAGCCGAGGCCGCACGCGAGCCTGGAGGTGAGACGTAAACAGCCACCGGGATGGAGGAGTTCATTATCTCCTTCACGATGATCCTCATTGACGTATCGAGGCCGCCGGGTGTGTCCATGGTGATGACTATCAGGGATGCGGAGTTCTCGTCGTTTATTTTCGTTATATTCCCCGCGAGGAATTCCGCCGCTATCGGGTTGATAATCCCCGCAAATTCGAGCACTTTTACGGGTTTTACGGCGCTGGTCGCATTTTCGGCCCCTCTGTCTGCGCTCTCTTTTCCCCCCGCGGTTGTAAGCGGCAAGGCGGAAAACGCGAGAAACAGCGCGATAGCCCAAAAATATTTAAGCGTTACCATATCAATATTATTCCATATTTGAGGAAAGGGTTCCGAATATAGTTGAAAAGCGAAAACTGCGGTGTATTTCCCTGAAGAAGTTTTTGTTTATTAAAAACGGCTATCTGTTATAATTCCTTCTTCGTGGGCGAATAGCTCAGCTGGGAGAGCACCTGCCTTACAAGCAGGGGGTCACAGGTTCGATCCCTGTTTCGCCCACCATATTTCGATAGCACACTAAAATTCCATCACGGCAGGAAACATACGGGGAGAGGCGTATTAAAAGGTTCAATCTCCTTAACGAGGGGCCAGGGATCCGGTTCACGATAAAACCGTCGGACAAACGAGCATCCATCGCTTCACTCCTGAATGTTTTCTTCATCCTTTTAATTCTTTCGTTGACGGTCTGGTTTTTTATCTCGGCCATGCTGACCGGTTCAGAGGAGGGGGCTGAAGTCTCGGCCTCTGTCACTCAAATGCCGGAAGAAGAACCGCCGGGGGAGGTTTTCAAGCCGCAGACTGAACCGGCGGAATATCGGAATTTCCACGATGAAAAGATAAAGGAGGAGCCTTTGCCTTTAGCGAAAGAGGGAGCCGCAGAGATTGGAGAAGCCAAATTTGTAGTAATTTCAAAAGAGGAAGTGGAGAGGAGATTCCCCTCCGCTGAAGCTCCGAAATCCCGGGAACATGGCTATTTTGTAAGGTATGCCATATTTCTGGACAGGAAAAATGCCGCGGCTTTCAGTAAAAATCTTGAGGAAAAAGGGATAAAAGGGTCGGTATTCGAGACGAAATATCCTCTCCCTTCATTCAGTGTGAAGGCCGGGCCGTTTGTGAATCCTGATTCTCGCAAAAGGGCTCAAAAGGAGTTGAAAAAATTAGGGGTTGCACCGATACCCTTTCTTGAACAAAAATACATAGTATCGGGGTCTGTCTGGAACAGAAGCATCGCCACAGGGGTACAGGAGAAGCTTGGCAGTATCGGGATACCCGCGGAACTGGTGATTGAGAAAAAACCGAAGAGAGTTTACAAGGTGATCTCGGAAATTTTTAGGGATATGGGATCGGCCAAGCTGTGTGCCGAAAGGGCCGATGCGGCGGGATTTAAAACAATAATTGAATTGAGGGACGATGAACGGGAATAACGACGGAAAGATCACGGCCATTCCGGACAAGATGTTCTTCAAGATAAGCGATGTCTCGGAAATAGCAACGATCGAGCCTCATGTGCTCAGGTATTGGGAGAGCGAGTTCTCCGAACTGAAACCGAGAAAGACCAACAGCGGGCGGAGGCAATATACAAGAAAGGATATCGAGCTTATTCTCGAGATAAAATCTCTTCTGTACGAGGACGGATTTTCCATCGCCGGAGCCAAAAAAAGACTTCAGAAACGCAAAAAAACAAGCTCAAAGGAAGACGCGATAATTGATGCCGTACGGCAGACAAGGAAGGGATTAAAGGAAATTCTCGGAATTCTCAATAGCTGACCCGCACCCTCGACCCCTTACCGGCAGATTTCATGAATTGAATAGGCCCCCCCTAATAAAGTCAATTCTCCACTTTTTACGCAATGTTATTTTGACGGTTGGGCATGGATAATTCTGCCTACCTGCCAAATATCCCTCACGATCATGGAATGATGGGCATTCAATCCTGTGACGTATCGCGGAAAACAGCCAACATATAAAGCTTTTAAAAACAATAAGATAGTAATAATAATCTTTTAATATCATTAATTCTCTTCCGTTTTCCCAATAGTGGCACACCTTTTGCCCCTTACTTGGTCAGACAATATTTTTGACGGGAGATAGCAATGGACAAAGGATCGTATGTAGCCGCGAGCGGCAGTATCGCTCAGGAGAGGGCGATGGAGTATATCAGCAACAACATGGCGAATATGAACACGCCCGGATTCAAGGCGGACAGGGCTATCTTCGAGTCGTATCTGAAGGACAATCTCAAACCGGGCGCGGGGATCGGCACACGCGCGGAGATCGCTTCTGGTTATCTTCCACAGAGTAAAAACGATTCTACATATCTGGTAGCATCTGGAAAATTTACCGACTTTTCACAGGGCGCCCTAAGGCAGACAGACAGTCCTCTTGATATCGCCCTTGAGGGTGATGGATTTATTGCGCTACTTACACCGGACGGCGAAAAATATACCCGCGGCGGTAGCTTTACCGTAGGGCGCGAGGGGTATCTGGAAACACTCGACGGCAATGTAGTTATCGACAGGCAGAACAGCCCTATCAGACTGGACGAAGGGGCGTTTCACATCAGGGAAGACGGCACCATTGCAGGGTCAAATGGTGAGGATATAGCTCAGCTGAAGGTCGTGAAGTTTGCCGACAACGAGGTCTTGAAGAAGGAGGGTAACTCTCTTTACCTGGCTGAAAACATGGAAAACACTTCATGGTCGGATGCGATTGTGAAACAGGGCTTCCAGGAAGGGTCGAACATAAATCCGGTATCTGAAATGGCAAAGATGATTACTGCCTTGAGGCAGTATTCCACGTTCCAAAAGGCGATACAGTCGGAAGACGAAATGAATTCAAAACTTATCAATCAGGTTGCCCGGTAGTTAATACATGAAACATGAAACAGTAAAAATATTAGGAGATAGCCAATGTTAAGATCACTTTACACAGCCGCCACAGGCATGGGAGCTATGCAGAAAAACATCAGCGTAATTTCCAACAACCTCGCAAACGTCAATACCCTCGGGTTTAAAAGGAGCCGCGCGGAGTTTCAGGATCTTCTGTACCAGACGGAGAGGATGCCCGGCACAAAGGCTCCCGGAGGGACGCAGGTTCCGACAGGTATACAGATAGGTATGGGTACAAAGCTGGCGGCTGTTTCGAAGCTGCACACGCAGGGTGATTTCGAACAGACCGGTAACGAGCTCGATCTTTCAATTGAAGGAAAAGGATTTTTCCAGGTTTTGCAGGCTGATGGAAGCATCGGCTATACAAGGGTAGGCTCCTTCAGGCTCGATAGCAGCGGTCAGCTGGTCAGCTCGGACGGCGAGCCGCTTGATCCTTCGATCATCATCCCGCAGGACGCAATGGTGATCTCGATAGCCAAGAACGGCGAGATTTCCGTAACACAGCCCGGCTCTCCGCTCCCAAATGTTGTGGGGCAGATAGAGCTTGTCAATTTTGTAAACCCCGCAGGCCTCAATTCCGAGGGGGGGGGGATTTACAAGGAGACCGAAGCAAGCGGCACACCGATGGTCGGCATTCCGGGTGAATCGGAGCTTGGAACCATCATGCAGGGATTTGTTGAGAGCTCAAACGTAAACGTCGTTGAAGAACTTACCAACATGATCCTTGCGCAGAGGGCTTACGAGCTCAACTCGAAAGGGATAACCACTTCGGATGAAATGCTTCAGACGGCGACAAACCTAAAGAGGTAATAGGTAATGAATAAAAGAAGGGTAGTGAAGGCGGTGCTTTTAACAATGCTGATCCTCCCCCTTACCATCATCGCGGAGGTTTTCGCAAAGCGATCAGTCCGCAGGGTTTTTACAGGAGGGAGTGCCACATGAAAAAGCTGTTTATATTAGCCGCGTTCCTATCGGTTTTCGCTATCCCAGTGCATCTTTCAGCGGCAACGCAGACGGAAAAAATTGCCGGTTCATGGGAAGATTTTTCCGAGTCTGTGAAGGAAGAGATCGAAATTGAATTCTCGAAGATCATAGATCCCCAGGTAAAGAGGTGGGAAATAAGCAGGATTAATCTCCCCGGAGAAGCAAATATTCCTGCGGATTTCGACAATTTCAGGATTGTCCCCATCGGCTCGCCAAGGGGCAAAAGAATATCGTTTGCCATAGAATTTCTGAATAAAGACAGCTTAATCAAAAGGTTGAATGGAACCGCCACCTTGAAGGCATATGCCGACATTGTGGTCGCCCAGTCGCACATCAGCGCGGGAACATTGATCTCGCCCGACATGCTGAGCCTTGAGGAGAAGGCGGTATCTCTCCCGATAGGGGATTTGTGCACGGAACTTGCAGAAGTAGAAGGTCAGGTAGCCGATAGACGGATTGCCGCCGGGTATGCGGTAAAAAAATCGTCAATAAAAAGCTCCCCCGATGTAAAGGCGGGCGAAATGGTTTTACTGATAGCTGAAAGTCAGAAGGTAAAGATAACGATGCAGGGAATAGCAAGGGAAGACGGTGCGATAGGTGAAACGATCTCGGTGTTGAACACCAGGTCGAACAAAAAAATATTTGGCCGTGTAATCGGGCAATCCGTTATTCAGGTCGTTTTTTAAGGAAAGTTGGGAATAGTGATGGGAACAAGGAAATTTTGGTTGAAGCTGACGGTGGCAATGCTCATCAGTCTCACGGTCGGCGCGTGCGCAAAGGAAATACCGGTGCCTGTAGTTGTGGAGCCGGAGCCTGAACGTCCAGCCCCAAGAACCGAGGGTTCCCTATGGCCGGGTGAAACAAGCAGAAGCACTCTGTTCTCCGACAAGAAAGCGGCAAGGATAGGGGACATTATTACCGTGCACCTTGTTGAAAGGAGTCAGGCAAGCAACAGCGCCGTCAGCAGGGATATCCGGGATAGCAAAAGCAGTTTAGATTTCAATCTCCCGCTTTTCGGCGCTAGCGCCGTTGCAGGCGGCATAGGCGGCGGCACTTCCTTCCGCGGCGTCGGCAACACCAGCCGTAGCGAGGATTTCACCGCGACAATATCAGCCATGGTGACAGAGGTTCTCCCAAACGGTTTGTTGAAGGTAGACGGACAAAGGGAGCTTAAGTTGAACGACGCGAACCAGTACATAAAAGTAACCGGGCTTGTAAGGCAGGAAGACATCAATTTTGACAACTCGATAATTTCATCAAAGATCGCAAGCGCGAAGATCACATACGAGGGGATCGGTAGCCTCGATCGGTCGACGACAGGCGGATGGGGCAAGAAACTTTTAAACATAATCTGGCCGTTCTAGGAGGCATCAATGAAAAGAAAATTGTTTAGGTTCATCGCGGTATTGCTGACGCTCGCAGTAGCATTGCCGTCAGGCGTTGATGCCGCAAGAATAAAGGACATCTCCTCGGTGGCCGGCATGCGTGAAAACCAGCTGATAGGATACGGGCTGATGGTCGGGCTGAAAAACAGCGGCGACCGTTCATATAAAACACCGTTCACCATTCAGACACTTCTCAGCATGTTGAAGAGGCTCGGTACTACAGTTGACATAAGACAGCTGTCGACTAGCGGCATGGGAGTGTCGCAGACAAGGCAGCTTAGGGATGTGCGCGTTGAAAACGTGGCCGCCGTGATGGTTACGGCCTCGCTCCCCTCATTCGCAAGGCCGGGCTCGAAAATAGATGTTCAGGTCTCCTCGCTTGGAGACGCAAGGTCGCTAGAAGGGGGAACGCTCCTCCTCACCCCGCTTAAGGCGGCTGACGGGATGGTTTATGCCGTGGCACAGGGGGAATTCAACCCCGCGACTGATAGCGGAAGCAAAAAAGGGAGAGGGCAGACTCTATACACGGGTGGTCTTATCCATGGCGGCGCGATAGTGGAAAAATCGGTTGATACCGACTTTGCGGTTAAATCGACTTTTAATATTCTTCTTAACAGCCCCGATTTTACCACTGCGAGCGCGATGGTATTCGCCATTAACGACAGAATGGGCGAAGGCGTCGCAAAAGGGATAGACGGGGGAACCGTTCAGGTGGTATTGCCGGAATCCTTTAAAGGCGATCCGTTTGGTTTTCTTTCTGAGATCGAAGTGCTGAACGTCGAGCGGGATGTAATCGCAAAGGTAGTTATCGATGAAAAGTCAGGCACGATTATCATCGGCGAAAGCGTAGAGATTAATAACGTCGCCATCTCGTTTGGCGGAATGACCCTGGAGGTGAAAAACCCGTTTATTCAACAGACTGTGAACGAGAAAAAAGAAAGTCTAAATATGCTAAGAAGAAATACCGATATTCAGGAATTGGTAAGGGCTTTAAACGCGCTTGGGGTCTCGCCGCGCGATCTGGTGGCAATATTCAGGTCACTACGTTCCGCAGGGGCGCTCAGCGCAGAATTGGAGATAATATCATGAGAACAGAAAACGTAAAGAGTGCAGTTATTCCGGAAAACCTCACCCCACGACAGAAAAAGGACCTTCAGAAACTGCAAAAGCTCAGCATGGAATTTGAGGCCTTTTTCATGAAAGAGACCGTAAAGGCGATGCGGGATACCGTACCTCAGAACGAACTGATAAACGGCGGACAGGCAGAGGAGATATACCGCTCCATGTATGACGATCAGCTCGCCACATCTCTCGCGGAAAAAGGGAATTCGGGAATAGCAAAGGCCATCTTTAAACAAATGTCTAGGGCCTATTTGGATACAGGCTCGATGGCGACCGCTGGAATAAGATAATGAAAGAGCTGAAGGAGCTTGCGATGGTTCTTGAGAACAACGTGGAGCTTTACGAAGACCTTGCCTCAAAAACCCTTGAGGAGCGTGAGGCTATCGAAAAATGCGAATTCGTCAAGATCGCGCGAATTACAGAGGAAAAGGAAAATATCGTATTCCGCATAAAACAGCTGGAAAAGAAAAGATCGGATCTTGTCCTTGAGATATCCAGGGAGATGGAAAAACCCGGAGAGATAACACTAAAGGAAATAGCCAGTCATTCAAAAGCGGCGACGATGAGCAAGGCCCTACTTTCGCTCTCGGATAAATTAAAGGAGATATTTTCGAGGGTTCAGGAAATGAACGACTTCAATAAAAAAATATTGTCGAGCGCTGTTCGCACATTGCGAAACGCGATCATGTTTTCTGACAATACGTCAAAACCGCTTCTTACCTATTCCGGTACCAGGCTGAACCAACAGCGTGTTACACCCGGAAGCATGCTAAAAAAGGCGATGTAAAAATGAACGTATATAACGCAATGAATACCGCAAAGTGGGCTCTTCTCACGAATCAGGCCGCCATTGAGGTGACTGGCCAGAACATAGCAAACGTTTCAAATCCCGATTACAACAAGCAGGACGTGATGCTTACAACGTCGACTCCGATAAATTACGGTAACGTAACGATCGGAACCGGCATAAGGCTCGATTCCGTAGTACGGCGGTTTGACAATCTGGTGTTCGAGCAGTCGCTTGAAGCAAATTATACCCTTGAAAACTGGAAGTCCCGCGTGAATGTCATGGATAGGCTTGATATTGTTTTCAATGAAGCGGACGTAGGGCTTGGTGGGATGTTGTCGGATGTTTTTCAGGGATTCTATAATCTCGCGATTAATCCCGAAGGGGCCGTGGAAAGAAGGGATGTAATAGAGCGGGCTTCAACGCTCAGTCAGAATGTGAGCAGAGTGGGGACCGAGCTTCTCCGCCTGCGGATGGATATTGACAGAAAACTGAAAACATCCATGCCGGAGGTGAACAGGATAACCGGCGAGATAGCGCGGTTGAATTCGCTTGTCCATGAAACAGAAATAGGAACGAACAAGGCAAACGATTACAGGGATTCCAGGGACGCGCTCCTGAAACAGCTTTCGGGATATATGGACGTCCACTATTTTGAACAGAACAACAACGAAATAGTGGTAATGCTCAACGACGGAAGGCCATTGGTCGTAGGCCAGAACAACTATCAGCTCTCGGCAAAAGCAAGCGCAAACGACGCCTCCGTAAGCGATATCATGTGGGAGGACGCATCGGGCAACCAGATAAATATTTCATCCGAATTCAACGCGGGGCAGTTCGGCGCCTGGCTCGGTATGCGCGATGGCGATATCCCGAATTTCCTCGAAAAACTTGATACGCTTGCCGCGACGGTTGTGAAGGAAGTCAACCGGTTGCACGAAGGGGGTTTCGGCCTCGACGGCTCTACCGGTAATACGTTTTTCAACAACCTCACGCCTGGGGGAAGAGCGGATGTCGCCAACCTGGGCGGGGCGATACTTACTTCCGGATCTGTAACAAACCCTGAAATAGTAAACCTTGACCATTTTGTGCTGACGTTTGATGGGGCGGGAAACTACTCCGTCTACAACTCTGACAAAGGTAGTTCTTCCGGCACATATTCCTTCAATTCCGGCGCCTCGCTTTCGTTTTTCCAGGAACGCGGAATATCGATAGCGATAAACGGTGGCCCGGCAGCCGGCGACAAGTTCTATATCAGCGGGGCGGACAGGGCGGCTTTCAACATGAGGATGAATCAGCAGATAGTGGATAATCCAAGCAAGATTGCGGCAGGTTCGTCGACAAATGTCGGTGACGGCATTCAGGCGCGGCGCATAGCCGATCTGCAGTACAAGAAAACAATTGGCGGGGCATGGTCTGCCGTCGGCGCTGCCAGCGGGACCTATTCGGCATCGGGCCTCTTTACTTTCGATGATTTTCTCGGTTCCGTTGTAGGCGAGGTAGGGGCGTTGGCGAAGAACGCGCACAGCAACCGCCAGGTTTCAGAATCAATATCCAATCAGGTCATGAATTTCCGGGAACAGATATCCGGGGTGTCCATCGATGAGGAAATGGTCAATCTTGTCAAATACCAGCACGCCTATGGAGCGGCGGCGAAGATGATAACGACAGTCGATGAACTGTTACAGACATTATTAAATATTGTGTAAAGGTAATTTTCAATTTGACCGATACAGACATACAGGGAATATGACATGTTTAGAATAACCAACCGAATGATGTACAACAACTCGCTATCGAACATGTTCCTGCACACGCAGGGGATGATGAAAGCAAGCGAGCAGCTGTCGAGCGGAAAGAGGGTGAACAGACCTTCAGACGACCCGACAGGGATAGGCGATATTCTGATGTATAAAACACGTCTCGCGAGGAACGAGAGATATGTGGATATGAGCCAGAAAGCCGAAAATTATCTCATCGTAAGCGAAGGGAAGGTGGCAACCGCCACGGATCTCGCGAACAGGGCAAAAGAGCTGGCAATGTCACAGCTAGGCGCCGCAACAAATGCCGATACCGGGAGAATTACCGCGCTGGAAATAGCCCAGCTTGCGGAAACCGCCCTTGGCCTGGGCAACAGTAAAGTCGGCGGCGATTACATATTCGGAGGGCGCAGGACAAACTTCCCGCCAATAGACGCCAACGGCGAGTACGCAGGGGACAGTAAAAATCTGGTCGCGGAAGTGAATGAAGACTACCGGATCGACATGTCGATCCTCGCTTCGGAATTCCTTACAACCGACATGAACCCGAAACTGGATGTGGCAACGCCGCTGTCGATACTTCGCGGCGGAATGGGAATCTCCACGGGGAATTTCACGATAACCGACAGAAGCGGTGTTTCTGGGAATGTACAGATAAATCCCGGAATGAACATCAGCAACCTTATCGCGGCGATAAACTCCAGCGGAGCGAATGTGACGGCATCCCTGGCTCCTGACGGTATGAGCCTGAGAATAATGGATAATACCCCCACCGCGTCGGTGTCCGGCCCGATGACGATATCGGATAACGCAGGGGGAGCTTCGGCAAGGGAGCTCGGTCTAGCAGGGAGCAGGAACCTTCAGTATGTTTTCAGCACCGACCTTAATCCCACGATTACAGCGGCGACCCGGCTGTCGGACCTGTTCGGCGGTAAGGGAATGATTCTTGCCGATATTGAGCTTCATAACGGCTCGGCTTCAGCAACGGTGTCGTTTGCCAGTGCGGTGACAATAGGGGATGTTCTTAATACGATAAACACGGCACCCATCAACGCGACCGCCTCCATAAATGCTTCAGGCACGAGCCTTTCGCTGGTTTCAGCCACATCCGCAACAGTGGCATTCGCGAAGGATATCGGAGGAAATACGGCGGAGTTGCTCGGTATCGGCGGGGGAAGAAACCTCATATCGACACTTAAAAATCTTGAACAGGCAATGTTGGCCAATGACAAAGCCGGCATTATGAATCTCATTGATAATCTTTCCAGCGCGGTTCTGAACACGTCTATGGTGAGAGGCGTGGTCGGTGCGAGGACAAACAGGCTTCAGCACAACGCTGATACGCTTCAGTCGAACGATGCCGATACCAAGACAATGCTCTCTTATTCGCAGGATGCGGATATGGCGGCGGCGGCGACGGAGTTCGCTCTGATGCAAACCGCTTATCAGGCCACTATCAAATCGTCTGCTTCAATAATCCAGCCGACGCTTCTGGATTTTATAAGATAACAGGGACGGTATATTTATACCTTGAAATAGGGAGAGTGAATGAATAGTCTTAAGTCAGAAACCGTAATTGAAGAAGTTGAAAGCTTAAATTGGGAGAAACCGAATGCTGGTACTCACCAGGAAAATGGGAGAGTCGATAAACATCGGCGACAATATAGTAATCCAGATAATGGAAGTAAACGGGCGAACAGTACGGATCGGAATAGAGGCGCCGAAATCAATGTCGATCCACAGGGAAGAGGTCTACAGGAAAATTCAGGAGGAAAACAGGCTGGCGTCGGCATGGCAGGCAACAAACCTGGAAACGCTGGGAAGCTTGATGAAAAATCTTCCGGGGAAGAAAAAATGAAAATATTAACGGCACGATTCGGAGAAATAGATATTGATCCGGCCAAAATAATCACTTTCAACGACGGTGTGATAGGTTTTCCGGAAATTAAAAGATACATAATCCTTCCGTTCATGGAGGGTACCGAATTCGAACTCCTTCAGGCTGTCGATTTCCCAAATCTAGGATTTGTCATGATCAACCCGTTCCTCTTCTGCGAGGACTACGCGTTCGATATCACCGACGGAGAACAGGAGATGCTCAAGGCGAAATCGATCGAAGATGTGACGGTGAAGGTGATCGTTACCATTCCGCCGGATCCGAAGGATATGACGGCGAATATGCAGGCTCCGGTCGTTATCAACGAATCAAGGCTTCTGGCAAAGCAGGTTATCCTTCAGGACAGCCAATGGGATACCAAGATGCTTGTCTTTAAAAATATCATCTCCTGAAAAGAAGGGGCCTTCGCCCGCTCAGTCTGGCGGAGGTTGTTGTGCCAAGAGGATTTGAAGGGTCTTAGATTACCCTTTTGGGATCGATGAAATAATATCCTGCGTGACTTACCCCTTCCAGCTCCTTGCAGGTTATCTCGCTTGATGCAGGTTCGTCTGTCGCGCAGGGGGCGGCTGAATCTGATGGGATTATGATCAAATCCATTTCGGACCAGTAGCTGGTCATCGCTACACCCCCTTGTTTGAGTAATTCTTCCGTATTTGCTATCTCCGGCATCCCCGGTCGGAGTTTTCGTCCATAACTGGTAACAGCGAAAGAGGCCATTTTGGAGCCTGCGAAAGGGCTTCCAAGGGATATAACTCTAATGGTTTTGCTACCAAATCCATTTTTCAATTTTGCGGCGGCCCAAAAGGATATCAGCCCGCCAAGGCTTTGACCGAGCAGGATTACGTTTTTGCAATTCAAGCGGTTAACTTTTTCAGCGAGCTTGTTCGACCAGTCATCCAGGGAGCCGCCAAAGATCCTGTAGCTGAATGTTGCCACTCTCCCTTTCCCTAAAATCCGCTCAAGACGCCATTTGAACAGGAACCAGTGGCAGGATGTGGCAAGGTATCCATTTACAAGTATGACAACGGTACCGTCATTTACGCCAGACTCAGGCTCCGTTTTGCCTATACCGAGAAGCCTCCACACCATACAGGGAGGGATTATGAAGATAAAAGCAAGGTAGTAGGCGATGTAGGAGAGTGCGCCAGTGAAATACCAGTAGAGGTTTATCAACCTGAATCTTTTTCCCGTTCCATCCAACAAGTTGAATATCGTGGATATAGCCAAGGTCAACATATAGAAGATAGCCGGAGGGAGGATAAAAAAAAGTGAGAGCAAAAAAAACACTACCATGGGAGGAAAAATATCATATCTGAAGCATTATGGTAAGAGGTATTTTTCGGAGAGAGATCGTATCGTAGACGCTGATAGCTCGATGAAATCCATTTGATGTATAAAAGTGAGTCGCTTTCTGTGGCGGGGTAGCCAGAATAAACCCGTTTATTATGCTGGAATAAAAAGATAAAGAAGTATAAGCCCGGCGACCATTAACCCCAATCCGGCAACTCTCAATGTTGAAGGCTCCAGATCGACAATAAAGCGCGCCATATTTTTCATCCCATCAGGATTGAGGAAATAAGGTAGCCCCTCAAATATCAATACCAGGCCGATTGCGGCAAAAAAAAGTTTCATATGCCTCGTAACAAAAAATGTGATATAAAAGTAACATAAACGGAAACAGCCGGAAACAGCATGTAACGCATATAATATACCAAAATCATAATGTTAATAGTTGTTTGATGAGGCGTTGAAATGAAGCATAAGTTTTCGATTTTGATACTTGATGATGAAGCGGAAATAGTAAGGATCCTTGAGAAGGCGCTTGAAACCGAATATAACGTAATTGGGGAGACGGAAGTTGAGCCTGCAAGGAAATATCTTGCTGCGAACAGAGTGGACGTTCTGGTGCTTGATTACCGCTTGAAGAATGAGAATGGGCTGGATCTGCTGGCCGAGTTCAAGCAATCCTATCCGGAGATGGAAGTTATTATGATTACCGGGTATGGCGATATCGAGATGGCCGTCCTGGCGGTAAAGTCCGGCGCTTTCCATTTCCTTTCAAAACCGTTTAAAAATGACGTTCTGAAAAATCTTATAAAAAAGGCTCTTACAAAAAAAGAGTTTGAGATGATGATGCAGAACATCAAGGGGGAAGCCGAAGCGAAATACAAGATAAGCAATATCCCCGGTTCAGGACTGCGCATAAAGAGCGTAAGAGAGCTGGTGAAGAAGGCTCAGGAAGTGGAAAGCAACGTTCTGATACTCGGCGAGAACGGTACCGGAAAGGAGTTTTTCGCGCGCGTAATTCACACCGGCAGCAGGAGGATGGAGTACCCGTTCCTTGCTTTTAATTGTAGCACCTTGGGCGCGGACGATATCAAGGTGGAGCTTTTTGGATTGGTTGGGAGCGAAACCGCGGGGACGAAGACTCGAAGGACCGGGATTTTCGAAGCGGTTGGCGACGGGACCATTTTTCTTTCGGACATTTTTGCACTGCCGTATGAAATAAAAGAGATGGTTGAGGACGTGATAAAAACCGGCGAGTTCCTTCCGGTTGGTGGAGTAGCGCCACAGGACAATATCGTTTTTTCAGGCCGAATCATCGGTGGGGCATCCGGTTTGGATGATTCCCATGCCGATGACGTGAACGGTTCCGGAAGTCTGTACAGGCAATTATCGGAATTTCCGATAATAGTTCCGCCTCTCAGAGAGAGGGGTGGGGATATAAAGGAGATTGCCGAATATTTCCTCCGCAGGAACGGCGAAAGGCTTGGGAAAAATTTTTCCGGTTTTTCAACAGACGCGATGAATATGATCTGCGCCTACTCATGGCCCGGCAACCTCCGGCATCTTGAAAATATCATTGAAAGGGTTTCAATTCTTGAAGATGGAAATGAGATTACCACCAAGTATCTCCCTTCCGAGATAGTCGAAAGCTACACTGCATCGGGAGTCCCCGACAAGATCTCAAACTACAGGCAGTTCATGAAGGTCAGCAACGATATCTCCTCAATGAAATACATGAAAAATGTATTGAAGGAAACAGGCGGCAACGTCACAAAGGCCGCTTCCATTGCCGGCATGAAAAGGGAATCGTTTCATAGGCTCCTTAAAAAGCACAAGATAAGTTCAAAAACACTTCAATAGGCGGTTGAACAGCCGTATCCGGGTGTATAATCCATTACCTGCAAATTATTTAAGGTAGAAAATTGGATTTAAAGGAAACCGGCCAATCTGTTCACAGACACCCTTGGGAGTTGTCAAGGGCCGAGGTTTCTCTTGAAATCCTTTCGCGATATCTCCCGGCTTCGGCAGACTTTCTTGATATAGGCGCGGGAGACCTCTATTTTTCCAGACTTCTCGCCAGTCGTTTTTCCGGGAAGGTTCTTGCGGTAGACACGGGATATACCGGCGAGGAGCAGGCGGCTGAGCGTATCGCACTGGCGGCCGGTTTTAATGATGTGGAAAAAGGGAGCGTTGACTGTCTTATCCTCATGGACGTGCTGGAGCATGTAGAGGATACCACCCCTTTCCTGGAGGGTGCGTTTTCAAAAGTAAGAGAAGGGGGCATTGTTTTCATTACCGTCCCTGCATTCCAGTTTCTCTTTTCGGAGCACGACAGGTTTCTGAACCATTTTCGGCGGTACACTCTTCATTCCCTGAGAGAGGAAATTAAAAGGGTGACCGCCAGTGTTGAGACAGCGGAGAGCTGCTATTTCTACTTTTCCCTGTTCGTTTTCAGGTCTCTTGGAGTTATGCTACACAGGATGTTAAAGTTGAACAAACAGGAGAACAGGGGTGCAGGGGATTGGCGATACAGTGAAAAGCATCCCGTTACGATGATCATCAGATTTATCCTTAATATCGATTTTCGTCTTGCGAGGATCATGGGCAGGCTCGGCGTAAAAATTCCGGGACTCTCCTTGTGTATGGTATGCAGGAAAAAGTCTGTTTAATAATCCCGTGCTATAACGAGGCCGAGAGGCTCGATATCTCACTCTTCAACACGTTTTCTGAAAACCTTTACTGCCTTTTCGTAAATGACGGTTCAACCGACGATACCGAAGAGCTCATAAGGAACAATTTATCAAACAATATTTTCCTGCTGAGTCTTGAGGAAAATTTTGGCAAGGCAGAAGCCGTCAGGCGGGGGATGATGCACGCCATGAGCCTCCCCTTTGCTGAGGATATAGACTGGATAGGGTACTGGGATGCCGACCTCGCAACGCCGCTCTCGGAAGTGCCGATGTTTATCCGGTACGCTAAAAATTATGAAACGAAGATAGATGCCATTTGGGGGAGCAGGATATACAGGCTCGGAAGCGATATAAAGCGCTCATTTCGCCGCCATATTCTAGGAAGACTGTTTACCACCGCGATAGCCATCCTCTTGAAGGTAAAGAGCTACGATTCACAGTGCGGCGCGAAACTCTTCAGGCCGGATATCGTAGATATTGCTTTCAGGGAGCCGTTTATCTCCAGATGGATATTTGACGTTGAACTGCTTAAAAGATTGCCCGGTCACGCGGTGATCGAATATCCGCTTGGTGCATGGAGCGATGTAGGCGGGAGCAAGATGAATTTGGTCAGGGAGATACCAAGTATTGCGATTGATATTCTCCGAATCAGATTGAAATACTGAAAAGCCTTCGCAATTCCCTTTTCAGGAAAGAAGCCTGGTGATATCGCTGTAAAAGGCGTACAGGAAAAGTAGCGCCATCATGGCGAGGCCGGTTCTATGAAACATTTCCATTGCGCTCTCGTTCACCGGGCTACCCTTGATGCTTTCTATGAACAGAAGAAGGAGTTCCCCGCCATCAAGCACCGGTATCGGTAAGAGATTGAATACGGCGAGGTTCAGGGAGAGCATCGCCGCAAAGGCAAATAGCGGCACCAGGCCGGCATCGGCCTGATCTCCAGCGGCCATAAGAATGAAAATAGGGCCGGCTATACTTTCGGAAGAGACCTGGTTCGAAAACATCTTAAACAGCATATGGATTATGAGACGGCAGTTGTTAAGCGTCTTTTCCGTTCCATAGTAGAGAGATTCGAAAAGACCCATTTTTTCACCCGACATACGGAATGTAATCCCTATTCTCCCGACGATCTTTTCCTCGCCAGTTTGATCTACTATCTTTACGGCATCGGGTATGACGGTCGTTGAAAATACTTTTCCACCATCTTTTTCTATATCCAGGCGAAGCGGGGCCCCAGGTGAGTCAGCGAGAAGCGCGGCAAGCTCGTTCTGGCTCTCAATTTTCTTTCCTGATGTTCCGACAATTTTATCGCCCGCAATCAATCCACCTCTCTCTGCAGGGGAGCCGGAAGTTACAGCTTGCACGATGTTCGTAGGGATTTGTCCCCCGATGGAAAAGAGCGTGGAGAATATGATGACTGCCAGCACAAAATTTGCCAGCGGCCCTGCAAAAGCTACGAGGGCTCTCTTCCAGACAGGTTTGCGGTTCAAAGACATTTCGCTTCCGTCATTTAGTATTGCTACATATCCGCCAAGCGGTATGAGCGACAGCCTGTATTCAGTGCCGAAAAATTTCCTTTTCCACAATGCCCGCCCGAAACCAATGGAAAATATTTCCACCCGTGCTCCGGTCGCTACCGCCATAAGGAAGTGCCCCACCTCATGTACAAATACAAGCAGGCTCAGGGTAAGCAGAGCAAGGATTATATTAGTTGCCAAGATATATTTCCTCTAATTAATTTGTTCTTGGATTACTCACTTGCCATAAAACGTGTGATGTCGTTATAGAACGCGAATGCCATCAAGGTTATCAAAAGGAATATCCCTACCTGCTGGGCGATCTCTCTCCCCTTCAGGCTCACCGGCCCCCCTTTTATCGCCTCAATAGCAAAAAACATTATGTGTCCGCCGTCAAGGATCGGTACAGGGAGAAGGTTAAGGAAACCGAGGTTCACCGAAAGGACACCCATGAACATCAACAGTGGGATCAATCCTGCCTGAGCTTGGTCGCCTGCGATCTTGAAGATCATCAGCGGCCCGCCGATTGTATTCGCGGGGACGATCTGTTGCACCATTTTTACAATTACCATACCGGTCAGGTAAATTATCTCTATCATCTTCTTAGTGCCAAGATATGCGGCGGTGAAGGGGTCGTATCTTTTGAATACAGTGTCGGGGCTTATCCCTATGCGCCCAACGCGAATATCCTCACCAAAAATGGTCTTGGACGACTGCGCTTCGGGCGTGATGGAAACGTATCTAATAGAGCCGGTTTCCGGCTGAATAGTCAGTTCAAGCTGTTTGTCCGGCGCTTGACCGATGACCTCCGAGAGTTCGGACCATGAGGATATTTCCTTGCCGTCGATTTCGACAATCCTGTCGCCGGAGATGATCCCGACGCCATGTGCAGGCGATCCTGCCACGACAGTCTTGATCTTAGTATCAGGCACATCTATGCCGATCATGTAAACAAGCATGAATACCAGCGCCGCGAAAATAAGATTCGCAAGAGGCCCGGCAAAAACAATAAGGAACCTTCGCCACACAGCCTTGCTATTGAAGGAAATTTCCGGATTTTCCGGAACGGGGGCGTCTTCCCCTTCCTCGTCGCCGACCATCTTTACGTATCCGCCGAACGGTATCCATGCAACGATGAACTCTGTTTCGCCGATTTTCTTCTGCCACATCGGTCGTCCAAAGCCGATTGAAAATTTCTCGACGCCGACCCCCATTTTTCTGGCCATCCAGAAGTGTCCCCATTCGTGGACTATTATCAGTATTCCAAGGACAAAAATTGCGGACACGACGTATAGCAGCATTTGAATATTACTCCAGTTTTAGGTTCGGCAGTCTTACAGCTTCGACACCCTTTGGTGTTTTAAAGTTAAAGCTGTCATCGTTCATATCTCCATTTATGGCGATATCGAAAAACTCGATATCGGTTCTGTTATCGGCCCAATCAATAATTGAAATAGAGCGGATTCTCCAGTTTTTTGAATCTACGCCAATGAGTATCCGCGTAACGGAAATGGATTCCTTTTTCGGTATTAACTCAAGCCTTATTTCCTTTGATATTCTATCTTTATTTTCCCCGGTAGCCAACCTTATCGTGAAAATTTCTTTCAACGCGTATTCCCCAGCCAGAAACAGAGCGGGGGAGCTGGTGTTGATCACGTTCCCGATCTTCTCGACCAGCACCTGATTCTCCTCCGGGATATAAAGATAAATGTTTTTCCCGTTTGACACGATTATCTGCTCATCCGGTGGATCGTATGTCCACCGCATCATGAGACGCTTTTTCATCTTGACCTTGCCGGTTGATTTCTCGGAATCTTCCATACCTGCGTCATGGAAAGTTTGCCTGAATTTCGCGCTCATGGTTCGCATGGAGGCGAATTCTTTTTCGACGTTTTCAATTATCTCCTTCTCCGAAAATGCGTGGGTCAGGGAAGGGGTTAAGATCATTAAAAAGATCATTGCCGTTCTCATGCGGGCAGCTCCTTCCCAAGCCTGAAAAAGGGGTAGAGGATGATCCCGGCCAGAAAACCCCCCACATGGCTTCCCCAGGCTATCTGGTCGGCGTTTCCTATCGACATGATCTGTACCAAAAACCAGGTGGTGATCAGGAGCCAGGCCGGTAAGGGAAATATTTTTACAATGATAAAAAACCAAAAGAGTGTATGAACCTTTGCGCGCGGAAACGCTATCAGGTATGCGGCTAGAATGCCGGATACCGCACCGCTCGCGCCGACCAACGGCAGATCTGAATTTGTAAACTGGTAAATGTGGGCAAATACCGCCGCTATTCCGCAAAGGATATAAAAAAGCATGAATTGGAAATGGCCAAAAATGTCTTCAATATTGTTTCCGAATATCCAGAGGAACAGCATGTTGCCCGCGATATGCATCAGCCCCCCATGCAGGAACATGGAGGTTATTATGGTTATCCCGATCGGGTATGGAATAGTTGGCTCAACGTCCCGCATATTGAGGATCTCCAGCGGGGTAACGCCGTACTGGAACAAATAGAGATTGAAATGTCCTGAGGTGGCCTGAGCAAAAAAGATCCCGGCATTCGCTACTATCAACGCCATGGTAATGTAGGATATGTTTTTAGTGGGATTTGTATCGTAAAGAGGTATCATTCCCCGACCTCTCTAAGATTGAATCCGTTTCTCAACAGCATGGCGGCGGTTACACCGATTTTGGGAGAAAGGCCGCATGACGGACTTTTCGATTTAAGGAATATAATTTCCGGAGAAACAATATTTCCAAGCGCGGCAGTTTTTTCAGCCCCTTTTATCATCTGTTCCGTTCTGTCTGTCCCGTCCGAGTCCATAATGCGAGCGCGATTATCAATTACATCATTGCCGTCGCCATCGATTATCTGCACACGCTTGCGGGGAATTCCCATCTCGCCGAATATTTCGGGACAAAAAGGGATAACCAGACCCTTCGTAAACAGGGTAGAGAGATCGGCATCCTCTCTTGATGTGCCGTCATACCGGCAATTGACTCCGGCAAGGCAGGCGGAGGCCATATATTTAATCTTTCCTTCCATCGCTGTTATGTACCGTCACCACTCCATTTTTTATGGTTATTCTTTTTTCAAGAAGCGCGGAGATTACTTTGGGATAAATGAGATGCTCCTGTTCGAGGATCCTTTCCGAAAGTGCCTGCACGGAATCGTTCTGGTTCACCTTTACCTTTGCCTGCATGATAATCGGCCCGGTATCCACGCCGCTGTCGACAAAGTGAACTGTGCATCCCGATTCTTCCACCCCCGCGTCAAGCGCCTGCCTTTGGGCCTCCAGCCCCGGAAATGAAGGGAGTAACGAGGGGTGGATGTTGATGATCCTGTTTGGAAATGCCGCTACGACATTTTCACCCAGTATTCTCATGAATCCGGCGAGGCATATATATTCTACCCCCCTGCTTGCCAGTTCGCTCTTTATCCCCTCTCCGTAGGCTATGCGGCCCTTATGTTTTTTGGGGTCAAGGAAAACCGTTTCGATCCCATGTTCAGCGGCGATGGTCAGTGCTTTGGCGTCCAGGTTATCGCTAAGCACTACTCTTGGAAAGTAAGGGACGATATTTTTTGTAACAGCTTCCAGGAGAGCTTGGAGGTTGCTTCCTCGGCCCGAGGCCAGAACAGCGTACTCCGGGATCAATTTCGGGGGCATAGTGGATTTAAAGAGTTTCCCGTATTTTTTTAAGCATTGCGATGTTTTCGGTATGACCAGTCAGCCTGGCTGATATCTTGCCGATAAGCGGTCTACCCAGAAGGTACATATCGCCAAGTATGTCGAGTATCTTGTGCCGCGCGAACTCATCCTCAAAGCGCAGGGTGGTATTCACTATTTTTTCATCATCTACCAGGATGACGTTCGTGAGCTTCCCCCCTTCCGCGAGTCCGGCCTCTTCGAAATTTTTAATGTCGGAAACAAATCCGAATGTTCTCGCGGGCGCGATCTCTGTCTTGAAAAATTCAAGGCCATTCATTTTAAAAACCGCGTCCATCTTGCCTACCGGTTGCGGGTAGTCCATGTGATAGTGGATCTCGAGCTTGTCGGACGGTTCTATCGTGAGGGATTTTGTACGGTTATCGCCTTCACCTATCGTGATTGGAGCGGTTATGATTATCGGCTCGATCTCGTCGTCCTGTTCCACAACGCCCGCATGCTCGATCAGCTTGCAAAACGCCGCCGCGGAACCATCCATGATCGGCACCTCATCGTTTACTTTTAACAGTGCGTTGGTGATGCCGTAAATATGGAGCGTTGCCATTATGTGCTCGATTGTTTTCACGCTAGTGCCACCGAACTTTATTGATGTCGCATATCCTGTAGTATCCACATGGTCGACAAGCGCGGCAACCTGCCTGCCGGATGATATATCCCCGAATATGATACCGCTCCTGGGAGGGAGTGGAGAGATTATCAGTCCGGTTTTTGTTCCCGAATGGAGGCCCAGGCCGGTAAGGACGACACTCTGGCCGATGGTCTTCTGCAGGTATGTTCTCCCTTTCTTCTTCATTCTCTTTTTTGTGGTATTTTCTCTCTTGGTGAGGAACCTTTCCGTGGACGAATTGCTCTTCTTCTTGAGCGAATAGTCAAATGCGATGTCGGATTGTTCGATAAGGTGGGCAGGGCAAGACATCAGCGTGTTCTCAATGACGCTTTGCAGCTCTTTTACGTTACCGGGCCATGGGTAAGAGATCATCCTGTCCATTGCCTTTTCGGAAACGTCGACGTCGGGTTTACCGAAATCCTCAGAAGCGTGGCCGACAAAATAAATTATCAATTCGGATATGTCCTCTTCACGTTCCCTTAGCGCGGGGAGGCGCAGCTCGTGTTTTTTAAAAAAAACCTTAAGGCTGGCATCCATATTCTTGATTTTCCTGTTCGCCGAGGTTTGGAGAGACGCGATAAAACGAACCGTCTTTTTCCTTTTTCCGTTTTGAAGTTTAATAAGCGCCGCGATTCTCTTCTGGATTTTTGTGTCAAACAGGTTCGGGTTTGCCATGAATACCGTTCCGGTAATTTTGCTGAACTTCGAGTTCTTCGCTGAAAGGTCCTCATTTAGCGGTCCGAATAGTTTTTCAAAGGCTGAAGTTGTCAGGTCTATTGAATCCACGGTGATGAACGGTTCGTCCTGGAGCTTTGAGTTTTGGTGGATATAGGAAGCGGTGTATTGCTTCCCTGTGCCGTCTTCGCCGATTATTAAAACAGGGTCGAAGGTTTTTGAAGCCTTGGTAGCCTGTTTTAATACTTCTCTCATCGCGGCAGATTTGGCCACATAACGGTACTCCCCCTTTTTTCCTATTACTGCATTTTTACTCTTTTTTCCGCTCCTCTTCTGTTTCAGCACCGAGTGGATAGTCTCAAGAACCGTATCGAGTGAAAGCGGTTTTTCAATGAAGTTGTGTGCCCCAAGCTTCGTCGCCCTTACCGCTGTGTCTATCGAACCATGTCCCGAGATCATTATCACGTCGACATCCATTTTCCGTTTGCGTATTTCGCGAAGTGTCTGCAATCCGTCTTTACGTCCGGGGAGCCAAATGTCCAGAAGCACGAGGTCGAAGGCTTTTTCCTTGAGTATTTCGAGAGCCTTGTCGCCGCTTTGGGTGATATCTACTTCGTAACCTTCGTCGGTAAGGATGCCGTTGAGGGATTCTGTTATATTTTCCTCGTCATCAACTACCAGGATGCTGCCTTTTTTGTTCATTTACCTAATAATACATCTTTTTTTTCTTGTACGACAGACGGTGATTCTCCCGGTATTTTACCGGGGAAAATTCTCCGGCGGCTTTATCCCCTGCCACCCGATCCCTTCCAGCGTCGACATGAAGGCGGTCAGATCAGCTATTTCGTTTTTGCTGAGATTAAGAGGGAATATTTTTTCGCTCAGGTACGGATTCCCTTCCCCCCCCTTATTGTAGAATTCCATAACCTCTTGTAGGGTCTCTACGCTTCCATCGTGCATGTACGGCGCGGTTTTGGTTATTTCGCGCAGGGTAGGGGTCTTGAATGCACCCTTGTCTTTCTCCACTCCGGTTACAAGGTATCTCCCCAGGTCGGGATTGGAATCCGCCATCCCGACCCCGATGTTATGAAACTTTTCATCTGTAAAATTCGGCCCCGAATGGCAGATGGCGCACATGCCCTTTCCCGTAAAAAGGCGCATCCCCCGCTCTTCGCTATCAGAAAGAACTTTTTCATTTCCCGGCGCATACTGGTCGTACCTTGAGTTGCCGGAGAGGACCGTCCTTTCAAACGCGGCGATCGCTCGCGCAAGATCGTCCATATTTACGTCGCGATCGAATACTTTTCGGAACATCTCACGGTAACCTTCGATTGAGGCGATTCTCGCTACTGCTTCGTCGGCATTTTTCAGCCCATGTTCTATTGGGTTCGTAAGCGGCCCTTTCGCCTGCTCTTCAAGTGATCCGGCACGTCCGTCCCAGAATTGAAGGGTGCTGAAAACACGGTTGATAACAGTGGGCGCGCTCCTGTTCCCCTGTTCACCACCTATCCCGGTGGAAACAGCGGCGCCATCCGTAAAGGCGTTATCGGGATTATGGCATGTCGCGCAAGCAACAGTGCCATCCCCGGAAAGTCTTTCATCGAAAAAAAGGAGATATCCGAGCTTTACCTTTTCAAGGGTCATCGGGTTATCTGGCGGGACGATGTATTTTTCAATTTCAAGGCCAAGAGGCAGCTGAAGCTCCGGCTCCTTTGCAGATTTGATGAACGCTACGATGCCAAGGATTAAAAAAATCAGAAATGCAGAAATTACAGGCAATTTTGATTCCCTGCTGTCGTTCTCTGTTTTGTTGGTCATGGTTTCTTTTTCGCTCGAAGTTGGAAATGTTGTTAAAAAATAGTTGCGGTATCGGCCTGTTTATTGGGTACGATTCAATTGTGACGTAGAGTCCATCCGCTTTCAAGCTGGAACTGGTAAAAAAGGTTTTGCGTTTTGGGCGATGAAGATATATCATGGAATACCTTAGGAAAATAGTAGAGATTAGATTTTATTTGAAAGGCGCTCGGCATGGCATCAGAGGAAAAACCGAAAGTTTCAGAACTCGTTGAAAATCGTGAGTATAAATACGGTTTTGTCACCGACGTCGAATCGAATGCTCTCCCGAAAGGGCTTGAAGAGTGGACTGTAAACGAGATATCCAAACTCAAGGAAGAGCCGGAATTCATGCGCGAGTTCCGGCTTCAGGCGCTGAAGAAATGGAAGGAGATGTCCCCTCCCGACTGGGCGAACCTCAAATTTCCCCCGCTCGATTTCCAGGACATGTCTTACTACTCCGCGCCAAAGGTAAAGAAAAAATATGAATCGATCGACGACGTTCCAAAGGAGATACTCGCAACCTATGAAAAGCTAGGCATCCCGCTGACGGAGCAGAAGAGGCTGGCAGGGGTGGCGGTTGACGCGGTTTTCGACTCCGTAAGCGTAGCGACGACACATCAGAAAAAACTGGCAGAGCAGGGGATAATATTCTGTTCCATCTCGGAGGCGGTCGAGAAGCATCCGGAGCTTATAAAGAAATATCTGGGAACAGTGGTTCCCGTGAGCGACAATTTTTACGCCGCGCTCAACAGCGCGGTCTTTTCGGACGGCTCGTTCGTATATATTCCCCCAAACACAAGGTGCCCGATGGAGCTTTCGACCTACTTCAGAATAAACACGGAAGGGACGGGGCAGTTTGAAAGGACTCTGATAATCGCCGACAAGGGGAGTTACGTTTCATATATAGAAGGTTGCACGGCTCCCCAGTACGACACCAATCAGCTTCACGCGGCGATAGTAGAGCTGGTAGCTCTTGACGATGCCGAGATAAAATATTCAACAGTGCAGAACTGGTACGCAGGCGATCCGGTGACCGGCAAGGGGGGGATTTTCAATTTCGTCGTGAAGCGCGGGAAATGCCAGGGGAAGAACTCAAAGATATCCTGGACGCAGATAGAGACAGGTTCCGCGATAACATGGAAATATCCAAGCACTATCCTTCTCGGCGACAACTCGACCGGCGAATTTTACTCCGTTGCCCTCACTACAGGCCATCAGCAGGCCGATACAGGGACGAAGATGATACATGTGGGGAAGAACACCCGCTCCGTCATAATTTCGAAAGGTATCTCCGCCGACAAGGCGTCGAATACATACAGAGGTCTTGTACGCGTATCCCCCACGGCGAAGGGGGCGAGGAATTACACGCAGTGCGATTCGATGCTGGTCGGCCACGAATGCAGCGCGCATACCTTCCCCTATATAGACGCGGCGGAGAGTTCGGCGCAGCTGGAACATGAGGCCTCCACTTCAAAGATAAGCGAGGAACAGCTTTTCTATTTCCAGCAGCGGGGTATCAAGAAGGAAGACGCGATCAATTCGATAATAAACGGTTTTTGTAAAGATGTTTTTAAACAGTTGCCGATGGAGTTCGCCGTGGAAGCGACAAAACTTCTTGGCATGAAACTGGAAAATTCGGTAGGCTGACGCCGCCAAAAAAAAGAGTGAAAGGGCAGGATGCTTGAGATAAAGGATTTAAAGGCTGGATTCAAAGGGGGGGAGATTCTGAAAGGTGTCTCCCTGAAAGTGAACAAAGGTGAAGTGCACTCCATAATGGGGCCGAACGGTTCCGGTAAAAGCACATTGTCGAAGGTGCTTGTGGGGCACCCCTCATATTCGGTCAGTTCCGGGAGTGTAACGCTGGACGGAAAAGATCTCCTCGATATGGACCCGGAGGATCGCGCCACTGCTGGACTCTTTCTTGCCTACCAGTATCCCGTGGAAGTGCCGGGGGTAAACAATGTCGAATTCCTTAGAATGGCATACAACGCGAAGCTGAAAAGCGCGGGGAAAGAGGAGATCGATCCGCTTGATTTCGAGGAGATCATAGATTCGAAAATGAAAATGCTCGGGATGGACTCGCGGTTCAAGGAGCGCGCGGTAAACGAGGGCTTTTCAGGCGGCGAGAAAAAGAAGAACGAAATACTGCAGATGGCGGTGCTCGATCCCGTCGTCTCCGTGCTTGACGAGATAGATTCCGGCCTCGACATAGACGCGCTTAAAACCGTGGCGGAGGGTGTGAACAGGCTGAGGAGCGGGAACAACGCGATAATCGTCATTACCCACTTTCCGAGGATACTTGAGTATATAAAGCCGGACCACGTTCATGTTTTCAGTGCGGGTAGGATCGTGAAATCGGGCGATTCTAAGCTGGCGCATGAGCTGGAGGTCAGCGGATACGACGGATACATAAACGGCGGGGCCGGGAAATAGAAATGTCAACAACGCTAGCCGACAAGGCCGGGAAAGTATTCAAATCTGTTGAAGGTGATTTCGAAGCCTTCGCGAAAAGCGGAGCGCGCTCCCCTGTATTTTCCGGTCTGAACGCAAAGGCGATGGAGAGGCTCAGACTTCTTGGCATGTACAAAAAAAGCGACGAGCTCTTTACATATGTAAGCGAACACAAACTTTTAAAGGAAGAGTTCGGCTCTTTCGAGCCTGCTGTAAAACCGCTCGAAAAGGGGAGCGAAAAAGCGGATATATATAAAGGATGCGAGGAGAGCGTCGTTGTCTTCGTGAACGGCCGTTTTGAAAGATCGCTTTCAAATCTTTCCGGATTGCAGGGCGCGGTGGTGGCGGAGCTTGAATATGCCGCCGATGAAGAGGAGTCCGGGATCGCGGAAGAGATGGCCGTTTCGCTTGACGCGGAGCCGGACAGGTATGCCGCGCTGAACGGCGCGTTTGTCGCCAGCGGTGTTTCGATAGATGTAACCGCAGGTGCCGTGATCGAGAATTACATTCAGGTGCTCCATATCACCACATCCGCCAAGTCGCCGGTGATGGTGACTCCGCGTATCTTTATACGCCTCCGCCCCGGTGCGTCCGCCCGCGTGGTGCAGAAATATATCGGAAGCGGAGAGAATATTTTTGTAAATTCCGTTGTCGATGCAGTTCTGGAGAACGGCGCTACCCTTGGGTTATGCGTTCTCCAGTCGGACGGTGTTTCCGGCGCCTCACGCCGGTTTTTCAACTTTGCAAAGTACAGGCTTCGCCTTGAAGGGCTGGCAAACTTCAGCGGGATATTCGCGCAGTCCGGCTCCGATATTTCCAGGAACCACATTGAAGCGCATCTCACAGGCGAAGGGGCCGAGCTCGATATTTCCGGGGTTGCCGTAACGGAAGGGGACGACGAGGCCCACAGCTACGTGCGCGTCCATCATGAAGCCCCGAAATGCCGTTCGAACCAGGTATTTAAAAACATAATGAAGGACAGGAGCAAGACATCCGTCGATACAACAGTCGTAGTGCACAAGAGGGCGCAGTTGACAGAGTCCCACCAGATAGTGAACAACCTTCTCCTTTCCGAGAGCGCGAGGATGGGGGGGAAGCCGACGCTGATGATCTACGCCGATGATGTAAAGTGCGATCATGGCTCAACCGTCGGGCAGATAGACGAGGACCAGGTGTTCTATCTCAAAACGCGGGGGATAAGAGAGGATGAGGCGAGGACCCTGCTCACCTCAGGTTTTGCGAACGCCGTTCTGGAAAAGATAAAATTTGCTCCGATGAAGGATGACGCTACGCGCGTACTCCTTTCAAAACTGAAGGGGTAGCCGTGGCGAATTACGATATTGAAAGGATAAGGGGGGATTTTCCCGTACTCTCTACCAAGGTAAGGGGGAAACCTCTTGTCTATCTTGATAACGGCGCGACGACACAGAAGCCGAAAGCGGTTATCGACGCGATATACAAATTTGAAAGCGAGGAGTACGCCACCGTACGCAGGGGGTCATACACACTCGGAGAAGCGGCCACGACCCGGTACGAAGAGGCCAGGGGGAAGGTGGCAAAATTCCTTAACGCCGAAAGTCATAAGGAGATAATCTTTACATCCGGCGCAACGCAGGGGATAAATCTTGTCGCTCATTCGTTCGGCAAAAGATTCGTAAACAAGGGTGACGAGATAATCATCTCCCATATGGAGCATCACGCCAACATAGTTCCGTGGCAGATGCTCTGCGAAGAGCGCGGAGCAGTACTCAAGGTCATTCCGATGAATGATGAAGGGGAGCTCCTGATGGAAGAGTACAGGAAACTCCTTACCGAAAGAACGAAGATGGTAGCGGTAACTCACATCTCAAATGTCCTCGGCACGGTTAATCCGGTAAAGGAGATAACGGAGCTCGCTCATTCAGCGGGGGCGAAAGTCCTCATTGACGGCGCGCAGTCAGCGCCGCATATGAAGGTTGATGTAAGAGATATAGGTTGTGATTTTTATGTCATCGCCGGACACAAAATGTACGCCCCTTCGGGAGTAGGCGCGCTTTACGGAAAATACAGCCTGCTTGAAGAGATGCCTCCGTATGTTACCGGTGGTGACATGATAGTTACTGTCGGCCTTGGAAAGTCGACCTTCGCCAAACCGCCGTCACGCTTCGAGGCGGGGACTCCGCCGATATCGCAGGTGATAGGCCTCGGGGCGGCAATCGATTATCTTGAAGCTATAGGATTTGAAAATATAGAGAGGCACGAGCATGAACTGCTCGAGCACGGAATGAAACTCTTCGACGGCATTGAAGGGCTTCGGGTGACTGGAACCAGCAAACATAAGGCGGCGATAATCTCGTTCCATCTTGAAAGTGCGCATCCGCACGATGTGGTTACGATGCTCGATCAGGACGGCCTCTGTCTCCGCGGCGGGCACCACTGCGCCCAGCCGACCATGGAGAGGTTCGGCGTGCCGGCGACCACCAGGGCTTCAATGGGCGTCTACAACAGAAAGGAAGAGCTTGATCTCCTTGCAGAGAGCATACGCAAAGTCATCAAGATGTTCTCGTAACCGGCATATCTTGCGCTGTCAGGAGATAAGGCTGTCCACCTGGGCCAACCTCTTTGCTTCATAGTCTATAACGACCTTCTCGTACTCTTCATTCATTAAGGGGCTGGAGATGACGAAATCGGCGGTCGACCTGTCGCAGGCGAGTATGACGTTGTGAACTGTGGCGATCCTCTGGAGAGCGTAGATGTCCGGCTCGTGGGGATGCGACATCAGCGGGTCCCACAGAAAGATGACGACATCTATCTCATGCTCAGAGACTTTTGCCCCTATCTGCTGATCCCCCCCCAGCGGACCGCTTTTAAACAGCTTGATCTTCAGGCCGAGTTCCCTGGAAAGTATTGTGCCGGTAGTTCCGGTGGCGAAAAGCTCATGTTTTTCAAGAGAGCCTTTGTTGTAGGTGGCCCACTCAAGCATATCTTTTTTTCTCGTGTCATGGGCAACCAGCGCGATACGTTTCCTCGGCGGCAGTTTGAATTTTCTATAAAGAACTTCACTCATTGGATTTGATCCCTTTCCTAGAATATGTTTTTCTTGTTTCGTATGTTATCACCGGAAAAGGTATTCCGGAAATATTACATTACCATGGCAATCTTATGTTGTTGAACCATTTGCGAAGGCATCTCTCCTCTTAATAAAGGATATAAAGCCCAGCCGTGCAGACGAATGCCGTTTATTTGCGGGCGTTCTTTTCGAGGTATAGATATATCAGGTTCGCGTCGGTATCGTTGATAGGTTCCATCCCCTTGTGCGCCATACGCTTTTGCATTTTATTGATAACCAGTTTCCACTGTTTCGCGTTCAGCATTTCGGGGTCCGGTATCTGGTGGCAGTTGTCGGCGCAGATGAATTTATAGAGTTTTTTTCCTTCTTCGATCTCATCCGCGGCCGCGGGGAACGGCAAGGCAAATAAAAGGGAGAGCGCGAGTAGAACAACTTTCATTGCAATCCTCCGAGAATTTCCAGAAGTTTTGTTTTCTTGTACTCCTCGTTCATCAGCACCGTCCCGCCGGAATCAATGACAATGGTCGTTCCCATCGTGGCCTTGAAGGAAGTGAGTATTTTCTGCTGGGTGTCGGCAAGCACGGTAAACGGCGCGTTGCCGTATCCGTTTGATACCTGTGAGGCGCGGCAGTTTTCAACCGAGTCGTTTACGTAATCGACAAGATAGAATTTGATGTCTGGGGAAAAATCGGGAATAACATAGCTCTGCATATTCTCCTGGTGGCTGTCACAGTAGGGGCACCACATAGTGAAATAGAAAACGATCCCTTTCGAGCCGGTAAGGGCGGAGGATAGAGTAACTTCGTTTCCGAGCGAATCGGATACGGTGAAATCGGGGGCCAGTTGCCCCACACCGAAACCTTCTGTCCCTATCTCGATGCTTGCGCGTTTGTCCTCGCCCGAAGGGGAGAGGTCATCGATGATATTTCCGCAACTTGCAATGGAGAGTAGAAAAATATACGAAATCGATCTAGCGAAAGACATACGAAGCCCCTAGCGTAATGATACCTGTCGTAGGGAAGTTTTCTCCCCATCCGTCACTGTTGATGGATTTGTTCCAGGCGATCTTGTAGATCTTGTCCTTGTCCATAGTTGCGTATGCCAGCGTGACAGAGGCCGACCTCTTTTTAAAACCGGTGGCGGGGTCTTCACTGCCATCTATCGTGCCGCTCGCTTCATCAAGATATGAGTAGGCAGCGGTTGCCGTAATGGTATTCATCATCGGAAGGTTATAGGTGTATCCAGCCGATATGGTGGCGAGCCTTCTGTCCCCAAGCGTCTTGTGATACGGTTTTATATAGTTTCCGTATTCGCGGTTTACAGCCCGTTCAAAATGCGTTCCATAGGATAAGAGCAATCCCGCCGTCCAGGGGTAGATGGTCTTTTCCATGTTTACCGTTCCGTCAAGCCGGTAGAAGCCCCTCCCTGTCACGTCGAAGCTGTTGCCGATATCATCATAAGGGGAGAGGCCGGTCGGAACCGTGAGCGTCAATCCGAAGTATGCCGCAGGTTTCAGGTCTTCGAGGCTCCTCACTTTCCATATGCACATAACATTGTCGAAAGCTTCGTACCAGAAACTGAATGCCGCGTCGCCAAGACCGTCCGTGCTTGATCTTATGCCGGTGTAGTTGTTCCTGTTCCAGACGTAAGGGAGGATAGCGCTCCCCTGCCATCGGGAACCGAAGCGGCGGGCGTAGCCTGAGTTGAGCCGGTACTGCATAAGATCGGAGCCTTCGGGGTTCGGAATATACTCTCCCCCCTGATCCCAGAAGCCGTCGTACGTTTCGATGTCGAACGAGATATCGATCATCGAGTCTGAAAACTTCGGCAGTACAAGCGAGGATGCAGAACCCCCTCCGCAACATGACGCGCCTATCGCATCCGTCGCCGGAAAAAGGAGGACGGCCCCCATAAGGAGGGCCGTCCAGAAATTATGCAAAGTTTTTTTATGCACTTAATGAGTCTTTCTTGCATTTAATGTGCATGAGCCATAGCCGGTGTTGCAGCAAAGGAGCAGGAATCGTTGATACCTGCGATAACTGCCATGCCATCGGTGGTGTATGCATTTCCATTGATAGTGAGTTTCAACTTGATGTTTCCGGTTGTGCCATCGACAAGATCGGCTATCTCTGTTTTGGAGAAGTATCCATCGCCGTCTTCTGTCATTGCGGACCAAGTTGTTTCGTTGTCCGTTGAAATTTCAATGACAATGGGATCAACTGTCCATTCTGTCCCAGTTTCGTTTTTCAGTTTGCTACCAGTAGCGACCGCGGGGTGCATCATCATGCTCTCTCTGGTTGCAAGGAAGAGCTTGAATGTATGATTGCCAGTCGTCCCCATGAGAGATTCCTTGAAGAGAAATAATTTGCGTGTCTCAGGGTCGCCTGTCATTCCTGCGATTTTATCCTCGTTGTTTTTCAGTATGGCCTTTGCCGTATCACCCGTTGCCATCATGACGTCAGGATTAAATGTCGCTTCCTGGTTGCCGACGGTTACTTTTAACGCCCATGTTCCTGTCGATGAGCCATTAGCCATTTTTGAAGCCATGACGTAATAAATGGTGCATGTCGAGTCACCCGAGGAATTGGTAGCGGAACATCCCTTAACAGGGGTTGAATGTGAACCGCTGGTCATGGTCATTGTCGCGGTGAAGGTTGGGGTGATGTCTGCTACGGCTGTGCCGGTTGCCTTGTCCTTTACGTTTATCGTAAACATTGATTTGCCTTCCAGTTCCATTGCAGCACTGTATGTGATTGAGTATGGCTCTGTGGCGGCAGAAGTGTCAGTCTCTGTGTTAGTAGAATTGTCGGTATTCGTGGGCGTTGGAGTATCGGTGGTGGAATCAGCAGTATCAGTGAGAGAGCCGCATGCTGCCAACGAAAAAACAAATATTGGAGCCAATAAAAGTTTCAAAAATCTCATTTTCTTCCTCATAAAATTTAAAACATCCTGTTTGCCAGTCGTGATCGCCAAGCATATAAGTCGATAGTCGTTTATAGGGTTCAAGTCTTTTTCCGTTTATCCATGGATGGAGAAAGAAACGAGATTATGGAAATAATCAATGTTAAATATTTCTCATCCTGACAAAAACAGTAAAAAGTAAAAGTATCTAAATTGAAGGGGGGCGCTCCGGTGGTGCGTAGTAGATGGAGGAAGGTTTTACCGGATATGTGCGGATAAACTCCATATCCCGTTCAGTTCCGGCGTTTGTCGATACGGATGTCAGAAAATATTGCTGTTCATATCCTGCCCCTTTTAGGTTCGGAGCCGTAAATGGATCGTCGTTGGTCACAGTTTTTTATCATCGTGCACCGCTTCATGGAGTGGCATTTCGTTGTAGCTGCCATATGGGGACAGACCCCTTTTTTATGGTCGCACTTCATGCCAGAAACGCCGTGCCCGGAGCCTTGCATACCGACTCTTGCTTCAGGCATCTTATGATGTCTGTTATCAGGGTGTGCATTGGAGGATTGCGGTATTTCGGGGATCTTCTGGATGTTTTCAGTGCCGAGGTGCGGAATTTTGGCGAAAGAGTCAGTAGGAAATGATGGCGCGGCTATGCTGAATGCAAGTGCTATGCTAAAAATCGTTTTTCTCAATTCCTGGTTTCCTCAACTTGTTTAGACGCTGTATCTTACACTAAAAATAAAGGCGCATGCACTGATGCGATATTCAAGAGAGCTAAGCAGGGCAAAAAGAGGGTAAAATGAAGGAAATGCAATAATTACAGATTGAAATGCGAAAGGTTGATTGAAGGATGTCATATCAGAACGAACTTTACCAGCAGGTGATCCTGGATCACAACAAGAACCCGAGGAATTTCCGCGAGATCGAAGGTTCCGCGCACCACTGCCTGGGGCACAATCCCCTCTGCGGCGACAAGATAGCGGTTTTTCTCGATCTGGACGACGTTGGAGTAATACAGGATATAAGTTTCAACGGATCGGGGTGCGCCATCTCGAAGGCGAGCGCGTCGCTGATGACCAGTTTCCTGAAAGGGAAGAGTGTCGACGAAGCGCGGGTGATCTTTACCCAGTTCCACAAGATGATACTTGGAGAGCTCGATCCGGAAAAGGACGAGAACCTCCTGGGTAAACTGAAAATCTTCGTTGGAGTGCGCGATTTTCCATCCCGCACGAAATGCGCCACGATCGCTTGGCATACCCTCAAGTGCGCACTCGACAAGGAGGGTGAAGTCGTTACCGATTGAGGCTTCGCTTCCAAAACGGCGCCAGCCCTGCAGGCGGAGCAGGAATGCCCCTTTCCGTATTTCCTGGGAAAGTCGATGAGTACGATTTTCTTCTTGCAGATGCTTTTCCTCCTATCAGCGATAATTCCGGCTGGGTGACCGATGCATGGTTCGGCGATATTGTGTCGTATGCGGAAAAATAATCAGCCATATTGAGAATGCCTCTTACAGGGTAGAATGGGAAAAGCCATGGAAAAGAAAGAATCACCCGGGAGAAAGATAGTCATAGTCGGCCCTGCCAACGCCGGGAAGAGCATTCTGTTCAATAAATTTTCCAGGTCATATTCGATAGTCTCGAACTATTCGCAGACAACCTTCACCGCAGTAAGGAAAGAGGCGGACTTTGCCGGCGGGAGGTATGAGATCATCGATACCCCCGGAATCTTTTCCCTAAACGTACTGTCCGACGACGAGAGGGTAACGCGCGACATACTTCTCGAAGAGAATCCGGAACTGCTTATCTTCTGCGGCGACGCTGTAAACTTGAAGCAGAGTCTTGTGCTTCTTTCGCAGGTGCTTGAGCTTTCAATACCTACTGCGTTTTGTCTGAACAAGATAGACGAGGCGGAGAAGAAAGGGATAGAGATAAACACGGAACTCCTTTCATCGAAAATAGGGATGCCGGTAGTGAAGACCGCCGCTATCTACGGCCTTGGCCTTAGGGAGCTTGAAAATGTATGCAGGACGGCGAAACCGGTTGCTCCTTCAATTGCTTATCCGGCATTTGTGGGGGAGACCATCAAGGAGCTTGAGGCGGTTATCTCCGGCAGGATGGATATGGCTAAGGGGATACTGTTTCTCCTTCTGTCGGACCCTGAGAGCGGAAGGGATATTGTCGAATCGCGCTATTCAAGTCTGGAGAACCGCCCTACCGCAAGGTCGCTTCTGGACTCGGTAGAAAAAAAGTTCCGGGTCATATCAAGGATCACACTGAGAAAGGCGATATTGAATTCCCGGGAAGGGTGGGCAAATCAGACCGTCTCACTTGTCGTGAAAAGAGATACCGTTAAATCCCCTACTGTTTTCGATTTTTTCGCTGAGATATCCCGCCACCCGGTCTGGGGGTGGCCTATTCTTTTCGGCATTCTCTGGATCATCTTTGAAGGTGTTGGAAAGATCGCCGGGTGGATGGCGGGATTTCTTGACAGCATACTTTTTATTCCAGCTGCCGAATGGGTTGCATCACTAATAGCTAATCCTCTTCTAAAGGATTTTCTGGTGGGGGATTTCGGTATCCTTACAATGGGGATTGCGAATGCAATCGGGACGGTCGTTCCGATACTGCTGGTCTTTTTCCTTCTTCTGAATCTCCTTGAGGATATCGGATACCTTCCGAATCTGAGCATCCTTCTAAATAGATTGTTGATGCCGCTCGGCCTAAGCGGGAAGGCTGTCCTCCCGATGGTGCTCGGGTTCGGATGCAACACGATGGCGACGCTGACCACCCGGATGCTGGAGTCGAGAAGGGAGCGGATCCTTGCAACCTTTCTTATCGCGCTTGGTTTCCCATGCGCGGTACAGCTCGGTATCATGCTTGCGATAATGGCGACCGCGCCTTATTCGGTGCTGTTGATAGTAATTTCGGCAGTCATGGTTACCCAAATCATTTCCGGGCTTATATTGAATTCGTTTGTCCCGGTCGACAAGAAAGCCGACTTCATAATAGAGCTCCCACGCTTCCGCCTCCCAAACATGCGAAACGTTGCCAGGAAAACATATTTCCGTCTGGAATGGTTTTTAAGCGAAGCAGTTCCGATGTTTATGGTGGCCGCCGTAGCTATGTTTACGCTGAAGGTCACGGGCCTTTTGCGGATGATCGAAAACGCGCTCAGCCCGGTTGTAACCGGGTTCCTTTCGCTTCCTGAGAAGATGACGGAAGTATTTATTCTTGTCCTTTCCCGGCGCGAGGTGGGCGCTGTGTTTTTCAAGGACATGGTGGACGGCGCGGAAGTGGACTACTACCAGACAGTGGTGGGACTTGTCGTTATCACTTTGTTTATCCCATGCGCTTCAAATACAATTGTAATGTTCAAGGAGCTGGGTGCGCGCTGGGCCATTGCCATGAATGTTGGGATTATCGTTATCGCCGTGCTGGTCGGCGGTTTTGTCGATTTTATTATCAGGATGTTTTAGGGTTTTATGGATCACAGAAAAAAGCATAGCAAGGACGAGCTTATAGAGCTGGTATATCACCTTGGCGAGATCCACAGCCAAACTATCGAGGCGTTGAAGGAGCATAAGCCCCCCGCGGGATATGAGAAAGATCTCGATGAGCTTCAAAAAGAAGGGGTACTGATCCTGGGCGGCGGGAAGGTCGAACTCACCGAAAAGGGGACCGGCCTTGCCGAGAACATTATGAGGAGGCACAGGCTTGCCGAGGTGCTCCTTACCGACGTGCTGGGGAAGGCGCCCGACGAGATTGAGTCCGCCGCCTGCGAGTTTGAGCATATTCTCGCCCCGGAGATAGTCGATTCCATCTGTATCCTCCTCGGCCATCCGAAAAGGTGTCCTCATGGCCTCCCTATACCGGAGGGCGATTGTTGTAAAAAGGAGAGCGACAAACTTCAAAGCGCGGTACTGCCGCTATCAGCGGTAAAGACTGGGATCAAGGTGAAAGTCGCTTCGATAAACAGCACCGATGAAACAAGGATGCTAAAACTTATGGCGATGGGAATGACGCCGGGGACAGAGGTGATGCTGAATCAGAAGATCCCGGCGCTTGTTGTAGATATTGACGGAAATCTCCTTGCTCTTGACAAGTCGATAGGTGAAGAGATAAATGTCTGGCGTCCAAAGGGGATGTAGTAGACGAAGTTTTTGCGTGAGGTAGCCAGTGAACTTGGAAAACCAGAGTCCTGTACTGCTCGCTTTTCTTGCAGGGATGTTTACATGGTCGATGACCGCTCTTGGAGCCGCCGCTTCGTTCATCGGGAGGGAGCTGGAGAGAAAGACCCTCGATACGATGTTCGGTTTTGCCGGTGGTGTGATGATAGCGGCGAGCTACTGGTCGCTCCTCGCCCCGGCGATAGAAATTTCCGAAAAGGTTGAAGGCATCCCTTCATGGTTTCCGGCGGCTGTCGGTTTTCTCGGCGGAGGTATTGTGTTGAGACTTGTCGATATGCTGTTGCCGCATCTGCATGTGAGCCAGCCGATCGAGAACGCGGAAGGGGTAAAGACTTCGCTCCCGAAAAGCACGCTCCTTGTTCTTGCGATAACATTGCATAACGTACCCGAAGGTCTGGCTGTTGGCGTAGCCTTCGGTGCGGCGGCGGCGGGGTATCCCGAAGCGACCCTTGCCGCGGCTGTCACCCTCGCACTTGGCATCGGCGTTCAGAATATACCGGAAGGGCTCGCGGTAGCGGCGCCGTTACGGAGAGAAGGATTCTCCCCTTCAAAAAGTTTCTGGTATGGACAGCTTTCTGGAGCGGTGGAACCGATAGCGGCCATGATAGGCGCGGCGGTCGTATTTCTTGCCCAACCGGTATTACCTTACGCTCTCTCCTTCGCGGCAGGTGCGATGATATTCGTGGTCGTGGAAGAGCTGATACCCGAAGCGCAATCGAGCGGAAATTCCGATTACGCAACAGGGGGATTGATGGTCGGTTTTACGGTGATGATGATCCTCGACGTCGCCCTGGGGTAGTTGGGCGCGCAGACCCCTGTATGGGACTTGCAGGAGTTTTAAAATGGTCGGGACGGCGGGATTTGAACTCGCGGCCTCTCCCACCCCAAGGGAGTGCGCTACCAGGCTGCGCTACGTCCCGACACAAGAAATACATAGTACATAACAGACGGGTGAAAAGCTAAAAAAAATTGCCCTGCCGAATTGGTTGCGGTTAGAATAGTCGCTTGAGAGGAAAAGCTCCTGTGTATCGCACTAATGCCCGAATTTGAGGAGGGGAAATGTCCGAGACAAAAAAAGAGATAGAATCCTTGATGAGCGAAGGGCGGGTTTTTACCCCTTCTGCAGAAATTTCCAAACGCGCATACATATCTTCCATGGCGGAATATAAAAAGGAATATCAGCGCTCGATCTCCGATCCGGAAGGTTTCTGGGCCGAAAAGGCGAACGAACTTGACTGGGTAAAAAAATGGGACAAGGTGCGAAGCTGGGATTTCGTAAGCGCGAAAATAGAGTGGTTCACAGGCGGAAAGCTGAACGTCTCCGCTAACTGTCTCGACCGTCATGTGAAGAACGGCAAGGGGGAGAAGGTCGCTATCATCTGGGAAGGTGACGACGAGAACAAATCGAGAAAGATCACATACAAGGAGCTTTTGGCGGAAGTAAACCGTTTTGCCCTGGTGCTGAAGGCCAACGGAGTGAAGAAGGGGGACAGGGTAACGATCTACCTGCCGATGATCCCTGAGCTTGCGTCGGCGATGCTTGCATGCACCCGCATCGGAGCTGTCCATTCGATAGTGTTTGGAGGTTTTTCCGCAGATTCCCTGAAGAACAGGATAGAGGATTGCGAATCCGAGGTTTTGATAACCGCCGACGGCGGATACCGCGGCGGAAAGGTAGTGCCCCTTAAAGCGACATCGGATTCGGCATGCCAGGACGGCTCTCCGATCAAAAAGATGATAGTGGTAAGACATACCGGCGGGAAAGTGGAGATGAAGCCGGGGCGCGACGTATGGCTTCATGAGGAGATGGCGAAGCATCCTGCTGGATCGGTGTGCGAACCGGTGGCGATGGACGCTGAAGACCCGCTTTTCATTCTTTATACTTCCGGCTCTACCGGAAAGCCGAAAGGGGTGCTTCACACAACCGGCGGCTATATTCTTTTTGCGATGCAGACATTCAAATACATTTTCGATTATCACGACGAGGACATATATTGGTGCACGGCGGATATCGGCTGGGTGACCGGGCACAGCTACATAGTTTACGGGCCGATGGCAAACGCGGCGACGACTCTCATGTTCGAAGGGGTGCCGACATATCCCGACGCGGGGAGGTTCTGGAAAGTTGTAGACAAGTACAAGGTGAACACCTTTTATACCGCGCCGACCGCAATCAGGGCTCTTTCGGTCTACGGCGAGGAGTGGCCGAAGAAGTATGATCTTTCGTCGCTTCGGATACTCGGTTCGGTAGGCGAGCCGATCAACCCGGAAGCGTGGATGTGGTATCACCAGAACGTAGGTAGAGGGCGTTGCCCGATTGTCGATACATGGTGGCAGACGGAGACCGGCGGAATCCTGATAACTCCACTACCCGGTTCTACCCCTCTCAAGCCCGGCTCTGCGACATTCCCGTTCTTCGGCGTGGAGCCGGAAGTAATAAAACAGGATGGAACAAGGGCAGAACCGAACGAAGGTGGATACCTGGTGATAAAGAAACCGTGGCCTGGAATGATGCGAACCGTTTATGGTCATCATGAAAGATTCAGGGAGACATATTTTTCACAATACCCCGGCTCCTACTTTACGGGTGACGGCGCGCGCGTGGACAAGGACGGTTATTACTGGCTAATGGGGAGAGTGGACGACGTTATCAACGTGTCGGGCCACAGGATAGGAACGGCTGAAGTGGAGAGCGCGCTAGTGGCTCACAGCGACGTAGGCGAGGCCGCCGTCGTAGGATTTCCGCACGACATCAAGGGGCAGGGGCTTTACGCGTATGTAACTCTCAATAACGGAGTAAATCCTTCGCCTGAGCTTGAAAAAGTATTGCGCGATCATGTCGCCAGGGAGATAGGTCCTATCGCCAAACCGGATATTGTCCATTTCACGAACGGCTTGCCGAAGACGCGAAGCGGAAAAATAATGAGACGCATACTGCGGAAGATCGCCGAAGGCGATTATGGTTCTCTCGGTGACACATCCACGCTTGCCGATCCTTCGGTAGTGGAATCGCTGATATCTGTAAGAAAAGAAAAAGGGTAGGGGGCGAGGTACTGGAATTCCGGAAAAAGCACGGGGGCAGGCTCATCCTGCCTCCGTGTATCCGGCACTACGGGAATTCGCCCAAGCCTGTTAGCTCAGGCTCTGTACCGCATCCCACTCCTTGTGGAAGCTGAAAAAGCTCTGTAGCTTCATTCTGTTTTCTTCCTGCAGGTTATCGAATCTGCCGGCATAGATATAGTTGTCGGCAGTTTTTTCGGTACGCATGATCTCTACATGGACGACCTTCATCTCTCCCCCCTTTGGAAGAGGGAAGTTGACAAATACCATGTTGTCGTGGGTCGGGGGAAACGGCTTTACCGAGACCATCTTCGCGCCGTTTATGCTTATGTCGAGCACCATCCCTTTACCAAGTGAGGAGGTTCCCGTTTCGTCGGTTACAGTCAAAGGCATCATGCAGTTGTATCTCTCGTCGTGACGTACCGTTTCTGAAAATATGTTTTCTTCAAACTCGATTTCCCAGAGAGATGTTTCCTTCAGGTATGCTCGAACATGACCATTCACGACGAATATTGAGCCGCGGGTTTTATACTGCATGAGAACTTTAGCGCCTGTCGTCATTTCCGGACCTATTTCCCCATCTTCGGGAATTTCTAGCAGAAGGAGGTTTCTCTTCCCCTTGAGCCATCCCATTGCGCGGCCGTCTGCGCTTGTTCCTTCAATCTCGACAGTAACCTTGTGGCCGATGGAAAGGACAGGCTCTCTCTTGTATTGATAAGTCACGAACTGGCTGTAGAATTTTTCCAGCGCACGCATCAAACCTTTTTCGAGCGCGTCGAAGCTTATCCCCACCAGCGTCTTATGTCCCATCCTGCGGCATTTCTTTACATCAACATTTATTATTACGACCGAATCGAGAGTGGGTAACATGAATGAGATCCTGATCTTTTCTCCAACCCGAAATTTTTCAATTCCGATACCGTCGATGAGGTCAACGCCGAGAAGCGCACCGCTGAGAGAAAGATCAAGAATCGTCCCCTGGAAGTGAGATTTTCCTCTGTCAGTGATGACGGTTGTCGGGAGCAGGATCTTAACTCTTTCGTTTTTTCTGAGATTCACCCTCTGGCATTTGTGCGGGTATTCGATCAGGAACAGACCTTCTTTTTCAAAACGCTTTTCTACCTTTGATGTGAATGAGTGAATTTTACCTGAATGGAGAAAGCGAAACGATAAGGGGTATTTTTCCTCAAAGACAACCGGGACATCCTGCTCGACCGGATTTTCGATGACAACGTATTTCTTGAACTTGACCCCTCGAATTGTTGAGAAATAGTTATTTTCACCATCCAGTATCTGTATTGGTTCGCCTACGGGGAAATCGGATTCCTTTAGGAAAACATCGGCCGTTTTGGGTTTTTGTTCTATTGCCGTATTTTGCATAATGGACTTTATTTTACCAAATAATACCGGCTCACATGACGGCTCATTGGTCATGGTCGTCGTAACTATCTGTAAATTCAGGCATTCGGAAAGCTTTATAGTCTAGGTATTTTGGATAAACCGGAGTTTAAAATGGTTATTTTAGTTATAAGCCGCTCGAGCTTTATTGGCGGGAAAAGCTTCTACTATGTTGAGAGAATCTGGCGATTAATTTAATCGGGTAGTGGAGAGTGCTATTATTAGAAATCATAGGAGGTCCCAAAAGTTCGCGATTGAGTTAAATAACAAATCTAAAGAAATATTATTGTCGGCGGGGAATATCAAATTCAAAAATATATAAAGTTATTCGCACTTTTCATTGTTATGTTTTCGACCGGATTGATTTCTGCGTGGTTTTTATCCGATTTGATTAAACGGCGGCCGGATTTTTGCGTTTCCTGCCATCTTGCTAACAACAAATCCCTCCATGAAGAAAAGCATAAGGGGTTTAATAAAGATATTTCGGAGAACCTTGCCGGTGCGCACCGTCTGAAGGGAGGGGAAGGTTTTTCATGCAAAGACTGCCACACTGGAAGGAGCGCTGGTCTGATATTAAAGATCGGATGGCTGGAATTTTCCAATACGGTTTATCACTTTTTCGGAGATTCGAAAGAACCAAAAAAACTTGATCCCGATTTAATGCCGGACGCGAACTGTGTTGTTTGTCATGCATACATGAACAAGGGGAGGGAGACATTTCATGGCATGTCGGCGCATAAACCGAAAGTGAAGGTGCTTTGTGTTCAATGCCATGTTACGCATCCGGCAGGGAGGAAGGGCTATTATTTCATCGATATTCCAACCCTACTGGAGGCGTGTAAAATCTGCCATCCGCAGTTAAGTCCGGCCTTCCTGAGGATACTGCCAAAAAATGACGGTTTTTAGGAAGTCAGTTTTTTAACTGTAGTTGGATTGTTCAGTCTCCTGTCCCGGTTGTTTCCGTTGCTATTTCCACCGTGAATTATTACGTTCAAACCGTCTATCGTTGCCAGGAGGTTGTAGGCTTGAGCCGACATTTCTTCTGCCGCCGATGCGGATTCTTCGGCAGTTGCGGCATTCTGTTGGGTTACCTTATCCATTTGGCTGACCGCCTGATTTACCTGGTTCACGCCCATCGCCTGTTCGTTTGACGCAGTGGCTATTTCGCTGATCAGATCCCCTGCTTTTTTAACGTTCTCTTCAATGGTTTTCAATGCCTCGGACGCCTTCTTGACAATATTGCTTCCTGTGCCAGCCTGCGTAACTGCGTTTTCAATAAGAATCGCGGTATCTTTGGATGCCGAGGCGGACCTTTGGGCAAGGTTTCGTACTTCCTCTGCGACAACAGCGAAACCTTTGCCGTGCTCGCCGGCGCGAGCCGCCTCGACAGCGGCATTCAATGCGAGAAGGTTTGTTTGGAACGCAATTTCCTCAATAACCTTTATTATTTTGCTCATCTCACCCGATGATTTGCTGATCGAGTCCATCGATTGCACGACTTCGTTCATTGATTGCACGCCGGTATCGACTGATGTCCTGCTGTTTTTCATTAATGAATTCGCCATTGAGGCGTTCTCGGCGTTTTGCTTTGTCATGGTTGAAATCTGTTCAAGCGATGATGATGTCTCTTCGAGCGAGCTTGCCTGTTCCGATGCGCCGGACGCCAGGCTTTGGCTGGATTCACTTACTTGCGTAGCGGCGGAGTTTACCTGTTCTGCCCCTCCCGCCAGTTCGTTTGAAATCGTTTCAATCGGACGAATTACCGATTTTCGTATGATGTATGCAACAACCAACGACGCAAAAAATATTGTGACCAGAGTAATAATAAGTGCCTCTATTTCAATTTTGCGCATATGTTCGTCGATCGGCTCCAATTCCATGATCACCTGAAACGCGCCATGAAGGTCGCCATTTTTTTTATTGTCTTTCTTAAAGCCAAGCGGGTCATCTATTGTATTAGGCCTGGTTGGATCATCATTTGCGTTTCCATGACAAACGAGGCATTCCTGTGACAGTTTTACTGCGCGAAAATAGCGATAGCTGTTGCTCACTTCATCAATCCCTGAAATTTCCCCAGCATTGGTAGATTGCAACTCTTGGAGCAAAGATTTCTCCATATCTGTGACAGGGACATACTCAGGATTTCTGGCATCAAACCTTGTAGGCTTGAATTTGAAGTGGCTCTCTTCCGCCCCCTTCAGGGCCGCGTTGAAGGCAGATACAACCGGGATCGTATTGTAATATGTAGTCTCTCTCAGTTTATTGAAAAATTCAGGCGAACCTGTCTTCAAGCCGGCAAGGGACTTTTGTGCCTCGGCAAGGAGAACTTCAGTGTTAAATGCGTTTTTAGAGACGAGGTTTCCGGTTGCATTTCTTGCGTTTTCCGCCATGCGTGCTATCGCCTTCGCTTTAAAAAACAGTTCTTTCAAAACGTCGTTACGTACATCTTTTACGATAATGATGGCCAGCACTGTGGTTGAAGCGGCTATTGATATAGCGATGAACAGAATAATTTTTTGGGACAAACTGAATTTGGCAAACATACCTGCTCCTCGAAAAAAGTAATTTTTCTACGTCAGCATTGTTGCTTTTAGCAACCTAATCTTCATTTTTCCCGGATAAATGCATACCGCTTAGCGAGCATGCATTGGGCAACGAACTGATGAACTGTTTTGTAACCGTAATAAGATTATATCTAAAAATATTCAAATATCAAAGTTCAAATAAGTTTTATATTTAGTGGGGAAACGTAGTGCTAGCAGTGGCTATGAATGGAGCTTGGATATCAGAGATCGAATCGGGAACTGATACGTGCCCATATCTCGCGCCTGCTCTCTTCATTATTATACTTGGAGCCGAAATCGCCCGCCGGGTCATACACTCTTTCATCTGCCAGATTGTCAATGCCTGCTGAATATGAAAAATATTTCGAGACCTTCCCGAACAGGTTCAGGCTCACGATCGTAAACGCATCGGGATCATCCTCGGCAATGCTGTTTGTATCGGCGCGCGCGGAGTTGTATTGAGCCGTAAGGCCGATGTTGTGATTGTCCAGATAGGCGTAATTTATCGCAAAGCTGGACGTCTGCTCCGCAAGGTACGGGAGTTTCCCCTGTTCCGAGCGTTCGGCCTGCAGGTATGCTCCTCCGAGACGAATATAGAAACGGCTGGTCAGTTGGTAGATGTACAACATCTCCAATCCGTGCATGCTCCACTTTTCACTGCTGTTGGCGAAGTATTCATCCTGCCCGTCGGGTGTCGGGGTTTCCCGGATATAGTTGTCGAAGCTGTTTGAGAACAATGTTGCGGCCAGGTTCGAGTTCTCCATTTGAAGATCGTATCCAATCTCGACTGTATGCATTGTTTCCGGGTTTGGAACGGACGGTACAAAATCGGTCCCCTCCAACACTTTTAAATATTCGCGGTAATTCGGCGTGCGTATCGCGGTGCCGTACATCAGCTTCAGCGTATTATTTTGAGCCGGTGTATAAACGAGCGCGCCCCGGTAGTTTGAATGGTCTCCAAATGCCTCGTATCTGTCGTATCGCCCCCCGAGAGTAAGTGTGAGATTCTCCATTACCGGGTGGATGTACTGTCCAAAGAGAGCGTAATCGTTTGTGTTAATACCTGGTTTGGATAAAAGCTCGGAGTGTTGCGGCTCGTCGAGAAAACCTTTTTTGAAATTCCAGTACCTGGTGTTTTCCATCTTTACCGCTTTGTCGTTGTTCCAGGATGTGCCTATGGTGATAGTATCTTCGTCGAATATCCTTCTGAACCAGGTGATATTCGCCCCTGTCATTTCCCCGTTCTGGTTTTCCTGCATCGCTATCTGGCGGGTGACGTTCTCTATCTCATACTCCCTGACGTTATCCTTTGTAAAAAAGAGCTTTGCCTCGATTCTGCCATCGCTAATAGTGCCATGCTCAAAAAGAGCTGATACCGTAAGAGGCTCTTCCACGATATGGGCATCCTGTGTATCGGGGATAAAAAGATAGGGAGTTTTATTGTTCTGGTAGTCTGCCGATAGGGTTATCCCTTTCGCGGGCTTCACCTTCACGGCGAAATTGGAAAAAGATTCAAACAGAGGCTGTTGTACATCTCCGCCGATAAAACTTTTCCTGTCATCGCTGTATGGCGCGCTCTGCTCAAGGTAGCTCCCGAAAAACTGCACCCTCTCGCTTGCGTAGGAGAGGGTCGTCTTTCCGCGATCGTTATCGCCCGCTTCCAGGGTAATGTCGAGTTTCGGTTCGCTTGCAAATCCATTCGAGGTGATCGAAATAATACCGCCGAAGGCGTTCGCCCCGTAAATGCTTGAGGCCGGGCCTAGAATTATTTCCACCTTCTCAACTTTTTCCAGAGCCACCTGCTCACCGGCATCAAAATGTCCGTAATAGAGATGACGCACCTGGACACCGTCCACTATCAGTATCATCTTGTCGTTGTAACGATCGATAATTCCGCGCCCCCAAATGGTTTTGTGCCTCTTTCGATATTGGTTTGTCTGTATCCCCGGCACGAATTGTAAAAGCTCGTCGAGTCTTCTGACGCCAAGCCTGGTGAAGTCTCTTTTGGAAAAACTGTAAATGGTTCCCGGAGCCTTTACATATTCAGTCGGTATCAGGGAGGCTGCGGTAAAGACCTCTATGTCCATGAGGTCCTTAAGCGACATCTCGAAATAATCGGCGTCCGTATGAGAGCTTGCCGAAACGATGTCTTCTCCGTATGCGGGAGCGATTAAGTATGTTGGCGCGGAAAGGAACGCTGTCAATAAAATGATATTCAGCATTTTTGCATTGAGCAAACCGGATCGAATCAGCACAATTTCCCCTTTCGCAAAAAGCTTTCTCTTCATAACGGTATGTCGCTGTTTGTTTTTGCCGGCTTTTCTCAGATGATGATACGCGTATCCAAATTGAGTGATAAAAGGACCTGCGTGTCCTGTTTCTGAGACCCCATCTCGTACAGTTTCATTATAGATTATAGTACGGCCATATCCAAAAATTCTGAAAAAGGAACGCTGTCCATTGAAGCCTCATAATTGTCTGCGGCGTTTGTTTGAAATTAATCGGAGAAGGCTGTGTTTATCTTTTTAATCATTTCGGAGGAGATATTTTTCAAATCCTTGAATCTTGCAAATTCCTCATTTTTGGTCAATGCCGGATTGATGTATACGGCTTCCATGAGCGTTCTTGAAGCTCCGGCCTGATCCTGCATTTCCAGATATGCCATCGCCATATCGCATAGTACATATTCCATCTGTCTTGGCCTGTGAGCGAGAATCTTTTTATAGGCTGAAATTGCCTCTTCGGTTTTGCCGGTCTCCCTGAGGCTGTCCGCGTAACGCAGACCCGAGATCTTCATAAGCTCAATTATTGTTTTTTTGTCAGGTATATCATGCGAAAGCATTTCAAGATATTTGTTGAATGCCCTTTGCGGGACGCCGTTGTTTCTCAGTTCCGTTGAATATTTATTCAATACCGCCGGCGCCATATTGGGATTTTCGGAAATTATCAGAGAGATCATCTCTTCGGCTTTTTCAAACTTTTTGTTTCTCGCAAACAGCATCGCTCTGTCGAGGCATATATGTTTGTCGGAAACCGAATCGTAAAAATCGAGACCGTCTACCTTGTTTAAGATACGGGTGGAAAGGTCGGCTATCTGGGCGTCAAAATCGAAAAAACCGATGTTCCTGAAATCCGCTTCTACGATGGCGGTAAGTATCTTGCTATACGGAGTTTTAATGTCCATTTCAGGGGCATCCTTGTGGCGGAATTCCATGGCTTCCGCAAGCTTTACCGCTTCATGCAGATATTTCATCCCCATTTTAAAATATTTGTTCACCTCTTCCGGTTTGTTTACGATAGTTTCCTTCTTCAGTATCGCGAAACAGCAGGTGCTGATCATGGCGTAGGGTTCGGGGAGTGATTGCTCAAGTCTGTTTGCTTCTCTGTAATCGTTCAGCGCCTGGGTGATCTGTTCGATCCTGTAATAGGCGTCCCCTCTTTTGACAAGTGTTTTTGCGTTGGGGCCGATATCAATTGCCTTAGTAAGTATCTTTATCGCTTTTTCATATTCCCCATTTTCAAGAAGCTTCTCCCCTTCGTGGAGGAATTTTTTATAATCCATCGGTTTTTGAACATTGGTCTTTGCGTGCGAGTCACGCCCTGATTCAGCTTCCTTGAAGCCGTTATTGAGGAGTTCGGTGTATTTTGCGAGATGGTCCAGCAGTTCCTCCGCGTTTTTTTCAGGGAGCGTGTTGGGGGATATGAAACAGGCGTATCTAATGCCGAAATTTCCCAACTGTCTGAATATTTCGATCTGCTTGTCGGTGTTTACCGTACCGATA
>Ga0224496_10000030_pt1 | contig 115631 bp, 112 predicted proteins | sample SF_Jul11_sed_USG_2_FD_168127 | JGI IMG/M metagenome (GOLD analysis project Ga0224496, IMG submission 168127) | Sediment microbial communities from San Francisco Bay, California, United States - SF_Jul11_sed_USGS_8_1 | ecosystem: Environmental > Aquatic > Marine > Sediment | place: USA...
CGCTGGTAACTCTGAACGGCGTCGAATTTACCGCCAATGATTATAAGGCCTGGTGGAAAAACTGGCAAGAGGAGGGAGATAAACTTCCCGCTACGCCGGACCAGTTTATCGAGTGGCAACTCATGGCCCAGGAGGCTCTTGATATGCAGTTTGATCAGGATCCTTCATATCAAAAAAAGTTGCTGGTGTTTTTGCAGGTGCGTTCGCTGATGCTCCTGAAGAATGAAGAGATTGATTCAAAAAACGTGATTTCCGATCAGGAGGCCTGGGAGGTTTATGAGCAGGAATATTGCCCCAGGCTGCGGTTGGCTGCGCTTATCTTTACCGACCAGCAGAATGCTGAGCAGAAGATGCAATCTTTGAAGGATGGCAAGACAACCTTTGATCAATTAGTTGCCGTGGTTCCGACCGAGGCTCAGGTGCAAGCCGGAGAGACAAATGATAGTGGTCCTCAAGGCTATGACGAAAAGGTGGTCCGGTTAAAGAATCTTGAGCAAAAGTGGCGTAATTCCTTGGAGGGGGCAAAGATCGGCGATCTGATCGGACCCCTGCAGGCGCAACATATCTATACCATTGTCAAGCCCATTGAGATCCTCGGTCCCAGTCAGGAGGATTTTGCCCAGGTAAAAAAAAGGATTGTCGAAAAACTGGCAAAGAAAAATAGTCAGAACTTAACCGAAGAGCTCTTCAATAGGCTTATGAAGAAATATATGGTCAAAGTCGATGAAGAGTTGCTGGCTGCCATAGACGGTGAAGATCTTTCCGAAGAGGACGGCAAAAAGATTTTGATCTCCACCACTAAAGAGCCGATCTCGGTTGGAGATTTTGTTAACATAATTAAAAAAGACGCGATGTTTCGGGCAAAGTATAAATTTGCCAAGCAGGAACTGGAGCGCAATAAAAAAAGAATCCTGCTTAATGTTTTATCGCAAACCCTTATCTCTTGGGAATCCATGGCCAGGCATTATGAAGAAAAGGAGCCGTTAAAGCAAACCTTTGATTTTTATCGCCGGCATCGCCTGGTTAGTCAGTTGAAGAGTCAGCTTATCAATCCAGAGGCCGAGATTACCGAGGAAGATGTTAAAAAATATTATGACGAGAACGATGCCATCCTTACCTCCCCTGAGATTGTGAGTTTCATGATGATCAAGGGGGAGCCGGAACTTATTGAAAAGATTGATGCCGAGATCAATAAGGGCAGCAGCTTTTCCGAGGTGGCTGAGAAAACCTTTCCCGGGGAGATGCCGGTCCGGCAGGTTCCGGTAGCGGATCTTGATAATGACCTTAGAAAAGTAGTTGAATCTTTACGGGTTGGTGAAATAAGTAAACCTTTTCAGCACCAGGACATGTTGGCCTTGGTTAGGTTGGTCGGCAGAACCACCCCGAAGAAGGTCCCTTATCAGCATGTACGTGAGCAGCTGACCTCGAAGCTCAAGGATGAAAAGTATGCCCGGGTAAAAAAGAATTTGCTGGATAATTTGAGAAAACGTTCCCAAATTGAGATAAACTATAAAGAGTGGGAAAGACTGCATAAGGAGCTTGAAGAAAGTTATGCTACGAAACAAAACAATTAGCTTTTGCTGTCTTCTGGCTGGATTGCTGTTTCTCGTAAGCTGCGTCAACGAGTCAACCCGGCAGCAACCGGTTCGTAAGGGGTGTACCGATTGCCATGCCGAAATGGCGGTTAAATTTCAAAGTGGCAACTTGCACGCCCCGGTTAAGGACAATGCCTGTTATTCCTGTCATCGACCCCATGGGATGGTTGGCGGGGTGTTCATGAAAGAAGAAATCCCGCAACTCTGCTTTCGGTGCCATGGCCAGTTGGCTGGCAAGGGGGGAGCGGTGGCTTCGGTGGTTCATTCCCCTTTTGCCAAAGGTAAGTGCGGCAGCTGTCATGACTCCCATAATTCGATCCAGCCCGACTTGTTGACGCAAAGCCTGAAAGAAGTTTGTTTCTCTTGTCATGCCAGAAAAGAATTTGAGAAAAAAAATGTCCATGCTCCTCTTGAGCAGGGATGCACCACCTGTCATAATCCTCATGCCGCCGGTCAGGAAAAGTTGTTAAAGACTGCGGCGGTCGAGCTGTGCCTCTCCTGTCACCAGAATAAAAATTCTAAATTTATCGCCGCTCATTATGAATTCGGGGTGAACAGTGGTTGTGTTAACTGTCATAATCCCCATAGCTCGGACCGCGATGGCTTGTTGCGCGCGGTTGCCCATCAACCCGCCGATAAGGGCGAGTGTCGGAAATGTCACAGCCAGCAGCCCGGAGAAACTATTTCGGCCCCGGCGGAAAATAATAGTTTATGCCTTTCCTGCCACCAGCAGGAAGCGGGCGCGGCGACCCTGTTGCATGAGCCGGTGGCCGAGGGTAAATGTGTGGATTGTCACGCGGTGCATGCCAGTGAATATCAGGGATTGTTGCGCAGCTCTCCGACAACCGTTTGCCTGAAATGTCATCAGCGTGAACCGGCTGATGACAGGATAACGACCCATTCTCCCTATGGGAGTGGGGATTGTCTGACTTGTCATTTCGGGCATGGTGAAAAAGCCGCTGCCGGGTTGCGAGCCCAAGATGGAGCCCTCTGTTTTACCTGTCACGACCAGAATAAGTTGGGGGGCGGCTCCCATGGCCATGAACCTGCGACCCAGGGGAAATGTCTTACCTGTCACGTTCCCCATCGGTCACCGGAAAAAGGTTTGCTTGCCAAGAAAGAGGTTCAGCTTTGTCTCACCTGTCATGGGGCGATCAGCAGTGAATTTGAGAAATTAAGTCTTCATCAGCCTTTTGCGGCCGGGGAGTGTAGTCGTTGTCATGATTCCCATCAGGGAAAAGGCCCCGGTAAGCTGCTGCGAAACTTGGCGGTCGGCGAGCTCTGTCTCACCTGTCATCAATCCTTGTTGGAGCGCCAGAATAATGAGCACAGTCATAGTCCTTTCAAGAAAGGCGAGTGCTTATCTTGTCATGGAGCCCACGCATCCGAGTTTCCCTTGTTGATGCGCAACAGGACCGGTGAGATTTGTTTGACTTGTCATGACAGCTTGCAACAACAGCTTACCGTTGCCAAATTTGCCCATGAACCCATGGCGCGAATGAATTGTAATGCTTGCCATGTTGCCCACGGCTCTGAGCTGAAAAATGATTTGGTCAAGGCCCAGCCTCTGCTCTGTCTTGATTGTCATCAAGAGGTCGGCGCTAACTGGGCAAGTGGAGTTGCCCATCAGCCGGCTCGCCAGGATTGCGGCCTTTGTCACGCCCCGCATCTTTCTGAGAGCAAGGCGCTGTTAACCGTTGCCGCGGATAAATTATGTTTTACTTGCCATAAAGGCGATAGCCCAAGGTATAAAAAAGTGCATGGCGGTGTTACTCCTTCAGGGAAATCGTGTGTTACCTGCCATGATCCTCATGGCGCGCCGAAAAAGGGTTTGTTGTACCCGGTAAGCCACAAGCCGTTCAGCCAGGGGCAATGCCGTGACTGTCATCCGGGGAGGGATAACTAATGCGGAATATATCTATATTTTTATTGTGGATCTCTGTGGTCGGCATGGGTTCCACTGTTTTTGCTGCTGAAAAGATATGTTACAAGTGTCATCCCATCGCGACTTTTCAGGGAAAATCCGTGCATGCGCCGGTGGCAAAGGGTGCTTGCATCAGTTGCCATAACCCCCATGTTGCCAAATACGAGGGCTTGTTGCAGCAAAAGGGAGCTGATCTATGTTATTCCTGTCATCAGCAAGAAAGGATAGCCTACAGCAAAGGTAAAGTTCATAAGCCTGTTCAGGATGGTGATTGCGGCGCTTGTCATGCCCCGCATGCCGCCGGGCGCAATGCACTTTTGCGTAAGCCGTTGGCGCAAACCTGTTTAGGCTGCCATCAGGAAGAAAATGTTTATAAAAATAAACATAAACCATACGCCGACGGAAATTGCGGCGCCTGTCATCTGTCACACAATAGTTCCCGGGAGCAGTTGCTGAAAAGCAGTGGCGATCAACTTTGTCTGCAGTGTCACAAGGACCCCGAGGTCTTGGCCGGTCACAAAGGTTTCCCCCGCAAGGTCCGTCTTTGTTCAACCTGTCATAATCCCCATGGCAGTGAGAAAAAGGGGTTGATGCGCGCATTCGTGCATCCTGAAGATAAGAAAGGCTGCAACTCCTGCCATAGCAAGGACATTCGGGACAGCGACCTATGTTTTTCTTGTCATGCCGAGGTGAAAAAACAGGTTATGGCCACCCATAGTCATTTGCAGGCAAACGATGGGAATTCCTGCATGGGCTGTCACAGTCCCCATGCCGCCGATACCAAAAATTTACTTCGCGGAAAAGAAAATCAGCTTTGTTGGTCTTGCCATAGTGAAACCGCGGAACGGATGGCCCCTTCATTGCACAAACATCCGGCGGTTAAAAGTTGCAGTGAATGTCATGCCCCGCACGGAGCCAATCAGGTGGCAATGTTGAAAGCGGAAGGCAATGCCCTTTGTAGCCGGTGCCATGAAACCCAGGGTAAATTCAGCCACCCGGTCGGTGGAGAGATTGTGGATCATCGGACGGATAAAGTGATGGATTGTCTCACCTGTCATAACCCGATGGGAAGCGATCATCGATTTCATCTGAAACAGAGTGGAAAGAAAACGTTATGTGTACAGTGCCACCGCAGCTATTAATGATTATTATATAATTAAATCCTGCGTAATTTTTTGAGGATATGGAGACATCTACGACATGAAGTGGTTGCCGATGAAACACTGGATGGTTTGGGGTCTTGCGTTGGGCCTGGTCGCCTTTTCTGCCATGGGGCCCGTGGAAGAGGTTTACGGCAAAAAGGAGCCGTGGCAATGGCTGGCCAGTTTGCGGGGCTCGGGTTTGAAGACTCCTCTTTTGTTGCCGACTGCCGTTTATGTCGATGAGTCAAAAGAGAGATATTATGTTATCGATGCCGGCGGTGATCGTATTTTTTCCTATGACAAGGAAGGGACGCTTCTTAAAATATTTGCCGGGGAAGGAGAGCATCTTCTGCAAAAACCCTATGATATGGTTCGGTTAGCCGATGGCCAGCTTGTCGTTGTGGAAAAAGAGCGCAATACCCTTGCTAAAATTGATCTGAAAAACAAGAAAACCGAATATGTTAATATTGTTTTTGATAAGAAGCGCGTTTTTGTTGATCGCTTGGATATTGTCGGCGACCATATCTACGTCCTTGATCGGACGAGCGGTTCGGTTTTTTGCCTGAATGAGCAGTTGGCGGTGACCCGTCATTTTCCCGCCCCTGCCGTTTCCAACGGGATTGTTGATTTTCAGGTGAGAGATGGTAAGCTTTGGGTCTTGGGGCAACTGGATAAAAGACTCTACCAGCTCGGCGATGGAGGTAAGGTGGAAGCGCAGTTGGAGCTGGGCAACTCCCTTGCCTTTCCCGTCTCTTTTGATATGGACGCCAGTGGTAATTTTTATGTATTGGACCGTCATCTTGGCTCGGTCGTCGTCTATGACGGTACCGGCCATGTAAAATATAGTTTTCTGGGTAAAGGGCATAATCGAGATATGCTCTTTTACCCAAATGAAATCCGTTTCGATCCTTGGGGGAGGATGTGTGTGGTTGACGAGGGCAATGGTCGAGTGGAGATTTTTACCCGCTAGAGGTATGATATGTATTTTTCAAGGATCTCCGGGTTATCGTTTGTTTTTTGGTTGATGTCGGCAGCTGTCGGCTTGGCCAGGGTCAGTGGTTTGTGTGTTGATTGCCATACGATGCACAACAGTCAGAATGGTGAATCAGTGGTTTTTAAGTACGACACCATCACCAAGGGCATTGTCTCCGGCGTGGATGAGGTGAATCCCGGCTTGCTTAATACCGACTGCGTAGGTTGCCATCAGGGGACTAATTCACCGGGTTCCGTCCCCTTTGTTCTGGATATCAATGCCACAGACGGCACCTATGGCACCACCGGCACCGAAGGCACCACCTTGGCCGGGGGGAATTTTTTCTGGGTGGCGGGCAATGAGCGGGCCGGGCACAATGTGGCCGGGATTGTCGGCAGCGACCTCACGTTGACAACTGCCCCCGGCGGGGACATGGCCGTTCAGGTAACCTGTGCCGGGATCAATGGTTGCCATGGCGATACCGGTTCGGATGGGCAAGTGCAGTCGCTATTGGGAAGTCATCACAAGAATGACTCCTCTGTCTGGAAGACCGGCGTGCTGGCTACCCCGACCGACATGTCGGCCAGCTATCGTTTTCTGGCCGGGGTCAAGGGCATGGAAGATACCGGCTATGAGTTAAATCCCAGTAAGAGCAAGCATAATAGGTATTACGGGGTAGACCGAAATATCAGCGGAGATGCTGCCACCGGCAGCATCAGCAGCCTCTGTGCCCGTTGTCACGGTGATTTTCATAGTGGCGCCGGGGTCGGCGCGGATGGTTTCACTACTAGTGTCTGGCTGCGCCACCCCGTAGATTATGATATGTCCCGGGCCTCCTCAAGTTCCGAGTACGCAACCTATAACGGAGACAACTCATACAGTGTTATTTCGCCGGTGGCCGGCTCAGCCGATGGCATGGATGATACCCTTTATAATCAGACCGGTGATGCGATTGTCATGTGTCTTTCATGTCACCGCGCCCATGGGTCACGCTTTGATTCCAGTTTGCGGTGGAATTATAAGAAATGGCCTGCTCTTGACGGCTATAATGGTTGCGCGGTTTGTCATACCTCCAAGAATTAAGGTTTGCGATGCCTGTTTGGTTGGTTCCTGCTAAATTATTAATCAGTCTCTTGTCTGCTGACGAAAGGTAAGCCCTTATTTAACGTTATGAGATCAACACCCCTTATTATCAGCCGGTTTTTCGTCATATTAGTTATGGGCTGCTCCTTGTTGCTGGCCGGGTGCCATAGTTTGGATAAGCCGGAGGTTGTCAGACTTTTGGTTTCACCGCCAGGAGCCGGTGAGGCCATTGTCAGTGTTTTTATCCAGATTGATAGTGAAACGGTAACCGGGGCATGGTTGGAGATCGGTTCTGTTGAGTTGGTCGGCGCGAATGGGGTTTTCCCTTTACAGTTGGGGATGAAGCAAGTTGATTCCCGCGAGTTAAGCGGGCGGCAGCGTTTTTTGGCCAGGGCCAATGTCAATGCCGGGTCGTATAAGAGCTTACGTCTCACCATAGAAAAATCGGCCTTGGTCCGTGATGGTGTAAAGCATATCCTTTCCGTTGTTAATCCGGTTGTTGAACTTCCTCTTCCTGCGGATTTTCAGCTGAGAGCCCAGGAAAGCTCTTCCTTGTTCATCGTTTGGGACGAAGAAGAGTCGATTAAAAACATGGCTTTTTTTGAGCCGCAAATGCGGGTTGTTTCTCAGAAACAGCCTCTGCTTGCCGATTTGGCCTATGTTAGTTGTCCCGAGATCGATACCGTTTTCATGGTTAGAACCGATAAAAACTGGGTGGTCGGCTCTTTTGCCATAAGTGGCGAACCCACGTATCTGGAGTATAATTCCGATAAAAAAAATCTTTTGGTGATGACCGAAAAAGGGGCGGAGATTCATGTGGTTAAGGCGGCAACCGGCCAGACCCAGGACCGGATAAAAATTCCGATGACCGCCCGCCCGGTAGCCATGGTGAGTCCGGATGGCCTTTATGGCTATATCCTTGACGGGGATGGGGGATTTCTGCTTAAAGTTGATCTTGAGCAAGGAACTTTGAGCCAGCGGGTTCGTCTCGGGGGGCGGCCCCAATTTCTTGCCTGGCTCGAAGAGAGTGCGCAATTGGTCGCGGTTTCCGAGGTCTCGCAAAGTATAATTTTTGTGGATCCGGAAAGTTTGACTATTGCCGAGACCATGATCGTCGGCAATTCGCCCAGCGCCGTACTTGCCTCGGAGGGATATCTCTATGTTACCGAAAGGATGTCAAACTCCTTGGGGATCTATGATTTTAATACCCGGCAGTTACAAAAACGAGTGAGTGTCGGGTTTGAACCCCGTAGACTTTTTAAATTGGACGACATTTTATATGTGAGCAATTATTCAAGCAGTTCCCTGTCTCTTTTGTTGACGGGGCAGCAGCGGATGCTCCATAATATCCAAGTTGGGGGGCATCCTTTTAACATGGCCGCTTCTTCAAGAAACCGATGGTTATATGTCGTTGAACAGGAAGTGGGGCGGATTGCGGTAATTGATCAAACGATGAATCGAGTTGTTTCGCATATTGAACTTGGCGCTTCTCCCTTTGAGATGGTGACGGTACAGTAACTATATTTTAAATTTTTGATATAAGCCTGGTTGCATCGGGGATTAATTATGAAGTTTTTTTACGGAAAGTTTTTTATAATCGCCTGGCTGGCATTGGTTATGCCGACATTGGTTTTTTTCGATCGATGCGGGGCGGCGCAGTACAGTGTGCAGGCGGCGGACTGCTGTAAGTGCCACACCGAGGTTTGCGAGGATAAATTGCGCAAGCCCTATGTTCATGCACCGGTACTCGAAAAAAGATGCGCGGTCTGCCATGTTGATCCCACCGTATCCAGAGTTGGTGCTGCCGAGAAAAGAGGAAAAAGAGGTTTGGCGGCCATCAAATGGGTTGCCCGTGACTTTGACATGGCAAAGGAGCATTGGTTTCAATTAGACCCCGATTTGGCGGGTAAGACCTTGGTGTGTCGTTCGGAAGGGCTCGGCAATAGTATGTATGAGCTTGAAGTGCAGTTGCCTCAAGAGCTTAGGGGGGTGAATGCCATTGAAAATTATAAAACCCCCCCGGAAATTACCAATCTTCAGGTTAAAGAAGTTGTTAAAGGGATGTTGCTTACCGCGACCGTGGTTTGGGATACGGATAAGCCGTCAGACTCGACGGTGTTGTATGGCCTGGATAGGCTTGATAATAGGTCGCCGGTCGACAGTCGATTGAAGTTGAAGCATGAGATGCGTATTTCCGGGCTAGCCGCCGGTAAAATATATAAGGTTGCATCCGTGTCCAAGGATTTGTTCGGTAATATCGGTAATTCTGCGGAGATCAGTTTTTCTACGGCTGCACCTCTTAACGGGGCAGGCAATGACTTGTTGCAGGATAAAGCAATACAGGAAACTCTGCTCGTTGAGCAGGAGCTGTTCCGTGCCGCCGGAAAGTTTTTGTTAAAAGTCACGGCCAATCAACCGGTGACGACCCAGGTCGGCCTGGCGCCGAAAGCTGCCAAAAAAGCGGATGCGCCGGTGATGTCGTCGGCGGGCTTGCCGGCCGGTCATCTCCCCTTGGCTGATACCTATACCATCACCACCGCGGTTTGTTTGACCTGTCATCCGGTAACCAAGGGCATTTTGTCGCACCCCATAAATGTCTATCCGAAGAATGGGATGGTTATTCCTGACGATTACCGGACCCTCCCCGATGGGAGGCTTTCCTGTATGTCCTGTCATGAGCCCCATGCTTCTGAATATGAATATAGGATAAGCAGGCCCACCAAGAAATCGCTATGTCTGGGATGTCATAAAAATTTTGGTTGAGAAATAAATAATAGATAGGGGACTTATTATGGTTAAGTATCATAGGAGCAAGCTGAATTTATCTGTGAAAAGTGAGTTTCAGCGTTGGTTGTTGTTTCGAATTTTCGGCGCCGTTCTTCTCAGTTCCCTGATGGCGGCCTTGGTTCTCTATTTTTATGCTCGCAAAGAGGTCGGAGATTCATTTTATGACGCCCATATCGCCATTCGTCACGTCAGTGATCTTCTGTGGCCGGTAATTGCGGCGGGCTCTACCGTCAGCTTGATCAGCGGCATGTTCCTGGCAATTTTTCTTCCCCAGAAAATTGCCGGCCCTATTTTTCGCATCGAGCAGGATTTGAGGGCGGTGCAGAAGGGAGATCTTACCGTGGTAATTCATTTGCGTGAGCATGATACCATGAAGGAGTTTGCCGGCAACATCAATCAAACCATTGAATCCCTCCGGCTGAAAATTAAATCTATCCAGGATGGGTATGCTGAGCTTGAAAACACCCAGGCTTTACAAGAGATGGAAGGTAGCCTGAAAGTGGCCCATGATGAGTTAAAGTCGTTTAAGACTCAATGAGGCTGATTTGTTCAGCTGGCCCCCATGTAGCGCCGCATTCTGATGTTCATCAGTAAACCGAGACCGGCCAAGGTGGTGAGCAGTGAAGAGCCCCCGTAGCTGAAAAGCGGGAGGGGCATGCCCACCACCGGCAGCAGGCCCATGATCATGGCCATGTTGATAAATGCCTGCCAGAAGATCAGGGAAACTATGCCGAAGGCGAGCAGTACCCCGAATTTGTCCCGTGAAGAAATAGCTATATTCAATCCCCAGAGAATCATAAAGAAATAACAGGCCAAAAAAACAAGCGAGCCGACAAAACCCCATTCCTCCGCCCAGACCGAAAAGGCGAAGTCAGTGTGCCGTTCCGGCAAAAAATCAAGTTGTCCCTGCGTACCCTTCAGATATCCCTTGCCAAATTTAAGACCGCTGCCCACCGCAATTTTTGATTGCATGATATGATAACCGGTGCCCAGGGGGTCGTTTTCCGGATTGAGAAACGTTTCGATTCGTTGCCGTTGGTAAGGTTTTAGGAAAAATTTCCAGCCGATGGGGATGGCGGATATGCATACGCCCAATAAAATGCTGAGGGTGGACCAGCGCAGTTTAACAAAGAGGGTCATGGAGATGAAGATGAAGCAGAGCATCAGGCCGGTACCCAGGTCGGGCTGTTTCAGGATGAGTAAAAACGGCAGGGCGGTAAGCAGAATCGGCACGATGAGTTCTTTCAGCGAAAAGCCTTTGCCGGTGTCTTTGCGATAATAGTAGCTTGCCAGGGTTACCACCAAAATCAGCTTGGCCGGTTCCGAGGGTTGAAGTCGGAAAAAACCAAGATTTATCCAGCGTTGGGTGCTGGCCACCGATTCTCCGAAGAGAAGGGCGGCAAGAAGAGAGAGAATCATGATGCCGTATAGCGGATAATTCCACGAGATCAGTATCCGGTAGTCGACACTGATTATTAAAAGAATAACTGCCGTGCCCATCAGATAATAATATAGCTGTTTAAGGTAAACCGGGGTGCCGGCCGGTTTGTAGAGGTGGGCGGCGCTGTACAAATTGGCCATGCCGATCAGCGCTACGATGAGAACGGCGATAATCATTACCCAGTCAAAGTTAAGGATAAGTCTGCGATCAAAGCGGAGCATGTCGAGTGTCCCTGTCGATATTGATTTCGTTAGAATTTTTTTCTTTGGTAGCCGCCGATTTGAGCTCAAAATATTTTTTTATAATGGTTTTGGCGATGGGGGCTGCCGAGGAACCGCCGTGCATGCCGTGCTCAACCAGGACCGTCACGGCAATCTCGGGTTTTTCCGCCGGGGCATAGGCGGTGAACCAGGCATGGTCTCGGTATTTGTAGGGGATATCCTCTTCCTGCAGATCCCTGTGGTGCACGAGGCGGACCACCTGGGCCGTGCCGGTTTTGCCGGCAATGGTAATGTTTTCAAGCTGGGCCACCTTGGCCGTACCCCTTTTGGTGTTGACCACATCGATCAGCGCGTTACGGACAAGTGCGAATGATTCCGGAGAGGCAATGGTTTTTCCGGTCTGGGTTGGTGAAAATTTTTGGATGAGATCTCCTTCCGGATTCATTATGGAATCAATGAGCAGCGGCTTGTAGAGGATGCCGTCGTTGGCGGTGGCAACGGTCATTTGGCAAATCTGTAAAGGGGTGGTTAGGTTGAAGCCCTGGCCGATCGCGACCGAGAGGGTTTCTCCGTCCTGCCACGGCACTCGATAGCGATGCAGTTTCCAGTCCGAAGTCGGAATGAGGCCGCTTTTTTCATGTTCGAGGACGATGCCGGTTTGGCGACCAAGGCCCATGCTGGTAGCGTACTTGGCCAGGGTGTCGACCCCGAGTTTCTGCCCTACCTGGTAGAAGTATACGTCACAGGATTCAACCAGGGCCTTGTGCAGATTTACCGCCCCATGGCCCCCCTTTTTCCAGCAGCCGTAGCTGCGGTTGCCAAAGGTATGGGAACCGCTGCAATAATAAACGGTTTCCGGGGTGACGATTTTTTCGGTAAGGGCGGCCAGGGCCGTGATTATTTTATAGGTGGAACCGGGAGGGTATTGGCCTTGGATGGCCTTGTTGATCAAGGGATTGAAAGGGTTCTCCAATAGGGCCTTCCAGGCCTTGTTGGAGATGCCGCCGATAAAATCCTCAAGCTTTAGCGGCGGGGTGCTGCACAGCACGAGCAGCTTGCCGGTGTTGACCTCCATTGCTACCACTGCCCCGGCCTTATCGGCCATGGCCTCTTCTGCGGCCTGCTGCAGTTCTATATCTATGGTAAGTTGCAGATCATTGCCCGGCAGTGGTTCCTGCAATTTTAACTGGCGTTGTTCAAAGCCATGTACGTCAACTTCAAGAAATTTCCTGCCTTTTTCGCCGCGAAGATAATTTTCAAAAAGTTTTTCAACACCGCTTTTGCCGATTTGGTCGCCACCTTCGTAATTGGTGAAAAGAGAGTCCTGTAGCTCTTTTTGATTTATTTCGGCCAGATAGCCGATCAGGTGTGAGGAAAGGTCCTTGTATAAATAATCACGGGAGGGCAGCACCTCGATACGGACGCCCGGCAGGTTGAAATGATTGTTTTCTATGTAAACCAGGGTGCGCCAGTCGATGTCTTCTTTGAGCCGCGTGGGGACATAGCGTGGATGATCGGCTCCATACCTGATCCGGTCGAGCAAAACCGAGATGTCTTCATCAAGGATTTTCGAGAGACGCTTGATGACTTCATCAGGGTTCGGCGCATCTTCTCTGATCCAGACAATATTAAATTGCGGGCGGTTGGTGACCAGGATTCGCCCGGTCCGGTCGAGGATGTTCCCCCGGGGGGCGGCAATATCCTGAATTCGGATGCGGTTGCTTTCTGATTGTTGGGCATAGTCGGAGCCGCTATGGATCTGGAGAAACCAAAGGCGGGAGATCAGAATGGCAATAAAGAAAATGATTACCGCCGTGGCAATATCAATGCGATTTTTTAAGACCTTGAGTTCAGCCGGGTCGATTTTGTTTATCTTTCCAAGTGGACGTGGCATTTATTGCTCGAAAAAAATAGTTATGCCCTGAATCTATTGCCGGTTCTGGCGCGGCGAAACGGGTTTTGACGGTTTTTAGGGTCAAAAGCGGTGGTGATCCAGGTAAACAGATTAAAAAAAGGCAGGCATATGGTCGACAGAATTAGAAGTTGCAGGATTATCTTGCCCCATGACCAATTAAGTTCAGCCTGATCAATCAGCATTGAGGCAAAAATAAAAATGGAGCTGGCGGTAAACAGATAGCTCAAGGCTACCACCGGCACTTGGTGAATCGGTTCGGTAATGGCAAGGTGGCGGTCGATGGTTTTTAAGATAAAGAAAAGAATTAGATAAGCAACCGGGTGCAGACCCAAAAAAATACCGGAAAAAATATCCATCAAAAGTCCGAACAAAAGGGCCAGGGCCGCTCCTTTAAATATGTCGAGGTGGGTACCCAGGTAAACGATAAGGAGAAAAAGAAGGTCAGGGCGGCCAATCCAGTCAGGCAGGAGGTGGAGAATGGTGGTCTGCAGCGTAAGGAGGAAGATGCCGAGCAGGAGTAGTAAGCTGAAAACCATGGGTTATGCCCTACTTGGCCAAGGAGTCTTTTTTCATGATAATAATGAGATATTCCAACTGCGAAAAATCCGTGGAGGGGGCGACGGCAATTTTCTGGAACATGCCTCTTCTGGTCTTGGTGACATTTGATACGACACCAATCGGCAGACCTTTGGGGAAAATGCCGCCAAGGCCGGAGGTAACGATGTGGTCTCCTTCCTGGACATCACAGTTCTTCAGCACGTAATTCACATCGTAGGCGGTACCTGTGCCTTTAATGATACCCTGTACCCTTGTTTTTTGAATTAAGGCCTCGATGGCGCTGTTCGGGTCGGTGGCCAGCAAAATTTTAGCGTAATGGGGAGAGGTGTTCACAACCTGCCCCACCACCCCCTCAACGGTTACCGCCGGCATCCCTTTTTGGACTCCGTCGCTGCTGCCTCTATCAATAATAATGGTTTTAAACCATTCGGATGGATCTTTACCTATAATTTGCGCGGTCAGGGTTGGTGAAGGCAGAGACTCTTTCATCTGCAGCAATTTGGCAAGGCGGACATTGGTTGCCACGGCTTCCCGGTATTCATTATTGGTGGCTTTGAATTTCTGCAGCTCATCTCTCAGGCGTTTGTTTTCTTCCCGGACATTAATCAGGCTTGTGTAATTCGCCCAGATCCCCGTGAAATAATTTGAAATGGTGGTGATATTTTTTTGCGCGGTGCCGATAACTTCAAAGGCGAGTTTGTGGGGGGCGTTAAATTCCTGGCGGCCGACAGTGGAAACAATCAGGATGAGAATGAGGGTGAGCAGCAGGCCGAAAAGGAAAAAAACTTTTAACTGTTTAGCGCGGTTGCTTCTTTTCCTCATTGTGAGCTCTGGTAATACCTTTGATTTGTCAGTTGTTCCCCTGATAATATTGGGGAGTTACGTCTAGCGGTGATCAATAAAAAAAAGAAAGGATGGAAGCCCCGGAGGAAAATCAGTTGTTTCATCCGGGGCTTAAACTTAAAAGGTCATAACTTCTCTGAGGACTTCGATGTTCTCAAGCGCCTTGCCGGATCCGAGGACAACCGAGGAAAGCGGGTCTTCCGCGATAATGATCGGCAGGCCGGTTTCCATTTTCAAGCGTTTGTCGAGGTTTTTCAGTAACGCCCCTCCGCCGGTCAGGACAATGCCCTGATCGACAATGTCGGCCGAAAGTTCGGGCGGGGTGAGTTCCAGGGCCATTTTTACAGCTTCAATTATGGCGTCAACCTGTTCGGTGATCGCGGTGCGGATCTCGTCCGAGGTGATGGTCAGGGTTTTGGGTACCCCGGAAACAAGGTCTCTACCTTTTACATCCATGGTCTCGTAAGGCTCTTCCGGCATGACATTGCCGATCGTTGTCTTGATCACCTCGGCGGTGTGCTCACCAATGGCCAGGTTGTGCTTGCGTTTAATGTAATGCAGAATTGCATCATCCATTTTGTCGCCGGCCACCCGAACCGAACTTGCGTAAACAATCCCGGCCAGAGAAATCACTGCCACCTCGGTGGTGCCGCCGCCGATGTCGACAACCATATTGGCGGTTGGTTCGGTAATCGGCAGCCCGGCGCCGATCGCGGCGGCCATTGGTTCTTCAATAAGATAAACTTCGCGGGCGCCTGCCGATTCGGCTGATTCTTTAACCGCTCTTTTTTCCACCTGGGTGATGCCGGACGGGACACTGATGATGATGCGCGGATGGACCAGGGTTCGGCGATTATGGACTTTGTTGATGAAGTAGCGCAACATTGCCTCGGTTACTTCGAAATCGGCAATAACGCCGTCCTTGATCGGTCTTACTGCAACAATGTTACCAGGGGTGCGGCCCAGCATCATTTTGGCTTCTTTACCGACGGCGAGAACTTTGTTGGTTCTGCCGTCTTTGCGGATAGCAACCACGGACGGTTCGCGTAATACAATACCTTTCCCTTTTGCAAAAACCAGGGTGTTAGCTGTTCCCAGGTCAATGGCCAGATCATTTGAAAGCCAGCCGAACAGCGAATCAAAAGGAGAAAACATATAAGATTACCTCGTTGTTTATTTGAAATTCTTTATATTATGCAAGATGGTTGTCGAATAGTGAATAAACTCCAAGAATAGTAACAGACTCATTTATAGTTGGCAAGAAAAATGGATATTCTTAAACGCCTGAAAAAATATGGAGGTTGCGAGGTAAAATATGAGGGATTTAAATGGCTTATTGGGCAATCGGTGCAGCCGGTAAGGTTGGCGGATTTTAGGTGGGTGGACTTGCTTTTTAATGGGTGATTATCCCCCCCCCCTGCCAGCACCACGATCTGAACTGGTTTTTCGTAAAGCAATCCATGCCGGAGCCAAACAACCCACGGTTTTAGGTCTAGAAGGGGTAGTCAGCCCCGGTGGAAACACTGGCGAGGCATGTTGTCGGATTGCCCATGAACGGGTTCGCCGGGGGCGGCAAAGCCATCATCCCGAGATGATGGTTGTTTGTTGGAATTTAACGGGTTGCCGGGGTCTTGTGGAAATGGCGGTCGGGGCAGGGAGAAAATTCTTGACATGGAGGCAGGGGAGTGGTATTTGAAATGCGTCTTTTTAAGATGTGTGAAGTTGATGGACACGAAAACAAATGTGGGGGTATAGCTCAGCTGGGAGAGCGCTTGAATGGCATTCAAGAGGTCAGCGGTTCGATCCCGCTTACCTCCACCATTTATTTCAGCCCGTTTATTTTTATTGGGCCTATTGCATCCGGGATTAATTTTTTTATGCCGTGATCCTGTTGCATTTTTTAAATCTTTTGGGGATGGCTTCATGGGTTATTCTCGAAAGTCAGCCTCTGCCGACCTTAAGAATTGGCCTTCTTCAGTGGTAGGGGCTTTCTTTTTTTTCTCATTCAAATTATGACCTCATCAAAACCACAACAGCCGGTTGATAAACCCATCACTGACGATGCCATTCTCAAGGTGTCTAAGGAGATTGTTGTGAAGTTCATCGAGGTTGGCCGCCTTGCTCCCGGTAATTTTGACGAAACCTTCCGTTCGGTTTATGGCACGGTACGTGATACTGTGCGGTCATAACGCAGATTTGGGGTGGTGGTGAAAATCGATCCTGCCTTCAATTGTTTTCCTGAAAAGATCCAGCATATACATCTCGTGGGTATCTGTGGCACCGGAGTCGGTGCTTTGGCCGGCATGTTGAAAAGCGCCGGCTTTGCGGTGAGCGGCTCTGATCAGCAGGTCTATCCGCCTATGAGTGATTTTTTGGCGAAGATGGATATTGATGTCGCCTCGGGCTATCGTGCTGAAAATCTTGAGCCACGGCCCGATCTGGTGGTGGTCGGCAATGTTGTCCGCCGGGAAAATCCAGAGGCCTTGGCTCTTGCCGAGCTTGCTATCCCTTATGTTTCCTTTCCTCAGGCCTTGAGTCATTTCTTTATCGCCGACAAGCAATCCCTGGTGGTTACCGGCACCCATGGTAAGACAACCACGGCCTCGCTGTTGGCCAGCCTGCTCCATTTCGCCCGGCTTGATCCGAGTTTCATGATCGGCGGTATTGTTCAGGCCTTTGGTCGAAATTATAATGTTGGCGGTGGCCGCTATTTTGTGGCGGAAGGTGATGAGTATGACACCGCTTTTTTTGATAAGGGCCCTAAGTTCTTGCATTATCGGTCGCAGATTGCCATCCTGACCAGTATAGAGTTTGATCATGCCGATATCTATGCCGATCTTGAGGCGGTAAAGTCTTCCTTTTTTAAGCTGGTTAAGTCCATGCCGCCGGATGGTTGTCTTGTTGCCTGTCTTGATGATCCCGTTGTCCGGGAGGTTGCCGCTACTGCCGCCTGTCGGGTGGTCGGCTATGGGCAGGGGGAGTGGGGCGACTGGGTGCTGGCCGATCTTGAGGTGCGACCGGAGGGTACCGCGTTTACCGCCTTGCGGGGCGGTAAGCCCTGGGGGCGGTTTAGGAATGTGCTGCCGGGGCGTCACAACGCTCTGAACAGTTTGGCGGTTATTGCGGTGTTGGCCGAGTTGGGGCTTGCTCCGGAAGTGGTTGCCGGCGGGCTTGCCGCGTTTGAGGGGGTTAAGCGACGGCAGGAGGTTCGCGGGGTGGTTCGCGGGGTTACCGTGATAGATGATTTCGCCCATCATCCGACCGCGGTGCGCGAAACTTTGGCGGCTTTGGCGGCCGCTTATTCCGGTCGTCGTCTGATCGCTGTTTTTGAGCCGCGGACCAATTCGAGTCGGCGCAATGTTTTTCAGGATGTTTATGCCGAGTCATTTGGGGCGGCTGATCTGGTCGTTGTGCGTGAGCCGGTGCCCCTTGCCAATGTGCCGGAGGCAGAGCGTTTTTCGTCGGCCCGTTTGGTTTCCGAGTTGAATGACAGGGGGGTGGCTTCCAGGTATTTCCCCACCACCGAAGATATTCTTGATTATCTTGCCGGGGTAGTCCGCAGTGGTGATGTGGTTGCTATCCTTTCCAATGGCGGCTTCGATAATATTCATCAGCGTCTTCTTGAGGATTTGCACCGGCGGTGACGGTGGTTTTTCTTCAGGTGTTAACCCTGAATTAGGGTTGGTGGATGTTTTTGGGGTTCGTGCGCCTCTTTTTTTTACTCGACTTCAAGCAATATTGACTTAACCCTATGTATTAGCGTTATTTGTTTAGCGCGTTGTATTTCGGCGTTGTTAGGTTTCGGTTTTCTGAATAGTCATTCAGTATTTGCTTGACATCAATATTTGTTTGGGCTAATTAACTTCAAAGCTATTCTTTTAACGCGCTTCAAAATGAGGAGCATTTCGTCGTGGAACAGCAAGCAACTATTGATCTTCTTTATGTGGCAGCCTTCTTTTTAGGAGGATTGGGCTTTGCAGTCGGCCCGTTCATTATCTCTATTCTCCTTGCCTCTCGGTCTACCCGAAATACCCGGCAGAAAACAAAACAGCTCATTGAGTGCGGGGTTGAGCCCATCGGTGATGCCTGGATTCGTTTTGGTGTTGTCTATTATCTTTATGCCCTGATGTTTGTGGCTTTTGCCGTCGATATCCTCTTTTTGTTTCCCGTAGCGCTTATTTATAACACCCAGGGACTTGTCGGCGATCTTCGGGCTTTTGTCGAGATTTTGATCTTTGTCGGAATCCTGTCACTGATAATAATCTATGCTTGGAAAAAGGGAGTCTTTAAGTGGGAACGCAAAATATACAATCCCCGATAGTTCAGTTTGCGCAGGTTGACAAGTTGCTTGATCTCGGTCGGGCAAATTCGTTGTGGCCCATGACCTTCGGTCTCGCCTGCTGCGCTATTGAAATGATGGCCACTGGTGCATCCCGTTTTGATCTGGCTCGGTTCGGCGCCGAGGTTTTCCGGCCGTCGCCGCGACAATGTGATGTGATGATCGTGGCCGGCACCATCAATAAGAAAATGGCCCCGGCCGTTGAAACCCTTTATGATCAGATGCCTGAGCCCAAATGGGTGATTGCCATGGGTAACTGTGCCATTTCCGGCGGTCCCTTTATTTTTGACGGGCAGTATGCGGTGGTCGAGGGCGCTGAAAAATTATTTCCGGTTGATGTTTTTATTCCCGGTTGTCCGCCAAGGCCTGAGGCCCTGATTGAGGGGATTCTGGAGCTTGAGGAAAAGGTGACCGGTTCCCGCAGGTGGCCCAGAGTGGAGGTTGGTTAGGATGAAGCTTGCCGCGATTAAACAAGCATTGGCTGCCATATCGCCGCTGGCGATCGAGCAAACCGAGTATGCCGGAAAAGGTTTTGTGCTTGATGTGAAAGTTGCCGCAGATCAGGTGGTCGAGGCCGCTATTGTCCTTGATAAAGAGGATTTTTTTATTGAGGCGGTTACCGGGGTCGACTGGCTGGGGGAAAAGGAAGCGCTGAAGAAGGAAGCGGAAAAGCAAGCTGCCGCTGCTGCCGCGGCCAAGGCGAAAGCGGCGGCAGAGGCCGCTGAGGCCGCCGGCGAGGAAGCGCCCGCTGCGCCGGCGCCGGCGCCGGCGCCGGCGTCGGTGCCGAGTGAAGATGTAGCGCCGCTGATCGATGACCTTGAGGTTGTCTACGATTTTAATCGCTATGATCAGCTTTGCCGGGTCGTGATCCGGACCAGGGTGCCCCGCGACAATCCCGAGGTGCCGACGATTTCCAAGGTTTATCCCGGCGCCAATTGGCATGAGCGGGAAACCCATGATTTCTTCGGCATCAAGTTTATCGGCCACCCTGATCTTTCACCCTTACTGTTACCGGAAGATGCTGATTATCATCCACTTCTGAAGGATTTTACCGTATGAGTGCCTTTGCCCAAAGCCAGACCAATGAGACCTTTGTCCTTAACCTGGGGCCGCAGCATCCTGCCACCCATGGTGTTCTGCGCGTGAAACTCGTTATGGACGGCGAGTATGTGGTCGAGGCCGAACCGGTTCTCGGCTATATTCACCGGATGCATGAGAAGATGGGGGAAAATCGCACCTGGGCTCAGTTTTTACCCAATACCGGACGCATGGATTATCTCCATGCCCTTGCCTTTAATCATGGTTATGTGACCGCGGTGGAAAGGGCGGCCGGCATCGAGGTCGCGGAACGGGCCGAGTATATTCGGGTTATCACCAATGAGTTGAACCGTATTTCCAGCCATCTGCTCTGGTTCGGCGCCTTTGTTTTGGATTTGGGTGGTTTTTCCCCTTTGCTTTACGCCTTTGACGACAGGGAACATATTCTTGATCTGCTCGAATCGGTAACCGGTTCCCGTCTTACTTATTGCTATTACCGTTTCGGCGGCGTGTATAACGATATCGATGATGGTTTTCTTGCCGGGACCACCGCCTTTATCAAGCGGTTGCGCGATCGGATGCCCATGTATCATAATCTCGTCACCAAGAACATTATAATGATGAAGAGGTTGGAGGGCATTGGTCCGGTTTCCGCCGAGATGTGCCGTAAATACGGGGCCACCGGCCCGGTGGCCCGCGGCTCCGGTATTGATTTTGATCTGCGTAAGCATGAGCCCTATTCCGTATATTCCGAGTTTGATTTTGAGGTCCCGGTTTACACCGAGTGTGATTCCATGGCGCGCTATATGGTACGGATGGATGAGATCGAGCAGAGTATGCGCATAATTGAGCAGGCTGTTGCCAAGCTGCCGGATGGTCCTTTTATGACCCCGAAGGTGTCAAAGATCGTCAAGCCGCCCAAGGGTGACTACTACAATGCTGTTGAAACGGCCCGGGGATCCTTTGGTATCCGACTGGTGAGCGATGGAACCAATACTCCTTACCGCTTGAAGCTGAGGTCGCCTACATTTTCAAACCTAAGTCTTTTCGGCGAGGCCAGCAGGGGCATGTTATTGCCCGACGCCCTAGCCTTGATGGGAAGTTTAGACTTGGTTATCCCCGAGATCGACAGGTAAGGAGCCACGGTTATGAGTTTAGATCCCGAAGTAGTTAGGGTGCTGGCGTTTTTGGTGGGGGTTATTGCCTTTGCCGCCCTTAATGCTGCCTATCTGGTGTGGTTGGAGCGAAAGGAGGCCGGTCATATTCAGCGGCGGATCGGGCCCAAGGAGGTTGGCCCCTTCGGCCTGCTGCAGCCCTTGGCCGACGGCGCCAAGTTGATGACCAAGCAACTGATCGTGCCGGACGGAGTTGACCCGGTGCTGTTCAAGATTGCGCCGATCATGGTTATGGTTCCGGCGATCATGAGTTTTGTCACTATTCCCTTCAGTGACACCCTGGTGGCCAGAAATATCGACATCGGCCTGCTGGTAATTTTTGCCTTTGCCTCGGTGAATGTTCTCGGCCTGCTTCTTGGCGCCTGGGGTTCTCGGAACAAATATGCGATTATTTCCGCGGCCCGTGTCGTCTCCCAGAATGTGGCCTATGAGATCCCCATGCTGGTTACGGTGGTGACGCTGGTGATGATTACCGGCACCATGAACCTGCATGAGATCGTCATGAGTCAGCAGGGTGGCTTCTGGAACTGGAACATTCTTCGGCTTAATGCCAGTCCCTTGATGCCCATATCTTTCTTGATCTTCTTTGTCTGTATGTTGGCCGAAACCAACCGTGCTCCCTTTGATATGGCGGAGGCGGAGAGCGAGTTGATCGCCGGCGCCTTTACCGAGTATCCCGGCATGGGCTTCGGGGTCTTTTTCATGGGTGAGTACGCCAACATCGTGATCGGCGCCTGTTTGGCGACTATCCTTTTTCTGGGGGGCTGGCAGTGTCCTTTCGGCCTCTATCCCGGGGTTCATTGGTTTCTGATCAAGATTTACGCCATTATTTTCACGGTCATCTGGATACGCTGGACCTTTCCGAGAACAACCTTTTATTCATTGTTAAACTTGTCATGGAAGATTTTGATCCCGATCTCGTTTTTTAATCTTATTCTTACCAGTGCCATGTTGAAGGTGTTTTAATCATGATTGATTATTTCAAAGAGATTATCAGCGGTACGTGGAGCCTGTTTGTCGGCATGGCCATTACCATTCGGTATTTTTTCCAGCCGGTGGTAACGGTCCAGTATCCCCATGAAACTCTGCCCATGCCCCCCCGCTTTCGCGGCCATATCGATCTGGTCAAGGATGAAGAGAGCGGTCAGTCGAAGTGTATTGTCTGCGGGATGTGCCAGAAGGCGTGCCCCTCGGGCTGTATTACCCTTGCTGGCGAAAAACCGGAAGGTGGCAAGGGAAAGGTTTTAACCAAGTATATCCTTGATTTTACCAAGTGCAGTCTTTGCGGGCTCTGTGTGGAAAGTTGTAAACCCGAGGCGATTGCCTTTTCCCGGGACTACAATCTCGCCGGGCTCAACCGGAATGATTACGTCTTTGATTTAATAAAGAGAATGGAGGAAAGGAATTAATGAGTCCCTCCTTGCTGACAGCCGAAGGGTTGTCCGGATTGTTGTTTCTCAGTCTTGTCGGGGTTACCCTGGTCGGGGCGGTAATTGCCGCCTGTGCCGCCCGGGTGATCAGGAGTGTAGCCGGGTTGGCCCTCTGCTTTTTAGGGGTGGCCGGGCTATATTACTACCTGAACAGCCCTTTTGTCGCCTTGATGCAGATTCTTATCTATGTGGGCGCCGTCTGTGTCACCATCATCTTTGCGGTGATGTTGGCCGAATCGGATGAAACCAAGATGCCTTTAAAGCAGAACGGTCTGGTTGGCCCCTTGGGTATTCTGGCCGGCGGGCTCTTGGCCTGGGCCCTGGCCGCCCTTGCCCTGAAGACCGACTGGCATCAGGCCGCTACCAAGGTCAACAACGGGACGGTGGCCGATATCGGCCAGTCGTTGCTCACCACCTACAGCATGAGTTTTGAATTAATTTCCGTGGTCTTGTTTGTTGCGATCATCGGCTCGGTGGTACTGGCCCGGGGCGGGAGGAGTAAATCATGAATCTTTTGACCTTGAGCAATGAGCTTAACACCTATCTGGTGATCGGCGCCATGCTGTTCGGGATCGGTTTTTACGGCCTGGTCCAGCGTCGCACCTTTATCGGCATGCTGATCTCGGCCGAGCTGATCCTGTCCGGGGCATCGGTTAACTTTATGGCTTTTAACCGCTTCTTGGCGCCCAACCCGACGGTGGGCCAGATTTTCACGCTGTTTATCATGGCAATCGCCGCCGCCGAGGCCGCTATCGCCTTGAGTATAATTATCGCTGTTTACCGTAACTACAAGTCCGTTGATACCGAAGATGTCGCGGACCTGCAAGGTTAGTTAGGACAAAGGAAGAAGGGTAATGGATACAATTGTTTCCGTAAAACCACTGCTTGCCGTGATGACGGCGTTGGCCGGTTCGATTCTGGTTATGATGTCTGGCCGGAAGCCGAATATCAGAGAGTCATGGTCTTTTATCGCGGCCGTAACCATGTTTTCGATCATTGCCTCGATGATCCCAACCATCTTGTCCGGCAAGACTCTTGTCTATCAGCTGTTCAAGATTTTGCCGGGGTTGACCGTGACCTTCCGGGTTGATGCCTTTTCCATGATTTTTGCGGTGGTGGCGTCATTCCTATGGATTCTGGCGGTTTTTTATTCCGCCGGTTACATGCGGGGCCTGCATGAGCATGCCCAGACCAGGTTTAATACCTGTTTCGCCCTGTCCCTGTTCGGCGCGATCGGGGTAGCTTTTTCCGACAACCTTTTTACCATGTATCTTTTTTATGAAATAGTCAGCGTCTGCACCTACCCGCTGGTTGCTCATCATCAGGATGAAGAAGGTTATCAGGGCGCCAAGAAATATATTGTCTATCTGACCACCACCGCCAAGGGTATGCTGCTGCCGGCCATGATCCTGATCTACGTGCTCACCGGCACCCTTGACTTTGCCAACAACATCAACACCGGCATCTTTACCCAGGCCACGGTTGACGCTAATTCAATTCTGGTTCCCGTGCTTTATGTCTTCTGTATCTTCGGGTTTGCCAAGAACGGTATCATGCCGTTCCATAACTGGCTTCCCGGCGCCATGGTTGCCCCGACTCCGGTTTCCGCCCTGTTGCATGCGGTGGCCGTTGTTAAGGTCGGTGTTTTCTGTACGACCCGGGTAATGCTCTATGTTTTCGGGGTTGACCTGATGAGCGCCTTGAACCTGGGCGTGCCCACCGCCTACTTTGTTTCATTCACCATCCTCATGGCCTCGGTGATCGCCCTGTCCAAGGATAATCTCAAGGCGCGGCTGGCTTATTCCACCATCAGCCAGCTTTCCTACATTATCCTCGGCGTTGCCCTGTTAACCCCGAGCGGCATCGAGGGCGGGCTGGTTCATATCGCCAACCACGCCTTTTCCAAGATCACCCTCTTTTTCTGTGCCGGCGCCATCTATGTGGCCAGCCATAAGAAGACCATCTCCGAGATGAGCGGTCTGGGGCGGACCATGCCCTTCACCTTTGCCGCCTTTGGTATCGCTTCGCTCAGTATGATCGGGGCGCCGCCGGTGGCCGGCTTTGTAACCAAATGGAAGCTGCTGGTCGGGGCCATGGAAATGCCCAGCCATTCCATCGGCATCCTGCTGGTGCTCCTGGCCAGTACCCTGCTCAATGTCGGTTATTTTGCGCCGATTACCTTCAAGGCCTTTTTCGGCAAGCGTCCGGCAGGTGAAGCCTATGCCGGGATCAAAGAGGCGCCCTTAACCATGGTGGTGCCCATCATGATTGCTGCGCTCATCTCGGTGATTATCGGGATCTATCCTGATTTTATGATGAATTTTGTTAAGGCGGTGACAGGATGATTGTGAAATTGATTGATTATTTTCGGGACCGATTAAAAGATGTCATCCGGCTGTGCTATGTGTTGTTGGCACTGGTTGTGTTGTGGGACGTGATTTTCGTGTCCAAGGAACATGCCCATACCGCCGTAGAGCATATCCCCGGCTTCTGGGCACTATTCGGGTTTGTAGCCTGTGTGCTGATTATTATTATCTCTAAGTGGTACGGTCACCTGGGAATCATGACCCGTGAGGATTATTATGATAACTGATTTCTGGCTCCATCCATCCTTAATACTCATCATTGGCGCTTTTGCCATGCCGTTTATCCCTAAATGGCTGAAGAAGCCATATCTGTTGATTGTGCCGACCCTGGCCTTCCTCGATGTGGTTTCCATGAATCATAACGGCACCTTCGGCGTTGTTCAGTTCATGGACTGGTTTCTTACCTTCGGTCGGGTGGATGGCTTAAGCAGGATTTTTGCCTATATTATGACCCTGATGTGCATCATCGGCACCCTCTATGGTCTGCATGTCGAGGATGATTATCAGCATATTGCCGCTTGGCTCTATGTTGCCGGCTCCCTGGGCGTTATCTTCTGTGCCGATTACCTGGTGCTCTTTCTCTTCTGGGAGTTGATGGCCTTTTCTTCAGTCTTTTTGGTCTGGTTTCGCAAGCGGGCCGAGTCGTTGTGGGTGGGCTACCGTTACCTTTTGGTTCATACTGCGGGCGGCTTGATTCTGCTGGCCGGCTTTATCCTGCGCTATAAGGCCACCGGCGGCGATCTTTCCTTCGGGATGCTTAATGTCGATCATCCTGATCTTGCCACCTATCTGATCATGGTTGGCTTTATTCTGAATGCCGCCGTGCCGCCGTTTCATGCCTGGCTTCCCGACGCTTACGGCGAGGCGACCGTTACCGGCGCGGTATTCATGTGCGCCTTTACCACTAAAACCGCGATCTATACCCTGGCCCGCAGTTGCGCAGGCATGGAGATTCTGGTGCCGCTTGGGGTTTGTATGGCCCTCTACGGGGTTGTCTATGCGGTTCTTGAAAATGATTCCCGGCGGCTTTTGGCTTATCACATCATCAGTCAGGTCGGCTACATGGTAGCCGGTGTAGGTATCGGCACCGAGATGGCGATCAACGGCGCCTGTGCCCATGCCTTTGCCCATATCCTTTATAAAGGATTGCTGTTCATGGGGTGTGGCTCGGTGCTGCATATGACCGGCAAGAGTAAATTCAGTGAACTCGGCGGCCTGTACAAGAAAATGCCCATGTCCTTTATGTTCACCATGATCGGCGGTCTGTCGATCTCCGCCTTTCCTCTGTTTTCCGGCTTTGTCAGCAAATCGATGATTATTGCCGCAGGCTTTGGCGAGCATATCTATTGGGCCGCCTTTTTGTTGACCCTGGCCTCTGCCGGTACTTTCCTGCATACAGGGCTCAAGGTTCCCTATTTTATCTGGTTTGGTAAGAACAACTGCAGCCAGGAGACTTGGGATAAGGCCGCTGATCCGCCATGGAACATGCAGGCGGCCATGGCGGTTGCCTCGTTTCTCTGTATATTTATCGGCTGTTACACCGCCTATCTCTACAACATGTTGCCTTATCCTGATGTGGCGGCCCAGTATCACCCCTATGACAGCTATCATCTGTCGGAAACCCTGCAGATCCTGCTCTTTACCGCGCTGGGCTTCTTTTTGCTCATCAAGAAACTGGCGCCGGAGCCCAAGATCAGCATCGATCTCGACTGGTTTTACCGAATGGGTGGCCGCGGCTTTTTCTGGCTGGCCAGTAAACCGATCCAGTTTGCCGATAACTGCGTAAGCGAAGCTTATCGTTATGTCGGCCTGATGCCCTTGATGACCACGGCCCGCTTCTGGTCCTGGTTCGACTGGCACGCGATTGACGGTGTGGTTGACGGGGTGGCCCGCACGGTCAGAGGGGTAGGCGGCAAGGTGCGCATGATGCAGAGCGGCCAATTGCAATACAATATATTTTATGCGGTCTCCATCGTCGGTGTTTTGCTGGTGTTTTACGTTTTTTCCTAATTTTCAATACTGAGGAACTGTTGGAATGGACTTTTTGATAATGAACAGTATGGATTTTTCCATCCTAAGCACGGTAATGTTTTTGCCCCTGGCCGGTGCTCTGGTGCTTCTATTCATTCCAGGTGATACCGCGGCAAAAAACTGGGCCCTGTTGGTTACCATTGTCACTGCCTTGGTGAGCCTGCCTCTCTATTGGAATTTTGATATAACCACCGCCCAGTTTCAGTTCGGTGAGCATATTTCCTGGATTCCATCTTTAAATATCAACTATACCCTGGGCATTGACGGGATCACCCTGCTGTTGATTTTGATGACCACCCTGCTGATGCCGCTCTGTGTGCTCGGTTCCTGGCGTTATATCGAAAAACGGGTCAGGGAGTTCATGATCTGTCTGTTGATCATGGAAACCTCCATGCTCGGCGTCTTCATGGCCCTTGATTTTGTGCTCTTCTATATTCTCTGGGAGGCGATGCTGATTCCAATGTATCTGCTGATCGGGGTTTGGGGCGGGCCGCGCAAGATCTATGCGTCGATTAAGTTCTTCCTCTACACCCTGGCCGGCTCGGTGATGCTTCTTGTCGCCATCATCGCCCTCTATCTGAAGACCGGGTCTTTTTCCATACCGGCGATGATGGGCCAGGAGTATTCGTCGAATTTTCAGATTTGGGTATTTTTGGCCTTCTTTTTGGCCTTTGCCATCAAGGTGCCCATGTTTCCCTTTCACACCTGGTTGCCTGCCGCCCATGTCGAGGCGCCCACGGCCGGCAGTGTGATCCTGGCCTCGGTGCTTTTGAAGATGGGAACTTACGGCTTCTTGAGGTTCTGTCTGCCCATTACCCCTGAGGCAACCCTGACCTTTGTCCCCTATATTCTCTGGTTGTCGGTGGCCGGCATTCTCTACGGCGGTTTTACCGCTCTGGCCCAGCAGGACATGAAGAAATTGATCGCTTACTCCAGTGTCGGCCATATGGGGTTTGTCACCCTTGGTATTTTTGTGCTCAACACCCAGGGGGTTGAAGGGGCCATTTTGCAGATGATCAACCACGGCGTCACCACCGGCGCTCTCTTTTTATGTGTGGGCATGATCTATGAGCGGACCCACAGCCGCGAGCTGTCCAAGGCCGCCGGCCTTGGCACCTATATGCCGATCTATGTAACCTTTCTCGCCTTCTTCTCCTTGAGTTCCCTGGCTTTTCCCGGGACCAACAGTTTTGTCGGTGAGTTTTTGATTCTGGCCGGAGGCTTTGCCGATTATAAGGTGATAGCCGCCTGCGCCATCCCCGGCGCGATTTTGGCCGCTGCTTATATGTTCAGGATGTTGCAGCGGATGGTTTGGGGCGGAACCCAAAATCCTGATCAGAGTAAAATGGTTGATCTGAATATGCGTGAGATCGTGATCCTGGCGCCGCTGTTGTTTTTTGTGTTCTGGATCGGTTTGTCCCCGGCGCCGTTTATGGATGTTATGCATGCCAGTGTAAGTCACCTGTTGAGTCAGGTCGGCGTTGTCTCCGGTGATGGTTTGTCCGTTGCTCAACTTATGATTCCGTAAGGAAGTGATATTTCTTTTAAAGAAATTTAAGTAAAGGATAGAAAATGAAACTCATGCTCTTCGCTCCTGAGTTGTTGCTATTGCTGGGAAGTTTGGCTCTCTTTTTTATGACCACCGGTAAGGTGGGTGGTAAAAAAGCTAGATCCTTCACCCTGACCCTGGCGATTGCCAATATATTTCTCTGCTTTGCCTGTCTGCACAACGAAGGAATGCTGTTTTTTGATGCCTATAAGATAGATTTTTTCTCCCAGGCCTTAAAGATCTGTATCTCTTTGGGTTTTGCCATTGTTCTGCTCTTTAGTACCGAGCTGAAAGGGATCAAGGATGAGGTGCGGCCTGAATATTACCTTTTCATGCTGATGAGCACCATCGGCCTGATCATGATGGTCAGCTCGGTTGAGTTGCTGTCCATGTTTATCGCCCTTGAGTTGTCCTCCTATTCCCTCTATCTGCTGGTGCCCATGCGTGAAGATCGGGCCGGTTTGCGGATGCAGATGGAGTCGGCTATCAAGTACATTATGTTCGGGGTTGTCGCCACCGGGATCATGCTTTTCGGCATGAGCTATCTTTTCGGACTTACCGGCACCACTTACTTCAGCGAATTGATCCCGGCCATGCACGGGCTGATGGGCAACCCGGCGGCCATTGTCGCGGTGGTCATGGTTCTTGGCGGTTTTCTCTATAAACTCGGGGTGTTTCCCCTTCATTTCTGGGTCCCGGATGTTTATCAGGGTGCATCCAATGAAACCACGGCCTTTATCTCCTCGGTGCCCAAAATTGCCGCGGTCGCCATGCTTGTTCGGATTCTCGCCCTGGTCACTCCGGAAGGCAAATCCCTGGTTACCTTGCTGATGGTGCTCTCGGTTTGTTCCATGTTTTACGGCAATCTGGTCGCCCTGGTCCAGACCGATATCAAGCGGATGCTCGGCTTTTCCGGTATTGCTCATGCCGGCTATGTCCTGCTTGGTCTTATTACGCTGCAGGATTCAGGTTATGCCACCTCTCTTTACTATATTACCGGTTATCTGTTGATGAACCTGGCTTGTTTTCTGGTTATCTGTCAGGTGGCGCAAGATGGTGAAAACTTAGCTATTGATGATCTGAGCGGTTTGCACCAGCGCTCGCCGTTGTTGGCTCTGACCTTGGCGGTGGGTATGTTCGCCCTGGCCGGCATCCCGCCCTTTGTCGGCTTCATGGGTAAATTCATGCTGTTGACCGGCGCCTTGAAGCAGGGTTATTTGCTTCTTGTTATCCTGGCCGCTATTAATACTGCTATTTCCATCTATTACTATTTGTCCGTGGTTCGGGTTGCCTACTGCAACAGCCCGGAGCAACGGCCGGAGGTTGTTGTCGGCGGCATAACAAAGTCTGTGAGTCTGGCCTTGGTGGTCATTATTATCGCCTTGGGTATTGCGCCTAATCAGATTATTCAAATTGCAACCGACGTGGTTCGCACCATCCAGTAAGGTTTCCTCTGTTCTTTGTCGGCAAAGGCTGAGTCGTTGGTGAGCCTTTGCTTGACAATCCACGAAAAAAATGTATAATTTCTAATCTTGTGAAGATTTTGCGGACATAGCTCAATTGGTAGAGTACAAGCTTCCCAAGCTTGGAGTCGCGGGTTCGAACCCCGTTGTCCGCTCCACGAAGTATCATCGGGAGCCGTTAGTTGTGGTTTTCCTGATTTAATCTTTTTTTATGAATGGTTAGTGCGTTCTGTGCTGATCATTGTTTTTTTAGTGAAGTGGGCTTTTGCCCGCTTTTTTTATTGGGAAATCAGGATGTCAGAAAATACGGCGACAGAATCGCCATTGGTTAAGCATTTGATCCAATTGGCTGAACCGGTGGTGGAAAGTTTTGGCTTGGAGCTTGCCGAACTTCAATTTTGCCGGGAGTCCCATGGCTGGGTTTTGCGGCTTATTCTCGACAGTGACCAGGGCGTTTCCCTGGATGATTGCGCCAAGGTTAGTCGTGAAGTCGGTCATCTGCTCGAAGTCGAGGACATAATCGAACAATCTTTTCAATTGGAAGTATCATCGCCGGGTCTTGATCGTAAGCTGAAGCGGCCAAAGGATTATATCCGCTGTAAAGGCAAAAAGGCGAAGATGACCTTGCGGATTCCAATTGACGGTGAAAATACTTTTGTCGGAGTTTTAGAGGATTTTAAGGATGGGGTCGTTACCTTGGCTACCGACCATGGGAAAATTAATATTGATTACGATCAGGTCCGGAAGGCACGGTTGGTTGTTGAATTTTAGGTCCATATTGTAAAACAATTACCTGAAACGGGTATGGGGTCTTTGCGGGTGGTGGGTGTGTGGCCGCAAGACGACAGGAGAACATGATGCTGTCAGATTTACGTAGAATAATTGATCAGATCAGTCGGGATAAGGGGATTGACCGCCAATTGCTGGTTGAGGCCATCGAAGAGGCGGTGATGTCCGCCGCCAAGAAGAAATATGGGCAGCGACGTGATCTGGAGGTTCGTTATAACGATGAACTGGGCGAGGTTGAGTTGTTCCAATTTCGGACCGTGGTGGAAAATGTTGAGGATGAGCAGACCGAAATTTCACTGCAAGATGCCTTGGCCTTGGACCCCGAGGTTCGACTGGGCGATGAACTCGGCAGCAAGATGGATAACGTTGCCGATCTCGGCCGGATTGCCGCCCAGTCTGCCAAGCAGGTCATCATCCAGAAGATGAAGGATGCGGAAAGCAACGTTATTTATGAGATGTACAAGGATCGTAAGGGCGAGGTGGTTAATGGTATAGTGCAGCGCTTTGAGCGGGGCAATATCATCGTCAACCTCGGTCGCACCGATGCGATTTTGCCGGCCAAGGAGCAAATGCCCCGCAAGTCATATCGGCAGGGCGACCGTATCCGGGCTCTGCTTTATGATGTGCGGCAGTCCAGCCGAGATCCGCAGCTTGTGCTGAGCCGCACCAATGATGAATTTCTCACCAAGCTTTTCACCATGGAGGTTCCCGAGATTGCCGAAGGGATTGTGACGATCAGGGCGGTTTGCCGCGAGCCCGGTGCACGGGCCAAGATTGCCGTGTCATCCTCTGAGTCCGATGTCGATCCGGTAGGCGCCTGTGTCGGGATGAAGGGATCCCGGGTACAGAATGTTGTGCAGGAACTGCAAGGGGAAAAAATTGATATCGTGCCCTGGAGCCCGGATCCTGCTCGCTATGTTTCCAATGCCCTGTCCCCGGCCCAGGTTTCACTGGTCGTGGTTGATGAAGATCGGAAAACCCTGTTGGTTGTTGTGCCCGATGATCAATTGTCTCTTTCCATCGGCCGGCAGGGCCAGAATGTCCGGCTTGCCTCAACCCTTTTGGGTTGGCGGATTGATGTGAAGAGTGAATCCAAGTATGCTAAGTTCATGGAACATGGCTTCCAGTCTCTGCTTGAGGTGGAAGGGATGAACGAAAAGCTTGCTGAAAAGATCTATGACAACGGGATTAATTCCGCTCAGGATCTCGCCCGGGCGGAAGCGGCATCCATTGCCGAACTTGCCGCTATTGATGAGCATCGGGCTGGCGCATTGATTAGTGCCGCCGGCCGCGTAAAGGTCGAGGTGGCTGCAAAGTCTGCGGCTGATGACCAAGCTGGAGGCGAAGATACTGAGCCGGTACGGGATGAGGCCGAAGACGCTTAATCGATGTCTGCGGAAAAGCACGATGATGGGCCCGTTCGAACTTGTCTGGGCTGCAGGCAAAGACAAGAAAAAAAGCAATTGTGGCGTTTTGCCCTTAATGCAAACGGCATAGTCTTAAAGGATTTCAGCGGCAGACATGGCGGGCGTCATGCTTACTGCTGCAGAAGCAATAGTTGTTTGAAGAAGTTTTTTGATAATAAAAAAGGTTTGTCCAGAACGTTTCGCTTACAGGTGCTGGGATTTGACGAAGGATTGAACGATCTCTTCGGGAGTGATTGATGACAAAGATTAGGGTTTACGAGTTAGCAAAAGAAGCTGAGATGGAAAACAAGGATTTGATGACCAAGCTTGCGGAGATGGGTTATGCCGTTAAGTCTCACAGTTCCTCACTCGAAGAAGAGGAAGCTTCGGAAATCCGTCAAAAGCTGGGGATTGGTAAAACTCAGACTGAAGAGAAACGGATCCAGAGCGAAGGTAAAACCACGATAATCAGGAGAAGAACCATGTCGGTTCCGGCGGATATCCCTGCCGAACCGCCTGCTCCGCCGATGCCGGAAGTTACGGCGGTGGAAGAACCCCCTGTTGTCGAAGAGACGCCTGCTGTTGAAGTATCTCATCCCATTGTGACCGAAGAAGTCGTCCCTGCTCCCGAAGAGAAAATCACTGCCGTTATCGTCGAGCCCGAAGAAGAGGTAATTGATGAGAATGAAGCGGAGGCGGTGCCGGAAGCTGAACCCGCTGAAGCAGAGAGCGAGCCGGAAGAAGTAGAAGCGGCCAAAGAGCATGTTCCTGATAAGTCACGGAAAGGCTTGGCCCGGGTGATCAAGAGGGCGGCAATTGTTCTGCCCCGAGAGGAACCGGCGCGACCGGCCAAAGTCAAACCCAAAGGCAAACCCAAGGGCGCCGCTGAAGTGACCAGGCCGGCGCCGCCCAGGGCCTCGGCGCCGGGCATTGATGCCGGGGACTCTGAGGGCGATAAAGGCGGAGCCGGGAAAGCCAAAAAAGGCAAACGCTTTGTCAAGTTTCATAATGAGCCAGGGGCCGAGCGTGAGCGCGGCAAAAAGGGTGCGATCCGCGGTAAGCGCCAGGCCGACATCGAGATGGAGGATGTCGATGCCTTGGGTGGCCGGATCCCTGCAGGCCTTCGTGTCGGCCGCGGTCAGCGTGGCGGCAGGAAAAATAAACATCATGGCGGCGATCAGGCGGTGTCCGAGACCAAGGCCATCAAAAAAAGGATCACCGTTCACGAGACCATTTCCGTGGCCGACCTTGCCCATCGCATGGGAGCCAAGGCCAGTGAAATTATTGCCAAGCTGATGGGCCTGGGGGTTATGGCCACCATAAATCAGGCTTTGGACGTGGACAGCGCCACTCTGGTCGCCGAGGACTTCGGTTACGAGATAGAGTTGGGGGTCACCGAAGAGCAGACCATTATCAATCTCGAGGAAGAGGAAACCGGCGGCGAGATGGTGCCCCGGCCTCCGGTGGTTACGGTTATGGGTCATGTCGACCATGGTAAAACCTCGATTCTCGATGCTATTCGGGCCACCGATGTCGCTGCCGGCGAAGCCGGCGGCATCACCCAGCATATCGGCGCCCATTATGTGCGTTCGCCCCAGGGTGATGTCGTGTTTCTCGACACCCCCGGTCATGCCGCTTTTACGGAGATGCGTTCCCGTGGCGCCCAGGTTACCGATGTCGTGGTGTTGGTGGTGGCCGCGGATGACAGCGTCATGGATCAGACCCGTGAGGCCATCAACCATGCCCGGGCCGCCAAGGTTCCGATTCTGGTCTGCGTGAATAAAATTGATAAACAGGGTGCCGACGTCATGCGGGTTAAGCGTGAACTGGCCGACCTTGATCTTGTCCCCGAGGAATGGGGCGGCAGCACCATCTTCTGTGAGACTTCCGCGAAAACCAAGGTAGGTATTGCGGAACTGCTTGATAATATCCTGTTGCAGGCCGAGATTCTCGAGCTCAAAGCCGATCCCAAGCGTCGGGCCAAGGGGCATGTGGTCGAGGCCCAGCTTCATAAAGGCCGGGGCCCGGTGGCTACCGTTCTCATCGAGCAGGGAACCCTGCGGGTTGGTGATGCTTTTGTTGCTGGTATCTTCAGCGGTAAGGTTCGTTCGCTTACCAATGATCATGGCGATAATATCAAAGAAGCCGGGCCTGCGATGCCGGTCGAGATTCAGGGTTTGAGCGGGGTGCCGCGGGCCGGTGACGAATTTGTGGTGGTCCCCGATGAAAAAGTCGCGAAAAGCGTTAGCGCCGACCGTCAGTTGAAATCCCGTGAAGCCGCATTGGCCTCCACCTCCAAGGTTTCTCTTGATAATCTGTTTGAGAAGCTGCAGGAGGCCGAGGTCAAGGAACTGCGTATTGCCCTGCGGGCCGATGTTCAGGGTACCCTTGAGGCCTTTAGTAAGGCGATTGAGAAACTTTCCACCGATGAAATCAAGGTCAATATTCTCAATGCCGGGACCGGTACGATCAACGAGTCCGATGTTCTGTTGGCCGCCGCGTCCGACGCCTTGATCATCGGTTTTAACGTCCGGCCCCCGGTCAAGGTTCAGGAGCTTGCCAAGAACGAGAAGGTTGATATCCGGACCTACGATGTAATTTATCATGCCCTGGACGACATCAAAAAGGCGATGGTCGGTATGCTTGACCCAACCTTTATTGAGGAGGTGATCGGCAAGGCCGAGGTTCGTGACACCTTCCAGGTTCCCAAGATCGGGACTGTTGCCGGCAGTTATGTGTTGAGCGGCAGAATAGAACGTAATGCCAAGGTCCGGGTTGTGCGGGACGGGGTGGTGATTTTCACCGGCTCGCTGGGCTCACTGCGGCGGTTTAAGGATGACGTCAAGGAAGTGCAGACCGGTTATGAGTGCGGTATCGGGGTTGAGAACTTTAACGATATCAAGGTTGGCGACGAGCTTGAGGCCTTTGTTATGAAAGAGGTTGAAAGAGTACTTTAATGGTTGCCCACTCAAAATCAAAATTCGTAATGCCCGGACTCGGGCCGGGCCCGAAAAGGCGTCCGATTCGCGTTGCCGATATGATCAAGGCTGAAATGGCCACCCTCCTGCTTCGTAAGATTAAGGATCCGCGGGTGAGCCAAGTTGTCATCACCCGGGTGCAGGTAAGCGATGATTTGCGTCATGCCCAAGTTTATTATACTATGTTGGGAGATGGAAATATTAAAGATGCCGCCCAGGGGTTGGAGAGCACCAAAGGTTTTATCCGCAGTTCTTTAGCGCGGGTCCTTGAGATGAAATATGTGCCCGCCTTGCAATTTAAGTATGATCTTGCCGGTGAGCGGCAGAGTGAGATGGATCAGATATTCCGGGAGATAGCCGAAGATAATGGCTCATCATCGTGAAGAGATAGTCCGCGTCCTCAAGGCGGCTCAGAACGTCCTGCTGATTACCCATGTTCATCCGGACGGAGATGCGCTCGGCTCCCAGATTGCCATGGCGAATATTCTGGAAGCGGCCGGAAAGAATGTGTTTATGTACGGCGAGGATCCTGTTTCCCATCTTTATGATTTTTTGCCGCTCTGCGATAAAATTGAGAACATGCTTCCCGATTTAAGGGGTTTTGATTGTGCCATCGCCCTTGACTGCGGGGATAGTTTTCGGATGGGCCATGCTAAGGATGATTTCTTAACCGTCCATCCTTTCCTGGTTGTGGATCACCATGCCGGGCATAAGGATTTCGGTGATCTGCGCTGGGTGGCCCCGGGTATGTCTTCTACCGGGGAAATGGTTTTTGAACTGGCCGCCGATCTCGGCTATGACATTCCCTATGAGGCAGCTTACTGCCTGTACGCCGCGATTGTCTCTGATACCGGTTCCTTCAAATATTCATCAACCACGGCGGATACCTTCCGCATTGCCGGCGAATTGGTGGCCAAGGGCGTTAAACCGGCCAGCGTAGCCGGTAAATTGTTTGATAATTTCAGCGTTAACCGTTTGCATCTCATGCGCCTTGTGCTCGACTCGTTGGAGCTATACGCCGATGAACGGCTGGCGATTATTTGGGCATCGCGGGAGATGTTTCGGCAGACCTCCACGACCCAGGCCGATGCCGAGTCTTTTATTAATTATCCCCGCTCGGTGCAGTCGGTTAAGGTCGCGGCCTTTATCAAGGAAACCGAAAAGGGGATGATTGCGGTCAGTATGCGGTCCAAGGGCACTAATTATGACGTGGCCCAAATTGCTGCCTTCTTTGGCGGCGGCGGCCATCGTAATGCGGCGGGGTTCAAGCTGCCTGATACCGATATCGATAAAGTGCGGGAATTGCTTCTTGGAAAAGTGTTGCCCATGGTGCAGAATTGATCGGCAATGACTAAGGAGGCAAGTTCCGGAAGAGATGAATCAACTGGTCCGCAGCCAGTTGCCAAGCCGGCCTTTGAGGCCGGTATTTTTTTGGTGGATAAGCCGGTCGGGCCAAGTTCGTTCAGAATAGTGCAGATGATCAGGCGGGCTCTGTCCATCAAGAAGGTGGGCCATGCCGGCACCCTTGATCCTTTTGCCTCCGGCCTGCTGATTATCTGTGTGGGACGGCCGGCCACCCGGTTGATTTCGCAGTTTATGGGTGGCGATAAGCTCTACGAAGCTGAGTTGCAACTCGGGGTTGAAACCGATACCCAGGATCCCGAGGGAGAGATCATTGCCCGGCGGGAGATACCTGTCCTCGATCAGGGGCAAGTGGCCGATTGTCTGGCCGGGTTTGTCGGCGAACAGCTTCAGGTGCCGCCCCAGTTTTCCGCCTTAAAGCATAACGGCAAGCCCCTTTACCATTATGCGCGGCGTGGGATCAAGGTTGAAAAGGCCGCCAGGCCCGTAATAATCCGCGAGTTGACCCTCCTGGCCTTTACGGGTGATACCCTGCGGATCCGGGTGCGGTGCAGCAAGGGCACTTATATCAGAACCCTGGCCGCCGACATCGGTAATGCCCTTGGTTGCGGAGCCCATCTTATTGCCCTGCGGCGGCTGGAAAGCGGTTGTTTTACCGTGGCCGAGGCACTGGATGGTGATAAGCTTTTCGACCGGGAGCAGGCGGCCCGGGAATTATTGCCCAATGCCTTGTCCGTTGCCGAGGCGCTGGACCGATTGGCTGTCATCGATGAAGGGCAAAAAAGGGCGTAACGACATTCAATTGACAATAATGACAATTTTATTTATTAAGTAGTCCACTACTAGGAATCGATGGGGGAATAATCCTGCCGATCTCCCGAATTATTAATTTTTTTATGCACAGGAGGAAAAACTGTGACAATGCAAACTGAACAAAAACAGGAGATTATTGCTCAATTCGGTCATCATGAGGGTGACACCGGATCTCCGGAGGTGCAGGTAGCCCTGCTGACCTCCAGGATCACTTATCTTACCGAGCATTTCCAGACCCATAAGAAGGATCATCATTCCCGGCGGGGCCTGCTCAAGCTGGTCGGTCAGCGTCGTCGTCTTTTGAACTACCTCAAGGGCAAGGATATTGATAAGTATCGCGACTTGATTCAGCGACTTGGGATCAGAAAATAGTTCTACCCGCGCCACCGCCTGCTCCCAGCCGGCGGTGGCGTCATTTTGGCCCCATCCCGATGGAAAGTTCCGGGACATGTTGATTCGCTAGGGGCCAACTAACTCGTGGCCGTTTACATTAAATGGCCGCAGCCGGTCATCTGACAATTGAGCCTGAAATTTTGATGGTTGACTTGCTGAAAAAAAAGCAACCGTCATAAGGAGAATATATGTATAAAAAAGTAGAAATGGATCTTGGCGGTCGGACGCTGACAATCGAGACCGGCAAGCTGGCCAAGCAGGCCAGCGCCGCGGTAACGGTTACCTATGGCAAGACCGTTGTTCTGGTTACCGTGGTTGGTGCCCGTGACGCAAAGCCCGATGTCGATTTCCTGCCGCTGACCGTTGAGTATCAGGAGCGGTTTTACGCGGTTGGCCGCATCCCGGGAAGTTTTTTCCGTCGGGAAATCGGTCGCCCCACCGAAAAAGAGACCTTGACCTGTCGGTTTATCGATCGGCCGATGCGGCCGCTGTTCCCCAAAGGGTATGCCTGCGAGACCCAGGTGATTGCCACGGTTCTCTCCGCTGACGACGAGAATGATCCCGACATGCTGGCCATGATCGGCGCCTCCACCGCGGTCAGCCTTTCCCATATCCCCTTCAACGGCCCGGTGGCCGGCGTTCGGGTGGGAATGATCGACGGTCAATACGTCCTGAACCCCACCCATACTCAGCAGAAGGAATCCAGGCTTGACCTCATCGTGGCCGGAACCAAGAATGCCGTGGTCATGGTTGAGGGCGGGGCTGACAGCCTGAGTGAGCAGGAGGTGCTTGACGGTATCTATTTCGGCCATGAGTCTTTGTTGCCGATTCTTGCCGCCCAGGATGAGATGCGCGCCGCGGTTGGCCGTCCCAAAATTGAATTTGTCGCTCCCGAGGTTGACGCCCAATTGAAGCAAGTGGTGGCTGAGTATGCAACCTCTTTGATGGACAAGGTCATCAACACCTCCGACAAGATGGAACGGCAGGACGCCACTCGGGCGGTGCAGGAAGAGGTTTTGGCCAAGTTTGTGGCGGCGGATGAGAATTTTAATCGCCACGGCGAGGTTAAATCCCTGGTCAAGGATCTGCTCAAATCCATGATGCGCGCTCGTATTGTCGAGACCGGCGAGCGGATCGGCGGCCGGAAGACCGACGAGGTTCGGGCGATTGCCACCGAGGTTTCCGTATTGCCCCGGGTACATGGCTCGGCGCTCTTTACCCGCGGCGAGACCCAGGCCATTGTTACCGCCACTCTGGGCAGCGGCGAAGACGAGCAGCGGATGGAGACCCTCCAGGGCATGCATTTCAGGAATTTCATGCTCCATTATAACTTCCCGCCTTTCTGCGTGGGCGAGGCTCGCTTCATGCGTGGCCCCAGCCGTCGCGATATAGGCCACGGCGCTCTGGCTACCCGCGCCCTGGAGGCGGTTTTACCCAAACCCGAGGATTTCCCTTACACCATCCGGATTGTTTCCGATATCCTTGAGTCCAACGGCTCCTCGTCAATGGCTTCGGTCTGCGGCGGTTCCCTGGCCCTGATGGATGCCGGGGTGCCCATTAAAAAACCGGTTTCCGGTGTGGCCATGGGTCTGATCAAGGAGGGTGACAAGGTGGTTGTGCTCACCGATATCCTCGGTGATGAAGATCATCTCGGCGATATGGATTTCAAGGTTACCGGTACCGATGTCGGCATTACCGCTCTGCAGATGGATATCAAGATCGAAGGTGTTTCCCGGCAGATCATGACCACTGCGCTGGACCAGGCCAAGGCCGGTCGTCTGCATATTCTTGACAAGATGTCGGAATCATTAACCGCATCACGGGCCGAGGTGCCTGAGCATGCGCCCAAGGTCTTTAATCTGCAGATCAATCCTGATAAGATTCGTGATCTCATCGGCCCGGGGGGCAAGGTGATCAAGGCGTTGACCGCTGAATACGGAGTTAAGATCGATGTGGAGGATTCCGGTAAGGTTATGGTGTTCGCCCCCACCGGTCTGGTCGGTAACGAGGCGGTGGCCAAGATCAACGCCCTTACCGCTGATCCCGAGATCGGCCGGATTTATGAAGGCGTAGTCCAGAAGGTTCTCGATTTCGGCGCGTTCGTTCAGATCATGCCCGGCGTTGACGGCCTGGTTCATATTTCCGAGCTTGAAAACCGCAGGGTTGAAAAGGTAACCGATGTCTTGAACGAAGGTGATACGGTTCGGGTCAAGGTACTGGAAATTGATCAGCGCGGTAAAATCCGTTTGAGCCGCAAGGCTGCCATGGAAGAGAATGCATAATCTCCCGGAGCGTGTACTCCCGGTAAGTTGTATTTAATTTCGGTCGGAAAAAGGAAAGAGTGACTTCGCTCTTTCCTTTTTTTTTGGTCGACGAAAAGGTATAGTTCTTCCCTATGTTTCAGAAAACGGTTCTTGATAACTCCATTCGTATAATTACCGAAAAAAATCCTTCCCGAACGGTTTCCGTCGGGATCTGGGTTGATGTCGGTTCCCGCGATGAGCAGGAGGCTAACAATGGCTGTGCTCATTTTGTCGAGCACATGTTGTTCAAAGGAACGGCCCGGCGCTCAGCAACCAGGATTGCCCAGGAGCTTGATATGCTGGGCGGGATGTCCAACGCCTTTACCTCCAGTGACACCACCTGCTTTTACGCCACCGTCCTTGATGATAAGCTTTATCAGCTGATGGATCTCTTGGCTGATCTTTTTCTGAACTCGGTCTTTGATCAGAAAGAGGTCGAGCGGGAGCGTGAAGTAGTGTTGCAGGAGATCAGCATGGTGGAGGATACCCCGGATGACCGGGTGCATGAGATTTTCACCAGCCAGATCTGGGGCGGCCATCCCCTGGGCCATACCGTGCTGGGGCGGCGCGAGGTGGTGGCGGCCATGGATTCGGGCATGCTGCTGGATTATGTGGAGAGGTTTTACACCCCGGACAAGATTGTTATTGCCGCGGCGGGTAATCTTGACCATGGGGAGTTTTGTCGGTTCTGGCAGAAGGCGCTTGCCGAGTTTACGCGCAGTTCCCATAATCGCCCGCAACGTGAGAAACCGCAGAGCTTGCCGTCGGTACGCAAGGTGTACAAAAAGCCCCTGGAGCAATTGCACATGGTGTTGGGCAGCTATGGTCTGCCCATGGTCTCGGCCGAACGCTATCATCTTTATCTGCTCAATATCATGCTGGGCGGCAATATGAGCTCCCGCCTCTTTCAGGAGGTTCGGGAGCGGCATGGCCTGGCCTATTCCGTTTATTCCTACGTCTCCTCTTTTATCGACAGCGGTTATCTGGGGATTTATCTCGGGATGGACCCCGGTTCGGCGAATAAGGCCCTGGAGCTGATCGCCCGGGAGATCGCCTCCTTGCGCCAGGGACATATCAGTAAGGAAGAGCTGGCCAATGCAAAGGATTATGCCAAGGCCGGGGTTTTTCTGGCCGCCGAGAATATGGAATCGCGCATGACCAGGATTGCCAGAAATGAACTCAGTTTCGGCCGCTACATTGATTTTGACGAGGTGGTGGCCGGATTTGACAAGGTTGGTCTGGATGATATAGTCGGGATGGCGGAATATGTTTTTGCCAAACCCCTTTTTGCCGCGGCCATCGGTCCCATTCGCACGGCCGATGTCGCCTGGCAGCCACTGGATATGCGTTTGTAACAACGGCAGGAGACGAGATGGAACAACATGAAATTCGGCTTTGCTGGTTGCAGCCGGAAAAGGATCATGATCTGCAACTCCCGACCTACCATTCGGAACTTGCCGCGGGCATGGATGTATGCGCCGCGGTTACCGGGCCGCTGGAGATCAAGCCCGGGGAAATAAAAATGGTGGCCAGCGGTTTTGCGGTGGCCCTGGCCCCTGGTTATGAATTGCAGGTTCGGCCCCGGAGCGGCCTGGCCATCAAACACGGGGTAACCGTGGTCAACAGTCCGGGCACCATTGACGCCGACTATCGGGGCGAGGTTAAAATCGGGCTGATCAATCTCGGCTCCGAATCCTTTACCATCAACCGTGGTGATCGCATTGCCCAGCTGGTGCTGGCGCCGGTATGTAAGGCCAAGGTTGTCGTGGTTGCCGAACTGGATGAAACCAAGCGCCAGGCCGGCGGCTTTGGGCACACCGGGATCTGATCGGGGTTGTCATGCGCTTTTGTGTGTTGGGTAGCGGCAGCAAGGGCAATTCCACCTTTGTCGAGGCGGGCCAGACCAGGGTGCTGATCGATGCCGGCTTTTCCGGCAAGGAAATAGAGCGGCGTCTGGCAGCTATTAAGGTGGAGGCGGCATCGCTGACGGCGATTCTCATCACCCACGAACATAGCGATCATACCCGGGGCGCCGCGATCCTTTCCCGGCGATTCAAGCTGCCGATCCTGGTAAACGCCTTAACCAGGGCCGCCTCCGGCGAGACGCTTGGTAAGCCCCATGCGCTGCAGGAGTTTGTCACCGGTGCCAGTTTTACCTGCGGGGAGCTTGCGATTCATCCTTTTCGCTTATCCCATGATGCCGCCGACCCGGTGGGCTTTGTTGTCAGTTGCGGCCTGACCAGCATGGGCTACTGCACCGATACCGGCGTGGTCTCCCGTCTGATGCACCATCGGCTAGCGACTTGCAACGGATTGGTGCTTGAGAGCAACCACGATCCGGAGATGTTGCGCAACGGCCCTTATCCCCTTTACCTGCAACAGCGGGTTCGTTCCAAGGAGGGCCACCTGGCCAATGAGGAGGCCGCCCAATTCTTAGGCGAGATTATGCACCAGGGCCTTGAGCATGTCGTGCTTTCCCATCTCAGCGAAACCAACAATAAACCGGAGCTGGCCGATGCGGTGGTAAAAGCGGTCGTTGCGCACCATTGCCGGGCAGAAAACTCAGGATGGAGCGGGCCGGTGATCTCGGTGGCTGCTCAGGATCAGGTCGGCGAGGTGATCACCCTGGCCGGAGGAGACGGGGATGGCCGCTCTTAAAGGCAGGTTTCCCTGGCGGCTGGGGGCCACCTCTTTTGTGATTCCCGCCGATATTTCGACCAATGTCCGGCAGCTTGGCGGGCTGGTTGATGACGTGCAGCTTCTTTTTTTTGAAAGTGCGCATAATTCGACCATGGCCCATGAGGTGGATGTCGCCGGGCTTGCGGAACTGGCGGTCGCACAAGAGCTCAGCTACACGGTGCACCTGCCGACCGATATTCGGCTGGGGGCTGATTCCGCTGCCCTGCGCCAAGAGGGCCGGGATGAAATTCTTCGCCTTATCGACGAGTTGCGGCCGTTGGCGCCGGGCTGCTTTGATTTACATCTCTGCCCTGAGCCGGATCTGGCCGAGGCCGATTGGCTTGCCCATCTGGACCACAGCCTGGGGATTTTGGCTGAGCGGTTGGGGGGGGAGAAAAAACTGGTTGCGGTTGAAAATATCGATTATCCCTACCCTCTGGTAGCCGAGCTGGTTGCGGGTCATGGCTTTTCCTCGTGTCTGGATCTGGGCCATGCCGCCCGCTATGGCCATGATCAAGCGGCGGCCTTGGCCAGGTTGGCGGATAACGTGTGCCATCTCCATTATCATGGGCTGCAGGGCGGTCGTGATCATCGAGCCCTTACTGATGGGGCGGCCGCCGGCGTGCTGGCCGAAAATCTGATGGCTTCAGGTTATGAGGGGGTGGTCACCCTCGAGCTTTACAGTCTGGATCAATTGAATATTTCCATGGCATTGCTGGCCGAGGCCTGGCAGCCGTATCGTAAATGAAGGAGCAGGAATATGATGGAGAGCGTGGCGGAGTTGCAGAAATTTTGTGGGGAGATCATACCCCTTGACCAGGCGGTGCTGGCCCGGGCCCAGGCCCGGCTTGATAACTTGACCAAACCCCGGGGCAGCCTGGGCAAGCTTGAGATGCTGGCCGCTAAAACCTGCGCCATGCGGGGCACCCTTGCCGCCAAGGTTGATAAGAAAGTGATCCTGACCTTTGCCGGTGATCACGGGGTGGTGGCAGAGGGCATCAGCGCCTTTCCCCAGGAGGTGACCCCGCAGATGGTTTATAATTTCCTGGCGGGCGGGGCCGGGGTTAATGTCCTGGCCCGTCATGTCGGGGCCGAGGTCAGGGTTATTGATGTGGGGGTTGCCGTGCCCCTTGCGGTTGAAGGGTTGCTGGCCAGGAAGGTGCGGCTGGGCACCGAGAATATGACTAAAGGCCCGGCGATGACCGAGGCCGATGCTTTGGCGGCAATCAAGGTCGGGATCGAGGTGGCTCAACAGGCTATTGCCGATGGGGCCGAGATTTTGGGCACCGGCGATATGGGGATCGGCAATACCACCCCATCCGCCGCCCTGTTTGCCGCGCTGTTGCCGGCCGCCCCGGCCGAGATAACCGGACGGGGAACCGGCATTGATGACGAGACCCTGGCCCGGAAGATCGCGGTCGTGGCCAAGGCCCTGGCGGTGAATAGTGATAAGTTGGCCACTCCCCTTGGCGCGCTGGCCGCGGTGGGCGGCCTTGAGATTGGCGGGATCTGCGGGGCGATTCTGGCCGCGGCCCATCAGCGGACCCCCATCGTGGTTGACGGCTTTATCTCCAGTGCCGCCGCCCTGGTGGCGATCAAGCTGGCGCCCAATGTGCTGGATTACTGTTTCTTCAGCCACATGTCGGCGGAGCAGGGCCATCGGTTGTTTTTTGAGAAAATGGGGCTGGCCCCGCTCCTGCATCTTGATCTGCGTTTGGGCGAGGGCACCGGCGCCGCCCTTTCCATGGGACTGGTCGATGCCGGCCTTAAAATAATGAACGAGATGGCCACCTTCGGTGAGGCCGGCGTGAGCGAGGCCGAGTAAGCCCATGTTCCCGTCGATTCGTAGCGCCATCGCGTTCCTGACCATCCTGCCCATTGGCTTGCCCCATGATTTGCCCCAACAACGGCCGGGGCAAAGTGCCGCTTTTTTTCCGTTGGCCGGTTGGGTCATCGGCGGGGTGCTGGCCGGAGGGGCTTGGCTGGCCGGGCTGGCTCATCTGCCCGCCTCGGTGACCGCGGTTCTGCTGGTTGCCTTGTCGGCCTGGTTTACCCGGGGGCTGCATCTCGATGGCTGGGCCGATCTTTTGGATGGGTTGGGCGGCGGCTTTGAGCCTGAGCGGCGGCTGGCCATTATGAAGGATTCGGCCACCGGCGCCTTCGGCGTCATCGGCCTGGTGCTGCTGCTCGGGCTCAAGGTCGTCTGTCTGGCCGCCCTTATCGATCGGGCCGGGATGATGGATCTTTTGCTGGTGGTGGCCGCGGTGCCGGTGGTGGCGCGGTGGGCCATGATTGTGCTCTGTTTTAAAACCCGCTATCCCCGGCAAAGCGGCACCGGCCATTCCTTTGTCGGTCAGCTGGGGTGGCGCGACTTGGCCCTGGGCGGCCTCTTTGTCCTGCCGGTTTTGGGATGGTCCTGGGCCATCGGCTTGACCCTGATTGCGGCCGGCCAGCTGCCCGGCCTTTGGCTCCGATTTAAGGCAGCCAAGGCTTTGGGGGGGATTACCGGGGATGTGTTGGGCGCTTGCTGTGAATTGGGCGAGGCCTGCGCCCTGCTCGGGGTGCTTTTTTTGTTTTTGTAGCCGCCGATGTCAGGCGGGCAATGGGGCCTAGCCGCCTTCGATGATTAAGCGTAACTTCGTAAGCCGGGATCGTATGTTACGAGCCGTTGATTTTTTTCCCCTCCAGGGCGTTGTGCATGGCGTGCATAGCCTGAATGGCCAGCGAGCTGTCTTTAAAAGGCTGCACGTCGGTGCCGAAGATCAGGTCCACAACTTCGGAGGGGGTGATGTTTTCCGATGGGGCGGCGGGCAGGTAGCCGGTCTGTTTACCCAGCACTTTTCTCAAGATCCCGCCTTGTTGTAAATCCGATAGCACGTTGTTGATGGTTGTCTCCGGTAGTTTCAGCTCCATGGCCAGGTTTGAGCGGGTGGTTATCTTCCTGTTTTTGAAATCGGTCAAGGTCTTGTTGATGATATTAAAGGCCAGGGCCAGCCTGGCCATCGGGCTGAGCCTGGTGTCGGAGGGATTGTAGTTTTTCCAGTATTGCACGGCAAAAGCCATTTCCGCGCCGGAAAGAAAGATGATCCAGCCGACCTGCAGCCAGATCAGGAAAAGGGGCAGGGTGGCGAACGAGCCATAGATTGCATTGTAACGGGCCACCCCGATCTGCAGTTTTACATAAAAGGCCTGGACGATGAACCAGGTGATGCCGCCGAAAAGACCGCCTGCCAATGCGGGCAGCAATTTCACCTTGGTGTTGGGCAGAAAACGGTAGAGGGTGGAGAAGGTGGCGACAAAGAGAAGAATGGGCAGGGCCTTGAGGATCAGGTGCTCCAGGCCGGGCATCGGCAGGTATTGCTGGAATTTGGCCATCAGGGCGGGACTCTGGAAGGTTGCTTCGGTGGCCAGGGCCAGGTTGATGGAGACCGGCAGCAGGATCATCAGGGCCAGGTAATCCATTATTTTTCGGCCCCAGGGTCGGTCGCTTTCCGCCAGCCAGATGGCATTCATGGAATTTTCGATGCTGTCCAGCACGCTTACCACCGCCAGCAGCAGGCCGATGATGCCAAAGGCGCCCAGGGTGGCGAAATTGGTGCGGTCGACATAATCAAAGATTTGTTTCGTGGCCCGGCGAAGGTGGCCGGTCATCTCCTCTTTTTGTGGGGTGGCGTTTTTTGGGGTCTGCAGGTTGTTTGCCTGGGCGGATGGCGGCTCAGCTTGCTCTTCACTGGTGTAAGTCTCGTTTGGGGAGACTTTGTTTTTTATTTCGAGTTGATCAATCAGTCGGTAGGCGGCCTGCCGGGCCTGATTGCCGGCGCCCAGGCCCTTGAGAACCGCGGTGCCCAAGGCCAGGGTGGGAACCAGGGAGAGGATGATGGTAAAGGTGAGGGCGCTGGCCCGCAGTGTAATCCGATCCTTGTCAAACTCTTTGAAAAAGATAAGGTGAACCCGGAAAAAACTGCGCAGGGCACGTTGCCAGAGTGGATGATCCAGCGACGGATATTCCCAGATCCATTCGTGCAGGCGGGCCAGTTGTTTCCGCACCTGTAGCCCATTTTTTATTGTCGCCATAATCGATAGTTTGTCGGCCATTGAAAAGTCCGTGTAAGTTTAAAATCCCAGCAGCCCTTTGAGCAGATCCTTGGCCTGGTTTTTTTCCTGCTCCGCCGGTTGACCGCCTTCATCCTTGCCAATGATTGCCTTGTCCAGTTCATTCAGCAGTTTGTTTTTGATGGCCTTTTCAGCCTGTTTCTTGATCGCCGCCTGATCGAGGGTGGGCCGCGGTTTGTCAACCGTGCCGAGGATGGTCAGGCGCAGGGATGTTTCGCCTTGTTCATTGGCCAGGTAGCCGGCAATGGAGGCCCGTTGTTTTAGTTTGTCGCTTAGGGCCTGGGACAGAATAATGGTGACCGGCAGGTTCAACTCGCCATCAAGGCTGACCGTGCCTTTGCTGTTTAGTTTCAATTCCGGTCCATTCATCTGCGAACTGATCAGGGCCTTGCCGTTGTGGACCTTGACATTGCCATCGATTTTTTCAAAGGAGAGGTTGTTGAGTTCCTGCAACCCCACCAGGGCGGCAACCGTTTTGGTTATCTCATGGTTTTTTATGGCGCCGTCGGCGAGGCTGTAGACGGCATCTACGGCAAGGTTTTTCTTGATCTCGGCCAGTTGGGTGCCGGCCCCTGAAAAGTTGATGGTGGTTGCCGCGGTTCCGTTGACAACCTCGCTGGCTTGAGGTTTGAGCGCTTTGAGGATCTCTCCGATTTCAAGGCCTGCCACCTCGGCCTTGCCGTGGTAGCTCACGGCCGGCAGGTTGAGGTCGGCTTCGACTCCGGTGGCCTGCACCGTGCCGCCGGCAATCCTGCTGTCCATCTTACTGATGTTGAAAATCCCGTTTTTCAGGCCATAAACGAGGTGTAAGTCGTTGATTGTCAGCTTGTCGTACAAGACTTCGTCAACCTTGATTTTTCCGGAGAGCACAAGGCCTTGCGGCAATGCGCGGGCCAGGGGTTCTTGTGACGAGGTGCCTTTGCTGTCGGCCTGTTGCACCTGCTGTGCGGCCTTGGGCAGACCGGCGACAATGGCCAGCAGCTGGTCGATGTTTAATTTTTTGCTGGTGAAGTCGAGGCGGATATCCGGGGCGGTAAGGTAATCATTGATTGAGCCGTCCAGGTGAAGCTGTTCGGTGTCCGCCGTAATATCAGCTTTAACGGCAAGCTGTTGTTGGTCAAAGGTACAGGAACCGCTCAGGTGGGGGGTTACCTTGCCGTAAACCACATCGGTCGTAAATTTCAGTGAGCCGTTGTAGAGGATATTTTGCAGGTTTTTGATATCAAGGGCCACCGTAAGCGAGGCCAGGGTGGTGATTTGCGGCAGTTCCTTTTTGGCATCGGTCACCGTGATTTTTAATCCCTTGACCTGAATGTTGTTCACGGTAAGGGCTAGGGGCAGGGCGGCGGCCTGGCTGGCGGTCGGCGTTTTTGGGCGGTCGGTTTTTTCCGGGGCGGTCGCCAGCCCGATGCTCTCAAAATTAAACCGACCATCGTGGTCGCGGTGCACGTTGACTGCAGGGTCGAGCAGGGTGATCTCGCTGATCACCACCTCTTTATGGATAAGGGGCAAGAGCTGGTAGCGCAAGACAAAGGCCTTGGTTTTAATAAAGTCATTGGCGCCATCCGCCTCTTTGACGGAAAAATCGTGCACGGTAATGCCGCTGAGCAGGCTTACCTTGATGGCGCCGACTGTAACCTTGCGGGCCAGGGCTTGTTCGGCCGGCGGGATGATCAGGGCCTTGATGCGTTCATCGGTGAGGTAGAAACGGACCAAGGCGGCAAGGGCAAGGACGGTGATAGTAATAATGGCGATAAGGACTATAAAAATCTTAAGTGATTTTTTCATGGGAGCTGTCTCTGCAATTTTTTTCAAGAAAGGGCTAAAGCTTAAGTAAAGACTGATTAGTGATAGCTTACCACCCGTGTCGCAAAATTTATAGTAGATTATTGTGGGCGGTTGCGGGCGAGATAAAAGGAAAAAGGGCCTGAAAGCATCTGCTTTCAGGCCCTTAAAAAAGAGGTCTTGCGTCAAACAAAAAAACGGGGAGGTTATAAGTCTCCCCGTTTTCCGGGTGCTTAAGAACAATAAGCCTTACAGTCTAAAAAGCATCTCGCTGTAAGTAGGAACAGGCCACAGATCCTGGGGCATGATTTCCTCAAGGGCGTCGATATCGCTGCGCAGCTCGGTGGCGGTGCTGAAAACCTTGTCGCGGTAAGCGGCAGCCTGTTTGTCAACCTTGTCAATGCCTTGCGCCTTAGCGGTTTCAGTCTCCAGTTTGGCCAGTTTTTTGCTGGCGGAGTCGAGCAGTTTGCCGACCTTGGCCAACAGATCCTTCTGGACGCCGGCCGCCTTGCCCGCAACGGCAATGGAGTTGCCGAGCTCGGTCATGAACCGGATGGCCGCCGGAATATACTGACGTTTGGTCATCTGAATAACGGTCATGGCCTCGATATTGATATGTTTTGCATACTGCTCGGTGTAAATCTCATAGCGGGAATGCAGCTCATCCTTGCTCAGCACCTCGTACTTGCCGAACATCTTGATGGCTTTGGGGGTGATAAAGGATTTAAGAGCATCCGGGGAGGTCTTGGTGTTGGGCAACCCGCGTTTTTCCGCCTCGGTGGCCCACTCCGCCGAGTAGTTGTTGCCGTTGAAGATGATGCGGCTATGCTTGTCCACGGTGTCTTTGACAATGGCCTGGATTTCCTTGTTAACGTCCTTGGCTTTCTCCAGACGGTTGGCGATCTCGTCCAGGGCCTCGGCGGTAATGGTGTTCAGGGCCACGTTGGGACCGGAGATGGACTGGGAAGAGCCGACCATGCGGAATTCGAATTTATTGCCGGTAAAGGCAAAGGGTGAGGTCCGGTTCCGGTCGCTGTTGTCCTTGGGCAGTTCGGGTAGGGTGTCGACCCCGATCTTCAGATAACTGCAAGAGCCTTTGGAACAAACCTTCTTGCCGGCCGCCAGGTTGGTCAGGACGTCGGTGAGATCCTGGCCCAGGAAAGCGGAGATAATGGCCGGGGGGGCCTCGTTGGCGCCGAGACGGTGGTCATTGCCGGAGCTGGCGCAGGTGCCGCGCAGGATGTCGGCATGGGTGTCGACCGCCTTGAGCATGGCGCAGAGGAAAACCAGGAACTGGGCATTGTCTTCCGGGGTGCTGCCCGGTTCGAGCAGGTTGACGCCGTCGTTGGTGGACAGAGAGTAGTTGTTGTGTTTGCCCGAGCCGTTGACGCCGGCGTAAGGTTTTTCGTGGAGCAGGCAGATCATGTCATGGCGCAGGGCCACCTTCTGCATGGTTTCCATTACCAGCTGGTTCTGGTCGGCGCCGATATTGACGGAGGTGAAGACCGGGGCCATTTCGTACTGGGCCGGGGCAACCTCGTTGTGTTTGGTTTTCGAGGTAATGCCCATTTTCCAGAGTTCGATGTCCAGTTCTTTCATGTAGGCGGCAACCCGGTCCTTGATGGCGCCGAAGTACTGGTCTTCGAGCTCCTGGCCCTTGGGGGCCGGGGCGCCGAACAGGGTGCGGCCGCAGGTGATCAGGTCAAGGCGCTGCAGGTAGTACTCTTTGTCGACCAGGAAGTATTCCTGCTCGGCGCCGACGGAAGCCTTGACGCTTTTGGCGGTGGTGTTGCCCATGGCCTTGAGTACGCGCATGGCTTGGGTGGAGACCGCGGCCATGGAACGCAGCAGCGGGGTTTTCTTGTCCAGGGCCTCGCCTTTGTATGAGCAGAAGGCGGTGGGAATGCAGAGGGTCACATCGCCGGAGGCGTCTTCTTTGAGGAAGGCGGGCGAGGTGCAGTCCCAGGCGGTGTAACCGCGGGCTTCGAAGGTGACGCGCAGGCCGCCGCTCGGAAAGGATGACGCATCGGGCTCACCCTGAATCAGCTGTTTGCCGGAGAACTCCATGATAACGCTGCCGTCGTCGGTGGGGGCAATGAAGGAGTCGTGTTTCTCGGCGGTGGCGCCGGTGAGGGGCTGAAACCAGTGGGTGTAGTGGGTGGCGCCCTTCTCGATGGCCCAATCCTTCATGGCATTGGCCACCACGGCAGCGATATCCGCCTGCAGGGGCAGACCCTGGTCGATGGTGGATTTCAGCCCTTTGTAAGTCTCTTTGGGCAGCCTCTCCTTCATGACCTTGTCATTGAAGACGTTGCCGCCGAAGTATTCGGGAACACTCATATTCATTTCGTCACACATTTTGTTGCCTCCTTAATCGGTTTTTCTGAAAAAAACAGTATATGTCCCGAACCCTTACCAGGCAGGGGGGAAGGGAATATGCCTTGTTCTGCCGGCAGCCGCCGGCAATGTTTATAAAATAGCCATATGCATGGCTAATGTTACCTCTAATGTAAACTGTATGTTTTGACGCCGCACTCCGCATTGCCGCCGGCCACATAAAGCAAGGCACGGGTGACCTCCTCCTGGAAATCGCGGGCGTTGATCTTGGTGCCAAAGCTGTCCAGGGTGTAAAAAACATCAACAACCTGGTCGCCTTCGCTGCCGATTTTGGCCCGGTGAATGTTGATCTCAAAATCCGCCAGGGTCCGGGTGATATCGTAGAGCAAGCCGGGTCGGTCATTGGCAAAGACTTCGACGATGGTGTACTGCGTTGAAGAGTTATTGTCAATGATTACCCTGGGAGGGGTTTTGATCCCTTTTTGCTCGTTATTACGGAAAGATGTTTTGAATTTATTGACCAGGCGATGGGTCAGGCCGAGCCTATTTTTAAGCGCCAGATTAAGATCCTCGCTTAGCTTTTCCCAATTCAGTTCCTGGTAGGTCAGATCGGTGGTCGGTCGGATGTTGAGCAGGTCGACCGCCACTCCGTTCTTCCAGGTAAAAATCTGGGCGCCGATAACATGAAGGCCGTGCAGGACAAGGGTTCCGCAGATTTTCGAGAGCAGGCCCGTGCAGTCCTTGCTGATGACCAGCACCGACCCGCAGGGGCCGTTGTCTTCATGTTCAACGATGGCCATGGTCTGATCGGTTAGTTCCGCCTGCAATTTCAGGTGGTGGGCGACCTCCTCCGGCTTGAAGTTGAGCAGGTATTCCTCCGGCAGGATGGCCAGGTCAATTTTCTTGTCGGCTACCAGTTCACAGATTCGATCCTGAAGCCATTCCACCCCTTGACTCATATCCGGCAGTTTGAGTTCACTGCGTTCGAGCAGGTGAGTGATTTTAAGGGAAAGCTCCAAGAGCAGGCTGTCTTTCCAATCGTTCCAGGCGGTGGGGCCGGTGGCCTTGGCATCGGCCAGGGAGAGGAGGTAGAGCATGGCCAGCCGTTCCGGGCTTTTGATCTGTTTGGCGCATTCCCGAATAAACTCTTCGTCTTCAAGGTCGCGTCTTAAGGCGGTGATGGTGAGGAAGAGATGTTTCTCAATCAAAAAACAGAGGCAGTTTACCTCATCCTCGGCCATTGCCAGTCGCTCGCCGATCTGGCGGGCAAGTTCGGCTCCCCGCTGGGAATGGTCATCGCGGTGGCCTTTGCCGATATCATGCAACAGGGCGGCCAGCAGGAGAATCTGCGGGGAATTGATGTTGGCGAAGGGGGTTTCTTTGGCAAAAAGGTTTTTGACCTCGGAAACGCTCTGCAGCAGATGGCGGTCAACGGTGTTGATGTGATACACATCGTGCTGGGCCAGTGAATGCACCTGGTTGAATTCGGGGATGTAGGCGGTGAGCAGACCGGTGTCCAGCATGGTGGCCAGTATTTTGCCGGGGTTGTCGGCCAGGTGCAGGATTTCGAAAAAGGCCTTGGCCATTCGCTTTGATCGCCTGAGTTTGTCGTCGATCAGGTGCAGGTTGGCGCTTACCAGCTTGCGGCTGCGGTGATGAATTTTCAGGCCGGTTCTGGCCGCCTGGCTAAAGATCCGGAGCAGCAGATAGGGGCGCTTGTTGATCAGTTCCTGGTCGGTGAGATGGAGGCGGCCGGCCCGGACGGTAATGCCCGGCTCAATGGTTTGTTCCGTGGTCATCGGCCGCGCGGCGCCCAGGGTTTCATCCACATGTTCAAAGAAGAGGTCGGTGGTGGTGGCAATGGTTTGCAGGTGGCGGTAGAGATCCTGCATAAAGCGTTCAACCCCCAGTACGCCGTTGCTGTTGCTGTACTTGAAGGCCTTGGCCATTTCTTCCTGGTGTTCGAAAAAAAGTTGGTCGTTTTTTCGGCCGCTTAAGTAATGGAGGCGGTTGCGGATTTTTACCAGATGGTTCCACGCCTGTTCAAAGTCGCTCATTTCCCGGCTGGTCAACAGGCCCGCATCGTTGATCTCTTTCAGGTTCTGCAGGCTGAACAGGGCCTGGGCCACCCAGAGCATGGCGTGAATATCCCGAAAGCCGCCGCGGCTTTCCTTGATATTGGGCTCAAGCCGGTAGCTGTGCATGCCGTAACGGCTATGGCGTTCAAGGCGATGGTACATCATGTTCTGTAAAAAGTCCTGTCGGTGGCCTTCAATAAGTTGCTGGCGGAAGGCTTGCTTAAGCTCGTCAAAAAGTTCGGTTGAACCTGCCAGGGGGCGGGCATCCAGCAAGGAAACCTGAAAAAAGAAATCGTTTCTGGCATCGATCAGGCAGGCCTCGGTGGTGCGTACTCCGTGGCCGACTTCAAGTCCGGCGTCCCATAACGGATAAAACAGAGCCTCGGTAACTGCGGGCAGTCTCTTTTCGGCCGCAGGGGTATGCAGCAGCAAAAGGTCGATGTCGGAGAAGGGAAAAAGTTCCCTGCGCCCATAACCTCCAAGTGCAGTAAGGACCATTCCTTCCTGCGCCTCCGGGCACTTGGCAAAGCACTCGGCCAGATAATCATCGATGAGGCGCGAGTTTTTGTGGAGAAGGGCTTGCCCGCTTAAACCTTGGCGCCAAAGATATTCAAGGGCGTCCCGCTTTGCCCGTAGCTCTAAATCCACCTAGATGGCCTCTTTGCCTCTTTCTCCGGTGCGGACCCTGATCACGTCTTCAACCGGCAGGACAAAGATTTTACCGTCGCCGATTTTGCCGGTGTTGGCGGCATTACGGATGCGCTCAACAACCTCGTCCACCAGGCTCGCCTCGATTATGATTTCGAGTTTAACCTTGGGAATGAAGTCGACAATGTATTCCGCGCCCCGGTATATCTCTTTATGGCCCTTTTGCCGACCATAGCCTTTGACTTCGGAAATAGTCATGCCTTTGATGCCGATCTCGTTTAAGGCCTCTTTGACGTCATCAAGTTTAAAGGGCTTGATTATTGCCTCGATTTTTTTCATCGTATTCTCCTGTTCTCTGAAGTTAAGCCCCGGTCGCCGACGTCGCCGAGGCTTTCATATTATAGTGAATAGCCGATTTCGCTGTGCTGGCTCAGGTCGAGTCCTTCAACTTCCTCTTCCACGCTTACCCGCAGACCGATAATCATATCAATAACTTTAAGGATGATAAAGGTCATCACCACCGAATAACCGATGGTGGTAAAAGCATCCATCGCCTGGATGCCGAGCAGGCCGGGATTGCCGTAAAACAAGCCGTCGGCCCCGCCGGGGTTGACCGCGGTAGAGGCAAAAAGGCCGGTGGCCAAGGCGCCCCAGAGGCCGCCGACGCCGTGGACCCCGACTACGTCCAAGGCATCATCATAGCCGATTCTGCTCTTGGCGAAAACCGCAAGGTAACAGATGGCCCCGGCAACCAGGCCGATAATGATTGCCGGAATCGGGCCGACATAGCCGGCGCCCGGGGTAATGGCGACCAGACCGGCAATGCCCCCTGAGGCGGCGCCCAGGGTGGTGGGTTTGCCTTGCACCATCCATTCGGCAACGAGCCAGGAAAGAATGGCGGCGCCGGCCGCTACCTGGGTGGTGAAGAGGGCATTGACCGCAATCCCGTCGGCGGCCAGGGCGCTGCCGGCATTGAAGCCGAACCAGCCGAACCATAATAGACCGGCGCCGAGTACGGTCATCGAGAGGTTGTGGGGATGAAATGATTCACGGCCCCAGCCTTTTCGTTTGCCGAAGACCAGGGCGGCGACCAGGGCGGCCGCCCCTGAGTTGATATGGATGACGGTACCGCCTGCAAAGTCAAGGCCGCCGTGGCCGGCCATCCAGCCGCCGCCCCAAACCCAATGGCAGACCGGCAGGTAGACCAGGGTGCTCCACAGCACGGTGAAAAGCAGAAAGGCGGAGAATTTTACCCGTTCGGCAAAGGTGCCGGTGATCAGGGCCGGGGTAATAACGGCAAACATCAACTGAAAAGCGCAGAATAACAGGTGGGGAATGGTTGCTTCGGCTCCGGGCCCAGGGGTGAGGCCGACGTTTTTGAGCCCGGCCAAGTCGAGGTTGCCGATAAAGCCGCCCACATCCGGACCAAAGGCTAATGAATAGCCGTAAAGCACCCAGATGATGGATACGATTCCCAGGCAGATAAAACTTTGCAGGATTGTGCTTAGCACGTTTTTAGAGCGGACCATGCCCCCATAGAATAAAGCCAGGCCGGGAGTCATCAACATCACCAGGGCCGTGGCAATCAGCATAAAAGCTGTATCTCCACTGTTCATTGGTAAATCCTCTTAAATCTTTATGGAAAATTCTTAATGCCAGGGGGTCCGGACCCTTTTGCGAAAACATGTTATCAAAAAATGATTTCTTGATAACATGTAGCAAGTATCGTGCCTGTTTTGCTGCTTTCGTTTATCTTATTGTTTTTGCGGGTTTTGTGATTGATTCGGACATGGATAATGGTTTTTAAACTTTTACAAAAATGTATATTTGCTACGATTTTGTTACTTTTTTGTTATTTGTTAAGACTGGTTTGGGGTGGGGGAAAAGTAGATGGCCGGGGTTATTGTCGGCGGCATTGCGGTTAGCCGGGGTGGTTAGCTTACAGGCGGCTGGCAGAGAGCTTTCGCCATCAGGCTCAAACTCGGTGGGGTTTGAAAAAAAATACCTTATCAGCTGAGGCGGTAGCGGGTGAAGATTATTGATTCGATTGGTCCCTCCGGCCATTGTTTTTGGAGCCAGGCCTTTAGCTTCCGATTCATTTCCCCGCGGGCCAGGGAAAAACGGTGTAATTCTTCCAGGGGCCGGTTTTTGTAAAATTGATAAATAATGTCCCTGACAAAAGGCTTTTTGTCCGCCGGTAGCTCTTCCTTTTCATCCATCATCGTTACCAGGGTGATATCAACCAGGACAAAGGTCAGGGCCTGATCGTTCTGCTGGCTGTGCACCGGAATAAAGAATGGGGAGAAAATCCATTTTTTTCTGGTTTGCTCCGGGATGGTCTGTTCCAAGGGCAGGTTTTCATCGATTTGGCTTGGTAGGGTGGCCTCGGGAATAGCCGCTTCCTGGTTGAGGTCGGCGGTTGCCTGCAGTTTTGCCAAGTCGTTGTCCGGGGCGGGCGGTTGGCTGATCAGCAAGATAAGCGCAACGCCAAGTAAGGCAAGCAGCACATAGGTCGGATAGCGGAAGTAGACCGGGAGGGCCTGTAGGCGATGCAGCTGCTTGGCGGTTGCCGTTTTTATGGCAATGAAGAGGGTGACCAGGGCTGCCTTTAAAGAAGGCGTCGCTGCATCTCCCGTCACGGCTTCCTGGGTAACCGGCCCGGTCGGACTTTGTTTTAAGGGTAGCGTTGAATCCAGGCTTGATGAGCCTTTGGCGCCATGGGCGCCTTCTTCATCAAGGAAAAAATCATCTTCTCCTTCTTCGCCTTCCTCGGAGAAGAACATGTCGTCTTCAGCCTGGAAGGCGGACTCCCAATCGTCTCCCCAATCATTTTCTTTACCGCTGTCAGCTGCCGGCTGGCTTGATAATTCCTCGTCAGTGGGAATCTTGTCATTTGCCATTGATTGATTTTAACTGAAGATCTTATCCAGTTTTTCGGAAAGCGTGTCAGCGGTGAAGGGCTTGACGATGTACTGGCTTACTTTGGCCTTGACGGCAAGGATAATGTTGTCCTGCTGCGCTTCGGCGGTAACCATGATGAAGGGGGTGTTGGCCATGCCGGCATCGCCCCGCACCGCCTTGAGCAGGTCCAGGCCCGTCATTTTAGGCATGTTCCAGTCGGAGATGATCAGGTCGATTTTTTGTGATTTTAAAACATCAAGCGCAGTGGTGCCGTCATCAGCCTCTATAATATTTTTAAAGCCAAGCTGGGTCAGAATATTTTTTACAATTCGGCGCATGGTGGCAAAGTCGTCTACCACAAGAACCTTCATGTTTGGATTGGTGACCATGATACCTCCCTAAAACATCATAATAAGAACTGCTTGATGTCGGATTTTATATGTTAAATTATAATTATTCAATGAGTGAATTTATTGTACATGCATTAAATTAATTTTAAAATAAAAAAAAATACAAAAAAAAACAGATAATTGTGATGGGTGGGTATTTTGCGGCCATTATCAATTATCTTAGTCGGTGATGGCTTTTTTTAATTTGGCGCGGAGTCTGAACATTGCCTTGCTGTGCATCTGGGAAATTCTTGATTCGGTATAACCGAGAACCTCGCCGATCTCTTTCATGGTTAATTCTTCTTGATAATATAACGAAACCGTAAGTTTTTCCTTCTCCGGTAGTTCCATGATCGCGGTGGCGATTAATTCTCTGAACTGTGACATGTTGAGGGCGGCAAAGGGGTCGTTGCCATCCATGGCAAAGGTGTCGACCAGGTCCGGCATTGCCGACTCGGCAGATTTTTGCCGCAAAAACTCTATGTCCATAAAGCTGACGGCCTTGGTTTCGTCCAGCAGTTTGTGAAAGCCTTCCATGTCTACGGACATGGCTTGGGCTACTTCTTCATCGGTGGCCGGTCGGCCAAGTTTTTTCTCCAGGTCGGCATAGGTTTTTTCAAGATCCGTTATCTTGCGGCGGACCGAACGGGGCACCCAATCCAGGGACCGTAATTCATCCAGCATGGCGCCTTTAATCCGAAATTCAGCATAGGTTTTGAACTGAACGTTTTTGGCAAGATCAAATTTGTTGATGGCGTCAATCAGGCCGATGATTCCGCAACTGATCAGGTCGTCGACCGCCACCTGGGGCGGAAGGCGTGAGGCCAGTCGGGCCGCAATGTATTTAATCAGCGGCGTATAGGTAAGGATCAACTCATTACGTTTTTCGTTGTCCATTTTTCCGGACTGATCGAAAAAAGTGTTGGTGTAGTCCTTAAATTTTGGTGACTGCTGTTTGATCATAGTTGGTAGATTCATATTGTAAAATGTGCAGTTTGCTTAAGGTTAAAAAATTATATTACAAATCAAGGAGTCCCTGCCAGAAAAATTTTATATTGCCGTCCGCTTTCGTGTCCGGATCTTCTTGGGAAATCTGGTCGGATAGTCTTTTTATCATTTTACTCGACGGCGCATCCGGGTAGATATCGGTCACCAATCGCTGCTCCCGTACGGCGGTAGGCAGTTTGCTGTCATAGGGAATATGTCCCAAGTAGTCCAATGATAATGAATTTAAAAATCGGTCCGTGACAATGCTGAGTTTTTTAAAAACGGAAAGCGCCTCTTTTTCCGAACGGGATTGGTTGATGAGGATTCTGAATTTTTTCACATCATGCCGGCCGGAAAGAACCTTGATCAAGGCGTAGGCGTCGGTGAGCGAGGTCGGCTCCGGGGTGAGAACAATGATCCGTTCCTGGGCGGCCAGGTTGAAATAGATCACATTGTTGTTGATCCCGGCCGAGGAGTCGATGAGCATAATGTCGATATTTTTGGCCAGCCCATCCATTTCCGAGAGAAAATAGAGGCGCTGTTCTTCGGTAAGGTCGGCCATCTCCATGATTCCGGAGCTGGCTGGCAGGATTCGTAAGCCCCCCGGCACCTCGATCAGGATTTCGGGCAGGGTTTTTTCCCCGGTGAAAACGTGATGCAGGTTGTAGCGGGGGGTAAGGCCCAGCAGGATATCGACGTTGGCCAGGTTGAGATCCGCGTCCAGGATCAGAACCCTTTTGCCGGTTTTGGCCAGGGAAAAGCCGAGATTGGTGACAATGTTGCTCTTGCCGACGCCGCCCTTGCCGCTGCTGACACAGATCACCCTTGGCGTTGTAGCTTTCATGCTTGGTGACTTAGCGGTACGTGTTTTTGTCATAATCCGTTCCAATGTTTCTGCCTGATTCATTATCTTGTCCTGTAGGTCACTGGGTCCACTGACCCTGGGTTTCATTTTCAAACTCGGTGATCGCCGCCGGCCAGCCCTGGCCGAATAAGGTCTGCAGGAACTCTTTGGAGGCCAGCAGAAAATCTTCCGGCACCCTTTGTCCGGTGCAGAGGCAGGAGATTGGGATGCTGGTGTCCGCCACCTGTTGGCACAGGGTGGCATAGGCTCTGGTCTCGTCAAGTTTGGCCAGGATCAGTCCTTTTACCTTGAGTGGCTGGTAGGTGTTGATGATATGTTGCAGATCCTCTTTTTTGAGGGTGGCATTTAAAACGAGGTGGGGTTCGATCCGGGTTGAGGCGGCAAACCATTCCTGTAGTTCTGTGATGTGTTTCAAATCGTAAGGGCTCTTGCCGGCGGTATCGATAATAATCAGATCTTTGTCCTGATGGCGGGCAATGGCGGCGGCCAGATCTTTTTTCCGCAGGGCGATTTCGCAGGGCAGGCGCATGATTCTGGCATAGGTTCTGAGTTGGTCGGTGGCGCCGATCCGATAACAGTCCATGGAGAGCAGGGCCACCTTGAGCCCTTCGTGGATGGAGTGCCATGCCGCGATCTTGGCCGCGGTTGTTGTCTTGCCGACCCCGGTGGGGCCGACCAGGGCCACCACGGTGGGGGTGTTGCGCAGTTTTACCTTCAGCGGCTTGATCTGCAGCTTGTCGATAATTTTGTCCCGCCATTGGGCGACCTGTTTGGGGTCGGGCCGGAGGTTGCGGGACTGGGCGGCGGCCGCCCCATTGTTGGGCAGCTGCTCGTCCAAGGCGGTTTTCGCATTATGCTGGCGTTTTAAAAAGCTGGTAAAGCGCATCTTTAGATCACTTGATTCCAGGTGGATTTTTTCGCTTTGAGTTGCGGCAGGGTTTATTTTTGCCGCAAGCTTGCGATCAAATTCGCCGGGGGGAGCCGGGGCGTCTGTTGCCGGCATACGGCGGGCGGGCTGGTAGCCGTAACCCATGGCCGGGGCCAATGGTTCTTCGCCGATGGGCTCATCCGGCGGCGGGACGATAAGCGGGTCCTGGTCATATTCCATGGCCGCCACCACTTCCACCCTCGGACGGCCCGGTGCTCCGCCGTCCGTATTTTTGGTCAAGTGGCGGGTAGAGAGGATAACGGCGTTTTCACCCAACTCTTTTTTGATCATGATGAGGGCGGCCGTGGTGTCCGTGGCCTCGAAGCGCTTGATCCGCATTGTATCTCCTGTTTATTCCTTACTTTCTCTTGTTGAGCTCGATGGTGCCCAGCGACTGCAGTTTGGACTGGGTGGTTAATTCATTATGGGAAAGTACCATAACCTGGGGCATAAATCTTTCCATGAGTTTTCTGAAATGGCGGCGGACGGTGGGGGAGCAGATGACAATGGGCTGATGTCCTTCGCTGGAAACTTTTTCCACCAGTTTTTTGGTTGCTTCCAAAATGGTCTGGGCCAGGTTGGGTTCCATGTTCATGTAGGCGCCCTGGTCGGTTTGCTGGATTGACTCCCGCATCAGGTCTTCAATCTGGGTGGAAATGGTCAGCACCGAAAGCCCGCCCTGGTCATCGGTGTAGTTGTGCACTATGGAGCGGGCCAGTTTCTGGCGCACATATTCGGTGAGAATGCTGGGATCCTTGCCCATGGGCGCGAAGTCGGCCAGGGTCTCGCAGATGGTGAGCAGGTCGCGGATGGAGACCCTTTCCCGCAGGAGATTCTGCAGAACCTTCTGCACCACGCCCAGGGGCAGCAGGTTGGGCACCAGTTCCTCCACCACCTTGGGATGGGTCTTGGCCAGATTGTCGAGCAGTTTCTGGGTGTCCTGGCGACCGAGCAGTTCGTCGGCATGGATCCGCAGGCTCTCGGTGAGATGGGTGGCCACCACCGTTGAGGGGTCGACCACGGTGTAGCCCGCCACCTGGGCTTCGTCTCTTTTGTCCTCGGCGATCCACAGGGCCGGCAGCTGGAAGGCCGGTTCCATGGTGGGGATGCCCTCGATCTCCCGCTTGGCCATGCCGGAATCCATGGCCAGCAGGTGGTTCATCATGATTTCGCCCCGGCTGATTTCCACCCCTTTGAGCAACAGGACGTATTCATCCGGTTTGAGCTGCAGGTTGTCGCGGACATGTAACGGCGGGATAATCATGCCCATGTCCATGGCAAACTGGCGGCGGATGGCGCGGATCCGTTCCAGCAGATCGCCTTCCTGGCTCTCGTCGACCAGGGGAATAAGGCCGTAGCCCACCTCCAGCTGCAGCATGTCGAGGGGAAGCAGGGCCTCCACCGTTTCCGGGGCGCCGGCCGGCGGGGTTTCCGCTTTATGCTTTTCTTCCTCGGCCGCTTCCTTGGCCTCCTGGTCGACCGCGCCTTTCTGGAAGGCCAGCCAGGCGATGCCGCCCATGCCGGTGCCCAGAAGAAGAAAAGGCAGATGGGGCAGGCCGGGGATCAGGCCGAAGATCATGATGATCCCGGAGGATACCGCCAGGGCCTGGGGCTGCATGCCGAACTGCTGCATGAATTCCTTGCCCATGCTCACGTCGGAGGCGGCCCGGCTGACGATGATACCGGCCGAGGTGGAGATGATCAGCGAGGGGATCTGGGAGACCAGGCCGTCGCCGATGGTGAGCAGGGTATAGGTTTCCGCGGCCTGAGCCACCCGCATTTTTTGCAGAACCACGCCGATGAACAGGCCGCCGAGGACGTTGATCACCATGATCACCAGACTGGCGACCGCCTCGCCGCGGACGAATTTGCTGGCACCGTCCATGGCCCCGTAAAATTCCGATTGTTGGCTGATTTCCTTGCGCCGTTTCTTGGCCTCGTCTTCGCGGATCAAGCCGGCGTTAAGGTCGGCGTCAATGGCCATCTGCTTGCCCGGCATGGCGTCCAGGGTGAAACGGGCCGCCACCTCGGCGATTCGGCCCGAACCCTTGGTGATAACGATGAAGTTGATCAGAACCATGATCAGGAAGATGATCAGACCCACGGCAAAGCTGCCGCCCACCACAAATTGACCGAAGGCCTGGATAACCTGGCCCACCGCCCCTGCTCCTTCGTGGCCGTGCAGCAGGATAAGCCGGGTGGAGGCGATGTTGAGGGCCAGGCGGAACAGGGTGGTGATCAGCAGCAAGGACGGAAAGGAGGAGAAATCGAGCGGATTGACGTTGTACATGCTCATCAGCAGGATCACCAGGCCCACGGTGATACTCAAGGAGAGCAAAAGATCGAGGATGATGGTCGGCAGCGGGATGATCATGACCATGAGAATGGCCACTACGCCCACCGCCACCACGAGGCTGGACAGCTCGATGTTGACCGCTTTCAAACCTGTTAATGTTTCTGTCTTATCCGCCATAATCTATGATTCCGTAAATCCTTTTATGCGCTTTTGCGTTTGGTGTTGAAGACGTAAGCCATTACTTCCGCCACTGCCTGGAACAGGTTCTCGGGAATGGGTTCATTCAAATCCACACTTTTGTAAAGGGCCTGGGCCAGTGGTTTATCTTCCACCAGGGGGATATTGTTTTCCGCGGCGATTTCCTTGATGCGTTGGGCGATAAGCCCGGCCCCCTTGGCGACCACCATCGGGGCGGTCATGGCCAGCGGGTTGTATTTGAGGGCGATGGCCAGCCGGGTCGGGTTGGTGATGACCACATCGGCCTTGGGCACTTCCGACATCATGCGCTGGCGGGCCATTTCCATCTGGATCGCCCGAATCCGCCCCTTGACATGGGGGTCGCCGTCGGTCTGCTTGGCTTCATCCTTGACCTCCTGCTTGGTCATCTTCATTTTTTCCATGAACTGCCAGCGTTGGAAGGCGTAGTCGGCAACGGCCAGCAGGGCGATGATCAGGGCCGCCTTTAAAAAGATCCAGAAGGCGACCTTGCTCATGAAGATAAGGATGGTGATCGGTTCGCTGTCCATCAGCGGCAGGACGTGCGAGATGACCTTGCTTACTTCGGAATAGGCCACATAGCCGACGATGGTGATCTTGGCCACTGACTTTACGGTGTTGGCCATGGTCTGCTTGGAAAACATCTGGGCGAGGCCCTTGATCACATTGAGTTTGTCCAGTTTGGGGGTGATCTTCTCGGTTGAGAACAGGACCCCGACCTGGGCATAGTTGGCCACCAGGGCCGTGACAAAGATCACGGTCATGATCGGCGCCAGCAGAAGGCCGGCGTTGGCCATGCCGTTGCGGGTAATGATCGGGATTTCGGCCACGGTGATTTGCATGGAATGCAGGTTTCCGAGATAATGTTTAAGGATCATATAAAATTGTTCCAGAATCAGGTTGCTGGTCGAGTAAAGGGTGAGCAGCCCTGCCAGCAGGACCGCGGCGGACGGCAGTTCCATGCTTTTCGCCACATCGCCCTTTTTGCGGGCATCCGCAATTCGACGCGAGGTCGGGTCTTCTGTTTTTTCCTGGCCTGAGGACTCTTCCGCCACTTTTTATCCACCCATGCCCATGCCCAGCTGCGGTAGCAGCCTGGCCAGCATTTCAAAATTAGTCAACATCAACGGTAAGAAGTATGCTAATGAAAGTCCTGCAAAAATCAGGCCAAGGCTGATATTCAGGGGCATGCCCACGATCAGGATCTGGATCTGGGGCACGGTTTTGGCGATGATGCCCATGGAGACGTGGGCAAAAAAGAGGACGGCCCCGGCCGGGGCCATGATCTTGATCGCCAGCACGAACATATGGCCGGCCCCGTTGATGATCCCGTTGAAGGTCGCCTCGGTCAGGTGCAGCTGGCCGGGGGGCAGCCAATTGAAGCTCTCGACCATGGTGGAGAAGAACATGTGATGGCCGTCAATGCTTAAAAAAATCAGGATGGCGGCAATATTCCAGAGCATGCCGATCGGGGCGACCTGGGTGCCGGCCTGGGGGTCCATGACCGCGGCCATGCCCATCCCCATCTGGATGCCGACCATCATCCCGGCGATCTCCATGGATGCGAACACAAAACGGGCGAAAATAGCTAAAATGGCGCCGAACACCACCTCGGTCAGAACCAGGAGGACAAAGCTTAACGGCGGCCCGCTAAGGATCTGCGGGTTGACCTTAAGCACCGGCATCAGGACCAGGGAGGTCATCAGGGTCAGCAGGATCTTGACCTGGGCCGGGACACTGCGCGAACCGATGATGGGCATGAAGAAGAGAAGGGGGGCGACCCTCGTCAAAATGATGACCATTGTCAAAATCTGGTCCATGGTCCAGTTGATGATGGAGGCTTCCAGCATAACTTAATTCCGCTAATGGATAATATTCGGCAGGCTCGTAATCAGGTCGTTGGTGTAATCGACAAGCTTAGTCACCATCCATGAGGCGAGGAACATCAAGGTGAACATAACCGCGACGATTTTGGGGACAAAGGTCAGGGTCATTTCCTGAATCTGGGTGATGGCCTGGAACAGGGAGATGATCAGCCCCACCACCATGGCCACCGCCAGCGGCGGGGCGGCCAGGATCATGGTCATGGTCAGCGCGTTTTGTACCAGATTGATGGCTTCATTGGCGGTCATTGGTTTATACCCCGAAGCTCTTGACCAGGGAGCCGACAATCAGATACCAGCCGTCCACCAGCACAAAGAGGAGAAGTTTGAACGGCAGCGAGACCATGACCGGGGGCAGCATCATCATACCCATGGACAGCAGGATACTGGCCACCACCAGGTCGATAACCAGAAAGGGCAGGAACAGGACAAAGCCGATGGTAAAGGCGGTTTTCAGCTCACTGATCATAAAGGCCGGGATGAGCACGGCGGTGGAGACCTCTTCCTTGTTTTCCGGTTTCGGCGCCTTAGATAATGAGAGGAAGAGTTGCAGGTCTTTTTCCCTGGTCTGTTTGAACATAAAGGCGCGCAGCGGCAGGCTGGCCTCCTGCAGGGCCTGCTCCGCGTTGATCTCGCCGGCCATGTACGGTTTTACCGCCGACTCGTTTATCTTGCCGAAGACCGGGGTCATGATGAAAACGGTCAGAAACAGAGCCAGGCCGATCAATACCTGGGTCGGCGGCTGCTGCTGGGTGCCCAGGGCGCTGCGCAGAAATGAAAAGCTGATCACCAGTCGGGTGAAACAGGTCATCATCAGCAGGATGGCCGGGGCCATGGAGAGCACGGTGAAGATCAGCAGGATTTCAATGAGCGCCGAGACCTGTTGCGGCGATTGCGCCTCCGCCAGGCCGATTTGCAGGGAGGGCAGGGTGACGGCCGGGCAAAGTTGCGGCAGCAGCACGATCAGCAGCAGGGCCGGCAGCGGGATAAATCGCAGCCGGGCATGTTGTCTTGAAGTTGAGCAGGGCAAATGGGTTAAACGCAATTCGGCCACCTTAGGCATCCTGTTTGGTAATTTTGTGTTTTCGGCCGGCCTTGTGCAGGGCCGAGGCAAAGGAGAAAGCGGTGGCCTCGGCTTTTGAGTCTGCGGCAATTATCTGCTCAATGGTCGCCTGGTTGTCAATCTTGGTCAGCAGGTTGATGTTTTGTTCGGTGATGCCGACCACGATGTACTCCTCGCCTATTTTAAGAATAGACACCTGTTTTTTGGGGCCCACCAGCTTGCTTTGGATGATTTTAATCAGGCCGGTTTGCCGATTGCCGGTTTCGGTAAGGCCGGCTTTTCGGATAAAATAGAGCAAGAGCAGCATCAGGCCGACCACGATCGCCAATGAGCCCAGGGTCTTAAAGATGGCGTCGGTCATGGAGATGGTTTCCTGGTTGCCGCCCAACAGCGGCGCAGGGTCGGCGCCTTGGGCCGCCGTCGCGAGCATTGTCGGCATCAAGATACCGCTCAACCAGAGACCGGCGGTGACTGTCTTGCCCGGCCGCGGCAAGCGGTTAACAGATAGTGGCGGTGAAATTCTCATAGGGTGAGCGCGCTTATTAACCGATGTTTTTGATGCGGTCGGCCTGGCTGATGATTTCCGTTATCCTGATTCCGAAGCGTTCGTTGACGACAATAACCTCGCCTTTGCCCAGGAGCTTATGGTTGACGAAAATTTCCACCGGCTCGCCCGCTGCCTTGTCCAGTTCCACAACCGAGCCCTGGGTAAGCTGGAGCATCTTGTTGATGATCATTTTGGTGTGGCCAAGTTCCACGGTAATTTCCAGAGGAATATCCAGCAGGAAATCAAGGTTCTGGCTGCCGGTCTGGGCGCCGCCGGCGTCCTCAAGTTCATCAAAGTTGGCGGACCGTGGGGCTTTGCTTGCGTCTTGATCGGCAAGAGCGGCCGCCCAATCGTCACCGGCTTCCTCGGTGTTGATGGCATCATCCAAAGGTTCGTCAGCCATGGTAGTTCTCCTTGTTCATAAAATGGTCGTCCTAAAGCGACTCGAGTAATTTTGCTAAAAAAACAGGCCGCAAATTGCTTAAAATTTATTCCCGTTCCGGGTCAAGTACTTTTTTCTTGATCAGTAGTGCGTTGTTGCCGCGATGGATCCCCGGGGTGCCCATGTATTTGCGTTCCCCGGCGGCAAAGGCGGGCAGCAGGTCGGTAGTTCTCCGTTCGAGCTGGATGATGTCGCCGACTTCCAGCTCCATGATGTCACCGGCCGGAATCGTTGCCTTGCCGAGTTCCACCCGGAAATCAACCGCAACATTTTTGATGTTTTCGGTGAGCACCCGGCGAATGCTGATATCCTCTTCGCTCTGCTCGCGTTGGAAGGTGGTGAGCAGTTTGGCCTTTACCGACTCCAGGTTGTTCATGGGGATGCAGACCGTGATGCTGCCCACGGCCCGGTCCATGTCGACATCGTAGCGTGAGATGACCACCACGTCTTCCGGCTGGCAGATCTTGGCAAACTGCGGGTTGATCTCGCTTCGGATGTATTGCACCTTGAGCGGTTGCAGCGAATACCAGGCCTTTTCCAGATCGCTGAGCAGCAGGTTGACCACCCGCCGGATCAGCCGTTGTTCGATGGCCGTGAAATCGCGGCCTTCGATGCGGATATTGCGGATGCCGGTGCCGCCCAGAAAGTTTTCCACCAGGGTAAAAACAAGCTTCGGCTCCAGCACGATCAGGGCGTGACCCCGAAAAGGCGCCATCTTGAAGATCTGGAGACTGCTGGGGACCGGCAAGGTCCGGACAAAGGCGCCAAAGCGTTCCAGTTCCATGGGGGCCGAGGTCAGATCGATGATCCGGCGCAGGGTGGTGGAGAGCGATGTCCGCACCGAGCGCATAAAGGCGTCGGAGATCGCCTCCATGGCCGGCATTTTAACCTGGACGATTCTCTCCTGTCTTGAGAAATCATAAGGCTGGTAGCCGAGGTCTTCCGCTTCAAGCGCCTCTTCCGGCTCCTCGATTTCGCCGCCGGAGATACCTTTTAATAGCGCATCTACCTCGTCCTGGCTGAGAATCTGTTCCATAAGTCTTCTTACACGTGTTATGCGGCGTTACGCCGCTTGCAAAGGCAGGACCCGCCGTGGGTTACTGCACGACAAATTCGGTGAAATAAATATTCTTGATTCGATCCGGCCGCATGATCTGGTTGAAACGCTCCAGCAATTCATCGCGAATCCTGATTTTGCCTTCCGGGGTCATTACTTCCTCAAAGCCGAGGCTGGTGAGCATCATGATCACCATATCGCGGAGTTTGGGGGCAACCAGGGCGGCTTTGGCGGCGGACTCCGGGTTTTCCAATTCGATCTCGATCTTAACCTTGAGGTAGCGCTTGCCTTTCGGGTCGGCCAGGTTGACGACAAACGGTTCAAGGGCATAGATCTCCCCGATTGGCGAGCCAAGGTTTTTTTCGTCGGCGCTTTCCGCATTCTCTTCGATGGCCGGTTTCTGGGCCAGAAATTTTGAGTAGGCAAAAAAACCACCGCCACCAATCAATAAAATGCCGATCCCAAGGGCGATAAAGAACATCATCTTGGATTTTGGCTTAGGGCTCTCGGTATTTTCAGCGGCTTGGGCATCCTTTTCGTCAGCCATGGTCTTCCTCTTTTCGGTGATAAGCAAATGGGGTGGGATTCACCCGGGTCTTAATTTCTTAACGAATCTATTAAGCAAGCTCTGTGCCTAAAGAAATATGTTAATAGTAATTTATATGTAACTAGCCGGTAAATCAATGTGTTTGTAGGGAAAGAATGATTTATTATGGGTAGAGGACGTTTGGTTGGGGCTGGTTTCTTTTGTCATAATTTTGACTAAAGGTTTGGCTGGTGTCAAAATTATGATTTGTTATCATGAATCGTGCTGATTTGATTGGTCGGCGGCAGGGTTGGCCTGATAGACTTAGGGTGGGCGGCCGTTGTCGGCTCTTGGCTGTTGAAGATCGAGGGGCCGGGACCGGGACCGGGGCCGGGGCCGGCGGCCGCCGGATTTATGGATGCTTTTAATTGATGGAAGGGAAAAGGGATGGATCTGCGCAGCGTTGATGTCGGGCTTCTTCCATGTCAACAGTATGATCGGCGATTAATTAAGCAAGGGGTGGCGCGGTTGCTGGCGGCTCTTGAGCTGCAGGTGGCGTTCGGCAGCCGGGTGTTGCTGAAGCCCAATCTCGTTATCGGTGGGCGCAACAACGGCTTGCCCTGCACCAATCCTGAATTTGTGGCGGCGGTGGCGCAATTGTTTGTCGATCATGGGGCCAGGGTCATGGTCAGCGATTCTCCCGCCTTTGGTTCGGCCAAAGGGGTGATGGCCTCCTGTGGCATCACTGAGGCCTTAAAAGGTCTGCCGGTGGAATTGGTGAATTTCAGTGCGGTACGTCGGCTTAAGCTGCCCTGCGGCATTTCGGTCGGCATTGCCCGGCAGGCCCTGGAGTGTGACCTGTTGGTCAATCTGCCCAAGGTCAAGGCCCATGGCCAGCTTTTTGTTTCCTTGGCGGTGAAGAATTATTTCGGCGCCCTGGTCGGTTTCCAAAAGCCGTGGCTGCATGCCAGATACGGTGACGTTGACAACCGTTTTGAATCGTTGTTGATTGATCTGCTTGCGGTGTTACCGAACGGAGTAAGTTTGGTGGACGGGATCGTCGCCATGCATGAGGATGGACCGGCCAACGGTAAACCCTTCCCGTTGGCGGTGATTGGCGGGGCTGTCAACCCGGTGGCGCTGGATACCGCGCTGCTGGCAATATTGAAGCTCTCGCCCGGGCAGAGTCCGCTCTGGCGGGAGGGTGCCCGCCGCAAACTTATCGGCAGCTCGGCCGCCGAACTGGTTTTTCCTCTGGCCGCTCCGGCGCAGCTGGCCGTCGATGGTTTTTCGGCGCCGGAGCGCTTGAAACCGGTGACTTTTCATCCCGGGCGGTTGGTGGTCGGCGCGATAAAGCGCATCATGGCCCGTTTCGATCATCAACCATGATCTTCATCGGATAAAGTGTGAAAGGATACTTTACAATTTTTCCTGAAAATTTTATTCTGCCGCTTTTGAAAATATTGATTACCGCGAATCTTAAGCCGATTAAAAACTTGCAGGGCCTGCGGCCTGGTTGGGCCTGTTTTTTTGTGGGAGCGAAGTTATTCGCGAAAAAATTACAAAATATTCCTCCAGCCGGCTGAAATTTGCAGATAATCAAATAAAATTTGTATCCAAGACCGCATTGCTATTTAACTCTAGAGGAGTGAGGCTATGTTTGACTTGAAGGGTAAAGTTGGGCTGGTGACGGGAAGTTCTCGGGGCATCGGCAAGGCTATCGCGGTTAGGCTTGCCGAAAACGGGGTTGATCTGGTGGTCAACTATGTGCGGCACCGGCAGGATGCCGAAAATACGGCCCGTTTGATCGAGGCCAAGGGCGGCCGCTGTCTGGTGGTTAAGGCCAATGTCGCCAATGACGACGACGTGGCTCAGATGTTTGACCAGGTCAAGGCTCAATACGGCCGGCTCGATTTCTTGATCAGCAACGCCGCCTCCGGGGTGTTGAAGCCGGCCATGGAGTTGAGCAGCCGCCATTGGAATTGGGCCATGGATATCAATGCCCGCGCCCTGCTTACCCTGGCCCAGCAGGCCATGCCTTTGATGCCTGCGGGCGGAAGAATTTTAGCTGTTTCCAGCATGGGGGCGGTCAGAGCCGTTGAAAATTATACGGCGGTCGGCGCTTCCAAGGCGGCCCTGGAATCGTTGGTTCGCCATCTGGCGGTGGAGTTGGGGCCCAAAGGGATAAAGGTCAATACCATCAGCGCCGGGGCGGTTGATACCGAAGCCTTGAAGAAATTTCCCAACCGCAGCCAGATTCTCGGCGGCGCTCTGGAGCGAACCCCCCTGGGCAGGCTGACCACCCCGGAGGATGTGGCGGATGTAGCCCTTTTTCTTTGCAGTGAGCTTTCCCGCATGATCCACGGACAGACCATTGTCGTGGACGGCGGATATTCCATTCGGGCCTAGCCCCTAACCTGTTTTGGTTGCAGGGTCAAGTTGCAGATCTTCTTGGCCGCTCTGACTTGGTTTTAGTTTAATATGAAAGACGCTTTTCAAACTATTTGTCCTCTTATTCTGGCGTCCGGCTCCCCCCGGCGCCATGATTTTTTGACCAATCTCGGGCTTGATTTCACGGTGCGGGTGGCCGATATTGCCGAGAATTGTCTGCCCGGCGAGAAACCGAAGGCCTTTGTCGAAAGGATGGCCTTGGAGAAGGCCCGGGCCGTGGCGGCGTTGGTTGCCGGGGCCTGGGTGCTGGCCGCCGACACGGTGGTGGCGGTTGATGAGCAGATCCTCGGCAAGCCGGAGGATGAGGCCGCGGCCCGGCGGATGTTGATGCTGCTTGCCGGCCGCTGGCATCAGGTCTGGACCGGCTTCTGCCTCTGTTGCAAGGATTCCGGCGAGCAGGTGATCCGCTCGGTCTGCACCGAGGTTTGTTTTATTCCGTTAAGCCCCAATCTGTGCGCCGCCTATGTGGCCACCGGCGAACCGCTGGACAAGGCGGGTTCCTACGGGATCCAGGGGCGGGGCGGGTTTCTGGTCAAGGAAATTCGCGGCTCCTACACCAATGTCGTGGGGCTGCCCCTGGCCGAAGTCTTGGAGGAATTACTGCGCCTTGGGATAATTGCTCCGAATGCCGGTTAGTTTGGTTTTATTTCTTGGTTTGATCTGCTAGGATAATTTGAAATAATTGTTATCTTTCTTGCGGCCCTTTCAGTCGCGCCTTGCCGCATTGGGATGTAAAGCTTTTTCAGCTAAGGAATCACCTGTGCCAACAGCAAAGACCCCCCATCATATCTTTATCGCCCGGCAGCCCATTTTTAAACGCAATATGCGGGTGTTCGCCTATGAGCTTCTTTTTAGAAGCGGGCTGGCTAATTTTTTTGATCCCCGGCAGGATGGTGAAGAGGCTAGTTCCAAGGTTATTACCAACAGTTTTCTTTTGATCGGCATTGCCAAGGTTACCGGCGGCAAAAAAGCCTTTATCAATTTTACCGAAGATATGGTGCTCAGCGGTTATCCCACCCTGTTTCCCAATCGTGATGCCGTGATTGAGATCTTGGAAGATGTGCGGGTGACGGAAGAGGTGGTGGCGGCCTGCCGGGAGCTGGTGGCGCAAGGGTATGTGCTCGCCTTGGATGATTTTCTCTACGATGATCATTTTATTCCTTTGCTTAAAATAGCCAAAATCGTCAAATTCGACATCCGGCAGATGAGCTTTGCCGAGCTTAAGCGGCAGGTGAAGATCGTCAAGCAGTACAAGGTCAAACTGTTGGCGGAAAAGATTGAAACCTTTGAGGAGTTTGAGGCGGTTAAGGAGCTTGGTTTCGATCTTTTTCAGGGTTATTTTTTCAGCAAGCCCAAGATCGTCGAAGGCCGCGATATTCCCGGTTCAAAGTTGCATTATCTCCAGGTGTTGCGGTTGATCGGGGATGAGAATTTTGATTTCAGCAAGCTTGGCGAGCTTATTGCCCGGGATGTTTCCCTGGCCTACAAGTTGCTCAAATATGTTAATTCTGCCTATTTTGCCCGGATGCATGAGGTGGAGTCATTGACCTCGGCGGTGGCCATGCTGGGGGAGCTTAATCTGCGGAAATGGCTGGCCCTGATGATGCTTTCCTATCTGGCCGACGATAAACCCTCCGAGCTTCTGCGGTTGGCCACCTTGCGGGGAAGTTTTTGTGAGTTGATCGCGGTGCGTCTTTTGCGGCGGGGCAGGGATGCCGCCCTGTTTCATACGGCCGGCATGTTTTCTTTGTTGCCGGCCATGCTCGATAAGCCGATGGCTGATATTATCGGGGAGCTGGCCTTGGCCCCCTTGGTAAAAGAGGCATTGCTGGGGCGCGGCGTCAACCCGATCTTTCAGGCCCTGTGCCTGGTCAAGGCCTATGAGCGGGGGGAGTGGGAGCCGGTGTTGACCTTGGTCAATGCCCTGGGGGTTAAACTGGATGATCTGCCGCCTCTGTACGAGGCGGCCCTGGAAACCCTGCTGCTCTTCGATTTTACAGATTAAGAGCGTACATCTTGGAAAAATCGCCGACCTTGAGGAAAAGGCGGGCGATTGCGGTGAGCAGGTTGAGGCGGTTGGTTCGCACGGCCTCATCCTCGGCCATGACCATCACCTCGTCAAAGAAATTATCCACCGCCTCTTTCATCTTGATGATAACGGTGAGCGCCTCTTGGTAGGCTTTTTTCTCAATAAGCGGCAGGGCTTCCTGATAGGTGGCCTGGTAGACCTGGTAAAGCTTTTGCTCGGCCGGGTCACTGAAAAGCTCGGGCTTGATCTCGGTCGCGGAATTGTCCTTGATGATGTTGATCACCCGTTTGAAGGCGCCGGCCAGCAGGGTGAAGGCCTCTTTGTTGCTGATGGCCATCAGCGCCTCGATCCGTTGTCGGCAGTCGATCGGGTCGTCAAACGATACCGAGGTGACCGCCTCCACCGCTTCGATCGGAATCCCCTGATTGGTTAAATCGTTTACAAAGCGGCCTTTGATAAAGTTAAGGATGTTCTCTTTGGCTTCGTCGTGGGCCACGGTAAGTTTGTCGCCGTAGAGGGTCAATCCTTTTTCGATCCAATCCGTGAGAAAGACGTGAAAGCCCTGGGCGGTGATGATGTGGAGCAGCCCCAGGGAAAGGCGGCGCAGGCCGAAGGGGTCGGTGGTGCCGGTGGGGGTCTGGCCGATGCCGAAGCAGCCGATAATGGAGTCAAGCCGGTCGGCCATGCCGACCAGGGCGCCGGGGGTGGAGGTGGGCAGGGCGCCGCCGGCCCGGACCGGCAGATAATGTTCGTGGATGGCCAGGGCGACTTCCGCCGGTTCGCCGTTGAGCAGGGCGTAATCCTTGCCGATGGAGCCTTGCAGGGAAGGAAACTCGCCGACCATGTCGGTCAGCAGGTCTGCCTTGGCAAGATGGGCGCTGCGCCGGGTGGTTGCCAGCAGAGCAGGGGCAAGTTCTTGGGCCAGTAATCCCGCCAGCTCGGTGACCCGCTCGGTTTTTTCCAGCATGGTTCCCAGCTTATTCTGAAAAATAACCCCGTTGAGCTTGGCCACCCGGTCGTTAAGGGAGCTGTGCTGGTCTTCCTTGAAAAAGAAAAAGGCATCTTCGAGCCGGGCCCGGATCACGCGCTGGTGGCCTTCGGCCGCCAGCTTTTTGTCTTTGACCCGGGTGTTGTTGACCGCAATGAAATGGGGCATGAGTTTGCCGCGGTTGTCAACCACGGCAAAATATTTCTGGTGTTCCCGCATTGAGGTGATCAAAACCTCCTGGGGCAGGGCGAGAAAGCGTTCTTCAAAGGTACCGCAGATGGCAAAGGGGCTTTCCACCAGATTGCTCACCGTGGCCAACAGCTCGTCGTCATGCAGGATCAGCCCGCCCACCTCGTCCGCGGCTGCGGTGATCTCGGCCAAGACGGCCCGGCGCCGTTCTTCCTCAACAACCAGAACCTCGGCCTTGCGCAATGTTTCCACATATTGGGAGAAGTTGTTGACCGGGTATTGGCCCTGGTCCATGAAGCGGTGGCCCCGGGTGGTGTTGCCGCTGGTTATTGCGTCAATGGTAAAGGGGATGGTCTGCTCATTATAAACGGCGAGCAGCCACTGGATCGGCCGGGCGAATTGAAAGCGGCCGCTACCCCAGCGCATGGATTTGGGGAAGGATATGCCGCTCACCACTTCGGGCAGTAGTTCGTTGAGTAGTTCGGCGGTGGGGCGGCCTTTTTCCTCAACCTTAAGCATCAGATACTCGCCCTTGGCGGTTTCTATGATCTTGATGTCGTCCACGCTTGCGCCCCGGGATTTGGCAAAGCCGATCGCCGCTTTGGTGGGGTTGCCGTCGCTATCGAAGGCCGCTTTCTTGGGCGGGCCGAGGACATCTTCTTTCCGGTCCGGTTGCTGATCAACAAGATCGGCAACGGTTATTGTCAGACGGCGAGGGGTGGCGGCGCCGCGGATTTCCCGATAGGAAAGGGCCAGCTCCGTGAGCCGGGCGGCGATGATGCTCTGCATCTGCTGTAAGGCCGGGGTAATGTAACCGGCCGGGATTTCCTCGGTGCCTATTTCAAAAAGAAGTTCATGCTGCATGGTGTGGTCTCGTTGCAATCAAGGGTTAGTTGGTGTCTGGCCGTATTTCAGGCCGGACAGCAGTTTCATCGGTCAGTGTTGCATGGTCTTGCTATCGCTTTCCGGCCACTCCAAGGAGGCAAAGGTGGAAAAGCCTTGGGAGAGATTTTCCACCTGGATGGAAAACCACTTTATATCGGGATGGGTTTCCATCTTTTCACCCAGCGCCTTGGTGAGTTCTTCCACGGACAAGGTTTTGCCGCGGGAGTTTTCATCGGTGGGCCAGCTGAGGTCATGGGCGGTAACCGTTTCCGCCATCTGGATCAGGTCCTCGATCCAAATGAAATGCTTGAAGCGGAGCCTGATGTTGGCCCGGCCCCAGTGGCCGAGGGAGCGGGGCATGCCGGCCGCGGCCTGGGGCGGCAAGGGCGGCGCGATGGGGACTTCTATTTCCAGCACCAAGTCGTCAATCTCTTCAAAGGAGCCGTGCATTTTGCATTTGTATTCGTTGATGCTTACGGTTTGGCCGGCAATCGGTTTTCGTTTGAGAAAGTAAGGGAATTCAATCTCAATATGGGCGGCCTCGGCCTGGAGTTTGGCCTTCATTTCCTCGAGGATGAGATGAAAACTTTTCAGATTGATTTCGCCGTGGAACCGGTTGAGGATCTCGACAAACCGGCTCATGTGGGTGCCTTTGAAATGATGGGGCAGGTTGACATACATGTTGACCGTGGCCACGGTCTTCTGGGTCCGGGTGGATTTGTCGAGGACGGTTACCGGGTAGGAGATATTTTTCACCCCGACTTTTTTGATGTTGATGCGTCGATAGTCGCGCTGTCCTTGGATGTCCTTCATCTTGCCGTCAACCGCATTTTTGATCCCGGGGGAATGAATAAAAAAATAAGCCTCTTTGCGAAGAGGCTTAAAGTGAACTTATTAAAATTTTTATGCGCCAAAGTCAATCAGGATAGGTGTTTTTTTACCGCCGCTTTAAGTTCGTCGAGGTTGGCTGATTTGACGATATAGTCGTCCGAGGCCCAGGTTGACAGATCCTGTTTAAACTCCTGGTAGGCGGAACTGAGGATGACCGGCAGGTTGGGGTTTGATTCCTTGATCTGCCTCAAGGCGTCGATGCCGTTCATCCCCGGCATATTAATGTCGAGAATGACCAGGTCCGGGGAGATAATTTTCAGTTTGCCCAGAGCTTCTTCGCCGGACAGGGCGGAATGAACCTCATATCCTTCTTCTTCGAGTTCTTCCCGATAGAGGAGATGGATACTGTCTTCATCGTCAACCAGCAATATCTTTTTCATGATTACCTCTTGTGTCTCAGTAAAAGGGCTGGTACCTGGCCGGCCTTTTTTTATCAAAAAATTAAATCTCTGCGTCTCGAAGGTAGCGGGCGGCTTCTTCGGGGGGAATCGGGTTGATATAAAATCCTGAACCCCATTCAAAGCCTGCGATCATGGTCAGTTTGGGCATGATTTCAAAATGCCAGTGATAATGGCTGAGCGAGTCGGAGCGCAATGGGGCGCTATGTAACACAAAGTTGTATGGGACATTGGGAATGCATTTGTCGAGGCGAAGCATGCATTCGGAAAATATCTCGGAGAGCGCGACGAAATGGTTTTCATCCATGGAGATATAGGATGATGAGTGTTTCTTCGGCAGAATCCACATCTCAAATGGCGAGCGGGGCGCATAGGGGGCAATGGCGATAAACAGTTCGTTTTGCGCGACCAGCCTGATTTTTTGATTGATCTCCTGGCGAATAATGTCGCAGAAGATGCAGCGCTCTTTGTAGCTGTAATATGAGAGGCTGCCTTCAAGTTCCGAGGTGATCATGCGGGGCAGGATCGGCAACGCGATCAGCTGGGAGTGGGAATGCTCCAAAGAGGCGCCCGCCGCCGCCCCATAGTTTTTAAAGATCATTACATAGCTGAAGCGCGGATCTTTGCCCAGATCGGTGATCCGGTCGCGGTAGGCCCGGAACACCCTGATCATCCGGGCGGGAGGCAGGTGGGTGAAGGTCTCATTGTGGTCCGGAGTCTCGATGATAACTTCATGGGCGCCGATACCGTTCATCTTGTCGTAAAGGCCTTCACCTTCCTTGTTAAGGTCGCCTTCGATGATCAGGGCAGGGTATTTGTTGGGAACAACCCTTATTTCCCAGCCCGGTTTATTGGAGGGGCGGTCGGCAGTGTTGCTGTAGCTGAGCACCTCCGGCGGCGTGGTGTTTTCGTTGCCGGGGCAAAGAGGGCAAAATCCGCCTCTGACCGAGTTCTTTTCAATAATGAAATCGGTCGGTCGCTTGCCGCGTTCCGCTGAGATGATGATCCAGCGGCCGATAATCGGGTCTTTGCGAAGTTCCGGCATGCCTGATCCTTCGGTTAAGCGCCTTTCTGCGCTTTTTCGTGATTTTCTTGCTTGGTCTTGCAAGCGATGCAGAGGGTTGTGACCGGCCGTGCTTCGAGGCGTTTGTCGGAGATGTCGTCGCCGCAAGCATCGCAGATGCCGTAATGACCCTCGTCAATCCGTTCGATGGCCTCTCTGATTTTGCCGAGCAGCTTGCGTTCACGGTCACGGATGCGAAGTTCAAAGCTGCGATCGGATTCGGCGGTGGCCCGATCGGTCGGGTCCGGATAGTTGTCACTGTGGTCGGTCATTTCATTGATTGTTTTCTCTGCTTCATGCAAAAGGTCTTGGCTCATGTCCTCTAACTTTTTGCGGAAAAACTCAAGTTTTTTTTCGTCCACGTTGATGCTCCCTTGCTATGGCATAGATAGGCCCATGGTATTATAGAGAGAAACTATTGGCTTCTCTGGTAGGTACCGCTTTTGCCGCCGGTTTTTGTCAAAAGTCTGATGTTGTTGATTATCATGCCTTTGTCCACTGCTTTACACATATCATAAATGGTCAATGCCGTAATCGAGACGGCGGTAAGTGCCTCCATCTCGACCCCGGTTTTGCCGGTAATGCCGACCGTCGCTTCAATATCAATGGTGTAAGTTGATTCGTTTAAGGTGAAATCAACCGTCACCTTGTTGATCGCCAGGGGGTGGGCCAGGGGGATGAGATCATCCACCTTTTTCGCCGCCATTATCCCTGCAATTCTGGCGATCCCCAGCACATCGCCTTTGGCCATATTGCCTTCTTTTACCAGCCGATATGCTTCGGCCGATAAGGTGATGCTGCCTGCGGCCACCGCCTCCCGCACGGTTTCGGTTTTGGCGCCGACGTCAACCATGTGGGCTTTGCCGTCAACGGTAAAGTGGCTGAGGGGGTTCTGTTTTTTCATATTTATGATCTTTTATATTCCCTTAACCTGCGGGAGTAATCAAGCTTTTTCCTCGGCAAGCATGTTGAAAATTTTCTTAAAGAAGCCTTCGTCCAGAGAGGAGTCTTTTTTCTTTTTTTCAATTTCCTCAAATTCCTTGAGCAGCTCTTTCTGGCGCTTGTCGAGTTTTTTGGGAATGATGATTTTGCTTCTGACGATCATGTCGCCCCTGCCGCCGCCCCGCAGGCTGGGAACGCCTTCGCCCTTGATGGTGAATATTTGTTCGGGCTGGGTGCCGGCCGGGATCTTCAGTTCGACGCTGCCGTGCACGGTGGGGACTTCGACGGTGGCGCCCAGGGCGGCCTGGGCTATGGTCAACGGGAAGTCGCAATGGATGTTGTTGCCGTCCCGCATGAAAAACTCATGGTCTTCGACATAAATGACAACATAGAGGTCGCCGGCCTCCCCCCCTTTGCGGCCGCCTTCACCTTCGCCGCGCAGTCGCATGCGGGCGCCGGTGTTGATGCCGGCCGGAATTTTGAGGGAGACCTTTTTGGTCTTGTTGACCAGGCCGACCCCGTCGCAGTCGTTGCAGGGGTCGGCGATGATCTCGCCGGCGCCGTTGCAGTTAGGGCAGGTGGTCTGGACTCGGAAGAAGCCCTGGGCGTGGATGACCTGGCCGTGGCCTTTGCAGGTGGCGCAGGTTTTTGGTTTGTGGCCGGGGCGTAAGCCCGAGCCGTCGCAGGTCCAGCAGGTATCACGTTTGGTGATTTCAACCTCTTTTTCCGCGCCGTGCACCGCGTCCAAAAAGCTGATGCCGAGATCATAGCGGAGGTCGTTGCCGGGGATGGGGCCTTGGCGTCGCCTGCCACCCTGTCTGCTGTGGCCGCCCCCGAACAGGTCGCCGAAGATATCCCCGAAGCTGGAGAAGATATCATTGCTGTTGCCCGGTCCGCTGTAGCCGCTGTCCCTGAGGCCGGCTACCCCGTACTGGTCGTAAATCTTTCTTTTCTCAAGGTCGCCTAGTACTTCGTATGCCTCTGCCGCCGCCTTGAAGCTTTCTTCCGCTTCTTTGTTACCCGGATTTTTGTCCGGGTGATAGAGCATGGCCAGTTTGCGGTAGGCTTTTTTGATTTCTGCGGCTGAAGCGTCAGCGGAGACCCCGAGAGTCTTGTAGTAATCGGTTTCCATATATTAGTTGGTTTTGTCGGTTGCTATATGTTCGCGGAGGGCTAGTCGTCTGTTTCGGTGCGTTCGATGGTTTCTTTCTTTTCGGCTACCACCGCTTTGTCTTTTTTCCGGTATTCAAGAATATTGTCGAAACTAACATCGCCCGAGGCTATTTCGCGCAGGGTTGCGACTATTTCCTTGTTTTTGCATTCAACAAGAAAGGGTTGGCCTTTGCGGTGTTGTTTTACCCGCTCAATGGCGAGATGAATAAGGGCAAATCGGTTTTCGTTGCCGGTTCGGCTCAAGCAATCTTCAACTGTAATACGTGCCATGGTTTAACTCCTCCTGTGGGAGAGTATCTGGTGAATTTTGTAAATTTAAACCTTAAACATATAATATATATAAAGCATTTGGTAAAGCGTTTTTCCGGTCCGATGTTGGGGATTTTGCGCGAGGCACGGTTTCGAAGGGATCGGTCCTGAGTTTACCGGGAAAGGCTGTCTAGGGTGGTTTGCGGTTTTATTGAGAGGTGGCACATAAAATGCATTAAATTATAGGCGAGGTGAATATTGATTAATAAACAAGGAAAAGTCGAGCTGGTTAAAGCAGAAATTTCCCTTTGTTAGCGCCGGGATTAAGGCTTTGTTGGTGGTGGGGGAAATTTTTGCCCGCTTACTTTATCTGGTTTGACTGTAGTTTTTTTGACGGTGGTCAGTCGTATTAATGTCAGGCGGGCGGATCGGGTCCGGTTTCAGGAGGAGACCATGCAGAAGATCATGATTGTTTCGTTACTACTAGCTTTTGGGGTCGGTTGTACCGGCGGCGTTTATAGCGATCTGGCGGAAGTGGAGTTAAGGGCGGCATCGCCGATTTTGGGTCTTGGTGCCAAGGTGCCGGTGGTCTATCCGGCCGCCCCTTTCGGCGAAGCAAATGACCCGCTGGCTCAGGCTTTTGGCCCCGAGTGGGCGAGTATAGAGCAAGGTTATCCCGCCTATAATTTTAATCCGTAATAACTGGGAGGCTCTTCCTGTGAAGAAAATTACCATAATGATGATGTTGCTGGCGGCAGGGTTAACGGCCCATCCTTTGATGGGAGCCGATGACGACTTTCTCTTTTCGGAGGATAAAGCTAAGGAAGTGGGGGCGACTCAAGGGAAAATGGCGCCTGTGTACCGGCCTTATTTTTATAACTATCCCCATGCGATTCCGTCTGACTATGCCTTTCGGACCGGGCGGGTTTTTTCTGTAAACAACATGAGGCAGTCGATGTTGCCGAGCATGGCTTTGGTTAAATCCGGCGCCACCCCGGCCGGGGCTGAGCTCGGGCAGGGGAAGCAACTTAATGAGCAGGTCGGCGGCCTGTGTAAAAAGCTGTTGACCAATGCCCGGGAAGGGGTGGCTGATGAATATGCGGTCATGGTCAGCACCTTTGTTAATCTCAATAATCTTTACGCCACTTCATCGTTGGGCAGGTATTTGGCCGAGCAGATGATCGGTGAGTTGCAGCTGGCCGGAGTCGAGGTGGTCGAGGTGCGTAAGTCGCCCGGTATTTTGGTGAGCCGGAACCACGGGGAGTATGGGCTTTCCCGGGATATGGATGAGCTGGCCTTTGTCCAGCCGGTCCAGGCAATGGTGGTGGGCACCTATTCGGTGACCGACGGCGAGATTTTCGTCAACGCTCGTCTGTTGCGCAATGAGGATAACGTGGTTATTTCCTCGGCCGCCATGGTGTTGCCGGTGGATAATCTTACCGCCCGGCTTCTGGCCGATGAGGCGATGCCTCTGGCCGTAAGTCGCGCTCAGGTCGGCTTGAGTAATTTTGATCAAAAAACGCGTAATCCGAGATAGGGTGATGTTGATGGCTATATTAGATGGATTTATGACGCAAAGCGGAAAGGTTGGGCGGTTGATCGGCTGCGCCTTTTTGTCGGCGATGCTGTTGCTGCCGCTGGCCTGTGCCCCCAAGGTCAATACCGGGGGGACCGCCTCGGTGCTCACCCCTGATTTCTTCGGGGTGGGCGAGGAGTTGGCCTTGCAGCTTGCCGGCAGCCGGCGCTATGCCGAAACCGGGCAGCGTTTGATTCTGACCACGGTGGTCGATATCGATGATCTTTATGTCACCAGCCGCTTCGGGCGCACCCTGACCGAATCCCTGGCAACCAGCCTTTTTCGGCACGGTTTCGGGGTGGTTGAGATCAGGAAATCATCGGAGATTTTAATGAAGGCCAACAGCGGCGAGTTGATGCTGACCAGGGACGCGGCCTTGTTGGCCAGGCAACAGGAGGCCGGGGCGATCTTGACCGGGACCTATTCCTTGACGCCGGGGTCGGTGATAATCAACCTCAGGCTGCTCGATGCCGCATCCCAGGAGGTTTTGTCGGTGGCCGGTCTTGAATTGCAGCGGAGTCGCACCATAAATCATTTGTTGGCGGCCGGCGGCACCGGAGTCGGGGACGCCATGTTGTCGGCCTATGAGCGATAGGGGGTGGATATGGCTAAATTGTTTATTGTCGTGCTGTTGAGTTTATCGGTGGTCGGTTGCGCCGCCACGCAACCCAATTGGGCCAACCGCTCGGCCAAGGTTAACAAGAACTCGCCGGTGGTCTATATTTATCCGTTGAACAATGGTTATCAGGAGGCCAGTGTTGCGGTGCTCCCTTTTCAGGTTCCGGCGCAAATGAGCCTGGAGCAGGGCCGGGGGGTCGCCACGTTGTTCAAGGATGTATTGTTGGGCCGCCAGGCCTTTTCCCGGGTTTTGTGTCTTGATGAATCTTATGGGTCAATGGAGCGGGCTATTGCCATCGGCAAGCGGGCCGGGGTCGATCTGGTGCTGGTCGGCAAGGTGAATTATGCCATGGAGGGCGGCCAGTTCGGGGGCAGCCGGGTGGAAGTGGCCAGTCGTTTGGTTAATGTTAATACCGGCAATACGGTCTGGTATATCGAGCAGGCCTTGGATCAGCCCATGAATTATCCTAAGAGCAGCACCCTGAGCCGGTTTGTTGCCGCCTTTAATCCTCCCGCCATCGGCTCACCGGCCGGCGGTCCCGTGGTGCCCAATATGTTGGCCCAGGTCGCCTTTGATATGGTGGACGTGATGGCCGGCGCCCGTTTTGTCAGCAGGTAATATCGGTGATTAAGGTTGGTTGATCAAGGGGGTGATGGGCTGGCTTGAAAGTTCATTGCGGGCCGCTTCCAAAATCTGGAGCCCGAGTTTCAGATGTTGGTCGGTGTAGGTGTGGAAGATCTCTTCGGCGCTGTCCTTGCTTTTGATGCCGCCCTTTTGCAGCGGCAGATCGGAAACCAGCATCAGGGCGCCGGTTGGCACATTGAGGGCATAGCCCACCGCAAAGATGGTGGCGATTTCCATGTCGATGGCCATGATCCGGTGTTTCTGGATATAGTCGATGAACTCATTATCAAATTCCCACATCCGGTAATCGGTGGTCATCAGGATTCCTGATTTGGGGATGATGTTGAGTTTCGAGTTGATTACCTGTTCGCAGATCCGGTTGATGTGGATCGAGGGCAGGGCCGGAACATCGTGGGGGATGTAGTGGCGGCTGGTTCCTTCGTCGCGGATGCTGGCGGTGGGGATGATGATGTCGCCGATTTCAAGTTCGTCATCAATGCCGCCGCACATGCCGAGCATCAGCACGCAGTTGATTTCATCCAGATAGGAGAGGCAATGCATGGCGATACCGGCGGTGGGTGAACCGACGCCGTGGTTGATGATGCTGACGTCCCGTTTCCGGTCATGGACTACGCTCCAGTAGCCTCTGGTTATCTCGTTGCCGGTGATCCTGGCAAAATCCTCGATATAGCGGTCGAAGTTGCAAAGCAGGATGTGGCTGCCGAAATCCTTGACGCTGGAGCCGGTGTAGCGCTCCAGCGTATGGCGGGCATAGCTGTCTGGGCGTAGTTGCGATGGCATCTTGATCTACCCGGTGGTTTTACTTTTCAAAGGGGTTTTTGAGCAGCATGGTCTGCTCCCGGCCCGGGCCGACGGAAACGATGTAGGCCGGGGTCTCGGTGAAATCCTCGATTCTTTTCACGTAGTCGCGGGCCTTGGCGGGCAGATCGTCGATGTTTTTGATCTGCTCGATCTCTTCCTGCCAGCCGGCCAGCTCTTCATAGACCGGTTGCATCTTGTCGTAGGTTCTGATGTTGCTGGGCAGGGCGGAGAGGCTCTTGCCCGCCGCGTCGTAAGAGGTGGCGAGCTTGAGCTTGGGCTGGCCGCTTAAGACGTCGAGCTTGGTGATGGCCAGGCCGTTGATGCCGTTGAGGCGGACCGCATCTTTGGCGACAACCCCGTCAAGCCAGCCGCAGCGCCTTTTGCGGCCGGTGGTGGCGCCGAATTCGCCGCCTTTTTTCTGCAGCTCATCGCCGACATTGTCGAACAGCTCGGTGGGGAAGGGGCCTTCGCCGACCCTGGTGGTGTAAGCCTTGAGGATACCGATGACGCAGTCGATGTGAGACGGACCGAAGCCGCTGCCGTTGCAGGCATTGCCGGCAATGGTGTTGGACGAGGTGACAAAGGGGTAGGTGCCGTGGTCGATGTCCAGCTGGGTGCCTTGGGCCCCTTCGAACAGGATGTGTTTGCCTGCCCTGCGGCCCAGGTCAAGGGCCACCGAAACATTGTCGATATAGGGGGCGAGTTGTTCGGCATAGGCCTGGAACTGGCCGTAGATCTCGTCAAAAGAGATCGGGTCGGCGCCGAATTTTTTGGTGAACAGGAAGTTTTTCTCTTCGATGTTTTCCTTGAGTTTGTCTTTGAACAGATCCGGGTCAAGAATGTCGCCCGCCTTGATCCCTTTGCGCAGTACCTTGTCGCCGTAGCAGGGGCCGATGCCGCGCCCGGTGGTGCCGATTTTTTTGCCGCTCTTAAGGGCCGCTTCGCTGCAGGAGTCGAGCATCCGGTGGTAGGGCATGATCAGGTGGGCATCCTGGCTGATCATCAGGCGATTGGGGTTTACCGGCAGCCCCTGGGCAGAGAGTTCCGCCATTTCTTCCAAAAGAACGCCGGGGTCGAGAACCACGCCGTTGCCGATAAAGCATTTTTTGTTTTCATAAAGGATGCCGGAGGGAATGAGGTGGAACACATATTTTTTCCCTTCCACGACGAGGGTGTGGCCCGCATTGTTGCCGCCCTGAAAACGTACTACATAGTCGGCATGCTCCGTCAACAGGTCCACGATCTTGCCTTTGCCTTCATCGCCCCACTGGGTTCCCACAATTACCACATTGGCCATCTTGTCAGCTCCTTAATCATAAAAATCAAATGATGTAATATTCAGTTTGGTTATCGAAAAAAAACTCCGGATTAAGGGAGTTTCGATTTTTTTGTCATAACTATTCGGCGCACCACCAGCCAACATAGTCAAAGGTTTGTAAAAAGTCAATCAGCCAAACAACTCGGGGTTGGTTGTCGATAACAGGGGGGAGCCATGATTTGGGCAAAGATAGAGGGCTGTTGAGCTTTCTTGACAGGGGGGGGTAAATACCGTAAATAACAAGATTGGCAATATTGATTAATTATAGATGGCCCGGTGGGCAGTTAGAGAAAAAAATATAGACGGCCGGTTGCTTGCGGCCGCAAATATATAGGCAAATCAATGTTTGGTATCGGTCTTCCTGAACTTATTCTGATTCTTGGCATCGCTCTTATTGTGGTGGGCCCGGAAAAGCTTCCCGAGATGGCGAAATCCATTGCCAAGGGGATGGTCGAGCTCAAGAAAACGGCGAACTCCTTGAAGGCGAATTTCGAAGAGGGGCTGGAGGGCGAAGAGCCCTGGCAAAAGAAACCCGGGGATCATGACGGCGGCTTTGCCTTTAAAGAGGGCATTCATGACAACCTTGAAGAGGATCAGGCGGCCTGGAAGCGGAATATGGCGGAACGCTATGCCGGCAAACCTGTTGCCGACGGCGAGCAGCCGGTTATTGATGCCGACACTTTTATTCCCGAGACTCCTGCGCCTGCCGCCGACGCCGGCCCGGCGCAACCGGCTGAGCAGGCCGCCGAGGTGCCGCCCAAAGACGTCAAGGACGAGACCGCTCAGTCATGAGCAATGAATTGACCGGCTATTTCGCCAATCACCTACAGGAGCTGCGTAAGCGGGTTCTGATCTCTTTTATCGCTATTTTTGTGGCCACCGCCACCGCCTATTATTTTTCCGAGCAGATCGTCGGCCACTTTGTCGCCCCCTTGGTTGCCGCCCATCCCGACCTGGCCAACCTGGTTTATACCAATCTCACCGAAGCCTTTGTCGCCTATCTCAAGGTCTCGCTGCTGGTCGGCCTGGTGGTGAGTTTTCCGGTTTGCGGCTATCAGTTTTGGAAATTTGTGGCGCCGGGGCTTCATCAAAACGAAAAACAGGTGACCCGTCACCTGGTCTTCTGGGGCACCTTACTCTTTGCCTGTGGCGTGGCCTTTGCCTATTTCGTGGTCCTGCCGAAGATGCTCTCCTTTCTGCTGAGCTTTGTCAGCGAGCGGCTCGAGCCCTTACCCAAGCTCGATGCCTATCTCACCTTTGTCTCCCGCACGGTTCTGACCTTCGGCCTCTCCTTTGAGATCCCTTTTCTGATGGTGATGGCCACCAAGGTAGGCGTGGTGCGCAAGGGCTATTTCGCCCGGCAGCGCAAGTACTTTTATATCGCCATTGTCGTGCTGTCTTTTCTGTTGGCCGTGGGCGATCTGCTGTCGACCGTCATGTTGGCCGTGCCCCTGTTCGGGCTCTATGAGATCGGGATTCTGATCAGCCGGCCTTTTAAGGGCAAGGTGGAGCCGGAAGGGAATTAGGCCCGGGGTAGGTGGGGGCTGTTGCTAGGTTTAAGGGCGGGCGGTTGCCATAATTTTTTATGCGACCCTAATAAAACGATTTTATTTCACCTTGTCGGGGAGGTTTTGCGGTAAAAAACTTTCCCAACTCTTTTTATGTGGTCAAGCAGGTCCTGGTTTTCGATTTGATTATAGATGGAAAGGTCGAAAGAGTAGGGTAGCAGCAGGTCATCGAGCTCTCGGCTGATCTTGTTGATGGTTTGGAGGTTAAGTTCCGATCCTTTGAGGGTCAGGTCGATATCCGACCCGGCACGATGGCTTTCCTTGGCGCGGGAGCCGTAGATAACGGCCTCGTCGACCCCAGAGTGGGCCGCAAGTACCAGGTTTATTCTTTTGATTATCTCTTCCTGTAAACCGAACGCCATATTTTACACTTCACCTCTGGAATCGTTGCGTAGGTGGTTGAATTTGTCGCGTAATTTGAGAAAAAGAGGGTGGTAGCCGGTTAAAATTGCCCGGCATATCTCGGTGGCGGTTTCTTTGTTGTAGGTGTGTGATGTCTTGTTGCGGCTGCTAAGCATGTCCATCCAGCCTTCGCCGTTTTCGATTAGACCTAAGGTGAAGGCTTTCCGAATTGTGTCACGTGAACCGTAAATCTCTGTTTCGCCCTGGTATTCAAGGAAATCCTTGATGGTATTCCAGGCCAGCTCATAGGTGTATTCGAAGGACTTAACCAACCCCTGCTCTTCCAACTCCGACAACTCGCCTTTGTCGACGAATTTCTGTAACTGTGCCAAGGCCTTTTCATAGTTGGCAAAACGTTGCAGCCACCGAATGTCTTTGGTTTCGTTTGGCATCAGTTTTCTTTCACCTCGTTTACGGTGCTGGTTCGGTTGAGTGACGGTGCTGGGTATGGCCTAAGGTTTCCCTTCTCTTTTGTTATGCCCTCAATCGATTTTATTTGGCAAGGGGCAGTTCATTTTTATGTTATCTCGTTTCAATCCCCTTATCCCGCAGGTGCTGTTTGACCGCGCTGATCGGCACCTCCCGCCGGTGAAAGATCCCGGCGGCCAGGGCGGCCTCGGCGTCGGTGGCGGCAAAGACCTCGGAGAAATGCTCGACCCTGCCGGCGCCGCTGGAGGCGATGACCGGGATGGAGACCGCGGCCTTAACCTGGTTGATTAGCTCGTGATCAAAGCCCGAGTTGGTGCCGTCCTTGTCGATGCAGTTGAGTAATATCTCACCCGCTCCCAGTTTTTCACAGTTTTCGGCCAGCTGTACCGCGTCGATATCGCGCCCCTCGCGGCCGCCTTTCACCGTGCATTGATACCAGCAATACTGTTCGCCGTTGGGGCCGGCAATGGCGGTTTTGATGGTGTTGTGGGTGGTCTCCTCCGGCGAGTTCACATAAACCCGGCGGGGATCCACCGAGATCACCACTGCCTGGTTGCCGTAGACGTGGGAGATCTGCTCAATCGAGCTTTTGCCGGTTTTGATTCCGGTTTTGAGGTACTCTTCGACAATGGCCACCGCGTCGCTGCCGATGGAGATCTTGTCGGCCCCGGAGCGGAAGTACTCGGAGGCCACGTCCAGGGCCGAATAATACTTGCCGTTGGCATCGGTGAATTCCCGCACCCCGCCGCCGATGGTGAGCGGCACGAAAACCTGCTCCGAGGTGCGGAGCAGGACTTCGATCATCGGCTGGTCTTCTAACGGAAAGGCGCGAAAGGCGGTGATGTTCAAAAAGGTCACCTCGTCGGCCCCTTCCTCGTAATAGCGTTTGGCCAGCTCCACCGGCTTGCCCAGATTTCTGACCTCGCCTTCCTGCCGCACATCGTACTGGTCGCCCTTGGTGACCACCAGGTCGCCGGCATCATTGCTCCGCACATCCAGGCAGGCGATGATCCGTTTGGCCATCTTGGTCGGGGCCGGTGTCGATGAGATCTCAATGGCGTTGCCGGTGGCGGCAAGGTTGTCGGCGGTCAGGAAATTCTTCAGGATATCGAGTCCGGCCTGGCCGCTTTTTTCCGGGTGAAACTGGGTGGCGGCCACATTGCCCTTCTGGACGCTGCTGATAAACTCTTCCCCGTAGTTGGTGGTGGTCAGGATCCAATCCTCGTTGCCCGCCTCGGCCGCGGCCCGGTAGGAGTGGACAAAGTAGAGTTTCTCCTGCTGGTAGTCGGTGAACAGGGCGGAGGGCTTGCGAAGGTTGATGCCGTTCCAGCCGATCTGGGGGACCGAGAGGTTGCTTGCGGCAAAGCGTCTGACCTGACCCTTGATGATGCCTAAGCCCGGCACGCCCAAGGCCTCCTCGCTGCCCTCGAAAAGGGTTTGCAGCCCCAGGCAGATCCCCAGGAAGGGGCGGTCGGCCTTGAGGTATTCGAGCAGCGGTTCGATATAGCCCAGTTCGTTTAAGCGGTGGATGGCGCTGGCAAAACTGCCCACCCCCGGGAAGATAAGTTTTGTCGCTTGCCTGATATCATCCGGGCAAGTGACGTCTTTTACGTCAAAGCCTGTTTTCTGGATGGCGTTGCGGACGCTGCGGACATTGCCTGCCCCGTAATCTAATAATGAAATGGTCATAAGAAAAACCTGAAAGCCGTGAGTTGTTATTTTGCCGGGACCGGTGATCCCCTGATCTCGTCGTTAAGGGTATAGCTTTAAAAAAAGAAAGTATAATAGACCAACAGTCCCTGAGAAACAATAAGGTTTTTTGGGACGAAGGGCAACTCGTTGCCGAGCCGGGTCGGATTTCGGTTCTTTTTACGACGGTGGTTTAATGGTGGGAATGTTACTGGCCGAGACGATAAACTCCGTTCGGCAGACCAGGCCGGTGGCCTGGCAGACATGGTCGGCGTAGCCGGCGCCGGCTTCGGCAAAGATATTGTAGGCGGCGGTGGCCCCGGCCTGCTCCAGTTGCTGGCGGTGATCTTCGAAGTGGGCCGCCGCGGTAATCGGCCCGGTAAAACCGGCGGCTTTGATTTCTTCGATGGCCAGCAGGTTTGCCTTGTGGTTGCTTATGGCCAGCATGATGATTTTTATTTGATCAAGATTAATCTTGTGCCAGAAATCATAATCAGTGGCATCCCCCCAGATCACCTTGCGGCCGGCGGCTCGATGTCTGGCCACGGTTTCCTTGTTGTAATCAACGGCCAGTACCTTGTCGCCCTGGCGGTCGCGGGTGGTGTCATAGGCCATGGCCCCGAACGGCCCCATCCCGAAGATAAGGGTTTCCGCCGGACCCAGCGCAATGGCCGAGTCTTCGAGGTGTCGTTTCTTGGTTTCAAAGCGGTGCAGCAGGCGGGCCAGCCGGTCGTAGATCTGGTGAGCCTGGTTGTTGAGCGGGGCGGCCAGCAGAAAGGAAAAGGTAAGGGCCAGGGCCAGGATAATGACCCAGTCGGCGGTGAGCCAGCCCTTTTGCAAGGCAATGGCTGCCACCAGCAGGCCGAATTCCGAGTAGTTGGCCAGGCTCAAGGTTGCCAGCAGGCTGGTTCTGGCCCGCAGTTTGAAGCGGGTGAGCACCAGGAAATAAAAAAATGATTTGACGATCAAAACCATGGTCAGGCCCAGGGCGATGAGAACATGATCGAGACTGGGAATGCCGGTAAAGCCGATCTGAAAAAAGAAACCGACCAGAAAGAGATCCTTGAAATTGTAAAGCGAGGCAGAGAGCTCGTGGGAACGGGCATGATTACCGATCAGCATGCCGATGAGCAGGGCGCCCAGGTCCGGTTTGAGACCGACCAGGGAAAAGCTGGTGGTGCCCACGGCCAGGGCAATGAACAGCCCGGCCAGGGGCAGCAGTTCGCCGTGGCCGACATGGTCGATGAGATACATGAGCAGGGGGCGGATACCCAGCAGGAAGATGGGCAGGGCCAGAGCCCAGATCGAGGGAAATTGGCCCTTGGAGATGGTGAGAAAGAAGACGGCCATCAGATCCTGCATAATGAGGATGCCGATGGCGGCCCGGCCGTGCAGGGCATTGATCTCCCCCTTTACCTCCAGAAATTTTACGGCAAAGACCGTGCTGGAAAAGCTCAGGGCGAAACCGATGAGCGCGGCCTGTTGCAGGCTAAGCTCGCTGAGCTGGCTAAGGCCGAAGGCGCCGGCGCCAATAATGATCGCGGTTAAAAATATAATGGTGAGCAGGGCATGGGCGGTGGCGCCGCCCCAGATCTCCGCTTTGGTCAGCCCCTTCAGGTCGAGTTTGAGGCCGATGGTAAAGAGCAGCAGGATGATCCCCAGATCGGCAATCTTATCCAGGGCCAGGCTGCCGTTGGTGAATCCCAGAAAATTCATGAGAAAGCCGGCGAGCAGGAAGCCGAGCATGGGCGGCAGGTTTACCCGTTTGGCGGCAAAGCCGAAAATAAAGACCCCGGCCACCCAAAGGCTGTTGATAAAGGATGCAGTCTGCAGAAATTCCATAGAATGTTTTTACCGAAAATTGAGTAGGTTTGTATCAATGTCTAATATATAGAAACAAAGAAACCTGTCAATGGCGACTTGAGGCTGGAGGGGATTTTGCCTTGGTAAAAAAATTAAGCCGATGGCTGGGGGAAGGGCGCCAGGCCCCCCGAACTGTTCGGGGATTTTCGGGGAGCCTGGCTTTGGGAAGAAGTTCTTTGTTTTAGGCTTTTTCCAGCAGCACGGACCAGCTTTCTTTGGTCAGCTGGTTTTTGGCCAGAATCTTATGGCCTTCCTTGCTGGCCGAGAGCGGCACGTTGATGGCCGGGGCGCCGTCGTCAAGGATCACCTCCAGCACCTGGCCGGATCGGAGCTTGGCCAGCTCCACCTTGGTATAGACCAGATTCATCGGGCAGCTGATCCCCTGGCAGTTTTTGACCGCGTCGATCTTGATCTGCGGCTCTTTTTTATGATCGATGATATTGATCTCTTCCATGGTTACCACCCCATTGCGGATTTTAAAGGATTTAACCGAACAGTCCGGCTCGATCAGGGAGACGATCACATAGCTTACCTCCGGGTCGTAGGCCAGGCGGATGTCTTCCTCCGATGGCCGGGCCGGGGTTTCCGGGTGGCTGTGGTAGATGCCCGCCAGCTTGAGCCCCTTGCCGCGCATGTCGCGGATGGCCGCGAACTGTTCCTTGGGGTCCATGGAGAAATGGTCGGCGGCCTTGTCGATGTTGGTCAGCTCGTAATAGTGCGAGACAATCCCGTCTTTTTCCGCCAGGCAACCGCAGGCTTCATAGGGGATTTCTCTTTTGGCGTGGTCGATAATCGCGTTAATAACATCTTTGGTTATGTTCATGGTGTCCTCGTTGGCGTGGGCGGCCAAATTGCTACTGTGCTGTTTTAAGGCCGCAAGCCGCTTGCGGCGCGTCAATCAGTTCCGTTACGCTGGGCTTGCCGCCGCAAAGGGGGCAGTTGTCCTGGCGCTTGAGGTTTATTTTTCTAAAATTCATTTTTTTGGCGTCAAAAGTGAGCAGGGAGTCGGTGAGCAGCTCGCCGGTCTTGGTCAGGTATTTGAGCGCTTCGGTTGCCTGGATGGTGCCGAGCATTCCGGCAACCGCGCCCAAGACCCCGGCCTGGGAGCAGGTCGGGACCGCGTTCGGGGGCGGCGGCTGTCTGAACGAGCAGCGATAGCAGGCGGATTTGCCCGGCACCACGGTCATGGTCTGGCCGTCAAAGCGTAGGATGCCGCCGTGGGAAAAGGGGATGCCCTCCATGACACAGGCGTCGTTGATCAGAAATTTGGTCGGGAAATTATCAACCCCGTCGATCACGAAATCATACTCCCTGATAAGCTCCCGGATGTTGCCGGCGTTGATATATTGCTGGTAGGTGTTGACCTTGACATCCGGGTTGATGGCCCGCATTTTTTCCGCGGCCGAATCGACCTTGGCCGCATTAATGTCCTTGGTGAAGTGGGTGATCTGTCTTTGCAGGTTGGAGATCTCGACATGGTCGTTGTCGACGATGCCGATGGTGCCCACGCCTGCGGCGGCCAGGTAGACCGCCGCAGGCGCGCCAAGCCCACCAGCTCCTATAATCAGGATTTTCCCACCCAAGAGCATTTCTTGGCCTTCGACACCAACCTCTTGCAACAGGATATGACGACTGTATCTATCCAGTTGATTGTCCGTTAAATTAATCATAATGCGCTAAAGCCTCTGTCTAAGTCATCAATAAGATCATCATGGTCTTCAATGCCCACCGACAAGCGGATCATGGTGGGCGGCACCCCCATGGCCTCTTTGTCGGCGGCCGAATATTCGGCGAAAATCGTCGAAAAAGGATGGATGATCAAGGTTTTGTTGTCGTTGACGTTGGTCGCCCGTTTGATCAGGGTCATGGCGTCGATAAATCTGAAGCAGGCCTCAGGGCTGGCCAGCTCAAAGGTGAGCAGGCCGCCGAAGCGGTTTTTAAACTGTTTTTTAGCGATCCCATGGAACTTGGAGTCGGCCAGGCCCGGATAGCCGACCCTTGTTACCTGGGGATGGTTTTGCAGGTAACCGGCCAGCTTCATGCTGTTGTCGCAGCTCTTGTCGATGCGCAGGGCCATGCTTTCCAGGCCCAGGCTCTGGAGGTAGGCATTGTGCGGGGACATACAGGCGCCGACATTGCGGAATACCTCCTGGCGCAGAGAGGCCAGGAAGGCCATGGGCCCGATTTTTTTGGCGCTTTCTTTAAGCCTTGGGGAGTTGCGCCAGTCAAAGCTGCCGTTGTCGATGATCATGCCGCCCAACGAGGTGGCGCCGCCGGAGATGTATTTGGTCGAGGAGAGCACCTCGATATCAACCCCGGCTTTTTTGCTGTTGAAAAGGTAGGGGGTCATCATGGTGTTGTCCATGATCAATGGGATCTTATGTCTTTGGGTGATGGCGCTGACCATGGCGCAGTCGGCCACCTCCAGTTGCGGGTTGGTGATGCTCTCGAGAAAGAGCGCCCTGGTGTTGGCGTCGATTGCCCCCTCGATTGATGCCGCGTCATCCATGTCCACATGTCTTACCTCCAGCCCCCAGGGGCCGAAGGTTTTTTCAAAGAGCGACAGGGAGTTGCCGAACAGGTGGCGGGTGGTGACGATATTGGTTCCGGCCTCGGCCAGGGCGAGGATGGTATTACTGATTGCCGCCATGCCCGAGGCCACCCCCAGCACGCCGAGGCTGCCGGAGAGCAGTTTGATCTTGAGCTCCAGATCCTGCACCGTCGGGTTGGAGATCCGGGAGTAGGCATGGGCCGGTTTTTTCCCTTCAAAGGTCAACTGGATGGCCCGGGCGCTCTCATGGGCAAAGGCGACGTTGTCATACACCGGCATCCGCAACGTGCCGTAGGGATCTCCCCCGGCCAGGCCGCCGTGGATCGCTTTGGTGGTAAATCCTTTCATTTTATTTGGCTCCCCCGCCCATGAAGTAGAGGAAGTCAAGCTCGTCGTTTGCCGCAAGGATGGTGGTGGGGTAATGCTCCCGGTCGATAAACACGCCGTTATGCTGCACCGAGACCATGTCCGGCGACTCCACCTGTTTAATCTCAAGAAGCCGGCTGATGGTAACCCCGGTATCGTTCAGCTGTTCAATTTCACCGTTGACTGTAATCTGCATGGTTGCGTCCTCCGTTGGCAAATGGAAGGTGGTTAAAAAGTTTAAATGTAAAAAACGATATTTAACATTAGTAAGTTGATCAAGTTAGTAAACAATAAAACATGAACATAATGATGTTGTCAATAAAAAAAATAAAAAAAATTAGGTTAATTGAAGGCTGGAGCCAGTTGGGGGATGGGCGGGGCGATGAAGAATGAAGGGTTGCGGATGATAGCGGCTGGTGGGTGGGAGTCGGGCCGGTGGGGCCTAGATGTCGAACATGGGGACCATGCTTTTTTTCTGTTGGCGGTCGAGGAGATCGGCCAGGGTAATTTTTAAGGCGTTGCGCAGTTGGGTTTCCGCCTGGGCGAATAAATCATAAATGGCATCCGCAACCACCTGTCGCTCGTTCATGAAATCGATGCCTCCTTCGAGGATTTCCAGTACTTCCAGCGTGGTCACCGCGGCCGGTGGCCGAGAAAGTTTGTAGCCGCCGTTTTTGCCGCGCACACTCTGGATAACATCGGCCTTGACCAAAAGATTGAAGATCTGAACCAGATATTGTTGGGGGATATTGTTGAGGCTGGAGAGGTCTTTGATCTGCAGGAGACCTTGGCCGTATTGGGCGGCCAGGGACAGAACGGCCAAGATTCCGTATTTGCTTTTGCTGCTGATGGAAAGCATAAATGTCACCTGCAAAGGATAATTATTAAGTACAAGGTAATGTCAAATAAGCTTAACAGGGAAAAACGTTAAATTCAATTCTCGGTAAGCGGATTTCATAACTACCATTCAGCAGGGGTTGGTGCTAGCGAATAGTTACCGCATTTCCTGTTTGAGCAGGCAGCAGGAAATGCGGTGGACCGGGGTGCCCGCCTTGTCGTACTGCAGATTGCCGGGTTGCAGGAGTTTGTTCATCACGCAGCCTTCCGGGATCGTAAGGGAAAATAGTTTCTTTTCGTTGATGCCCCGGGTGGCGACCAGCTTATTATCGTCGATCTCAAAGCTGTGCAGCGGGAAATCCTCGCAGAGCGGGCAGAGGTAAACCCGGCCGTTGGGGAAGATGAAATAGTTTTCCGCCACCAGGCCGGCACATTGGAACTCTTCCTTCGGCTCGAGAAAGACCTTGGGGTAGATAACGTGGATTCCCTTGGCCGCCGCCGCTCTCGCCACATCGGGGATCACGCTGAGCCACTCCTCCGGGGTAAGTTGCAATTTTGCCTCATGTTCCTGGGCCGACTTGCCGCGGATGCCGATGACCTGGATAAAAAAGCGCTTACAGCCCAGCTCGGCCAACAGGGCGGGCATCCGGTGCAAATGGTCGAGATTGAGTCGGCTGACCGTGTAGATCAGGCTGACATCAAAGCCCAAGTTAATCGCTTTTTTGAGGTTGGCGGTGCACATGGCAAAAACCCCTGGGCCACGGATGGGATCGTTTACCTCCGGATCCGGCCCGTCGAGGCTGAAGCTGATTACCGCGTCTTCCGGGGTAATGTTGGCGAGCAGATCGTGATGAAGGTAGCCGTTGGAGTCGACGGTGATGCCCTTGTAGCCGAGTTGCCGGGCGTATTTGATGGAGTGGGCCAGATCGGGGTGCAGGGTGGGCTCGCCGCCTAGGAAGATAACGTTGCTCTGTTTTTGGGGATCGTAAAAAAGGCGCAGCCAATCCTCGATCGTCTCTTTGCCGAGGGTATTACTGCCATGCTGGGCCGGATTAATGTAACAGTGGCGGCAGGCAAGGTTGCAGGCGGTGAGGAGATGGAAAAAAACATTGCGTTCTTTAGGCTTGAAATAAAGGGTTTTGGCGACAGGTGAATTCATAGGATCTTGTTTTTTGGTTACGATTGGCCCAAGGTGTATTCGGCAAGCAGGCTGTCCCGCCAATAGTCATTGGCCGGGTTTTTGAAAAAGTCGACGAACAGGGCCAGGCTTTCCTGCCGGCGGACCCGGGCAATGATTTCGATCTCGTCGGCCATTTCCCGGTAGAGCGGGGTCAGGCTGTCAAGGGGCAGGCAGGTGCCGCCGCCCATGGCGTCTTCGTAGGCATAGACAATGGTGCGGATGCCGTTGAGCAGCAGGGTGGCGTAGCACATCAGGCAAGGCTCCATCGTCGAATAGACTACGATCTCCCGCCTTTCCAGTTCCGGCCTTGAGCTGAGCAGGGTACGCAGGGCAACGATTTCGGCATGGTCCAGTTCGTTGGCCGTGTCGGTTTTGCTGTTTTCCCGGCGACCGACCCCAACCACCTCGTCATTCGCCACCAGTACGCAGCCCACTGGAAATTCACCGGCGGCCAGGGCCTTGCCTGCTTCGGCCAGGGCCAGGCCCATGAAATATTCATGATTCATTGTTATCCCCATGGTTAGTTCGAGTTGTATTACCAGTATGCATCACCAGCGTCAAGCGTCAAGGGGGGCATTATCTTTGACGTTTCTTTTGGCAGGTTAAGGTGATATTGAAATTATAGCGAAAATAAGGTAGTGAGAAGAGGCAAAAAAACATGGGGTTAACATGCAGTGTAAATTCTGGATAAATCCCTCGAGGTTTGAGGAAAGCAAAATAGCAGAGGAAGCAGACATGAGCGAAGAAGTAAAATGCATCTCATTTGAGTTGGCCCAGAAAATTGTCGGCGCGGTGATGGAGGAAGAGCATCTGCACGATTCGAACCGGCGGGTGTTGACCGTTTATGATATCAAGGATCGGGAGATATGCTGGTATGATGCCGAGGATATCATGCGCGAGCTGGCTGAAACCGAGGGGGGCATCCCCAAGAAGGAAGACGAGCTCAAAGCCAAGGCCGTAGAGCATATCATGCATCAGATCCCGGAGTGGGCGGTGGAGGATCTGCTGGCGGAAATCGAGGGGAAGAAGTAGGAAGAGCTATTCAACCCCCGCCGGCATCGGCGGGATCGCCTCGCCGCCCAAGGTGTAGCCGCCGTCGATCTTCAGGACGCTGCCGGTCATGAAGGTGGCGTCTTCCAGCAGGAACAAAATCGCCTTGATGATTTCATCGATCCTGCCGCTGCGGCCGAGCAGGGTGTGGTCGAAGATCGCCTGTTGCTGCTGCGGGGTAAGCAGCCCCCAGCCCCGTGTTTTTTCCGCATGTCTTGTTTCAAAAAACCCCAGCATCAGTTCGTTGACCCTTACCCCCGGCGCCCCCTCGCGGGCCCAGGTTTCGGTCCAGGAAGAGACGGCCCGGTTGGCGGCGGCGTAGCCGTCGTTGAAAATCATGCCCGCCGGCCCGCTGCGGCCGACGATCCCGGCAATGGAGGAGAGGGTGATGGCCGCCGCCTCGCCGCTTTTTTTCAGCAGCGGCATGGCCTCGCGCATGGTCCACCATTTGGCGCGCAGGGTGGTCGCCATCTCAAGTTCCCATTGGTCGATGGTGTAGGGTCCGTGCACAATCGGCATCCCGCCCCGTTCGATATTGTTGATCAGGATGTCGAGCCGGCCGTAATGATCGCGGATTCGGGAGAAGAGGTTGCTGATTTGGTCCGGGTCGCGGAGATCGACCTCGACGGCAAGGTGGTCGCCGGCCTGTTGGGCCAGCTCTTTTTGCATCAGCGCGGCTTCTGCGGGCCAGTCAAGGTAGGTGAGGATGACGCGGGCGCCTTTTTCGGCAAGAGCCAGGCCGACTGCCTTGCCGATGCCTTTGGCGCCGCCTAAAACCAGTGCAACCTTCCCTTTAACTTTCATCAGGTTCCGATGTCGGCCGTAGCTCTGATAATGAGTTTAAGGCCGGGATAGATGGTATCCCCCTGAATCTGGTTCAACTCTTTGATTTCTTCAGGGGTTGATTCAAATTTTTGGGCAATGGACCAAAGCGAGTCGCCGCCCTTGACCAGATAGTAGGTGGATTCTTCTAGAGCGACAGTGGTCAGCGGCTGGTTGTCTTCCGCGGCGTTGTCGGCGTCCTGCAGGTAAAAGGCGAGTTGCTGGCCGGCCCGAATGCGGCGCGGGTCGCTTATGTCGTTCCAGGCGGCAACCATGTGGATCGGCACATTATAACGTTGTGCCAAGCCTCCGACCGTTTCCCCGGGCTGTACCTTGTGGAGCACGAGATTTTCAGGGGCGGCGGCCGGAGTATTCAGCTTGGCAAGCTGGGTGTCGGTGAGTAATTTATAAGTGGTGATCTGGTAAGGTATGCGCAAATGCTGGCCGATAGCAAGCTGCTCATAGCTCAGATTATTGGCCTTGAGCAGGGTGGTTTTATTGAGATTATATTGTTTGCAGATCCGGGAAAGGGTTTCCCCTTTCTTTACCTGATGATTTCGATACTTGGTGGTAACCACCGCTCTGGTTTTCGGCAATCTTTGCGCGACCAGCGTTTTTTTGCCCACCGGTACTTTCAGGGGGTAGGTTGCCGGAAAGGGGGGGGTGATGGCCCGGCGCAGTTCGCGATTGAGGTTGTGGATATCTTCAAGCTCCACCTCGCAGGCTAAGGCCACCGCCTGCAGGGAGGTCCAGCGGGGCACCCCGACCACCTCATATTCAAGGATCGGTTCGGCATCGATACTGGAAAAGCCATATTTTTCCGGATCCTTGGCGATCATGATCGCGGCAATCAGTTTAGGTACGTAGCGTTTGGTTTCAAGCCGCAGATAGCGGCCTTTGGCCAGTTCCCAAAAATTCTTGGTTTTATACTGTTTGATCGCCCGGTGGATCTTGCCTTCGCCGGCATTGTAGCCGGCCACTGCCAGTTGCCATGAACCGAATTCCTCATAAAGATTGGAGAGATAGCTGATGGCGGCCTGGGTTGCTTTTTCCGGATCACGCCGCTCGTCGACATACTCATCTATTTTCAGGCCGTAATGGCGACCGGTGGCACGGATAAACTGCCAAGGGCCGGCGGCATGGGCTCTGGAGTAGGCGGTCAGGTTGTAACCGCTTTCAATGAGCGGCAGATAGGCAAGGTCCAGGGGCAGGCCTGCCTCGGCCAGCCGTTTTTTGACCATGGGCATATAACGGGCCGACCGGGCCAGCCAGCGGGCAAAGGAATTACGTTGTTCGTTTTGGAAAAAATCGAGGTAAAACTCAACCTGCTTGTTCATGGTGACGGGGAAGTCGTAGGTGACTTCCTCTTCAGGGGCAACCTCCTGCGGCTTTCCTTCCTCCCAGTCCCCGAGGTTTTCTAGTTTGGCGATCTCCTGGGACTCGGTTTGTTCCGGTTCCGGCGGGGTTATCTCCTCGATGATTTCAACGTTTTTTTCCGCCTCGACCGATTCGGCGGCCGGCTCAAGGGCTGCATGTTGCAAGGGGGTCGGTTCAATCGGCGCGCAGGCCCAAAAGAAAGTGGTCGACAAAAAGAGAGCGCTGAACAAGATAAAAATAAGCGCGGGGGAGAAAGATGATGTATTTAAATAGCCTTTGGTTCTGTACAAAACGATAATTCCTTATTAAATGTTTTCTTTTGTCAGTCGTTAAGTGATTAATCGGCATCTAAAAGAAAAAATTAGAGTTGTTTATAAATTAATTGCAGGAATGTTAAGGTTTTATGTGAAAAAAGGCCATGAACTGCCCATTTAATGTTGAGATCCTTTTACAGGACAAAGTAGTTTGGTGCAACGAAAAAACTCCGTTCTCCTTGTATTTGCGATAACTTTGTGAAATATATAGAGGGGTTAGATCTTGCTCTTTTTTGATAATTAAGTTCCGCTTTTGTTGGTCTATGTTAAAAAAATTATTTATTTTAATCCTCAGTTTCGTGATGGTCGCGGTCGCCGGTATTGGCGGGGTGCTGTACTGGCTAATTGTTTGGGCGCCGGGCTCCGCCATTCAACAGCAAAGTATCGAAAAAATTCTGGCCATGGAAAGTCCGGTCTATTACCGCGACGGCAAGAACAAGGTCGGGGTCTTTTTTGAGCAGGACCATCGGCAGTACGTTCCCTTTGCCCAGATCCCCAAGGATTTCGTCAACAGTATCGTGGCCGCCGAGGATCATGCTTTTTTTGAGCACAATGGCGTTGATATCCTGGGGGTGATGCGGGCCATGGTCAGCAATATCATGGCCGGGCGGGTGGTTCAGGGCGGCAGTACCCTGACCCAGCAGACCGCAAAAAATCTTTTCAAACGCAAGGATCGTTCCCTTGCGGCCAAGCTCAAGGAGCTGCTTTATGCCTGGCGGTTGGAATATCGCTACCCCAAGGAAAAGATCCTCGAGTTTTACGCCAACCAGTTTTATGTCAGCGGTAACGGCAGAGGGTTGGGGGTTGCCGCCAGGTATTATTTCGATAAGTCCGCCTCGGAGCTCGATCTGCTGGAATGCGCTTTTATCGCGGGCAGCGTCAAACGGCCCAATTTTTACAACCCTTTTATTAAAAAGGAAGACGGGGCGGCGGCCATCGCCAGGCAAAGGGCCAAGGAGCGCGTCAAGTACGTGCTCAACCAGATGTACAAGATGGAGCTGATCGATGCGGCTCAATATCAGCAGGAGGTGCGCCGCGAAATCCCTTTCCGTCAGGGGCAGATGTATTATTCGTTGAATACCGTGATGGACTTGGTGAAGATGGGGCTGGCCGAGCCCGAGATCGAGGAAGAGCTCAGCCGGCACGGGATCGACAATGTCGCCACCTCCGGGATCAGGATATTTACCACCGTTGAGAAGGATATTCAGGAGAGCGCGTTTTATTCGATGCGCAAGGAGCTTTCCCGGTTGGATACCCGGCTGAGCGGGTATGACCGGGAGGCCCTGCAGGCGGTCTACCGCAAATTGCCTTTGGCCATGGGTATGGAGTTGCAGCGGGGCGGGTTCCCGGTCGGGCGAGTTGTTAAAATCGACCTGGAAAAATTCGTGGTGACGGTGGCTTTTGATGAGCAGGAAACGGTGTTGGGTAACATCGACAGGCAGGGCCTTGCCAATCTGGTGCTGCCGTTGGTTCGCTACCAGCGGAATGCCTGGGCGGAACTTGGCCAGAAGGATCTTGTCGATTTCCTGAAAAAAATGAAAGAGGGCGACCTCGTTTATGTGAGTGTCCGCGATGTTGACTCGATTTCCGGGGAATTTATCTTGGATCTTGAGAAATATCCTCAGCTGCAGGGCGGGATTATCGCCTTTAAAGAGGGCACCATCCGGGCAATGGTGGGCGGTAACGATAATAAGTATTTCAATCGGGCGGTGATGGCCAAGCGCTCGATGGGCTCGGTGATCAAGCCGCTGGTTTATCTGGCCGCAGTCCAGCTTGGCTGGAACAATATCGATGTTCTCAATAACCAGCGGAATGTCTTTGTTTATCAGGGGCAGCCCTATTTCCCACGTCCCGATCATCATAGTGCCCTGACAGGAGTCTCCATGAGCTGGGCCGGGGTGCATTCTGAAAATCTTGCCAGTGTCTGGCTGCTTTATCATCTCTGTGATCAATTGTTGCCCGCTCAATTTGACGAGGTTGTCGAGCGGGTTGGCCTCGGCCCGCAACGGGATGAGTCGTACCAGGAGTATCGGGTAAGGCTCCGGGACGAATACGGGGTGGTGGTCAACCGGGAGGCCTTGCTGCAGGCCGCTTTTGACAAGGCGGTTGTGGCGGTTGAACCGGATTTGCTTTTCGAGGGCAAACTTGATGAACATGAGGCGCTTAAGACTTTTCATTACGGGGCGGATTTTGATGAGCTGTTGCAGGTTAATGAGGAGGAACTCCTGACCGCCAAGGCCGGCAATGACGACAAGGATGCAGAGGAGGCGGAAACGCGCAAGGCGATTTTAAAGAGGAATTTGTTGCGCTATCAGCAGCTGCAACAGGGATTGGCGCAGTTGGCGGCCAGCTGGGATTTTCTTGGTTTCGGGGATGATATCCCTCTTTATTTTGTTCCGGCGAGCGGACGCTATGTTTATGCCGAATCCGAGCCCGCGTCCGATTGGCAAAAGATTTCCCTGGTTCAGCTGCAAGGAATTCTGCAAGCTCTCCCCGTTGCGGGTCGGCAGCAGTTTTGGGATGGGGTTTATCTCGAAGGCCTGCTTACGCCGGTCACCCTCGGGCTGATCAGGGACGCCGTGCAAAAAGAGTATGACCTGCTCACCGCTTTGCCGCCCTATGGCAAGGAGGTTTTGTTTCAGGTGCGGGATTTCAAGGTGCTGGTCGGCCTGACTTATCTCACTAAATTGTGCCGGGCTCTGGGGATCGAGAGTAAGCTGGATCCGGTTTTGTCTTTTCCTCTGGGGTCCAATGTGATCAGTCTGCTTGAGGTTGCCAAGGCCTATGAGGGTATCCGCAGCGGCAACGTTTATCGCCGGGGAAGGGAAGATGCCGGGGAGGGCCTGGCGCTTATTGACCGGATCGAGGATCTGGATGGGGATGTTATTTATGAGCCGAAGCAAACGGTGGAAGCAATCGCCGGTAAAAAAGCGTCGCTGGCCGTAACCGATATCCTGCGGAATGTGGTCCGCTTCGGGACCGGTCGTTATGCCGGCCGCGAGGTGAGGCTGCACAGTCATGATCCGCTGAAAGAGGAGCAGCTTGCCGCCCTTGATCTGACCGTGCCGGTATACGGTAAGACCGGGACCGCCAACCGCTTCACCAATGCCGCCTTTGCCGGTTTTATCCCCGGGGTTGGCGAGGATGGCGTGTTGACCCTGGCGGATGGATATGTGTTGACCTCTTATGTGGGTTACGATGATAATGCGTCGATGAAGAGAAATTCGACCCAGCTGAGCGGGGCAAGCGGAGCCCTGCCCCTGTGGGTCAGGCTGGCCAATATAATTTTTCTGGAGCGCGATTATGCCGCGGTGATGGATCTGGCCGATTTTTCCTTTGCCGCAGTGTCGGAGGTTCCCATTTCATATGAGAAAATCGGGCAAATTGAAATCGCCGTGAGCGATGAGCTGGGTGGCTTGCCCGCCCCATCCGGCAATGGGGCTCTTGTGACCACCTTTGGCAGTAGAACGTTAGAGGGCGAAATGATTCCGGCTCGTTTTTTTAAGCCGTTTTGGGATACGGAGGAGAACTGATATGGGTTGCGGCCGTTTTGGGTGTTTTTTGACGATAATATTTTGTTTGCTTCCGGTGGTTCAAGGCTGCCAAACAAGCAAGCCGAAAGTTGCCATCCCGGAGATGCGCCCGGCGTTGCCCAAGGTGACCGAGAAATCCGCGGTCGCCCCGCCGGAGATCGCCACGGCCGCCGCGCCGATCCGGCGGCGGGAGGCGGCGGTGGATTCGACCATGGTCGATTATGGTCTGCTTTCACTGCATGATCGCCTGATGCAGCGGCATAAGCTGTATCAGGAGAAACAGGCTCTGTGGCAGGATCTTGACGGTTTTATGGCGGCCATGGAGATTGAGGACGAACGGCCGGCCGGCTGGCAGCAATGTCTGCTCAATATCGATAACACAGTGGTAGCCTATGGCCGCCTCGCTGATTCGTTCGGGGAGGCGGGATCGGTTGATCCGGTGGCGCAAGGCGAGGCCCTGTTTTATGATCTGGAATACCTGCAAGGTGGCTGTGAAAAGGTCTACCTGGCGGGCAAAAAAGGGATGGAGGACCGGCAGGGCGATTTTGTAGAGGTTGCGGCCGAGCAGATGGAGCGGACGGTGGTCAATTATGCCAACATCGGCAGGTATGAGGCGGCAATCGCGGCTTACCGGAATATGATCGTCGCTTATCCTGAATACCGCGTGACCCCGACAACCGGCCGCCTGTATAGCCTTGCTCTGTTGCGGGCCGGGCGCTTGGATGAAGCCTTGCTTTTTTTGCAATCCCGAGTCGAGGCGGGTGCTCAGTGTGAAAATATTGAGTTGCGCAGGCTGTATGGTGATCTTCTTCTGATTAAAGGCGACCAGGCCAAAGCCCGTCAAAATTACCAGGCCTTGGCCGGATATTACAGCGAACAGCAAAGTGGTAAGCAATGGGTGGATGAACAGTTGGCCCTGCTCACCGACAGCCCGTTGCCCAAGGGGCAGTTATTGCTGTTTGTCAAGCTGCTTCAGTCTTATCTCTTGTTTGACGGCAAGCAGGTGCCGAGCGGGATGACGGATACCTTGACCTTTCTGGAAGAACAGGCCGCCGGCAGCGGCGTGCTCAAACGGGCCCGGCAGATTCTCTGGCTTACCGAGCAGCAGGCTGGGGCCTGGGTCGGTCGGCAACTGGTTATTGTTGACGCGCTGGTGGCGGAAAAGGAGTATGATCAGGCCCGGGAGGTGCTGGCCCAGTTGCTGGCCGAGAAGGAGTTGCCGGCGGAGGTGAGGCGGATCGTGCTGGATACCCGGGCCGATGTGTTACGGGGGCAGGAGGAAGAGTTGAGAACGCAGCGGCTCTTGCAGGATCAGGCCCAGGCGATTCAGTGGGAAAAGGCTCTTAAGCTCTTTGATTTGCGAAAGTATGATGAGGCCTTGGCCGCCTTGGCGCCGTTGCTGGAAACTACTTACGATGAAAAGGCCCGGGCCAAGATTGCTGAAACGGTTAATCTCGTGGCAAATGATCTGCGGCGCCAGGCGGCCGCCTTGTTTGTCAAAGCGTTGAAAACCACCGATCCGGAGGCCAAAATAAAATTGATGATTGAATCTCGTGATTTGCTTTTGCTGATCGTTGAAAAATACCCGCAAGCCGAGAATCTTGAAAAAGTTCGCATGAATTTAGCAGTGTTGGAAAAGCAGATGGCCGCCCTTGTTCCTGTGCCGATGGAAGGGGAGGCGGGCGTCCCCCGGCCGGAAGAAATTCCGGGGCAGGATCTGCCGGTTGATTCAGTGCCAAGCCCTCTGCCGTAACCTTGGTGTAGACAGCCGGGCAACGCGAAGATGGTATTTTACAAAAAGAAAAAAACTTGCAATATTTTTTGATGTTTGAGCACTATATAATAAGATGCTGCAAGTAATTTTCCATTGAGATGAATGGTCTGTAACATATATTTAAGAGGTCGTGGCCTCTTGTTGAAGGAGTTTTTGTATGGCGAATGGCGAAAAGCCGTTATCCGATATTCTTGATGAGATGGCTTTACAGATTTTGATGATTGAGCCGGGTGATCTTTCCGTGGTCGGGGAGTTGCTCGATTTGGTCGAAAAGATTTTGCCGGGTTATGCCTCCGAGGATATCCCGGTAGTTATTCAGCAGATGGCCAATACCTTTCGGGGCTCCCTTGAAAAATTAATCATGGGCGAGCTTGACGATTCCGCTGAAAATTATGAGCTGTTGGGCGAGTGTATCAGCCGGATGCAGGAGATTGCCCGCAAGGAAGGCGTGGCGGACGAGGCTACCATTCTTGCTTTTAGCGCCACCCTGAAAAAAATCGGCTTTGCCTTTGACGAAAAGGAATTGCTCGGGGTTGCCGGCTTTGGTCTGGCTGAAAGCGGTGAGGCGCAACCAGAGGTTGAGGCCGCAGAGGTCTTATCCGAACAGGAACCGGTTGCGCCGGCAAAGGCTCAGCCCATGCCGGATTTTTTGCAGGATAAGGAGTTGCTCTCCGGCTTTATCGAAGAGGCCTTCGAACACCTCGAGTCCATTGAGGTGAATGTCATCAGCCTTGAGCAGAGCCCGGATGATATGGATATCATCAACAATATCTTCCGGCCCTTCCATACCATCAAGGGGGTTTCCGGTTTTCTTAACCTGAAAACCATCAACAAGCTTGCCCATGCCACTGAAAATCTGTTGGACGACGTGCGCAACGGTAAGCGCGAGATGGACTCCGGCGTTATTGATATTGTTCTTACGGTAGGCGATGTACTGCGCTCCATGGTGGAAAATATCAAGGATGTGCTGGAAGGCGGTCCTGATAAATATCGTGATACCGACATAACCGGCTATGTCGCGGAAATTAAGCAGCTGCAGCTCGGGGAAGGCGCCGCTCCTGCGCAGACGGCCGAGGAGCCCCCGGTGGCGCCGGCGCCGCAAGCCGAAGCGGAACCCGTTATTTCCTCTCCCGCTTCACCGCAAGCAGCCGCCCCGGCCCCGCCTCGGCAACCGTCCAAATCCGCCGCCCCTGCGCAAGCGTTACCCCCGCAGCAGGCCGCTCCGGCTAAAGGCCCGGCCCAAGGGGCGCCGGCCCAAGCCCAGAGAAAGATCGGCGCGGCCATTAAGGTTGATGTTGAAAAACTCGATGCCCTGGTCAATGCGGTCGGGGAGTTGGTCATCATGCAGTCCCTGGTTCGGCAGAACCCCCTGGTTTCGAGGATCGCCGATCCCAAGTTGACCAAAGACCTGTCCCAGCTCACCAAGATCACCTCCGACCTGCAGCGGACCGCAATGTCCATGCGCATGGTGCCCATCAAGCAGACCTTTGACAAGATGATCCGGCTGGTCCGCGATCTTTCCAAAAAGTCGGGAAAAAAGGTCGACCTGATCATGGAAGGGGCCGAGACCGAGATCGACCGTAACATGGTGGATTCCATCTATGATCCCCTGGTCCATATGATGCGAAACTCCGTGGATCATGGCATTCAGCCCCCGGACGAACGGGAAAAACATGGCAAGCCCGGCACCGGCACCGTTTATCTGCGCGCTTACCAGAAAGGCGGTTCGATGCTGATCGAGATCGAAGACGACGGCGAGGGGTTGAACTCTAAAAAAATCCGTCAAAAAGCCATTGAGCGCGGCATTATCTCCGAGTCGGAGAGCTTGTCCGAGTATGATTTGAATAATCTTGTTTTTGTGCCCGGTTTCTCCACCGCCGATAAAATTACCGATGTTTCCGGCCGTGGGGTGGGCATGGATGTGGTGAAAAAAGCGGTGGAAAAATTGCGCGGCAAGGTTGAGGTACAAAGTCAGCCCGGCAAGGGATCGCTTTTTGTCATTCGGCTGCCGCTGACCCTGGCCCTTATCGACGGGATTATGGTCCGGGTCGGCAGGGAGCGCTATATCATTCCCACCATTGCGATCCAGGAATCCATGCATCCGGAACGGGAAAAGTACAACACCATCCATGGCAAGGGCGAAACCCTGCTGGTGCGTGGCGAGTTGGTACCCATTGTCCGGCTCTATGAAATGTTCGGCGTGGAGCCGACCTTTAAAGACCCCTGTGAGGCCATTGTCGTGGTGATCGAGAACGAGGGGCGCAAGCGGGCCCTGATGGTTGATGAGCTGCTCGGCAAGGAAGAGGTGGTCATCAAGAGCCTGGGCGGGTTGCAGGATATTCAAGGCGTTGCCGGCGGCACCATTCTCGGTGATGGGCATGTCGGCCTTATTCTCGATTTGGCCGGCATTGTTTCCAGTACGAAGGATCACTAGCCGGGAGCCGAGTATATTGGCGGATTGCTTTTTATAGGGGCATTGTACCGGGGATAAGATTTCAGTGTATTGCCGCTTGTTTTTATATGTCATATTAAAAAGAAAATATTGGCCTTTACGAATTGGAGGTTACTGATGGAAGCTGCGACAGCAAACGTGACACAGGGTAACGTAACGCACGGTACGGAACAAATTGCCAATGAGTTGGCCGGCAAGTATCTTACTTTTTCTCTTGGCGATGAGGATTACGGAGTGGGCATTCTCAGTGTCCGTGAAATTATCGGGGTCATGGATATTACCGCGGTACCGCATACCCCATCCTATATTAAAGGGGTCATCAATCTGCGGGGCCGGGTTATTCCGGTTTTGGATCTGAGGTTGAAGTTTGACATGGAACCCCAGGATTATAACGAGCGGACCTGTATTATCGTGGTTGAGGTGCAGGGGCAGACCGCCCCGGTCCAGGTCGGCATGGTTGTCGATTCGGTATCCGAGGTGCTCAATATCATCGCCGAGGAAATCGAGCCGCCGCCATCTCTCGGCTCAAGCGGCGAAACCGATAATATTCTCGGGATGGCCAAGATTAAAGGGGATGTGAAGATTTTGCTGCATGTGGACCGGGTGGTGGGCGAAGGCGTTTTGAGCCGTTTTGAAGAGGCGGGCCAGGAAGGAAATTGAGAGTGATGCCACTGCGGGTCAAGCGAAGTGTGCGGGTTGAGTATGTTAAATGTTGTCCAGACCGGAGAAAGCAGTGGCGGTGAATGGGTTTGGTTCGGTCGGGATAAAATATCAGCAGCTCACTGATGTTCAGTTTCAAAAATTCAGCGCATTGGTGTTCTCAAAAACAGGGATCTATCTTAAGCCGGAAAAAAAAGAACTGCTCAATGCCCGGCTGGGCAAGCGGTTGAGAGCCACCGGCATTAGTTCGTTTAAAGAATATTATGAGTTTGTCACCACCGAGAGATCCGGAGATGAACTCATTCACCTTATCGATAGTGTTTCTACTAATTTCACATCTTTTTTTCGTGAAAATTCACATTTTGAAATGTTGACCTCAATGGTATTGCCCGCCTTTGTTAAAGAGGGCCGGGGCAGAAACAAAGATATCGTTCTTTGGTCTTCGGCTTGCTCTTCCGGGGAAGAACCATACACCATCGCCATGGTGATGGATGATTATGTCAGCCGCCATCCGGGCTTGAGGTATCAGATTTTGGCCACCGATATCTCAACCCGGGTTCTTGCCCATGCCCAAAACGGAGTGTATACCGATGATCGCATTGCCAAGGTGCCGAATCTGTTTTTAAAAAAATATTTTAAGAAAGGGGTCGGCAGGTCGGCCGGGTATGTTAAAATCAAAAAAGAATTGCAGAGTGTTATTAATTTTAGCCGGTTCAACCTCATGGGGGAATTTCCATGGCGGGACAGTATAGATGTGATTTTTTGCCGTAACGTAATGATTTATTTTAATCGTGAAACCCAGCAGGAACTGGTCAATAAATTTTATCAGGCGCTTTCGCCGGGCGGTTTTCTTTTTATCGGGCATTCCGAGAGTATTTCAAGTTTGGAGCATAGATTTACCCAGGTGGATGCCACTGCATATCAAAAAAAGTGAGACCGCTGAGGGGCGCAGGAAAAGGGCTCATTTTTTTGTAAAGAAGATTTAAAAGGCTCAGAACGCATGAAACTTGTTGTCGGCATTTCAGATATGAAGGTGAGTAACAAGCCGGAAGATGTCTTGATCACCTATTCATTGGGATCTTGTATCGGGGTTGTAATCTGGGATCCTGTTGCCAAAGTGGGTGGATTATTGCATTATATGCTGCCGGATTCCTCTCTGGATGCTGATAAGGCGAGGCTAAAGCCTTTTATGTTTGCCGATACCGGCATCCCCCGTCTTTTTAAAGAAACCTATAAATACGGGGCCGTGAAAAGTCGGATGGTGGTAAAGGTGGTCGGTGGTTCACAGATCATGGACACCTCCGGCTTGTTTAACATCGGTAAGCGAAATAACGCGGTATTGAGGAAGATATTCTGGAAAAATAAAATAATGATAGCCAAAGAGGATGTTGGCGGGACCGGTAACCGGACCGTCAGTCTGGATATCGGTACCGGTATCACCCGACTAAAGGTTTCCGGCCGAGGGGAGTTTGAGTTATGAGTCGTATTGATGAAATTCTTGCCCTGGTAAAACATGTGCCGCCTTTCCCCAAGGTGGCGCAGCGGGTTGCCGAGTTGCTGCGTGATCCTAACGTCAGCGTCGCGGCCTTAGCCGAGGTGATCCAGTATGATCAGGTTATTACCGCCAATGTGCTGAAGATATGCAATGCGGCGTATTTCGGCTTGCCGCGTAAGGTTTCGTCCCTGGATGATGCCCTGGTGGTGATGGGGAACGATACCCTTAAAGATGTGATCACCACCAGCAGCAGCGCCATGTTTTATAAGGGGACGGCCGGTGAAGGGTATAAGCTGGATCAGGGCGAATTGTGGCGACATTCGGTGGCCACCGGAATCATGGCCAAGGGACTTGTTAGATATATCAAAGATGTTGATGAGGGCAGCGCTTATACCGTCGGGCTGCTCCACGATATCGGCAAGCGGTTTTTAAGTGGTTTCGTGGCGGATGATTTTAAGAAAATCATGCTCAAGGTCGGTACCGAAAGGTGTGCTTTTGTCGATGCTGAAAAAGAAATTCTGGGCGCGACCCATGCTGAATTGGGCGGGATGATTTTAGAGCGGTGGGATTTTCCCGAGGAGATGGTGGTGGCCGTTCGTCAGCATCATGATCCCGATGCCTTGGAAAAATCCCCCCTTACCGCGGTGGTGGCTTTGAGTAATGCCCTGGTCATAACCATGGGCATCGGGGTCGGTGCCGATGGGTTATCAACGGCAATGCAGGGAGAAGGTCTGAAGAAATTTGGTATTTCTACACATGACCTTGAGTTGTGTATGGCAAATCTCATTGGTGAAATTGAAAAGGCCCAAGAACTTTTTCACCTGTGATCTGTAATGGTTTGGGTGTTTTTTTACCTGAAATGACGATGTGTGAGTAGGAGAGAGCAATGGCTTTCAATATTTTGGTTGCGGATGATTCGGAAACCATGCGGACGGTAATTAAAAAAACCGTGGAGATGTCAGGGGTGCCCATCGGTGAATTCCATGAGGCGGCAAACGGCAAAGAGGCTTTGGCCATCCTTGAAAGCAACTGGATTGATGTAATCCTTTCCGATATTAATATGCCCGAGATGGGGGGGATGGAGTTGTTGAAGGCGGTGAGCGCCAACGAGGATTTGAATCGAATCCCCCTTATTTTCATCACTACCGAATCAAGTGATGCGCGGATGGATGAAGCAAAAAAACTGGGAGTTGCCGGGTATGTTAAAAAGCCTTTTCAGCCGGAGATCATAAAAAGTATCCTTTACGATGTGCTGGAGAAGGCATATGAGCATCGGATGGTTGATATGCCGGCTGATGAGAATGATGATGATGATATGGATTTCTAGGATTTTATCGCATGGGATATACCTCTTTGGCTAATGATGGAGGACGTTGCAATGGATGAGAGCTTGAGGCAGGTGATTTTCGAGACTTTCTCAGATGTTTTTGAAAAGATGTTTTTTACGTTTCTGGAGCCGTTATCCGCTGTCCCCGCTAGCGAGCAGGTGGGAGATGCCGGTAAATTTATCTTGGCCGAAATCAGTTACTCCGGCGGTAATAACGGTAATTTTTGTTTTTATTTTCCATGGGAACTGGCAAAAAATATAACGATTAATTTTTTAGGGGTTGAGGATGAAGATGTCAAGTTGTCCCAGATAGCCGATACTGCGGCGGAAACCGCCAATATGGCCATCGGCAGTCTGTTGGGGAAACTTGACCCTAAGGGCCAGTCTTCACTGGCAATCCCCAAGGCCCGGGAACTGGTTGATTTTGCACCTGTCTCACTGTCCGCCGATGCCGAAACCTGTATGTTTAATACGGAGTTCGGCATACTCTATGTTAAAGGTCGTCACGAATAGATAAATGACAGTCCCTGCTTTTTGGCAAAAAGTCGAGAAAAACTTGGATACCATAGGGTTATGAGCAAAATACGTGTGCTGATTGTAGATGACTCTGCTGTTGTGCGTAAAGTCTTCAGCGAGGAGTTGTCCCATGAAAAAGATATTGAAGTTGTCGGGACGGCTCCAGACCCATATGTGGCCAGGGATAAGATTGTCGAGCTTAAGCCGGATGTCGTAACCCTGGACATAGAAATGCCGCGCATGGACGGGATTACTTTTTTGCGGAAATTGATGAAGTATTTTCCGTTGCCGGTGATTATTGTCAGTTCCCTGACCCCGGCGGGGGGAACCCTGGCCCTGGAGGCCATGGACGGCGGAGCGGTTGATGTGATCTGTAAGCCGGGCGAAGCCTATTCCGTTGGCGACATGAGCGCCCAGCTTGCCGAAAAAATTAGGGCTGCAGCCCGGGTCAACATGGCCCAGCGGGCAAAGGTTCTCCGTTCAAGGCCGGCGGCAGCCGCTCCCCAGCTTTCTTTGACCAAAACAACCAACAAGATTATCGCCATCGGCGCGTCAACCGGCGGCACCGAGGCGCTTAAAGAGGTGCTCACCCAAATGCCGGCCAATTCCCCGGGGATCATGATTGTGCAGCATATGCCCGCCAATTTTACCACCAGTTTTGCCGAGCGGCTCGACAGTCTCTGTCGGATTCGGGTGAAAGAGGCGGAGGATGGGGATTCGGTGGTGCCGGGCACGGCCTTGCTTGCCCCGGGAAATTTCCATATGGTCATGCGGCGCAGCGGTGCCCGTTATTACGTGAATATAAAGACCGGGCCCTTGGTTTGCTACCAACGGCCGGCCGTTGATGTGCTGTTTAACTCGGTTGCCGCCTATGGCGGCGCCAATGCGGTGGGGGTAATTCTGACGGGAATGGGCAAGGATGGGGCGCAGGGGATGTTGAAGATGAAACAGGCCGGCGCTCAAACCATTGCTCAGGATGAAAAGACCTGCGTGGTCTTCGGCATGCCCAAGGAGGCCATTGAGGCCGGGGGGGTGGATAAGGTTGCGCCGTTGCAGGATATTCCCAGTGAGATTATGAAGTTTCTGTAAGCATTGTTTTTTCCATTTGCAGCAGATATTCTTTTACGGTCTTGCCTCCGGCAAAGCCTCCGGACCCGGAGGCGGCAATGACCCGATGGCATGGAATTGCCAGCACTAATGGGTTGTGGTTGCAGGCCTGGCCCACGGCCCGGGCATAATTTCTGCCGCCAAGCTCCTCGGCTATCTCTCCGTAACTCCTTGTTTCCCCATAGGGAATTTTGCCGATTAGTTCCCAGACTTTTTGTCTGAAATTCGTATCATTTTTAATAAAAGGGCAAGACGCGGGTTCGACTGGCAAAGTTCGGATTCGTCCTGAGAAATAGTATTCAAGATTTTTGAGAAAAGGATGGGGGGCTAAGTTTTGCTCAAAGTGTAATCCCGGGATTATTTTTTGTAGTTGGAGAAGAGCTTTTTGATGGCGCAGAGTGGAAAAAGTGATGTGGATAGGCTGAGCATCTGCGCAGATAAGATGGCAGCATATATTCGGGTTCGTGAAGGTGAGGGTGGTGACGCAGTCGGTTTGCAAAGGCATTTATTTGACCTTCTCGGCAAGGAAAATAAAAAAAAATTATTTAAACCTGTTTTGTGTCCGACATGAATAGTAATATTTTTTTATTTTTTTAAAGTAAAAGATAATTGATGGTTTGTGCACTATATTGTGGTCTAATTTTTAATCGATACGACATATTGTGGGTGTTGCATTTTGTTTAACTGCAGAAAAACAACGAGATAAACTGAAAACTTAAAAAACTACTTGATTTTTTGTGGCGCTATCCCTTATAGCTTTATATATAGTCTGTTCATAGGGAAATTAATTGAAGTAATTTTATTAAAAACAATATCTCGAAATTATAATAAATATGATTTTAAAATCCCGAAAAGTTACCCTCCTGTTTTGCTTTTTCGTCCTTCCCTTGTTTTTGCTTGTCTGTTCCACATCTCTCTCCCATGCCACCAATGTAGTTCATCTTGCCTCCAAACATAAATTTTCCCCTGATCAGAGCAAGGTAGCCGGCGTTACAGGGACCAACGGTGTGAGTGTTGTAAATATCGGCTCGGCGGATGATTTTAAGCGAAAGCCGCAAGAGGAGCAGCGGGTTAATCAGGTTTCGGCAACCGGTCTCGGCAAAAAGATCTCGGCTCGCAGCGCATTTGTGCTTGATAGCCGGACCGGTCGAACCATCTATGAGCAAATGCCTGATCTGCCCGGACAGCCGGCAAGTACAATCAAGGTATTGACCGGGCTTATCGCCATGGAGGGCTTACGTGACAATGACAGGGTTTATGCCAGCCGTTATGCAGCCAACATGCCCCGGTCAAAGGTGTACCTCAAGCGTGGCGCATCCTATCGGGTCAATGATCTGGTAAATGCCGTGCTGATGGCCTCTGCGAATGACGCAAGTGTCGCCCTTGCTGAAAAAATAGCCGGATCGGAAAAGGCCTTTGCCAAGCTCATGACAAAAAAGGCGGAGGCCCTCGGGGCGCGCCATACTGTTTGTAAAAGCGCCAATGGCTTGACCCGTCGGGGTCAGCAGACTACGGCCCGGGATCTGGCGGTTATTTTCAATCAGGCCATGGAAAATGCCGAGTTTGCCGAGCGGATGAAGTTGACCAAGACGAAAGCCTCGGCGGGTTGGCATTTGCGCACCCATAATAAGGCGTTATGGAATGTCGATGGCGCCCTTGGCGGAAAAACAGGATATACCAGGGCTGCTCGCCAGACCTATGTGGGGAAATTTAAACGCGGCTCCCGTGAGCTTGTTGTCTCCATTATGGGGAGCGAAACCATGTGGTCGGATATCAAGGCGCTGGTTGAATATGGCTTTAGTCAGCCGGGCAAGGGTGAGGCGGTAACCGTGGCTGAAAATGAGGTGACAGGGGATGACTCGATTCCATCCCTCAGCCGCAAGTCCAAGATTCCGCAAATGGCCGAACTGATCGTTCTTGCCGAACAGAAGAAAAAAACAAAAATTTAGAGGCGTGAGGCAGCCCTCGGCCTGGCTATGGCCGGGTCTTTCTGGTGCATGCTGTTTGGGTTTTGGCCGGTGGAATTTTCCCCGGCTTTTTTTTATGGCTGATCTCGGCTGTGGATAATGACGGAAAAAATCGCGGCAAGGTTTAGGCTATGCTTGAAAAACAAGAATTGCGGGATGAGATTGACCATAAAAAAATAGAATTTCCTTTCCCGGCCGGCGGCAAGCTGGCCGAGCAAATCCGGCGGCTGGCCGGCTACAAAGAGGCGCGATGCCTTTTTGTGAGCCCGGCCGCTCTGCTCGACCAGGTGCGGATTAATGCGCTTAACGACGGCAAAATTCTGATCATGCCCGCCCCCGGCCTGAAGGAAGGTTTTTACCGGATCAAGCCTTATTCCATTGCCTTTAAGGATCTGAAGTTTGCCGTAACCTATAAAGGGCTTGCCCAGTTTGGCGAACATCTCCTCTTTGAAGAGATGGCAGGGCTGGCCATTGATCTCTTTTTTACCGAAATCCTTTATGTTGACCCCTTTGGTGTTTTTCTTGGTAACGGCCAGGGTTTTTTCGATCTTAGTGTGGCCCTGTTGTCCGAATTGGGCGGGGTGGCGGATAATGCCCGCGCTTATGCGGTGGGGGTGGGTGAGCAGCTGCTTGTTGAAAGGCTAAAGCACGATTGTTGGGATGTGCCGGTCAACGGCCTGGTCTCGGCGGATGGGGTCACTGAATTTGGTCAGGGCAGGTTGGCAGCGGCGGTTTATTGGCCGGTCTTGACTGAGCGAAGCATTAAAAAGATAGCGCCGTTGTGGCGGCTGGCCTGCAAGCAGGGGAAAATTTAGCCGCCTTAAGCCTTGTTCTCTTTGAAAACAGGCTCCAGTCCGCAGAGTTCGGCGTAGGTGGCGATTTCGTCTTTGAGTTCCCGCACATAGGGGCAGTCCCAGACGGCGAGCAGTTTGCCCCGGCCGATATAGGCGGCAAGATCGTGGTCATCCTCAATGCGGTCATGTTCGGCCGCCCGTTCGAGGGCATAGGGAAATATCTGCGGTTTACGGCAGACCCCGGGCCGTTGCGGGTAAATCATGCAGCCCCCTGATGCGGCGTCAAGATTGGGGCATCGGCTCTTTTTTGGCAGAATCAGGCTCCAGCCCTGTTGCCAATGATAAAGGGCCGGCTGGTTCTGGTAAAAAGGGGTGTCGTTGACCTGTAACACCTTCTCCGAGTTGGCCGTTAGTTTACGGCTGTCGTCATTGTCAATGCGGGCCAGCGCAAACAACGCTGTTTCCGGGGCGCTCAGGGGTATCTCAAAGAAGTCATGGCCCATGTCCGCGGTCGGGCCAACGCAGCAGAGGGTGCAGCCGCAGGTGCCGCAGAGCAGGCTGTTGATTTGTTCAAGCTCCTTCGTGATAACCTGCTGGCAGATCATCAATTCCATGGCCTCGAACTGGTCAAGCTCTTCAAGGTTTTCGGCCAGGATGCGATATGTCGGCGGTGCCGGATGCTTGAGGGGCTCCATCATTTCAAGCTCGGGCAGAAAGGGGCGCAACAGTTCTCCCGGTTTGTCATAGGTGGCGGTTGCCGTCTCGATGGGTTCGATTAATTCGTCCAGGATCGGCGCGACCCGCTCAAAGGGCCCGGTGAGGTAAAGCAGCTGAACAATGCGGACCAGGGGCAGGAGCGGATGCTTTAACAGGTGGAGGCCTTCCTGGAATTTTGTGTTGGCGGTAAGATCATTCATGGCTGCAATTAATAATAGGTTCTGAATGCTATTGCAAGAAGCGATCAGCGATAAGCCGACAAGCGGTTGAGTCGCCAATCTTACTTTTCTTGACCGGTCAGGCGCTACAGGGTAGTATGTTGGGCGCAATAAAAACTATATAACATTGATCAGATTAAGAAGAGTGCCATCTATGGACGAATTTGAAAAACAGGCCCTTACCGAGCATCTGCGTGAGTTGAGAACCGCCCTGGTTCGATCCCTGATCGCTACGGCCATCGGGTTTGCGATTGCTTATTCCTACTGCAATGAGCTGGGCCAGTGGCTGTTTGCCCCTCTTTTTGAAGTGATGCCCGACAAGGCCAGTCTGATTTTCACCTCATACCAGGAAGGGTTTTTTTTTACCTGAAGATCGCCCTGGTCGGTGGGATCATGCTGGCCAGCCCCGCTATTTTTTATCAGATCTGGGCCTTTGTCGCCCCCGGCCTCTACAGTCATGAAAAAAAGGTGCTGATCCCTTTCAGTATCCTCTCCTCCCTCTTTTTTGTGGGCGGCGCCGCCTTTGGCTATTATGTGGTCTTTCCGCCGGCCTTCAAGTTTCTGCTCGGCTACTCCTCGCAATTTTTAACCCCGATGCCGGCGGTAAAGGAATATTTTTCCCTCTGCCTGCGTCTGCTCATCGCCTTCGGTGTTATCTTCGAGTTGCCGATCTTCATGGTCCTGCTCGGCAAGATGGGGGTGGTCGATGTCGCTTTCCTCAATAAGCATCGCAAGTACGCGATCCTGCT